>Ga0335078_10000724_pt1 | contig 50582 bp, 38 predicted proteins | sample Lox_Sample_32_FD_206711 | JGI IMG/M metagenome (GOLD analysis project Ga0335078, IMG submission 206711) | Soil microbial communities from Loxahatchee National Wildlife Refuge, Florida, United States - Lox_Sample_3.2 | ecosystem: Environmental > Terrestrial > Soil > Wetlands | place: USA... | reverse complement strand
CCACCTGTGGCAAATGTCACCCCGGCTCGCACCGGCAGTTCGCCGGCTACCTGACACACGCCACTCACCACGATCCGAGAAAGTATCCATTCCTATTCGTGACCTTCTGGGGCATGACCGCCCTGCTGGTAGGCACCCTGGTGATTTCCGGCGCCCACACCGTGATGTGGCTGCCTCGCTCATTCGAGTACCGGAAACTGGCGAAAAACGGACACCCGGTGCGCCCCGTCTACATCCGCCGGTTCCGCCGCTTCCACCGCAACTTGCACCTGATGGTGATATCGAGCTTCCTGGGTCTGGCTTTGACCGGCATGATTCTGAAGTTCTCCTATGCGGGCTGGGCCAAGTTCCTGGCGCACCTGCTGGGCGGCTTTGAGGGCGCCGGCATCATCCACCGCTTCTGCGCCGTCCTGACGTTCACTTATTTTGGCCTGCACCTGTACGACCTGGTGAAGCAGAAGCGCGGCAGCGGCAAAAGCTGGCGGCAATTCATCGCCGGAGAAGAGAGCATGCTGTTCAACCGGCGCGACCTGCACGAATTGATCGCTTCGTTCAAGTGGTTCCTCGGGCGCGGGCCGCGTCCGGAATACGGCCGCTGGACTTACTGGGAGAAATTCGACTACTTCGCGGTCTTTTGGGGCGTGGCCGTAATTGGCGGCACGGGACTGCTGCTGTGGTTTCCGGAGTTCTTCACTCGCCTGTTCCCGGGCTGGGCCGTCAATGTCGCCACGACCATTCATTCCGATGAAGCGCTGCTGGCCGTGAGTTTCATCTTCGTGGTGCACTTCTTCAACACGCACTTCCGGCCCGAGAAATTCCCGATGGATACCGTGATCTTCACGGAGGGAATGCCGCTCGAAGAGTTCCAGCGCGACCGCCCGCGGGAGTATGCACAACTGGTGGAAAGCGGCGAACTGGATCAAATGATCATGGAGCCGCCCGCCGCCCGCGACGTCAAATTCTGGCGCCGCATCGGGTTCACCGCTCTCACCATCGGCCTCATCCTGATTGCTTTGATTCTCTACGCGATGCTCTTTGCGTACCGCTAACTCGCGTCGCCCCCGGTAGTCCTGCTATGAACGAACGGCTTCCCATTCGTGGCGCGTGGTATAGAAAAGCAGCAGGCGCTGGCCCCCTTTCATAAACTCTCGCTGTGCCATGTGAACTCGCGCGGCTACCGCACAGGACGCTTGATTCAACGGCGCGACAATGGAGCAGATATTCTCCGAGGACGTGTGCGTGAATCCGAACTCGAGGCATGCGCGCGCGGCTTCGGTCGCATAGCCCCTGCCGCGTTCGCGTTCCAGCACGTGATAGCCGATCTCCAGTTCCCGCCGGCCTTCGACGTCCTGATACGTTAGCCCGCAATCACCAACAAACCGGCCCTCCACCTTCACTTCCATCGCCCACAGGCCGAAGCCAAACTCGTTGTAGTTGCCCAGATTCCACTCGATCCACGCCCGCACCTTCGCACGGTCCGCCATTTCCGGGTAGAACCGGCGGGCGTAGGGGTCTGCAAACACCTCGAAAAGCCCTGCCTCGTCCGCAATGCTGTACGTGCGCAGGCGGAGGCGATGTGTTTGGAGTATCGGCGGAATACAGGGATCATACCTCAACCCTGACGGTCGGCGCCCGAGGTATACACTGGATATGTCGAGTGCCTGGGCAATCTGAGCACGCTGATCGGCTCTACCGTGACCTGCGCCGCGCGTGCCGTTCTCTGCGGAGGAGTCCTGCATATGCCGCCGCGGCGATTTGTGACTCTCGCCTTGGGCATCGGAGCAAATACCGCCATTTTCAGTGCCCTGGATGGTGTTGTACTGAGACCGCTACCCTACCCCAAACCGGACCGTTTGGTGATCGCTGTCGAGCGCGGCGTATAGCGTCAATATCGAAATCGGCGCGACGAAGCATAACGAGCTTGCCCAATCCGGGCTAAACTAAGGCAAGTCGCCGGATGATGCCGCGTTCGTCGCGGTGGACGCGGTAGGTCGCGTGCAGAGTCTTGGAATCGATGACCTCGATCAGCGTACCGGGAGTGGAGAAACGCTCGATCTGATGGTCGGCTTCTCGCTTCGCGTGGAGGAGAGTAGGAAACTTCCGGATCTTAAACATAATGGTCGTCTTCTTTACGGACGCGGAATACTCATCAGGCGCAGGAATTCGCGTCGTGATCAAATAAGCCATTGGGCCTCCAAACTTTCACTCTCGTACATCGGTGTGGTTTTGGATGTCGCCTATACGGCCGGACGAGGTTTGTTTCGTAGCTGGCGTTGGTCACTCATGCGCGACGGGTTACCGTCGGATGGCCTTCCTGCTCCAAAACCGGAGGTAATCGCTTGAACGAGTGGACCATATGAACCCAATACGGCTAAAATACCTATATGGGCGACTTTGAAACCGGTCCTCGGATCCAAGCACTGGGATCTAGATGAAGCGTATTCGACCGTGATTACATTATGAATCCTGGTGGATATCTGCAACTGCATAAACTGGGAGTACGACACTATTAGCCATATCTATTACTTCTTGCTCGCTGCACAGCTTGTTATCAATTGCCGATTCCCGAAATCAACCACTTGCTTGCGCAGCATTCCGAGTTGTGTCTTAGCTCGTTCGATTGTTACTACCTTCTTGAAATGCGCGTACATAACATCTCCTTAAAGAGGGAAAAGAGGCACCTCGCGCAGACACGTCGATGCCACCTTCAGGATAGCCGGAGACCGGGCCGAACAGCAAGTGGGCGTCAACTCAGCTCAAAATCCCGGCTTGCCGCCCGCAGCCACCTTGCATAGCCACCCGTTTCTTACGGCCAGGAAGCCCCTCACAACGCTATGACTGAAGGCGCCATTCGAACCAGTCTCGACGCTGGGGCTTAGGCTGTCCAACGCCATGATACGCACAATTGCGCTAGCTTGGTCGGCTGGGGCATTTTCGCCCGCGCTTGGAGAGGATTTCGGCGAAAACGGACGCTTACGGAGCCGGGGCGGCCGCGCAGGAACTCCGACGTTCGATCGCGGGTATGCGGCGTCTAGGGGCGCAGGCCGCGCCTATCGTTTACAATGGTCTCATCCCTCGAAAATGGATTCACATCACGTCGATCTGAAGCAGACTATCAATCTGCCGCACACCGCCTTTTCCATGAAGGCCAACCTCTCCCAGGCCGAGCCGAAGATGCTCGCCCGCTGGGAGGCGCAGGATATCTACGGCCAGATCCGCCGCGCTCGCGCCGGCCGCCCCACTTACATCCTCCACGACGGCCCGCCCTACGCCAACGGCCGCATCCATCTGGGCACCGCCTTCAACAAAATCCTCAAGGACTTCATCGTCAAATCCAAATCCATGGCCGGCTTCGACTCCCCCTACGTCCCCGGCTGGGATTGCCACGGTCTGCCCATCGAAATCAAGGTCGATAGCGAATTGGGCGCGCGCAAGGCCACCATGACGCCCGTCGAGATCCGCGCCGAATGCCGCAGGTACGCCGAAAAGTACGTGGACTTGCAGCGCCAGGATTTCAAGCGCCTGGGCATCTTCGGCCGCTGGAACGACCCCTACCTCACCATGAACGCGCAATACCAGTCGGTGATCGCCGGCGCGTTCGTGGAGTTCCTTTCGCAGGGCTACGTCTACAAAGGTCTCAAGCCGGTGCACTGGTGCATCCGCGACCGCACCGCGCTGGCCGAAGCCGAAGTCGAATACGCCGATCATTCGAGCCCCTCCATCTGGGTGCGTTTCGCGCTCACCTCCGATCCCGCCAGGATCGATGCCGCGCTCGCCGGCCGCCACGTCTACGGCCTCATCTGGACCACTACGCCCTGGACCATCCCGGCCAACATGGCCATCGCCTTCCATCCGAAATACGAGTATGTCGCGGTCGCCTCATCCGCCACCGCGCCGGTGTACATCGTGGCCGCCGATCTCCTCAAGGTCACCGCGGAAAAATGCGGCTGGCACGCGTACGAAATTCTCGCCCGTTTCCCCGGCGCGCGCCTCGAACGCGCCGTCTTCCGTCACCCCTTCCTGGAGCGCGATTCGCTCGGCATCCTGGCCGATCACGTCACGCTCGAACAAGGCACCGGCGCCGTGCATACCGCGCCCGGCCACGGCCAGGAGGACTACGTCGTCGGCCGCCAATACGGCATCGAAACCTATTGCCCGGTGGACGCCGCCGGCCGCTTCTATCACGCGGAAGGCGCCGCTGGGCGCCTGCCCGAAGAACTAATCGGCAAGACCGTTTGGGAAGCCAATCCCGTCGTCCTCGAAATCCTGCGCGCGCACCACGCCCTGCTGGCCTCCGAAAAGGTCGACCACAGCTACCCGCATTGCTGGCGCTGCCACCGGCCCACCATCTTCCGCGCCACCGAACAGTGGTTCATCGGCATGGACCTCAACAATTTCCGCCAGCGCGCGCTCGAAGCCGTCCGCCAGGTGCGCTGGATGCCGGAGTGGGGCCAGGAGCGCATCTCCAACATGATCGCCACGCGCCCGGATTGGTGCATCTCCCGCCAGCGCGTGTGGGGCGTGCCTATCATCGTCTTTTATTGCGACCGCTGCCGCGAGCCGGTCACCGATCGCAAGATTCTGGATTCCATCGTCAAGCTGATTGCCGAGCACACGGCCGACGTGTGGTACGAACGCAGCGCCGCTGAATTGCTGCCGCCCGGCGCCGTCTGCGCCAAGTGCGGCGGCGCGGAGTTCAGCAAGGAATCCGACATTTTGGACGTGTGGTTCGATTCCGGATCGAGCCACCTGGCCGTCCTCACGACCGCCAACGATCTGCCCTGGCCTTCGGACCTGTACATGGAAGGTGGCGACCAGTACCGCGGCTGGTTCCACAGCTCTCTGCTGGTCGGCGTGGGGCTCAAAGGCGGCGCGCCCTACCGCGCCTGCGCGCTCAATGGCTGGGTGCTCGATGGCGAAGGCCGCGCCATGCACAAGTCCCTCGGCAATTCCATCGAGCCCGACGAAATCATCAAGCATCACGGCGCCGACCTGCTGCGCTTGTGGACAGCCTCGGTCGAATTCAACGAGGATGTGCGGGTATCGGAAACCATCCTCACGCGCCTCCAGGACGCCTACCGCAAGCTCCGCAACACGTTCCGCTTCATGCTCGGCAATCTGGCCGGATTCGACCCGCGCGCCGATGCCGTGCCCGCGGCGGAAATGCTGGAGCTCGACCAATGGATCCTCCTGCGCGGCGAATCGCTGGTGGCCCGCTGCCGCGCCTGGTACAGCGAGTTCGCGTTTCACAAGGTCTATCACGCACTCTACGATTTCGCGACCGTGGACCTGAGCGCGCTCTATTTCGACGTGCTCAAGGACCGCCTCTACACCGCGGCCACCAGGTCGCACGCCCGCCGCAGCGCGCAGACCGCGCTCCACCGCCTGGCGCACGCGCTCGTCCGGCTGGTGGCGCCCATCCTCACCTTCACCGCCGAGGAAGTCTGGACGCACCTGGGGCAATCCGCCAGCGTACACCTGGAACTGTTTCCGGAGCCTGCCGAGCTGAGCGAAGGCCTCGGCGATGCCCACCGGAAACGGGCCGCCAATTGGGACCGTCTTATAAAAGTGAGGGAAGACGTACTCAAGAGCCTCGAGGCGGCCCGCCAGGATAAGTCCATCGGCGCGCCCCTCGAGGCCCGCGTACGGCTCACGGCCAACGGCAACCTCTACCCGCTGCTTGAAGAGTACGCCCAGGAGTTGCCCGGATTGTTCATCGTTTCCCAGGTCGCGCTCGATCAGAAGCCGGGCCAGGAGATCGCCGTCCAAGTCGAGCGCGCCGAGGGCGCCAAGTGCGAGCGTTGCTGGAAGTACACCACCGATGTCGGCTCCGATCCGCAACTGCCCACCGTATGCGCCGCCTGCGCCGCCGCCGTTAAAGAGATGCTCGATGCCTGATGCCCGCGTGAAGGCCTACGGAATCGCCGCCTGCGTATTTGCCGCCGACCGCCTGACGAAGTCGCTCATCGACGCTTACGTCTCCGCCTTCGACGTGCACACCGTGATTCCCGGGTTCTTCGATATCGTGCACTCGCAAAACCGCGGCGTGGCTTTCGGCCTCATGAACGGATCACCTTCGGAGCTGCGCAACACCGTGTTGATTGTGCTCTCCGCCGCGGCCCTGGTGGTGGTGGCTGCGATCCTCTGGCGCGCCGCGCGCCTGGAACGTTGGACCGCTACCGGCCTGGCGCTCGTGCTGGGGGGCGCGGCCGGCAACCTGTACGACCGCATCATGTGGGGACGCGTCACCGATTTCCTGGAATTCTACATTCATGACCTGCACTGGCCCACCTTCAACGTGGCCGACTCCTGCATCGTGATCGGCAGTTGCCTGCTGCTGCTGGAGCTCTTGAAACACAGGCGCGAGCCGGCCCAAACCTGATGTTCCCGCGACTTTTTCATATCGGTGGTTTCACGCAGTCGACCTATGGCGTGCTGGTGGCGCTGGCGTTCCTGGTGGCGCTGTCGGTAATCGCACGCCTGGCGCGGCGCGACGGTCTCAACAGCGATGCGGCCGTCAACCTCGGGATCCTCTGCGGCCTCAGCGCCATCGTGGGCGCCAAGCTCATGATGTTTCTCGTGGATCTGCCCTATTACATCCACAACCCGGGCGAGATCTTCACCATGGATAGCCTGCGCGCCGGAGGCGTCTTCTACGGCGGCCTGATCGCCGCCCTCATCGCTTCCGCCATCTACATTCGCCGCCGGCATCTGCCACCCCTGCGAACCGCGGACGTCTTCGCGCCCGGCATCGCCCTGGGCCACGGCATCGGCCGCATCGGCTGCTTCTGCGCCGGCTGCTGTTGGGGCCTGCCCACCAAGCTTCCCTGGGGGATCACGTTCACCAGCCCCATCGCGCATGACACGGTCGGCGTGCCGCTGGGCATCCGCCTGCAGCCCACGCAGTTGTACGAATCCGCCGCCGAGTTCATCATCTTCGGTATCCTCTTTTGGCGCATCCGCAAACCACACGCGCCCGGCGCCATCATCAGCCTGTACCTGATTCTCTATCCCACCGTGCGTTTCCTGGTGGAGTTTCTGCGCGACCATCCGGGCGAATCCAATCCCTTCGGCGGTCCGCTCAACACCGAGCAATGGGTCTCCCTGGCCCTGGTGGCGCTGGGCGCGGCGTACTTCGTGCTGCGGAGAAGGCATCCCGTGCCCGCCGCAGTACCTCAGAGCCGCGCGCGTTAGCAAGCGGTATGTTGGACGGTACACTAAACGTTCCTAAGCGGCCACCCGCCTTGGCCGAACGTCTTTGTCGATTTTTCGTTGCCCCGCCTGGCGGGCCGTCCGCAGGTCGTACTCGATCTGGAGGCCCAGCCAGAATTCGGCCGAGGTTCCAAGGTATCGTGCGAGCCGCAGGGCGGTATCGGCAGTGATTCCCCGCCGGCCCCGCACCACTTCATTAAGGCGCGTGGGCGTGATGCGCAACGCCTTCGCGAGCTGATTCACGCTCATGCCCAACGGTTGTAGAACATCCTCGCGTATTGTCTCGCCGGGATGGGGGGCTGATATTCGATTAGCCATAATACCCGGTCGGCGCGCGATCTCTGTACCTACTCCGGCCACACCCGCGCGTACTTCTTCCGCTTCTGATACCCCCGCGCCAGCTCCAGATACACCCCCAAATCCCGGTCCAGGTCCGACTGCGTCCCGTCGAAATAGAAATTCCGGATGGGGATCCCCCCCAGGTCCCGGCTCAGCCGCGGATAAATCGCCTCGCACACGATCCCGTTCATGCACGTGAAGGGGCTGATGTCGATGATCCCGTCGGCGCCCTTGCGCGCCAGGTAGACCGTCTTCCCCACGTTCAGCACCATCTCCCCGAAGGCGCCCTCCCGCGGCAGGTATGGCCGCGCGCACTCCAGGATCTCGTAGATGTCCGGCTCTTCGTAGCCCGTGAAGTCGTCCCGGAAAGGCTCCAGCAGCACATGCTCGTCGTGCTTCTGCACGCGATGCCGCACCCAGGCGCCCAGAGCTTCTTTGGTCCACAGGCGGCCCGTCAGTTTAAGCTTGCGGAAGTGCTCGGAGTTGGTGTACCAGACCCATTCCACGATGTCGGAAAGCCACGCCTCGGCGCGATACTCTTCCAGCCGCCGCACCAGGTTCTCGTTGGAGAACGCATTCAGGCGGCAGAAAATCTCGCCCACAATTCCGATCAGTGGAGTGGCGCGGTCGCGTTGCCGCGGAATGGCGCGGAAGCGCGCGCGCGACCGCAGCAGCGCATCGCGCAGAGCCGCCAGTTGCACCGCCGGCCGCAACGTCGCTGTTTCAATGGTCCGGCAGACATCGCCCAGGCATTGTTCGTACACCCGCTCCGTCTGGCCGGTCTCGAGTTCGTAAGGCCGGTATTGCAGCAGCAGCTTCTGCAGTATGTCGGCCGCCACCAGCGCGCGCCATCCCGTGCGCATGAACGGCTGCGCCATCTCGCCCAGGCCGCCGTAGCCGTTGTTGCTGGAGGGCGAAAGCACCAGCGTATCGTGATAGCCGCGCAGATCCAGCACGTGCCGCAGGTACGGCGAATACTGCCCAAAGCGGCAGGGACCTTGCGCGGTGGGCATGAAGAAGACCGTGCGCGCGGGATCGGCGCCGGGCGTGTCCAGCACTTTCATGGCGTCGCCGACGGTGACCTTGGCCGGATAGCATTCGTCGCCGGAGGTGTAGCGCGCGCCCAGCTCGCGCGTGCGGTGGTCCGAGGGAGGGGTGGGTTCGGCGTCCAGGCCCACGGCGCGGAACGCGGCGGCGAACGCCTTGGCGCTGCCGTAAGCCATGGGCGGGATATAGATTCGCTTGCCGCTCAGTGAATACTCGCCGCCAGCGTCTTCCCGGACGGCGGCTGCGGCGCAGGTTTGTAACATCGCAGAATCCCCTTGCTGTCGAGATAGGCCTCGCAGCGTGTCATATAGCCGGCGTCGTTGCCGTGCCCGTCGAATTGCAGCACCAGCAGCGGAGCGCCCGCCGCTTCCCGCGCGAAGTGCTTGATGTAGGAGTCCGGACCGCACTTGAAGTTCGATAAGTAGATCACGTGCAGGTTGGCGCGCGAACCCGCCAGGCGCGCGGCTTCCAGAATCTTGCGGCCGGACGCCCAGTACATGTTCTCCTGCCAACCGGCCAGCGGCTCCCGCCCGGTCACCAGGAAATCCAGCGGGATCACGTTCGCGCCGTAGCGGTGGCGCAGCTTCCGCGGGATATCGCAGTTGATGGCCCGGTCGTAGATATTGTACGCGCGTCCCGCCAGCACGAGGCCCGGTTCGCCGGTCTTCTCCAGCACGTGCAGGGCGCGCCGGCCGAGTTCGAGCAGCCGCTCTTGAAACTCGCTCTGCGCCGCGTAGGCCGCGTCCACGGCCCGGTCGCTCGCGCGCCGGCTGACCCCCAGCGGCTTCATCCGCTCGGCCAGCGCGCTCTTGATCTGCGCGGGACCTAACTGGAAATGCAGCGTCGGGGCCAGAAACCGCGCCTGATACTCTTCCAGGCCAGGCGCCACGCGCAGCACGTACGGCAGCGTCTGGTTCCACGGGCAATAGTGTGCCGGGCAGTTACTCGATTCGTCCGCCTCGGCGTCGGCGATGTTGGGAACCAGGATGTAATCCACCCCCATCTCCGCCAGCGCCGCCACATGCCCATGCGCTACCTGCACCGGATAGCATGGCTGCGCCACGGCCATCTCGACGCCCGCGGCCGCGATGCGCGGATCCGTGGCCGGCGAGAGCACCGTCTCCATCCCGAGTTCCGCAAAATAGCGCTGCCAGAACGGGTACCGGTCGAACGTGGACATGGCCCGCGGCAGACCCACCCGAATGCCACCGGGCGCCGGCCGTCCCCCCCGGGACGTCAAATCTTCGATGATCTTCTCCCGGCAGGCGAATAAGTCGTCAATTACCGGCTGCCGGCCCGTCGCCGAGGGCTTACGGAACTTATCCGAGCACTTATCGCCCCAGTAACTCTTCTGTCCCTCGATTGTAAATTCCTTGATGTCGCACAGGTTCGAGCAGGCCCGGCACACAAAGTCGCGCGTCGCCAGGTGCAGGCGGTCCAGATGATAGCCGCGGAAGCGCGTGCGCGCGCCGGTGGCCACGTGCCACTGCCGCGCGATCAGCGCCATGCCGATGGCCCCCACTACCCCGTTGTACGGCGGCACCGTGATGCGCTTGCCCAGCAGCGCGGCGAAGGCCGCGGCCACCGCGTCGTTGTACGCCGTGCCGCCCTGGAAGTAGATCACGTTTCCGATGTGGCGGCCGCGCACCACGCGGTTCAGATAATTCATCGCGATGGAATACGCCAGGCCCGCCACCAGATCGGGCACGCTCTCGCCCTTGTGCAGCCAGCCGGTCACGTCGCGCTCCATGAAAACCGTGCACCGCTCGCCCAGGCGCGTGGGCTGCGGCGCGCCCAACGCCAGGCGTGCGAATTCGCCCTTGATGCTGATCCCCAACTTCTCGGCCTGCTCTTCCAGGAACGATCCGGTGCCGGCCGCGCACGCTTCGTTCATGGCGAAATCCACCACCACGCCGTTTTCGATGGCGATGAACTTGGAATCCTGCCCGCCAATCTCGAAGATCGTGTCCACCGGCTCCCCCCCCAGGGTCTGGCTCACATGGATGGCTCCGGTCTTGTGGGCGGTAATCTCGTCGTTCACCGCATCCGCGCCGGCGAATTCCGCGATCAGCTCGCGGCCCGACCCGGTGGTGCCAACGCCGCGAATCTCCAGGCGCGCGCCCCACAGGCTTTCGAGTTCCGTAAAGCCCTGCTGCACCGCCTCGATCGGCCGGCCCGCCGTGCGCAGGTAGATGTCGTGGATCACCGCGCCGAATTCGTCGATAGCTACCACGTTGGTGGATACCGATCCCACGTCGATGCCCAGGTAAGCTGGAATGCGCTCCCCCCCCGGAGGCGCCGCGTAGGTTCCCACCCGGTCGCGCAGCAGCACCACGTTCTGCATCGTGAGCGGCGCCGTGTCGCTGACGCGCTCTTCGCCTTCGTGCTGGTTCAGCCGGTGAATGTCGCGCAGCGACCGCTTCCGCGGCTCTTCAGCTTCCAGCCTCGCCGCGCCGATAGCGCCGCACCACGCGTAATAGGGGGGCACAAACAACTGGCTCTCAAACAGCCCGAATGTCTCCCGCAGCGCCGCCGTCACGCCCGCGTTCTGCGAGACCGCGCCAATCAGGATTACCGGCGCCTCCACCGGCCGTCCCTTCACCACGCTGCTCTTGAAATTGCGGGCTACCGCATCGCACAGGCCGCGCAGGATTTCGGGCGGTGAGTAGCCTTTCTGTTGCGCGTGAATCATGTCGCTCTTGGCGAACACCGAGCAACGCCCGGCAATGCGCGCCGCACAGCCCGCGTGCGCCACCAGCTCCCCGACTTCCTCCACCGAGTACCGCATGCGCAGCGCCTGCTGATCGAGAAACGATCCGGTGCCCGCCGCGCATTCGCCGCTGCGGTCGTAATCCCGAATCGCCGATCCTTCCAGCCTTATATATTTCGAGCTCTCGCCGCCGATCTCGAACACCGTGCGCACCTGCGGATAGAATTCCGCCACCATGCGCGCGATGGCCTTGAATTCGTTCTCGAAGTACAGGCCCAGAATTTTCGCGATCGTGCGGCTGCCGGAACCCGTCACGCGAATGCCCTCCACGCGGTCTTCCGGCACCGCGTCGTAGAATTCCTGCAGCAAGTCGTACGCGGATTGAATCGGGCTGCCCGCGATGCGGCGGTAATCCGAAAGCACCAGCGGAGCGTCTCCGGCCGCCATCCGGAACGGACGGCCGTCCTCGCACAGCCGTTCCAACACGGGGCGGTCTGCAGGCCGGCCCAGCGCCGCCAGCTTCAGGCTGATCGAGCCGATATCTAGTCCGATATTAATGCCCATAGCTGCGCCTGTGGACATATGATAATGCGGGTTTCCGCAGTTTTCAAATATTCCGGATCTGAATAGCGATTTTTAGGACTCGAACGGCGGCCCTAGACGATGATTGTGAACCGCCCGTCAGGCCGCGCGAAGGCCGCTGGAAAGCTCCACACGGGCACGCCGGTTGGTGTGCCGCAAGAAGCCGCCGGCCGTCCCGCGCGGTCGAATATCTGCCAGCCTGACTTGCCGCCGCGCTGCCAGCCCGCGCCTTCCACCCACGCGAGCAACGTCTCACCCCGCGTGTTCCGCGCGAGTGCCGGATACTTCCGCTTGGGATGGTCGCCGGGAGGCGCGCAAATAGCTGCTTTCGCGGCCCTCACGCCCTTGCTCACCGGTGCGAAATAGACCTGCTCCTGCGTTTCCCATGCGCCCAGCACTTCCCCGTCAGCCTCTATTAACTCCATGCTGCTCATCGGGCAGGCATCGATCTTCCAGGCGTGCAGCAGGGCATCGGAAAATGTCCGCCCCGCGTCAGCCGAACGCAGCAGATGAATATCGCGATGCACATTTTCCGTGGCTGACCGGTACAACCCGTACACCACCCCGCGCGAATCGGCGAACACGCGCAAGGCGCAGCACCCGCAAGCCCCCGTCCCTTCGGCCGATACAGTGTGCTCCTTCGCGAACGTGCGCCCATCGTCGGTGGATTTTGCGATAAAGACGCGCCTGCCCGCTTCACCCTCCTCCGGTCCCGGCGCCTTGCCGTGCCACGCGACATATACATTTCCGGCGCGGTCGGCCGCCACCGACCCTCCCCCATCCAGCCCGAATGTCTCCCGCATCACGTTGCGTTGCGGTTCAAAGCCGGTGCCGCGGTCGTTGAGGCGCGTGTAGAGCATCGGCGCGTGCTGCGGATCCCCTGCCACGTCCGATCCGTTCCACGCCACATGCACGCGGCCGTTCCTTCCCACCGCCAGTTGCGCGCCCCGGATCGCTCCAATGGCGATCGCGCTTCCCGGCTGGCTGTTCACGCGCACGCCCGGCGAGAATGTGCCGCCGAAATCGGCCGAATGGCAATAATAAATGTCGCCGTGCCGTGGGTCGCCCGCAAAGTAGACCAGGTGCAGCCGGCGGCCCGCCATGGCAAGCTGCGGATGGATTCCGTTCGTGGGCACACGCAGAACGCCAGCCGCGGCAGCCGCGAACAGACCCGGTGCAGCAGTGGCACTCAAAAGAAACGCTCGTCGTGTCGGGTCAGCCACCTATTTATCGTCGCGCGCCACACAGTTTACACTTCACACTCCAATTCCCTCCCGCCCGTCCCACCAGCCGCCCGCCGGACATGATAAAGTAGAACACCAATAACGGGTGTCACCATGAAGTCCTCCTGCATTGCCATTCTCATTGCCTGCAGTCTCATTTCGGCTCTCCGCGGCAGTCCCACGCTCGACCGCGCGCGCCAAATGGAAGCGTCCGGCGATCCTCTGGGCGCCCGCGCGCTGCTGGCGCAGGCTGCCCAAAGCGCTCCGGGCGACGTTACCGCCTTGACCGAATACGCCGAGTTCCTCGACCTCTACGGCGATCCGGCCGCAAAAGACGCCTACGTCAAACTCCTGGCCGCTCTCGATGGCCCTGCCAATCGCCAGCATCGCGCCCGCGTGGCGCGCCGCCTGGCCGAACTGTCGTTTCTCGCGGGCCACCGCGCGGATGCCTTGCGCTATCTCGATATCTGCCGCAACGCGGGCGGCAACGCGGTCCTGCCCTCCCCGCCCCCCGGCCCGGACGCGCGCCAATACGTCGAAATCCCCGGGCCCTTGCGTTCCTTCAGCCGCATGGCCGCCATCTCCTCAGACGCGCAGCCCCCCGACATACTGCCCGCCATCGCGCGCAATGTCGTTACCAATGGCTTTCAGGCCTCCCACAGCAATGAAGCGCTCGAACAAACCGAGTATTTGAAGCTGGTCCACCGCTATGTCTCCCAGGCGCGCGAACTCGCCCAAATGGCCGGCCCCGATGGGCTCGTCCACATCCCCAGTTGCGACTCCTCCGCCACCGCCGGCCTGCTGCGCGTTTTAGGCTTCCGCATCCGCGGCGCATGCGGCGCCGAGCTGGTGCTTGAAACCGTCAACGCCAGCCGCGCCTTCATCACCACGGATTCCGGCTTTCCGCTTCCCCGCCTGGAAGAGGCCCTCCGCACCAACCGCCCGTTCACTTACGATTGCCACCCCTCCCGCGTTCCGGTGCTGTTCAACGCCGATTACTGGATGTCCACCCGCGAAAAAGCCTCCGGCGATCTCCTCGACGTGCTGCTCTCCGATCCCTCCTTGTGCCGCCTGTATCTGGGACTTTCGAAGCTCGATCCGCAAACCGCCGACGCGCTCCGTCGGAGCGCCCCGCTGGCCCGCCTCAAGGCCTACGCGCACGTGCTCGATTTCTTCGGCGCCATGTTCGAAGTGCGTGATGGCAAGGCCGTGGTCCCCGGAGGAGCGCGCAGCGCCGCCGCCTGGAGCTCGCTGGTGGGTGTGCCGTCCAGCCAGGGCGCCGCATTCTTCGAAAAATTGATCGAAAAGGACGATGGCTGGATGGCCGCTTACTTCGACGCGTTGGCCCGCATCCAAGGTCCGGTGCAGGATTATCTGACCGCCCCCGGCCGCATGCAGCGTTTCTATATGGCCATCCGCGGCAAGGTCACCAGCCCCGGCCCGGCGCGCCCCGTGTTTCGCGCCAACGCGGACATGATGCTCCTCACCACGCGCCTGTATCTCGATCCCGATGGCCAGCCCCACGTTCCCGGCAATCTGCAAGTTTGGAAAGACCTGTTCGCCCTCCATCCGCAAGGCAAATATGACGCCAGGCTGACGCGCGCCGCCCCGAACTGGAAAGATCCGGACGACGTGCTTGAAGCCCTCTTCGGCCTCACCCGCCGGAGCGTCGACAACGAGCCACTGCGGATCTTCATGGCGCTCAGCGATCTGGACCGCGACCGCCCCCAGCCGCTCGACCCGCAAACTGTCTCTCTGCTGGCCGACAACTACCGCATGTACGGCAGCCAGTACGCGATTTTCAATGACTCCCCATACCTCAGCGGCCAGTCCATGGCGCAGTTCATCAGTACGGCGAATGACATCGTCCACATCAAGGATTCCCTGTTGCGCGCCGATACGCTCGGCACGATGCAGGCGTTGATCGGGCTATGGCAGATCTTCGCCCGCCAGGGCTCTCTGCCGCCCGCCAAGGCCGATGCCACCTTCGCGGGCTTGCTGCGTCCCTTCCACGAGGTCCGTGACGACCGCGCGCTCTTCGATGCCGGCCGCGACGGAGTCCGTCTCCTGCTCTCCGCCACCGGATCGGCGCCCGGCAACCGGCCCCAGGAGCAACTCCTCAACCTGCTCGCCGGAGCGGCGAACCCTGAGGACCAGGAGTCCCACTCCGAGATCGTCGACCAGATGAACCGCGTTCTGGAAGCTCAGCGCACCATTTCCCTCGATGACATCCTGGCCCTGGCCGATCAACTTGACTCCGTCGCCCAGGGAGGCCAATTAAACAAGACCCTCGTGAACCGCCTCTCGTCGCGCATCAGCGAAATCCCCTGGACCCGCTCCACCCTCACCCCCGTCGAAAGGAATTCACTCAGCTTCGGCTATTGGACCCAGCGGCACATCGAGGCCGAGCGCAAGCTGAACCTGCGCGCCGCCGTGGAGAAAGCCTCCGGCGAGAAGCTGCACAACCTACGCGGCCTCCTGGCGCCGTTCTTGCGCGATACCCTGGTGGCCTACAATTACGCGCATTACACCCCCCCCGGCGCGGAAGTCGTTTACACCAATCCCCTGTTCGTCCGCAGTCACGATTTTCTCGGCGTGCAGGGCGCCAGTCATATGTGGCACCGCGCCGAAGTATTCGGCACCGGCTGGCCTTCCAATGGGGGCGGCCGCCTGGTAGGCTCTCTCGCCGGACTTCCCTACGCCCTGGCTGAGGCCGAGCAGAACTTCCTGGTGCCCGACCAGACCCAGGCGCTCATCTGGGGCGACCTGGTGCCGCAGATCATGGTCAGCGCCGTGGTGCCCCGCTGGTGGCGCGTCACGCCGTCCCAGATGCACTGGACCGCCCTGCATCTGCGCTACGGCGAGTCCCTGCTCGCCGAATCCGCCATCGATCCGTCACTCCGCCGGCAGATGCTCCAAGTGCTCGCTTCGCAGGCCGTTCCCGCGCGCGTCAGCCAGGTAGCTACGCTGCTCGAGGATGGCCAGGTCAGAGCGGCGCTCGGCAAGGTCACGCCTTCGGAATTATTCGTGCTCGCCGCTCGGATGCAAGCGGATCCGCAAGACCCGCCCTCGCCCCTGCTTCGGGAGATCCACCGCCTGGCCGCGGCATCGCCCGATCAAATCAACTATCGCGCCATCTCCGCCGATTTCGGCACGCCCAAGCCCACGCTCGCCAATTCCTACCGGCCCGAGCTCCTGCACCTGCGCACCTTTCCCACGTTGATGGGTTACTCCAGCCGCATCCTGGCCGAAAGCTGGGAGTCCAACACGCTCTACTGGGCGGAGCTGGCCGACGAGACCTATCGCCGGCCCTCCCAGCTCAACGTGGACATCCCGGAGTGGACCGCGAAGGTGGTCGAGAATATCTTTGCCTCGCATCTGGATGACTGGCCCGCTCTGCTCCGCTCCTTGCGGACCGTGGGCGCCGACGTCCGCGCCCAGCGCGCCAAGGCCGGCTCCCAAATGGCGGCCGAGTAGGTTTACAATCACAATCAATCGGGTGTACTCATGAGTCTCATATCTCGACGGAATTTCATGGCGGCGGCCGCCGGCACGGCCTTCCTGAAGGCCCAGGACCAGCGCCGCCCGGTCTTCCGCGTGAAAGTGGATATGGTGGTGCTCAGCTTCACCGTCACCGATAGCCATAACCACTACATCGACGGCCTCAAAAACACCGACTTCCGCATCTACGAAGATGGCATCCTGCAAAAAATCGCCACCTTCGCCGAGGGCACCAAGCCGCCCGTGCAGGTGTTGGCCGATGGCAGCACTCGCCCCATCGCTCCGGGCGCGGCGGTCGAGGCGCCCGGCAACCCCGGCCTCGACCTGCACAGCGACGCCTTCGTGGGCACCAACGTCTTCGTGCTTTTCGATACCAGCAATTTCATGTACCGCGGCTTCGTGTACGCCGAAGACGCCATCGCCGATTTCGTGCGCGGCCTCGACCGCGCCGATTCCGTGGCCGTCTATACCTTCAGCCGCAACCTCTCTCGCGCGGCCATGCTGACCCGCGACCGCGGCGACGCCATCGTCGGCCTGCGCCGGTCCGTCGCCGGAGACGACACGGCCCTCTACAACGCGCTGCTGCTCACCCTGCGCGACGCCGGACGTGTCCCCGGCCGCAAAGTCGTCATCGTCTTCTCCAACGGCCCCGATAACGCCAGCATGGTGGCTCCCGACGATGTCCGCGCCGTCGCCGAGGACGAGGGCATCCCCATCTACGTCATCTCCACCAACGAAGTCAATAAAGACCCTATCTCCAGCGGCGTTTTCCGCCGCATCGCCACCCGCACCGGCGGCAAAGCCTATTGGGCCAAAACCTGGCAGAAACAGGTGGAGGCTTTCGAGTCCATCCGCGAAGACCTCGGCAATTCTTATACCGTCACTTACTATCCCCAGCCCAATCCCAACGAAGGATTCCGCAAGATCAGCGTAGAAATTGTCTCCGACGTGGGCAAGAAATATCGCGTCCGCGCCCGGCCCGGTTACCGTCCCCGCGGCGGTCTGTAATGCTTCAGAGCCGCGCGCGTCAGCAAGCGGTCTGCTGGAACCTGTTCGCGGCGCCGGGCAGCGCGGCGCTCTAACTTGCCCGGCCTATAATGAGGACATGGCTGTCGCGGAGAAGCAATACACCACCATCAGTGGGGTCCCCATCGAGCCGCTCTACGGCCCGGACCACTTGCGCGATTTCGATCCCCATCGCGACCTCGGCCGCCCCGGCGAATTCCCCTACACCCGCGGTATCCACGAATCCATGTACCGCGGCCGCCTCTGGACCATGCGCCAGTTCTCCGGATTCTCCACCCCCGAAGAAACCAACCGCCGCTACCATTACCTCCTCGAGCAGGGCCAGACCGGACTCTCCGTAGCCTTCGATCTGCCCACCCTGATGGGCTACGATGCCGGCGATCCGCTGGCCGAAGGCGAAGTGGGCAAGTGCGGCGCCTCCGTCTCTTCGCTCGAAGACATGGAAATCCTCTTCTGCGGCATCCCCCTGGCCGATGTCACCGTCTCGATGACCATCAACTCCCCCGCCGCGGTCCTCTGGGCCATGTACCTCGCGGTGGCCGAGCAACAGGGCGCCGATTGGAACACCATCTCCGGAACCATTCAGAACGACATCCTGAAGGAATATATCGCGCAAAAGGAGTACATTTTCCCGCCGCGCCCTTCCATGCGGCTGGTCACCGATACCATCGAATTCGCCGCCCGCCGCACGCCGCGCTTCAATCCCATTTCCATCAGCGGCTACCACATCCGCGAGGCCGGCTCCACGGCCGTCCAGGAACTGGCCTTCACCCTGCGCGATGGCATCGAATACGTCGAGTGGGCGCTCGCACGCGGTCTGGCCGTCGATGAATTCGCGCCCCGCCTGAGTTTCTTCTTCAACGCCCACAACGACTTCTTCGAGGAAATCGCTAAATATCGCGCCGCGCGCAACCTGTGGGCTCACGTCATGCGCGAGCGCTTCCGCGCCCGGGACGAGCGAAGCTGGAAGCTGCGCTTCCACTCCCAGACCGCCGGCTGCTCGCTCACCTGGCAGCAGCCCTACAACAACGTCGTGCGCACCGCCATCCAGGCGCTGGCCGCCGTGCTGGGCGGCACGCAATCGCTGCACACTAATTCGCTCGACGAGGCCTACGCCCTCCCCAGCGAGCAGGCCGTCACCATAGCCCTGCGCACCCAGCAGATCGTGGCCTATGAGAGCGGCGTCGCCAACACCCCCGATCCCTTGGGGGGCAGCTACTTCCTCGAGCGCCTCACCTGCGATATGGAGCAGGCCGCCCGCGACTATTTCCGCCGCATCGACGAACTGGGCGGAATGATCGCCGCCATCGAGAAAGGCTTCCCGCAGAGCGAAATCGCCAACGCCAGCTACCGGTACCAGCGCGCCGTCGAGGCGAAGGAAAAGGTCGTGGTGGGCGTCAATGCCTTTCAATCCGAAGACCAGCCCATCGAACTGCTCCAAATCGGTCAGGCCGCGCAGGAGCACCAGGAAAATAAGCTGAAGGCCCTGCGCGCCCGCCGCGATAACAGCCGCGTCCGCCAGACCCTGGACGCCTTGCGCCGCGCCGCCGAAGGCACCGATAACACCATGCCATTCATTCTCGACGCCGTTCGCGCCTACGCCACCTTGGGCGAGATTTGCGGCGCGCTGCGGGATGTCTTCGGCTCCTACCAGGAGACCGCGCATATCTAAATGAATCCGCCGATTCGAGTGCTGGTGGCCAAGCCCGGACTGGACGGCCACGACCGCGGCGCCAAGGTTATCGCCCGCGCCCTGCGCGACGCCGGTATGGAGGTCATCTACACCGGCCTGCGCCAGACCCCCGAGATGATCGTCAACGCCGCATTGCAGGAGGACGTCCAGTTCATCGGCCTGTCCATCCTCTCCGGCGCCCACAACGCCATCATCCCCCGCGTCATGGACCTGCTCCGCCAGAACGACATGCTGGACGTCAAGGTGATCGTGGGCGGCATCGTTCCCGATGCCGACGTCGAGACCCTCAAACGCCAGGGCGTGGCCGCCGTCTTCCAGCCCGGCGCCTCCCTCGATACGATTGTGGATTTTATCCGCAAATCCGTATGAATCTCGGCCGTATTCTTATCTCCCTCGGCATTTTCCTGGTCGTGCTCGGGCTGCTGGTCACGCTCGGCGAGAGGTTGCCCCTTCATCTGGGCCGCCTGCCGGGCGATATCTATATTCGCGGCAGGCACACCACCTTCTATTTCCCGATTATTACCTGCCTCCTGATTAGCGTGGTGCTTTCTTTAGTTCTATGGCTCTTCCGCCGCTAAGAAATCCCGTCCTGCGGCAGCCCAATTGCTCAAAGCATTGTCATGGATCTCGGCAAGACGATCGCTGAATTGTACGAAGAAAAAATCAGGCTCGACAAGGTAATCGCTTCCCTCGAGCAGCTTCGCGACGAATTCCCTCCCGAACCGGTCACCACTCACCGGCGCGGCCGTAAATTCATGAGTTTGCAGGAGAGACGCGAGGTCTCAGAGAGGATGCGGCGCTACTGGGCACAGCGCCGGGGGGCCGATCAGACCGAACCCGCGCGGACGTTCACGGCAGCTTCCGCGGCCTGAAAACCGCTACCCAGGTATTTTTTACCCAGAGCCTTTCTACACACAGGATTTCCTTGGTTTACTTTGGTTAATTCAAAAATGTGTCAAATAGCTCGGAATTCCAAAGCCTATATCGGGATATAACGCGGATATCCCTGGTCCAGGAAACCCGGGCGCAGCGCTATACCTGAACCGCAAGGCGCAGAGCGGCCTGGGCAATGCGGGGCAGCGGCTCGACGAATTCCGCGGCGCCGGCATTGATCGCCTCCTTCGGCATGCCGAAGACCACGCAGGTGCTCTCATCTTCGGCAATGGTGCGCGCGCCGGCCGTGCGCATGGCGAGCAGCCCGTGGGCGCCGTCGTCTCCCATGCCTGTCAGAATAATACCCACCGCGTTCTGGCCGGCCGCCCGCGCGCACGAGTGGAACAGCACGTCCACTGAGGGGCGGTGCCGGTTCACCGGCTCCGCCGAAAAGACCCGCACGCGGTACTCGGCGCCGTTGCGCGCGAGCTCCATGTGGAAATTGCCGGGCGCGATGAGGGCGTGGCCGGGCAGCACCCGGTCGCCGTCCCGCGCTTCACTGATCCGGATGCGCGCCAGGCCGTTGAGCCGGTCCGCAAAGGCCCGCGTGAAGTTCTCCGGCATGTGCTGCACGATCACCACGCCGGGCGCGTCCGGAGGCAGCCCACACAGCAGTTCCCGCAGCGCTTCCGTGCCGCCCGTGGATGCGCCGATCGCCAGGATCTTGTAAGTGCCCTGGTAACTCGCCAGCCGGGGTATGGCGGCGGCAGCCGCGCCCACAGGCGCGGGCGGGTGTGCCGCGGGCTTGCCGCGCACCCTGGCGGCGGCGGCCGCTTTCACCTTGGACACGATCTCGCCCACGAGTTCGCCGGTGCCGCGCGTGATATCCACCTTCGGCTTGGTGACGAAGTCCACGGCTCCCAGTTCGAGCGCCCGCAAGGTCGTGCTGCAGCCGCGCTCAGTGAGCGAAGACACCATCAGCACCGGCATGGGATGCGCGCGCATCAGCTTCTCGAGGAACGTAAGCCCGTCCATGCGCGGCATCTCTACGTCCAGCGTGATGACGTCCGGTGCCAGCCGCTGGATCTTGTCCCAGGCGGCGTAGGGGTCCGCCGCCGCGCCCACCACGTCGATCGCCGGATCGCGGGTTAGCAGCGCGGTCATAATCTGCCGCACCAGGGCCGAATCGTCAACTACCAACACGCGGATACGCCGTGAACCGGAGGAGTTCATGAATCGCACCGTTCTTCCGGATCGAGCCGGTACACCGTCGGCTGGACCGTCACCAGCGGCCCGCCGAGCCAGTGCAAGTTTTCCGAGTGGCCGCAGAAAAAGTAGCCTCCGGGCTTCAGGTGCGCCGCCAGCCGCCCGACGATGCGCTGCTGCAACTCGCGGTCGAAATAGATGATCACATTGCGGCAGAAGATGGCATCGAAACGAGTATGCACGCCCCAGTCCGGATCATTGAAATTGATCCGCCGGAACTCCACCATCTCCCGCAGTTCCGGGCGCACCTGTGCCAGGCCTTCAAAGCTGCCGTATCCGCGTAGAAAGTGTGCGTGCCGCTGCGCTGGCGGTACGTCATTCAGCAGGTCCAATTCGTATGTTCCGGCCTGCGCCCGCGACAGCACTTCCGTGTCGATATCGGAAGCCAGAATACGGATGTCCCAACCGCGCGAGTCGCCCACCGCCTCCCGCAGCGTGATGCAGATCGAGTAGGGCTCCTCGCCGCTCGAGCAGCCCGCGCTCCAGATCCGCAGTTCGCGCCTCCCCCGGCCGCGGGCTTCCGGGATGAGACGCCGCCGCAGGAAATCGAAATGGTGCGGCTCCCGGAAGAACGATGTTTTGTTTGTAGTGATGCGGTTGATGAAATTCCGCAATTCGTTTCCCGTCTTATCCCTGATGATGTATTCGTAATAGTCCGTGAATGTAGCCAGGCCGAGGTCCTGCACGCGGCGCCTCAGCCGCGCCACCAGCAGATGCCTCTTGTGGCTATTCAAATGGATGCCGGTCTGTTCCCGCACCAGGCCGCGGAACCGGGCGAATTCTCCCTCTGAGAGATGGGGAATGCGCCCGTCTCCGAAATTGGTAGCCTGTGCTGCCACAGCCCTCTCCGCGCGTTAAAACTCGCCGAAACCGCCGGGCTGTGAACTGTCGCCGGCCATAATCGGCACATGAGTTGGCGCGGGCGCCGCTGCCGGCTTGGCCGGTGCAACATGACCCGCCAGCGAATGCAGGCTGTGCGAGAACTTCGCCGCGCCATGCGCCGCCTTGGGTGCCGCCGCTTTCGCCGCCGGCGGCGTTTTCCGGGCGCCGCTGTGCCGCATGCCGCGCTCGTTCTCCAACTGGAACCGCCCCACCAGGGCCTGCAACTGCTCGGCGCTGGCCGACAGCTCCTGCGCCGTCGATGACAGTTCCTCGGTTTGCGATGCGTTCTGCTGCGTCACCTGGTCCATCTGCGACACAGCCTTCGCCACCTGGTCCACACCTGTCGATTGCTCGCGGGATGCCGCCGCAATCTCTCCCACAATGTCCGTGACGCGCTTCACTGAGGAGACGATCTCTTGCAGCACGTCGCCCGACTGGTTGACCATCTGCGAGCCGGCTTCCACCTTGCGCACCGAGTCTTGGATCAGGCTCTTGATCTCCTTGGCGGCCGTCGCGCTGCGCTGCGCCAACGTGCGTACTTCCGCGGCCACTACTGCAAATCCGCGGCCCTGTTCGCCCGCGCGGGCGGCTTCCACCGCCGCGTTCAGCGCCAACAGGTTGGTCTGAAACGCAATCTCGTCAATGGTGGTAATGATATCGGCGATCTTCTTGGAAGCCGTGTTGATCTCGCCCATGGCCGAAACGGCCGAGGACACTACCTGCCCGCCTTTCTCCGCGGTATCGCGAGCGGCCGCGGCCAACTGATTGGCCTGTCCGGCGCTGTCAGCGTTCTGCTTCACCGATGTGGTGATCTCTTCCAGGCTGGCCGAGGTCTCTTCCAGGCTGGACGCCTGCTCCTGCGCCCCGCTCGAAAGTTCTTCCGATGCCGACGCCAGTTGCTGCGACGAAGTCGCCAGCGTTTCAGCGGAGCCGCGAACTTCACCTAAAGCGTCCCGCATGGATTCAACGGTCGCGTTCAGCGCTTTCGCCATCTGCCCCACCTCGTCTTTGGTCTGCACATCCAGCGAGCTTGTGAGGTCTCCCGCGGCGACCGCTGCCAACACCTCTACAGCTTGCTGTAACGGTTTCGCAATCAGTTTCGCGATGAGGTATCCGAGAACCATCGCCAGGAGCAGCGCGCCCAACACGATCGACAGCATCGTCGTTCGCGTGCGCGTGTACACCACGTCGCTGTCGTCGTAGGCTTGCTTGCCCAGCTTTTCCTTGAGCGCGGACGCCTCCGCGACGGCTTGGGTGGCCCGATCCGCGATATCGCGAGCCTTTACCAGGGCTGTGGCCGCAGCCTTGTTATCGTTTGCCATGGTCAGCCGGACGATTTCTTTGACTGCCGTCCGGTATTCCGGTAGGACCGTCTTGATCTTCAAAATGACCGCTTTGCCTTCGTCGGTAACAAACGTCTTCTCGGCGCGGGCCAGTTCATCGTCGGCGTCTGTAAAGCGCGCTTGAATCTTTTGGTCGTCGGCCTGCATGGCAGCCACGTCCGTGTCGAGAACCGCTTGACGTGTCTCCCGGCCAATTGCGGTCACCGTGGTGTTTAGGTCCTTGATCGCCGCCATCCCCAACAGGTCTCGCTCATAGAGAGTGTTTAGCATGTTATTGATCGTGTTCATGCCACTGATTCCCTGGTAACCCACGAAGGACATCAGCAGCGCCAGGAAGCCGAAGCCGAGCATCAGCTTTGTTAACGTTTTTAGATTCTTGAACCAATTCATTTCCATGTCTCCTTTCAGCTCAGGCTTCCCAGAGCGGCGACTTCATCGTCGCTCAAAAGCCGTTCCATATCCAGCAGCACAGTCATGCGATCCCCGATCGTCGCCATGCCGCTAATGAACCGTGTATCCACCCGCGCCCCCAGGTCCGGGGCCTTGCGGATTTCCGATGCCGGGATATCCAGCACATCGGAAACCGCGTCCACTACCAGGCCGATCACCTTCACGCCCACCGTCACCACTATGATCACGGTGAACTTGTTGTACTCGGTCGCTTCCATCGAAAACTTGGCGCGCAGATCCACTACCGGCACCACCGTGCCGCGCAGGTTGATTACGCCGCGAATAAAAGCCGGGGTGTTGGGAATCGGCGTCACCGCCGAATAGCCCCGGATCTCCTGTACCCTCAGAATCTCGACGCCGTATTGCTCGGCGCCCAGCAGAAAGGTCAGGAATTGACTGCTGCCGGCGGCGAGACCGGATGGGTCCGCCACCGCTTCCACTTCTGTCATTCCTCGCTCTCCTTTTTTTTGACAATTCCGTACGCATCGCCTCAAGCCGCCAAGTTCGATAGCGGCTCGCCGCGTGACAGCGCGGCCAGACCGGCAATATCCAGGATCAGGGCGGCGCGGCCGTCTCCCAGGACAGTCGCCCCGGTGATCCCTTCCACCTTGCGGTAATTGGTTTCCAGGCTCTTCACCACCACCTGCTGCTGGCCCAACAACTCGTCCACCAGCAGCGCCAACTGGCCTCCCTCATGCTCTACGATCACCACCAGGCCGCGGCTGGGGTCCGTGACCTCGGTGGGGATATGGAACAACCTGCCCAGGCGCAACAGCGGCAATGACTGCTTGCGGACCGTCACCACCTCGCCGAGACCCGCCACATCCCGTACCTGTTCGGGACGCGGCCGGATCGATTCCACAATCGAAACCAGCGGCAACACGTAGGTCTGTTCCCCCAGCCGCAGCAGCAGGCCGTCCAGGATCGCCAGCGTGAGCGGCAGTTTGATGCGGATCGTGGTGCCCTGGCCCCGCGCCGTCTTGATTCTCACCGCGCCGTTCAGCGCATCTACACCTTTCTTGACCACGTCCATGCCCACGCCGCGGCCGGAAAGGTCGCTCACCTGCTCCGCGGTCGAGAACCCGGGATGGAAAATCAGCGCGTGGATCTGCTCATCGGAAAGGGCGTCGTCCGCCGGGATCAGGCCGCGCTCGATCCCCTTGGCCCGGATCCGCTCGGTATCCAGCCCCCGGCCATCCTCGGCCACTTCGATGATGACCTTGCCGCCCTGGTGATAGGCTCTCAGCCTCACGGTCCCTTCCGCCGGCTTGCCGGCCCGCTCCCGGTCCGCGGGCATCTCGATGCCATGATCCACCGCGTTGCGCACCAGGTGGGTCAGCGGATCGGCGATGCGCTCTACCACGCTCTTATCCAGTTCGGTTTCCTCACCGCTGATCTCCAGCGCCACCTGTTTGCCCAACGCCTTGGCGGTGTCATGCACCAGGCGCGGAAAGCGGCTGAAGACGCTGCCCACCGGCAGCATGCGGATGCGCATGGCGCGGTCCTGCAATTCGCGCGTGTGCCGTTCCATCTCGGACATGGCTTCCTGCAGGCGCGGCAGGCATTCGGGAGTGAAGCCGTTCATGATCTCCGCGGCCATGGACTGCGCAATCACCAGTTCCCCCACCAGGTCGATCAGGCGATCGACTTTGTCGGTGGCCACGCGCATGGAACCCTCGCGTACCGTGGTCCGCAGGCCCGGTTGTGACGCGGCCTTTGTCTCATCTTGGACGGCCGGCGCCTCAGGCACGCCTGCCGGCTCGATCGAAACCGTGGCCACATCTTCGCAGAAGGCGAACGCGTCGCGGATCTGGTCCAGGCCGGCAGTGGTCTCCAGGCGCAGCCGCCAGCTCAGATAACAGGTCTCCGTATCCAGGGCCTCCAGCGCCGGTAAGCGTGACAGATCGGCTTTCGCGGTGAGCTTTCCCAATTCCGCCAGGTCCCGCAGAACGAGAAACGGGTCCAAGCTTACACGAAACAGTTCCGGCGCCGGCTCGAACCGGATGTCCCACACGCCGGATGCCGCGCCGTTCTGGGGCTCAGCATTCGTAGCCGCGGGGCCGCAGCCGGGTTGCGCTCCACGCGCGCGGTCGAGTTCTTCCAGCACCTCCTCCCAAACGGGTGGCGGGGCGTCTCCACGCGCGGCCGCGTCCACCAGCGCCCGCAGCACGTCAACCGAGTGCAAGAGCAGCTCCACCAGCGGCCCGGTTACCGGAATCTCGCTGTTCCGCAGGCGATCCAGCAGGCTCTCCAGCACGTGCGTGAAGCGGGCCATTTCCTCGAAGCCGAAGGTGCCCGCGCCCGCCTTGGTCGAGTGCGCGCAGCGGAAAATCGCATGCAGCGTCTCGCTGTCGGCGCGGCCGGTCTGCAGCGCAAGCAGCGCCGACTCCATGGTTTCCAGGTGCTCGGCGGCTTCCTGAAAAAAAGTGTCGCGGAACTGGTTCAGATCGATCTGCACCCATCCTCCGTTACGGCAATACCCGGGCCACCACCTGCAGCAGCTTGGTGGGCTGGAATGGCTTGACGATCCACCCCGTGGCCCCCGCGGCGCGGCCCTCCTGTTTCTTCGTGTCCTGCGATTCCGTGGTGAGCATCAAGATGGGAATGTGCTTCGAAGCCGGGCGCACCCGTAGCGCTCGGATCAGGGTGATGCCGTCCATGCGCGGCATGTTCAGGTCCGTGATCACCAGGTCTATACGTTGCGCGCTGGCCCGCTCCAGCGCGTCCTGGCCATCCGTAGCTTCAATCACTGCGAAATCGGCCTGCTTCAAAGTGAACGAGACCATCTGGCGGACCGTGGCCGAATCGTCGACCACCAGCGCTGTGCGCGGCATCAGCTTGTCTCTCCCTTCTCTTCTGCCATTGGGAAGTGACTGGCGAGACCCGCCAATTCCAGAAAGCCGCGCACCCGCGGGTTGTCGCTACGAACTTCCAGCGTGTGTCCCCCGGCCGTCATCGCCGCGGCGAGCGCCAGCAGCACCTGTACCGCGCTGGGTCCCACATGTTCCGCCCCGCTCCAGTCAATCTCGACCGGCCGCGCACGGGCCGCCAGCTCAACGGCTTGTCCGCGCAACTGCGCGGCGGCATCCAGATCGACCTGCCCGGTCAACACCAACAGGTCACGTAACCCACCCGGCCGCACAGCAACCTGGAATAGATCCTGCGGTGAAGTGGTTGCTTCGGGCGCCTCTGGCGTGCACCAGCTCTCAGAAAGGGGCATCTGCATTCCCAATATGCCTTCAGTCTGGTTATCGGATTTTGAAAGGAAAGCTTTAGAGTGGGAACCGCCAGAACCCAGCCCGGCGCTGCCGTAGGCACTGCCCCGCGTCAGTGCACGCGACCCATCTTATCCAGCGGCCAATACACAAACACCGCCTTGCCGTAGATATTCCGCCGCGGCACCGTGCCCCAGTCGCGGCTGTCGTCCGACGAGCTGCGGTGGTCCCCCAGAACGTAGTACCGCCCCGCCGGGATGCGCTCCGCCGGCCGCGATTCCTCGTCCCGATACACCTCCGGCACGTAATCCTCAGCGAGCCGCTTGCCGTTCACGATCACCGTCCCCCGGTCAATCTCTACCTCGTCGCCCGGCAGCCCGATCACCCGCTTGATATAAGACTTCGACGGGTCGAAGGGCGGGTGAAACACCACCAGGTCGCCCCGTTCGATATGCCCGATCCCGAACCGGTACGTGAACTTGTTGATGAAGATCCGCTCCTGGTCGCTGAGCGCCGGCATCATGCTGGTCCCCTCTACCTTCACTGGCTGGTAGATGAAAACAATCAGCACCACCGCAATCAGCACTGACAGCGCCAGGTCGCGCAGCCAGGAGATGGGATGGAAGTGCCCGCTCCAACCGGACGTTTCGTCAGGCGGCGTGTGCGCCGTATCCGGCAACTGATTCTCGCGCATCCCGGACTTGTTTCCTATCCCGCATTATAAGCGCAAAGGGGCGCGTCTTTCCCGCGCCGCCATGGAGAAAACAACTCGCTAAAATGAAGCGGCGCGGGTCGGCCCGTTTTGCGCGTGTTCCTCAAAAGCTTCCCACTTACCACGCCGCGCGATGCCCCGCCGCGGGCGCCGCCACCTCCAGGTTCCAGTCCTCCGCGGGCTCCTTCCCCAGCGTCACCGTCACCTTCCGCAGCCGCCCGCGGCGCGCGATCAGCAGCGTCACCCGGTCGCCCGGCCCGTAATCGCCCAGCAGCGTCTCCCAGCCGCCCGCCGGCATGCGGAAACCGTCCAATCCCACAATCTCATCGCCGGCGTCCAGACCCGCTTCATAAGCCGGCGTGCCGCGCGGTATGCGCGTCACCACCAGGCGCCCGCCCGCATCCTCGGTGCCGGCGCCCAGCCAGGCCCGCCCGCTCGCCGGCTCCTCCGCGAAGCGCAGCCCGAACCAGTCCAGCGCTGGCTGGTAATCAAGCTCCCGGGTCGAGTCGAAAACCTTCGCAAACCAGCCCTTCAAATCGGTTCCCGCCACCGCCGAAGCCGCCGCGCGAAAGGCTTCCGGCGTATACCCGCGCGTCATCGGATTGTGCGCCAGCGCGAGCCGCATCACGTCGTCGAGCGTCTTGGCCCCGTGCGTGGCCTCCCGCACCCGCGCATCCAACAGAAAACCGGCCACCGCCCCTTTCGTGTAATAACTGATCGACGTGTTCACCGAGTTTTCATCCGGATGATAGAACTTGATCCAGGTATCGAACGACGACATCGAAAGCGTCTGCACCAGCCGCCCCGGCGTCGTCTGCAATTCGCGGATCATCCGCGAAAGGTCCGCCAGTAGCTCTTCATCCGTCGACAGCCCGGCCCGGTGCAGGATCACCGGCGCGTAGTAACTGGTGAAGCCTTCCGCGATCCCCAGGCTGGTCGTGTATTCCTCGGTCTCGTACTCGCCCGGCTTCAGCTCCGCCGGCCGCAGCCGCTTCACGTTCCAGGTGTGGAAGAACTCGTGGCTCGCCAGCTCCAGCCAGCGCAGATACGCCCGGTGCGTGCGCGTGCCCCACCGGCTCGACATCAGCGCCGTGGAGTTGCTGTGCTCCATGCCCCCCCCGCCGCCCCCGCCCGTGAGGATGTTCAGGAAGAAATACGCCTGGTACGGCAGACTGCCCCACACCCGCTCGTCCGTGCGCACGATGCGCGCCAGATCCGCGGCCGCCCGGTCGCCGTCAAACACGCCGTCTTCGCCCGCATCCACCAGGTAATGCCGCTTGCCGTCCACCGTGAACTCATGCACCGCCGGATTGCCGGCCACGATCGGCGAATCCACCAGCATTTCATAATCGGCCGCGCGATAGTGATGCGCCCCCCCGCCCGGCGCCCGCGGCATGCCCGTATCGCTCGCTTTCCAGTCCGCCGGCAGCACCAGCCGCACGTCGTGCGGCCGCGCCACATGGTCGGCCAGCGTCAGAAACGTGGGCGCGCCGTTCAGCAACGCGAAATCTTGGTCCACCCAGTTGTCCTGCACGTTCATCACGTGGCAGTACACCCGGTAGCTCACCACCGCCGGATCCGCCCCGCCCGTCTCGATCCGCCAGCGGTTCTTGCGCGATTTTTCAATCGCCAGCGGCCGACCGTCCGCCGTGCGCGCCGTCACCCCCTCCAGGTTCCTGGCATACTCGCGGATCACGTACGGCGTCCACACCGCCATCATGACCTCGATCTGCCGCCGGCCCCCGGTCGGGAACCGCGCTTCCACTTCCGCGTAATGCGTCTGCGGCGCCGGGATGCGCACCGTGTAGTAGATCGGCGCGGGCGGTTGCGCCGCGGCCAGCGCGGCCAGCAGAAATAGAATCGTGGAGCGGAAGGGCACCGGAGCGAAAAGAATATCACACCGCGCTCGTGCGTCTTACTTCGCCGGCAGCATCAACCCCGTCGGACTGACCGACGTGCCGATCGCCAGCCGCACCTCCGGGTTCGCCGGCAGCGGATCGGGCAGCCGCACGTTCACCTGGTACAAGCCTGCAAAACCGGGTGCCACCCCCGCGTAAAGGACCGCGCTGGGGTCCAGCGGCACGCCGTTGATCCACACGTTGAACTGGTCCAGTTGACTGATCCATTGCGCTTCGCTCGGCAGCGCGCCGTCGATCAGGCGCGGGTCCGTGTTGCCCAGACCCGTCCCCCACAGCGTCACGATCTCGCCCGCGCTGGCCGGCGCCGCGCTGGAGACCAGCGATCCATCCAGGTGCGTGGCAATCGCCACCCCGGGCGCCGCCTGGAACACCGCCGGCGCCGCGTCCGTCAGCGTCACCGCGATCTTGGGGCCCAGCGTTCCCTGCCGCGCCACCCAGAACTGGTAAGTCCCGGCCACCAGGTCGCTCGGCACCAGCAGGTTGATTTGCGTCGGCGAGACGTAGTAAAGGTACGCCGGCCAGCCCTCGAAATACACTTCTATGTTGTCCAGGCTGGTGGGCATGATGCCGCCGTCCATATCGCTCGCCGCGAGCGTGCGCGTGTCCCACGAGAGGTTCGTGCCGAACAGCGAGACAATCGTGTTGGGCGCCAGGCCGGGAGCGAAGCTCGCCCCATTCACCAGCCCTGCGGCGGTGTAATTGGGCGCGTTGGGCGCCTGGGCGCGCACGCCGGCGGCCAGCGCCAGAACGGCAAGCAGCAATTTCATCGTTTTCAATTAGTGCCGCGCGTCCCCGCCGAATATCAGTCGTTCTTGAAACGAGTTGCCGCCTTCGCCTCGGCCCGCCTCGCCCCGCCCCCTGCTCTCCTGGAGGTCAGAGATGGCGGATATGAGCCCAGCGCGAACAGCCCCAACAGCTCGACGAACCCAAAAAATGGGGGTATTGGCTTCTACATATACACCTCCTCGACGTGCTGGCGACAATCATTAGAAAATCAAATACTATAAGCAATGCAAATTTCCATTGCATAATACTCATGTGCCTGTTACACTAAATCAATTCACGGAGATCAAATGGCCGAATCCAAGTGTATCCGAGCCCCCGGCCCCCAGCCCCAAGCCCCGCAGGGGTTATACGATCCGGCCTTCGAACACGATGCCTGCGGCATCGGCTTCGTCGCCAGTATCAAAGGCCACAAATCCCACGACATCATCCGTAAGGGCATCCAGGTCCTCATCAACCTCACCCACCGCGGCGCCTGCGGCTGCGACCCCCAAACCGGCGACGGCGCCGGCATCCTCATCCAGATCCCCCACAAATTCTTCGCCCGCGAATGCGCCGCCCTTGGCTTCACCCTGCCCCCCGAAGGCGAATACGGCGTCGGCATGACCTTCCTGCCTGTCGAACCCCACCAGCGCCTCTCCTGCGAAGGCATCCTGGAACGTATCGTCCGCGAAGAAGGCCTGACCGTGCTGGGCTGGCGCGACACCCCCGTAAACGGCGACGCCATAGGCCGAGTCGCCAGAGCTTCCCAACCTTACATCCAGCAGATCTTCATAGCCGAGCGAAGCGAGGGCGTGGTGAAACAAACCCCTAGCCCCCAGCCCCCAACCCCCAGCCCCGCCGAGCGAAGCGAGGCCTTAGAGAGGAGGCTCTACATCATCCGCAAACGCGCCGAAGCCGAAGTCGCCGCCTCCAACCTCCCCAACAAGGGCGATTTCTACATCCCGTCGCTCTCCTGCCGGACCATCGTCTACAAGGGCCTGCTGCTCGCCCCCCAAATGGCTGACTTCTACGGCGAGCTATCCGACCCCGACGTGATGAGCGCCCTTTGCCTGGTGCACCAGCGCTTCTCCACCAACACCTTTCCCACCTGGCAGCTCGCGCACCCCTACCGCTACATCGCTCACAACGGCGAAATCAACACCCTCCGCGGCAACGTCAACTGGATGCACGCCCGCCAGTCCGTCCTGGCCTCCCCCGCCTTCGGCGACGACATCAAGAAGCTCTACCCCATCATCACCCCCGGCGGCAGCGACTCTGCCAGCTTCGATAACGCCCTCGAGCTGCTCTACCTGTCCGGCCGCGACCTGCCTCATGCCATGGCCATGCTCATCCCCGAAGCCTGGTCCAGCAACCCGCACATGAGCGCCCCCAAACGCGCGTTTTACGAATATCACGCGTCCCTCATGGAGCCTTGGGACGGTCCCGCCGCCATCGCCTTCACCGACGGCCGCGTCATCGGCGCCACCCTCGACCGCAACGGCCTCCGCCCCGCCCGCTATCTCATCACCAATGACGACCTGGTGGTCATGTCCTCCGAGACCGGCGTCCTTCCCGTCAAGCCTGAAAACGTCAAGCACAAAGGCCGCCTCCAGCCCGGCAAGATGTTCCTGGTCGATACCATCGAAGGCCGCATCGTTTCCGACAAGGAAATCAAGCGGCGCCTCTACTCGCGCCAGCCCTACACCCAGTGGCTCGCCGAAAACCAGGTCACCCTCGATCATCTGCCCGAGCCCGGCCGCGAATATCTTCCCAACCGCGACACGCTCCTCCCCCGCCAGCGCGCCTTCGGCTACACAGACGAGGACATCAAAATGATCCTCACCCCCATGGCCGAACAGGGTCAGGAGCCGGTCGGCTCCATGGGCGCCGATACGCCGCTCGCCTGCCTCTCCGACCGCCCGCAGCCGCTGTTCAACTACTTCAAGCAGTTGTTCGCGCAGGTCACCAACCCCCCCATCGATCCCATCCGGGAAGAAATGGTGATGTCGCTCATCAGCTACATCGGCACCGAGCGCAATATCCTCGACGAAACCCCCCGCCACTGCCACACCCTGAAACTCCCGCACCCCATCCTCACCAACCGCGATCTCGAAAAGCTGCGCCGCGTCTCCCAAGGCGATTTCCTCGCCACCACGCTGCCTATTCAGTTCCCGGTCGCTGCCGCGAATCCGCGGCCCGGCCAAACGCCTAGCCCCGAAGACTCCGCCCACAACCTCGAGCGCGCCCTCGATTCGCTTTGCCGTCGCGCCTCGCTGGCCATCAAGTCCGGCTACACGCTGCTGATCCTTTCCGACCGCGGCGTCGACGAAGAGTACGCGCCCATCCCCAGCCTGCTCGCGCTCGCTGCCGTGCACAATCACCTGGTGCGCGAGGAAACCCGCACTCAGGTCGCCCTCATCCTCGAATCCGGCGAGCCTCGCGAAGTCATGCACTTCGCCCTCTTAATCGGTTACGGAGCCAGCGCCATCAATCCCTACCTCGCCTTCGAAACCCTGGCCCAGCTCCCCGACGCCGCCAAGGCCCAGGCACACTTCATCAAAGCCATCAACAAAGGCCTCCTCAAGACTTTTTCCAAGATGGGCATCTCCACCCTGCAAAGCTATCGCGGCGCGCAGGTCTTCGAAGCCATCGGACTCAGTAAGCAACTGGTCGAGCGCTACTTCACCGGCACGCCGTCCCGCATCGGCGGCGTGGGTCTCGATGTCCTGGCCCGCGAAGCGCAGCTCAAGCACTCGCTCGCCTTCCGCCCCGTCACCGGGTACGACACCGAGCTTCCCACCGGCGGCAATTATCAATACCGCGTGCGCGGCGAGTATCACTTGCTCAACCCGCTCACCATCAGCAAGCTCCAGCACGCCGTCCGCCAGCAGAATCCGCAAACCTTTCAGGAATACACGGACCTGATCGATAAGCAGAACCGCCAGTTATGTACCCTCCGCGGCCTGCTGGAACTCAAAAGCTCGCCGCGTCCCGTCCCCATCGACGACGTCGAGCCCGCCTCGGAAATCGTCAAGCGCTTCGCCACCGGAGCCATGTCCTTCGGTTCCATCTCGCGCGAAGCCCACGAGACCCTCGCCATCGCCATGAACCGCATCGGCGGCAAGTCCAACACCGGCGAAGGCGGAGAGGACGAAGCCCGCTTCCAGCGCGACGCCAATGGTGACTGGCGGCGCAGCGCCATCAAGCAGGTGGCCTCCGCCCGCTTCGGCGTCACCACCAATTACCTGGTCAATGCCGACGAGCTGCAAATCAAAATGGCCCAGGGGGCCAAGCCCGGCGAAGGCGGCCAGTTGCCCGGCCACAAGGTCGACGAGACCATCGCGCGCGTCCGCCATTCCATTCCCGGCGTCGGCCTCATCTCGCCCCCCCCGCATCACGATATCTACTCCATCGAGGATCTCGCCCAGCTCATCTACGACCTCAAAAACGTCAACCCGCGCGCTCGCATCTCCGTCAAGCTGGTGGCCGAAGTCGGCGTCGGCACCGTCGCCGCCGGAGTCTCCAAAGCCCACGCCGACGTCGTCCTCATCAGCGGCGATAGCGGCGGCACCGGCGCCAGCCCGCTGAGTTCCATCCGGCACGCCGGCATCCCCTGGGAACTCGGCCTCGCCGAGACCCAACAGGTCCTGGTGATGAACGATCTCCGCGGCCGCATCCGCGTGCAGACCGACGGCAAACTCCAGACCGGCCGCGACGTCACCATCGCCGCGCTGCTCGGCGCCGAAGAGTTCGGTTTCGCCACCACCCCCCTGGTCGCCATGGGCTGCATCATGATGCGCAAGTGCCACCTCAACACCTGCCCGGTGGGCATCGCCACCCAGGACCCTGTACTCCGCGCCAAGTTCCAGGGCCAGCCCGAGCACGTCATCAATTTCTTCTTCTTCATCGCTGAGCAGGTCCGCCACTACATGGCGCAGCTCGGCTTCCGCACCTTTAACGAAATGGTGGGCCGCGTCGACATGCTCGATACCCGCCGCGCAATCGACCACTGGAAAGCCAAGGGCCTCGATTTCTCCGCCATCCTGCACGCCCCGCAGGTGCCCGGCCGCATCGCGCGCCGCTGCATCCAGTCGCAGGAGCACGGCCTGCATCAATCGCTCGATTACAAGTTAATCGAGCTGGCCGGCGAAGCCCTCGCCAATCAGGCCCCCATCGAAATCAAGCTGCCCATCCGCAACGTCCACCGCACCGTGGGCGCCATGCTCAGCGGCGAAATCGCCCGCCGCTACGGCAGCGCCGGCCTCCCCGACGACACCATTCGTTTCGAATTCACTGGCTCCGCCGGCCAAAGCTTCGGGGCGTTCCTGGCCAAGGGCGTGACCCTGACCCTCGAAGGCGACGCCAACGACTACGTGGGCAAAGGACTCTCCGGCGGCCGCCTGATCGTTTATCCGCCGCGCGATTCCACCTTCCTGCCCGAAGAGAATATCCTGATCGGAAACGTAGTCCTCTACGGCGCCACCGGCGGAGAAGCCTACTTCAATGGCATGGCCGGAGAGCGCTTTGCCGTAAGGAATTCCGGCGCCACAGCCGTAGTCGAAGGCCTCGGAGACCACGGCTGCGAATACATGACCAAGGGAACGGTTGTGGTGCTGGGCCACTGCGGACGCAACTTCGCCGCCGGAATGAGCGGAGGCATCGCGTACGTCCTGGACGAAGCCGGAGACTTCGGTGAAAAGCGCTGCAACACCGCCGCCGTCGATCTGGAGCCCGCAACCGGAGACGAAGTGCTCCTGCGAACGCTAATCCAGAATCACGTCGACTACACGGGAAGCCCCAGAGCCCAATGGATCCTGGAAAACTGGGAAGCCATGCTCCCCAAATTCATCAAGGTCTTCCCGCACGAGTACAAACGAGTGCTCAATCTAATCCCCAGCCCCCAACCCCCAGCCCCCAGCCCCAGATCCGCGGAGGTCGTCCGTGGGTAAGCCAACCGGGTTCCTGGAATATGCGCGCGAAGTCCCAACTCGCCGTCCCCCTGCCGAGCGGGTCAACGATTGGTTTGAAATCTATACCCCGTTCCCCGAGGACAAGATCCGCGAGCAAGGCGCGCGCTGCATGGATTGCGGAGTCCCCTTCTGCCACACCGGATGCCCGCTCACCAACATCATTCCAGACTGGAACGACATGGTCTATCGCGGCCGCTGGCGCGAAGCCATCCGCATTCTGCATTCCACCAACAACTTCCCCGAATTCACCGGCCGCATCTGCCCCGCGCCCTGCGAAGCCGCCTGCGTGCTCGGCATCAATGAGCCGCCCGTCACCATCAAGCAGATCGAAAAGACCATCATCGATCGCGCTTTCGCCGAAGGCTGGATTCAGCCCGAGCCGCCGCAATTCGAAACCGGCAAGCGCGTCGCCGTCGTCGGCTCCGGACCCGCCGGACTGGCCGCCGCCCAGCAGCTTCGCCGCGCCGGACACGCCGTCACCGTCTACGAAAAGAACGACAAGATCGGCGGCCTGCTGCGCTACGGCATCCCCAATTTCAAACTCGAAAAACACATCCTCGACCGCCGTCTGGAACAAATGATCGGCGAAGGCGTCGAGTTCGTCCCCAACGCCCACATCGGCCGCGACATTCCCATCGACGATCTCCGCCGCGACTTCGACGCCATCCTGCTTTCCGGCGGCGCCGAACAGCCGCGCGACCTCCCCATCCCCGGCCGCGAGCTGGACGGCATCCATTTCGCCATGCAGTTCCTCGGCCGCGCATCAACTGTGTCCGCCACCGGCAAGCATGTCGTCATCATCGGCGGCGGCGACACGGGAGCCGATTGCCTCGGCACCTCCCACCGCCAGAAGGCCGCCTCTGTGCACCAGTTCGAGCTGCTCCCGCAGCCCCCGCTCGAGCGCTCGCCGTCGACTCCCTGGCCGCTCTGGCCCATGCAGCTCCGCACCGAAAGCTCGCACGAGGAAGGCGGCATTCGCGACTGGAGCATCTCCACCACCAGCTTCACCGGCGACGAGCGGGGCAACGTCCGGCAGCTTCACGCCGTCCGCGTAGGCCCCCCCCCGAAATTCGAGCCGCTCCCCGGAACCGAGTTCACCCTGGAAGCCAACCTGGTCCTCCTGGCAATGGGCTTCCTGGGGCCAGTCAAAGCCGGCCTCCTAGAAAGCTTAGGAGTCTCCCTCGACAAGAGAGGCAACGTCCAGACCAACGAGAATTACATGACCAGCGTCCCCGGCATCTTCGCCGCCGGAGACATGCGCCGCGGGCAGTCCCTGGTCGTCTGGGCCATCACCGAAGGCCGCCACGCCGCCCGCGGCCTGGATCAATACCTGATGGGCTCCACCAAGCTGGCCTGATGATCTTCTACAGCTTCTGGGCGCCCGGCATCTTTCCCAACACGCGGTCGAACGTGCCAAGCGGCAGGTGCCCCGCTTTACGGGCGAGTTCCAGCATCAGGCAATCCGAGAATCCCAGGGCTGGATGCTCTCGCAGCAGATCCAGCGCCGATTTCACGGCTTCCGGATCCTGCAACGTCAGCTCCCTGTGATTCAGCAGCATTTCGATGGCTGTGATCACGCCGGCGGTGGTGACTTCATAGACGGACGTCAGGACCCAGGATGTCTCGGCGAGGGCTAGCACAGAGACCCACGCGCCGTTCTCGACAAAAGCGTCAGCCGATGCAGCCTGGCGGGGATCATCCCGGGTGATCAGACGGACCAGAACGTTGGTGTCAATGGCGCGCATAGCGCTCGCGGACACGCCGCCGGATGCCCTTCTTCATGGCGTCCGGAGTTCGGGTTCTGGGCGGCCGTGCGCCGAACAACGCCCTGTGGACATCCTCGGACGTGAATCTCGCCGAGCGTTGCACGACGATCTTGCCGCCGTCCTCCTCGTTCCACTCCAGGATGGACCCGGGGCCGACGCCGAGTTTGCGCCGCACGTCTGCCGGTACGGAGATCTGTCCTTGAGCCGTCACCTTGGAGTAAGCCAGCGTCATACTCTTACATTACCACGGTAATTGAATTGGCCGGACCGCTTATCCTATCGCTCTTTCCCCCGCAGCACCTTCTTCCGCAGCCGGATCGACGCCGGAGTCACTTCCACGAACTCGTCCTCCCGGATAAACTCGATGGCCTGCTCCAGGTTCAGCACCCGCGGCGGCACCAGCCGGATCGCCTCATCCGCCGTCGACGCGCGCATGTTGGTCAGCTTCTTCTCCTTCACGATGTTCACGTCCAGATCGGCCGTCCGCGCGTTCTCGCCTACAATCATCCCCTCGTAGACCTCCGTCCCCGGACTCACAAAAATCTCCCCACGCTCCTGCAGATTGAAGATCGCGTAGCCGGTCGCCCTGCCCGCCCGGTCCGCCACCAGCGAACCCGTCGGCCGCGAAGGTATATCGCCCTGCCATTCGATGTACCCGTGGAACAGCGAATTCATGATGGCCGTGCCGCGCGTGTCCGTCAGGATCTCGCTGCGCAGCCCGATCAGCCCGCGCGACGGAATCTCGAACTCCAGCCGCACCCGCCCCGAGCCGTGATTCACCATCTTGGTCATCTTGCCCTTGCGCGTGCCCAGCTTCTCGATCACCACTCCCAGAAACGACTCCGGCACATCCAGCACCAGCAGTTCCACCGGCTCGTGGACCTTGCCGTCGATCGTGCGCGTCAGGATCTCCGGCTTGCCCACCATCAGCTCGTAGCTCTCGCGCCGCATCATTTCGATCAGAATCGCCAACTGCAGCTCGCCCCGTCCCATCACCTGAAACGTGTCGTGCCCCAGTTCTTCCACACGGATCGAAACGTTGGTCAGCAGCTCTTTGTCGAGCCGCTCGCGCAGGTTCCGCGAGGTTACGTAAGCGCCTTCCCGCCCCGCGAACGGCGACGTGTTGATGGTGAACATCATGGCGATGGTCGGCTCATCGATCTGCACCTGCGCGAGCGCCCGCGGATCTTCCGCGCTGGTCACCGTCTCGCCGATGGTGATGCCTTCCACCCCCGCGATCGCCAGAATGTCCCCCGGCCGCCCCACCGTCTCGTCCACCCGCTTCAGTCCTTCAAACGAGTACAGCTTCGTGATGCGCGTGCGCTGCTCGGAGCCGTCCAGCTTGGCGATGGCCACCGTATCGCCGAAATTCAGCGTGCCCGAGAACACCCGCCCGATCGCCAGCCGCCCCAGGTAGTCGCTGTAATCCAGATTCGCCACCAGCATCTGCAGCACGTCTTCCGGATCGCCCGGCGGCGGCGGGATGTGCCGCAGGATGGCGTCGAACAGCGGCTGCAGGTTGCCGGATTCCTCCTCCATCGTGCGCTTCGCTATGCCCGTCTTCGCGTTCGTGTAGAGCACCGGAAAATCAAGCTGGTCTTCGCTGGCATCCAGGTCGATGAACAGATCGTAGATCTCGTTCAGCACCTCCGCCACCCGCGCGTCCGCCCGGTCGATCTTGTTGATCACCACGATGGGCGGCAGCTTGGCTTCAAGCGCCTTCATCAGCACGTAGCGTGTCTGCGGCAGCGGCCCTTCGCTCGCGTCCACCAGCAGCATCACGCCGTCCACCATCTTCAGCGCCCGCTCTACTTCCCCGCCGAAATCGCTGTGCCCCGGCGTGTCCACGATGTTGATCTTCACGCCCTGGTAGCGCACGCCCGTAATCTTGGCCAGAATCGTGATGCCGCGCTCCCGCTCCAGCGCGTTCGAATCCAGCACGCGATCCACGTGCACCTCGTTCTCGCGGAAGATGCCGCTCTGGTTGAGCATGGCATCCACCAACGTGGTCTTGCCGTGATCCACGTGGGCGATAATGGCGATATTACGAATAGCGGCGCCGTTCTGCATGGGGGTTCTTCCATCGTAACGGATCGCGCCGGCCTGAAACCACGCGCCCCACCGGCGCATCTACGTAGTGACTGGTAGAATGGTGAAAGGATTGATGTTGAATGCGGTTATTGGCAGCCGCCGTGGTGACTTGCTGGCCCCTTTTGGGGGCCTCCCCCACTCAACTGGAGCAAGCCCGCAAGCTTTACCGGTACACTGACTACGACGCGTCCCTCAAGATCCTGCAAGCGATCCAGCCCAAGGACGGCGAAGTCTACCTGCTCATCGGCAAAAACCAGTACATGCGCGGCGATTACAAAAAGGCCACCGATACCTTTGCGAAAGCCGTAGCCACCGATCCCGATAATTCCGACTACGAGATGTGGCTCGCGCAGGCATACGGCCGCCGCGCGGAAACCTCCAGCCCCTTCATGGCGCTCGGCAACGCCAGCAAGGCGCGCCAGCACTTCGAACGCTCCGTCCAACTGAATCCGCGCAATAAAGACGCCCTGAGCAGCCTGTTCGAGTATTACCTGGAGGCGCCCGGATTCCTCGGCGGAGGCATGGAGAAGGCCGTCCGGGTGGCCAATCAGATCGCCGTCATCGATCCCGTGGAGGGCCACTGGGCGCTCGCCCGCCTGGCCGAAAAGAAGAAGCAATACGACACCGCCCAGGCGCAGTTCCAGCGGGCCGCCGAGTTGGCGCCCGGCCAGGTGGGGCGCCTGATCGATCTGGCCCGCTTCCTGGCCCGTCATGGCCGCTATCAGGAAAGCGACCAGAGCTTTCAGGAAGCCGCGAAGATTGCCCCCAATAGTCCCAAGGTGCTCTACGCGCGCGCGGACACCTACATTCAACAGGGCCGCCATCTGGATGCCGCGCGCAGGCTGCTCAAGCGCTATCTGCAGGCCCAATTGAGCCCCGACGATCCTCCCCGCGAAGCGGCCGAAAAGCTCCTGAGGAAGGCTTCCGGCGGTTAGCCCATGTTTCTGGGCGAGGCCTTCGATTTCAGCATCAAAGCGCTGAAGGCCAATCCGGTCCGGTCATTCCTCACCGGCCTCGGCATGGTCATCGGCACCGCCTCCGTCATTTTGGTTGTCACCATCTCGCTCACCAGCCGCGATTACATCCTCGAGCAGATTGAAGGCGTCGGGTCCAACATGGTCTTCGCCTACTACGAAGCCGGAACTCAGACCGACACGCAGGCGGATGCCGACTTCGTGAAGATGGCCGACGTGGAAGCCGTGCGTCAACTTCTCGCCAGCCGCATTGTCGCCGCCACCGGCATCACCTCGACGGACGACCGCATGCTGGTCAACGGCAAAGAGCGCGACGTGCGCATCAACGGCTCCGATCAGTATTACAAGACCGTGCGCAACCTGCTGGTGACTTCGGGCCGCTTTCTGGATGCCGGCGACGTGGCCCTGCGGCAGAAGGTCGCCCTGTTGACCGACAAGCTGGCCGACCGCATGTACGGCACCCGTAGAGGCGCGCTGGGTCAAGTCATCAAGATACACGGCCTGCAATTCACGGTCATCGGCACCTTCCGCGAGCGTGTCGAGAGTTTCGGACAGTCGGAGCTCACGCAGGACACTATCGTTATTCCATACACCGTGCTGCGCTACTTCGTGCCCGTCGAGCGGGTCGATCCCATGTACGTCGAGGTGCGGTCGCCGCAGGACGTGGAAGCCGTAACGGTGTCCATCCGCCAGATCCTGGAGTCCCGCCATCGGCCCGGAGCCGTCTATCACGTCGAAAACCTGACGGCCATTCTCAATGCGGCCCGCAACATTGCGCTCATCCTCAGCCTCGTGCTGGTGCTGGTCTCGGCCATTGCCCTGGTGATCTCCGGCATCGGCATCATGAACATCATGCTGGTGACCGTCACCGAGCGCACCCGCGAAATCGGTCTGCGCATGGCCGTGGGAGCCTCGCGCCGCGAGATCCTCATCCAGTTCCTCACCGAAGCGGTGCTGGTCAGCCTATCCGGCGGCCTCATCGGGATTTTCGTGGGCGTGGCGATCCCGCTCACCGTGCAGGCCCTGGTGGACGAGATCCGGATTCCCATTTCCATTACGGCCATCACCGTGGCCTTCGGCGTCTCCATGGCCGTCGGCCTGGTCTTCGGCATTCTGCCTGCCAACCGGGCCGCGCGGCTCAATCCCACCGAGGCGCTGCGCTACGAGTAAAGTATCGCATCTGAGTCGCCGTGTTACCATGATCGGGAACTTTTCTCCGCTACGAGTATAGGAGCACAAGCCACATATGAAGATTGGAGTGTTCGGAGGCGATGGTTACTGCGGTTGGGCTACGGCCCTATACTTGTCGGCCAAGGGTCACCAGGTTGCCATCCTCGACAATTTCTCGCGCCGCCAGTGGGATCATGAACTCGGCGCCGAGACCCTGACCCCCATCCGCCCGCTGGCCGAGCGCCTGCGAGTGTGGCAGCAGCACACCGGACGCACCATCGAGTTATTCGTCGGCGATGTTCTTGACTACGACTTTCTCTCGTCCATGATGCATGACTTCCGGCCCGACGCCGTAGTCCATTTCGCGGAGCAGCGCTCGGCGCCTTACTCCATGATCGATCGCAAGCATGCCGTCTTCACCCAGGTCAACAACGTGGCCGGCACGCTCAACCTGCTGTTCGCCATCCGCGAGTATCAGCCCGAATGTCACCTGGTCAAGCTGGGCACCATGGGCGAGTACGGCACCCCCAACATCGATATCGAAGAGGGCTACATCACCATCGATTACAACGGGCGGCGCGACACGGTCCCCTATCCCAAGCAGCCCGGCTCCTTCTATCACCTTTCCAAGGTGCACGACAGCCACAACATCATGTTTTGCTGCCGTATCTGGGGCTTGCGCGCCACCGATCTCAACCAGGGCGTGGTCTACGGCACGCTCACCGACGAGGTGGCCCTCGACGAAGCGCTCATCAACCGTTTCGATTACGACGAAGTCTTCGGCACCGTCCTGAACCGCTTCTGCGTGCAGGCTGCCGTCGGATACCCGCTCACCGTCTACGGCAAGGGAGGACAAACGCGCGGCTATCTGGATCTGCGCGATACCGTGCGCTGCGTGGAGCTGGCCTGCCTGTCGCCCGCCAACCCGGGCGAATGCCGCGTGATGAACCAGTTCACCGAGCAGTTCTCGGTGATGGATCTGGCCCACATGGTGAAGACCGCGGCCGGCAAGATCGGCCTCAGCGTGGCGATCGAGCATCTTCCCCCGCCGCGCGTCGAGGCCGAGCAGCACTACTACAACGCCCGGCATTCCAAGCTCATCGACCTTGGCCTGGAGCCGCATTTCCTCTCCGAATCGCTGCTCGATTCGCTCATGAACATCGCCGTCAAGTACCGCGACCGCATCGATGAATCGCTCTTCGCGCCGCAGGTCAATTGGCGCAATCCGCGCAACGAGCGCAAGCGGCATGTGCGCGGAGTCGCCACGGTTTCCTGACACAGTTTCCAAACCTTTCCGCACCGGCCGCGTCAAACCTAGGTGCAGAACCTGCGTTATGCGCTCCGCACGCTGGCCAGAAGCCCGGGCTTCGCGCTGACCGCGATCCTGACGCTGGGCGCCGGCATCGGCGCCAGCACCGCGATTTTCTGCGCGGCCGATGCCGTGCTTCTCCACCCGCTGCCCTATCCGAACCCCGCGCAACTGGTGCTGGTCACCAAGAACATGCCCATGTTCGAGCTCGCGAAATCGGATGCCTCCGCGCTCGATTTCCTCGATTACCGCAACTTCAGCCGCTCTTTCTCCGGCATGGCGGGCATCCAGACCAACAGCGTCAACCTGACTGGCCACGGCGATCCGTTGCGCGTTTTCGGACTGCGCGTCTCCACCAACCTGTTTCCGATGCTCGGCGTGCATCCCATCGCCGGCCGCCTCTTCCAGCCCGAAGAAGGCCAGCCGGGCAAAGACCAGGTCGCCATACTCGGCGCGGAGTTGTGGAAGAGCCGTTTCGGCGGCGATCCGCACATCGTGGGCCAACGGATCGAACTCGATACCCGGAAATTCACCGTGGTCGGCGTGGTCGAGCCGGTGCTGCAATTCATCGCGCAGGCGCAGCTCTATGTACCGTTGGCCTTCACCCCCGCGGAACTCGACCCACACGCGCGCGGCCATCAGAATACAGACGTGGTGGCGCGCCTGAAGCCCGGCGTGACGCTCCAGCAGGCGCGCGCCGAAATGAAGCTGGTGGCCGCGCGCATGACCCGCAATCTGCCGGATTGGTATCCGCCCGACTGGAACATCGAGCTCGATCCGCTGTCTGATTCGGTCTCCGGCGATCTGCGCACGCCGCTGCTGGTGCTGCTGGGCGCGGCCGGCATGGTGCTGTTGATCGGCTGCGTGAATGTGGCCAATCTGCTGCTGGCGCGCGCCGCCGCCCGCCAGAAGGAAATCGGCCTGCGCATCGCGCTGGGTGCCAGCCGCGTCCACATCGTGCGCCAAGCCCTCACCGAGAGCCTGCTGCTGGCTGCCATTTCGGGAGCCGCCGGCCTCGCGATTGGCGCGTGGGTGCTGGAGTTGTTCGTGCGCTTCGGCGCTCCCGAACTGCTGCGTTGGCGGACCGTTACGATCAATCCGCTGGCCTTGCTGTTCACACTCGCCGTCGCGGGCTTGACCAGTCTCTTCTTCGGCCTGGCGCCGGCGATCAGCTCGTCGCAGCTCCGGCCTGAGTTTCGCGGCCGAGCGACCCATCGCATGCGCAGCCTGCTGGTGGTCTCCGAGGTGGCGCTCTCCGTCGTCCTGCTGGCGGGCGCCGGACTCCTCCTCCGCAGTTACACCCGGCTCTGGCATACGAATCCGGGATTCGTGCCCGATCACCTGCTGACCGCGCGCATCAGCCTGCCGCCGCTCGCGTATCGCGATCCCGCGCGCGTCGCGGGGTTCTATTCAGAGATCCTCGCGAGCGTGCGCACGCTGCCGGGCGTAGCGTCGGCCAGCGCCGTCAATGGTCTGCCGTTCGGCGCCGGCGGCGGCGGCGGCGACTTCAAGATCGTAGGCCACCCATGGCCCAAATCGGGAGCCGTTCCGGATGTGGAGAAGCGCCACGTCATGCCCGGATACTTCCGGACCATGGGCATTCCGTTGCGCCAGGGCCGCGTGTTTACGGCACAGGATGCCGCCGGCGCACCCCGCGTCGCGCTGATCGACGAGACCTTGGCCCGGACCTTCTTTCCGCAGGGCGATGCCATCGGCCAATACTTGATCGATGCCACCGTCAGCAAGGATTCCACGGATGCCTCCCGCATCGTGGGCATCGTCGGCGCAGTGAAAGATCGCAGCTTGATGCGCTCGCCGCGGCCGCTTATCTATCACCCGGCCTTGCAGGCGCCGCGTACGTTCATGAACCTGGTGGTGCGTACGGCCGGCGATCCGCTGAACCTGGTGCCCACTATCGAGCATCGCGTCCGCGCGCTCGACCGCGACCTGCCCGTCTATCACATCGCCACCATGCAGCAGAACCTGGCCGATTCCCTCATGCGCCGGCGTTTCTCCATGCTGGTCCTGGCGGTGCTGGCCTGTTTCGCCTTGTGTCTGGCCGCGGTGGGCGTCTACGGTGTGATCGCCTATGCGGTGAATCAGCGCGTCCGCGAGATCGGCATCCGCATGGCGTTGGGCGCGGAAGCCGGCGGAGTGCAGAGGCTGATTCTGCGGCAAGGCATGCGGCCCGTGCTGGCCGGCCTGGCGTTGGGATTGCTCGCTTCACTTCTGGCCGTGCGCGCCATCGCCAGTTTGCTTTACGGCGTGAGCGCTACCGATCCGCCCACGTTCCTGGCGGTCTCATGCTTGCTGCTGGCCGTTTCCGCCCTGGCCAGCGCGATTCCTGCGCGGCGCGCTTCTCGCGTCGATCCCATGGCGGCGCTGCGCCATGAATAGTCGCGTTACCATGGCTGCATGGCCGGCGCACCGCGCGACCTATTGACCGGTTTGCGGAACGGCCTGTTGAAGGTCCACAAGACGCTGCTCGATTCCGAACGCGCACGCTACGATCACGACGTCGAGCGCATCCAGTCCGCCGGGCAATTGCTCAACCTGGTGCTGCACGATCCTTTCTTTGGCTGGCTGCACGAGCTTTCCGAACTGATCGTGCTGATCGACGAGACGCTGGACGCCGATCAACCCGCCGGCCCCGCCGATGCCGCCCGCCTCCTCTCGCAGGCGCGCACCCTGCTGACGCCCGCCGAATCCGGCCAGGGATTTCGGCGCCAGTATTTCGAAGCCCTGCAGCGCGATCCTGACGTGGTGATCGCGCACGGTGCGGCTATGCGGGCGCTCGCCGCCCTCCAGTGACAGCCGGCTCTCGCGCGGCTACACGTCGCACAGCTTCACGGCTTCTTCGAGCGACGTCATGGGATCGCGCGTGGGCACGAATTCGTGCGCGAAGTAGCCGTCGAAGCCCGTGGCCACGATCGCCTCCGCGATCGCCCGCCATTGCAATTCCTGCGTGCCGTCCAGTTCGTGCCGTCCAGGCACGCCGCCGGTGTGAAAGTGCGCGATGTACTGGATGTTCTGGCGAATCGTGCGGATGATGTCGCCTTCCATGATCTGCATGTGGTAGATGTCATACAGCAGCTTGACCCGCGGCGAATCCACGCGCTTCATCAGTTCCACGCCCCAGGCGGTGTGGTCGCACTGGTAGTCGTGATGGTCGATCTTGCTGTTGAGCAACTCCATGCAGATAGTCACGCCCTGGTCTTCGGCGAGCTTCTTCACGCGGTTCAGGCCGATGGTGCAATTGTCCAGACCTTCGGCGTCGGCCTGCCCGCGGCGGTTGCCCGAGAACGTGATGACGTTGGGCACCTTCGCCGCGGCGGCGCGCGGGATGTTCTCTTCCATCTCGCGCACCAGCCGGTCGTGATTCTCTTTGCGGTTGAAACCGTCGGGGATGGTGCCGGCGCCCGGCGTCATGGCGGGCACCAGGCCGTACTTCTGCACCGTGGGCCACTCCTGGTATTCGATCAGGTCGATGCCCTTCAGTCCCATGCGCGCTCCCTCCCGCGCCAGGTCGTCCAGGCTCATCTTGCTGTAACACCAGCGCGCCGCGGATTGCTTCAGGCGGCCCTTCAACGGGGCGGTCTGCGCGTGCGAGGCGGGCAGCGCAGCGGCCGCGCCCGCCAGTTGGAATACGGTTCTGCGGGTCATAACGGTTAGATCCCTACGATACACCTTCTTGAGCCGCGGGCACCAGTGGACCACCCGGGCGCGGAATCCCGAGGCGGCGGAGCATTTCGCGGAAACGCGGGTCGCGTTGCAATGGTTCATAGAGCGGCATCGCCCGCAGCCAGAACAGGCCGCTGTCGCGGGCCTGGTAGGCTCTCTCCAGGAACTCGAAGGCGCGATCCATTTCTCCGAGCGCCGCGTGAAGAAACACGAAGCATCGCGGCGGCACGCACTCCCGTTCAGTCCGCGATTGCAAATCCCGCAACACGACACGGCCCATATCGGCGTTTCCGGCCATGGCATGCGCGCATCCCAGGTAGGTCAGCGAGAGCGCTTCGCAGGAAATCGCAGCCGCTTTTTCGAAAGTCACGGTCGCTTCCGCGTATCGGGACATGCATGCTTCAGCCAATCCGCGAACCCAATAGGCTTGCAGAGAGTTGGGAAACAACTCCAGGGTCTTCCGCGCCCGCTCGTGCGCACGGTCATAGTCCTTCGCAAACAGGCACACCCAAGCCATCACCGTATTTACAAGCTGCGACAGCGGATCCAAATCCAACGCGAGCCTCATCTCTCTCACCGCGCGCAGCCGGTCGTCGCTGGTGGTAACCAGAAACATGGCATTGGTCGTGTGGGCGCCCGGGTCGCTGGGATTGAGTTCGATCGCCCGCAGGGTCTCGGCCTCGCACGTCTCCAGGTCCCAATCGCACACCCAGGCCGCCCACCCGGAGGCGCCGTGCGCGCTGCTGAGAGCGTCGTCGAGCGCCAGCGCCCTGCCGGCGGCCTCCTTCGATTTGCGGAACGCATCCAGAAACGGGAGGTGCCCCCAGTGGCCGAGCATGCTGTAACAGTCCGCCATATTGGCGTGTGCCAGGGCGTGGGAAGGGTCCTTCTCAATCGCTTCCCGGAAACAGTCCAGCGCCTTTGCGTAACCTTCGCGCGACCCATGGCCCATGTGATGCCGGCCTTTCAGATATGCCACGTGGGCTTCCGGATCGATGGGACGCGCACGGGCGAGCCTCTTCTCCTCCGCGGGTGACAAGGCCACTTCCACGGCTCCGGCGATGGCCCGCGCTACTGCGCCTTGAGTAGTGAGTATATCGCTCACGGCGCATTCGTAAGCCTTGGCCCACAGGTGTTGCTCGGGAGCCGCTTGCACCAGTTGCGCCGTGATCCGGACGCGCCCGCCGGCCTGGAGTACCGACCCTTCCACCACCGCATCGATTTTCAGCCTCCGCGCGATCTCCGGAATGGTTTGCCGGGATCCCTTCAGGTGCAGCACCGATTGCCGGGAAATTACACGCAGGGCGCTCACGTTCCCCAGTTCCGTGGTGAGGGCATCGGCAATCCCGTCGGCGAAAAAGTCCTGTTCGGGATCATGGTTCAGGTTCTCGAAAGGCAACACCGCCAGCGTCCGGAGCGCCCTGGCGGCCGGCGCAACGTCACAAATGAAACGGTAACCGCGGCGTGACAGAGTTTCGATATAGCGCGGCGATCTGGCGTTCTCCCGCAACGCCGCGCGGATGCAGTTGAGACAGTAGTTCAGGCCGCGTTCGAAATCGACGAACGTCCGGTCCCCCCAGAGTTCCCGGTACAACTCGTCTCGGGTGACCAGATCTCCCGCGCGGCTTGCCAGCAGCGCAAGCACACGAGCCGGTTGCGGAGCCAGCTTCAGCTTTCGGCCCTGCCTGCGCAGCTCCAAGGTAGTCAGATCCAGTTCGTACTCCCCGAACCGGCAGATATCGGCGACGATGCCACCACGCATGATGGACACGCTCCTTACTTCCTCCGTATTCTACTCCCACAGCGGGCAATTCACAGATAATAGGTCCGTTAGCTCCTAATAAAAAACTCACACCATCCTGTGGCCGGCCTGCGCCGCGATCGTGCGAAACTTCTGGCGGAGGTTTCACTCATGCATCGTCACATCCTGAAAATGGCCGCTCTTGCGGCAGTGCTCGTGTCTACGGCGGCCGCCGCGGATTCCCGCGTCCTGGCAATCGGCAACTGGGGGCAAGTCTGGGGCACCTGGATCTGGTACACGCAGGTTGGCCCTGGCGTCGCGATGCCGGCGCTCATCACGTTTCATGCCGACGGCACCATCACCGGGGTGGATTCTTCGAGCGCCGTGCCGAACACCACAGCGAACGAAAGCCCGCTGCAGGGAGTTTGGGAACGAACCGGCTGGCAGAGCATCGGCGGTACGAGCTTACTGTTCATGACCGACCCCCAGACAGGAGTTCTGGTGGCCCTGGGCCGGTCGCGCAGCTCGTTGACCTTCTCCGGTGACTTCAATCAATTCCAGGGGACCATGTACTTCGAGACCGTGGGGTGCCCTGCCGGTCCGCCGAGTTGTCCCGACCCGCTGGCTTCTTCGACAAAGTGGATGCCCATGCCCGGAATGCCGCCCAATGGATTCCCGGTAAACGGTACCCGTCTTCAGCGAATACCCACGGGCCCCCTGCCGCAATAGCGCGCGCACGCGGCGTCACCGCACTCGGGGGCGGCTTGTTCAGGCCCGGGTCGCGGCCCCTTGGTAGAATCATAAGATACACCTTCCGCAATATGATCACCAGTGATGAACGCCGTGAAGCCTTAAATGACGCACTCGAGAGCCGCATTCTGGTCATCGACGGCGCCATGGGGACCATGCTGCAACAGCAGCATCTCACGGTCGCGGACTTCGGCGGACCGGCGCTGGAGGGCTGCAACGAAATTCTGGTGCGGACGCGGCCGGACGTTGTGCTCGGCATCCATCGCGCGTATCTGGAAGCCGGCGCCGATATCATCGAGACCAATTCCTTCAATGGCACCAAGAGCGACCTGGTGGATTACGGGGTCGACGGTGAATCGTATGAGCTGATGACCGCGGCCGCCCGCCTGGCGCGTCAGGCGGCGGATGAGTTTTCCTCCGCCCGCAAGCCGCGCTTTGTAGCCGGCTCGATGGGGCCGACGCGCAAAAGCATCACCATCAGCCGCACCATCACCTTCGAACACTTGCAGCAGGATTATTACGATCTCGCCAAGCCCTTAATCGATGGCGGCGCCGATCTCCTGCTGCTCGAAACCTGCCAGGATACGCGCAACATCAAGGCCGGCCTGCTGGCCATCCGGCGGCTCGAGCGCGAACTCGGCCGGCGCATTCCCGTGATGGTGTCCGGCACCATCGAAACCATGGGCACCATGCTGGCCGGCCAGACCGCCGACGCCTTGTACGCCTCCATCGCGCACGCCCATCTGGTCTCCGTCGGCTTGAACTGCGGCACCGGGCCGGAGTTCATGACCGACCACCTGCGTACGCTCAGCGAAATGGCCGCCACGCGCGTTTCCTGCTATCCCAACGCCGGCCTGCCGAACGTGGAAGGCGAGTACAACGAAACGCCCCAGTCCTTCGCCGAACAGCTCGCGCGGTTCGTGGAGCACGGCTGGCTCAACCTGCTCGGCGGATGCTGCGGCACCACGGCGGCGCATATCCGGATGGTGGCGCAGATGGCCGAGGGCCGCGCGCCGCGCGCCTTGAAGCCGTCTACGCACCGCGCTTACTATTCCGGCATCGACCTGGTGGAGGCGGAAGACAGCAACCGGCCGCTCATCGTGGGCGAGCGCACCAACGTCATCGGCTCGCGCCTGTTTAAGAACCTGGTGGCGGAGGAGAAGTGGGAAGAGGCCAGCGAGATCGGCCGCCGCCAGATGAAGAATGGCGCGCACATTGTGGATGTGTGTCTGCAGAGCACCGAGCGCGACGAGATCAAGGATATTCCGCCTTTCTACGAGAAGCTGATCCGCAAGATCAAAGCGCCCGTGATGATCGACACCACCGATCCGCGCGCCGTGGAGTTGGCGTTGACTTACTGCCAGGGTAAGTC
>Ga0335078_10000723_pt1 | contig 50599 bp, 42 predicted proteins | sample Lox_Sample_32_FD_206711 | JGI IMG/M metagenome (GOLD analysis project Ga0335078, IMG submission 206711) | Soil microbial communities from Loxahatchee National Wildlife Refuge, Florida, United States - Lox_Sample_3.2 | ecosystem: Environmental > Terrestrial > Soil > Wetlands | place: USA... | reverse complement strand
CGACCGCACGGGTTCTTCGGTGAGGCCTACAGCGCCCAGCTCAGGCTCTAGCGGGTGGCCGGCGCCGGACGCCGGGGGAGTGGACCATGGCAGACGAGAAGACGATGGGGTCGGCGAGCGGGAAGAGAGGGTTCCAGGCCAGGTTTGCCCGCCACTTTGCCTCCATCCCGCTGCTCGGGTGGCTGCTCGGGGCCGTGGCGTCCGTGACGCTGGAGCGGGCCGTGGGCCGTCCACTGGCGCTGGCGTTGGGACTGCCCCGGATTCCGGTGCTCTTCTTCCTCACGGTCCTCAAGGAGCCGGCGCTCGCGCCGGGCACCCTCGCCTACGTGGGGCTCATTTACGTCCTGCCCATCTGGGCGGTCGCCCGAGGCACGGAGACTCTCACGAACGCCCTGGCGTCGAGGCTCTTGCGCCTCTCCCTCCTCGCGTCCGCCGTCGTCCACCTGGGCCTGCTCTACGCCGTCCTGCACCTGTGGACGCAGCTGTCGGACTATCGGCTACTCACCGTGAAGCTCACGCTCATCGCCATCGTGTTGACGCTGAGCCTGAACGTGATCAACGGGTACATGGGCGAGTTCTCCTGCTCGCACCCCGGGTTCATGGCCTTGGGTGCCTACGGTGCCTCGGTCTTCTCCGTTCCCCTCTTCGGTTCGAGCCCCCTCTTCCACGGCCCTCTGCTTCCGGCCGCGCTGGGTCCGTTCTGCTTTCCCATCGCCCTCTTGCTGGGTGGCGCGCTGGCCGCGGTGGGCGCGCTCCTCGTGGCCATCCCATCCTTCCGGACCCGAGGCGACTACCTGGCCATCATATCCCTGGCCTTCATGTTCATCGTGAAGAGTCTCATCGAGAACTCGGAGTTCGTGGGGGGCGCCCGCGGCCTGGGAGGACAGCCCGACTGGTCCACGCTCCCGGCGGTGTTCGCCGTGACCGTGCTGTGCCTGTGGATCGTGAACAACTTCGTGACCTCCACCATGGGCAAGGCGCTCAACGCCATCCGCGACAACGAGACGGCCGCGGACGCCATGACCGTCGACACGCGCCGGACCAAGATCATCGCCTTCTTGTTCGGCGCCTTCTGGGCCGGCGTGGCCGGTGGCCTCATCGCCCATGGCCTGCGCTACATCAACCCGGCCATGTTCAGCGTCCAGCAACTCGCCGAGGTACTCGCCATGGTCTACTTCGGGGGCCTGAACTCGGTCTACGGGTCCATCGTCGGCGCCGTGAGCATCAACCTCCTCAGCGAGATGCTGCGCCCGCTGGAGATGTTCAAGTGGATCGCCATCCCCCTGTTGCTCATCCTGGTCATGATCTTCCGCCCCACCGGGCTCGTGGCTTTCAGGGACTTCTCCCTGCGCAGCGTCTTCGGCCCTCGGCCGGACAGGGCCTAGGGAGGAACCATGGGCCTCTTGGAAGTGAAGGGCATGAGCCACAACTTCGGCGGACTGCAGGCTGTCTCCGACTACAACCTGACGATCGACGCCAGGCAGATCGTGGGGCTCATCGGGCCGAACGGCGCGGGCAAGACCACCATCTTCAACCTCATCACCGGGATCTACCGGCCGGCCCAGGGTGAGGTGCTGCTGGAGGGGCGAAGCATCGTGGGCCTGTTCCCGCACGAGATCGCTTCGCGCGGCCTGGGCCGCACCTTCCAGGAGATGCGCCTGTGGCGCCACATGAGCGTGCTCGAGCACCTCAAGATGGCCATGTATTCCCGCATCGACTACGGCCTCGTCGGAGCCCTGTTCGGCACCTCTCGGCGCCACGCCCAGGAGGAGGCGTTCGAGGCCGAGGCCCTGGACCTCTTGCGCATGCTGGGCGTGGAGCGCCACGCCTCGAAGCGGGTGGGGGAGCTCTCCTACGGAGAGCAGCGCCGGGTGGAGATGGGGCGGGCGCTCGCCATCCGCCCGAAGATCCTGTTTCTCGACGAGCCGGCCGCAGGCATGAACCCGGACGAGGTGGGACGGACCATCGACTTCGTGCGCGAGGTCCACAGGCAGAAGGGAATCGGCATCTTCCTCATCGAGCACCGGCTCCGCGTCGTCATGGAGCTGTGCGAGTCGGTGCAGGTGCTCGAATTTGGCGAGGTCATCGCCCAAGGCACTCCCGCCGAGATCCAGGGCAACCCCAAGGTCATCGAAGCCTACCTGGGCGAGAAGAGGGTCGAATGATGCTCGAGGTCGAGAACCTGGGAGTCTCCTACGGCCACATCCGCGCCCTTCACGGCATCACCTTTCACCTCGAGGCCGGCGAAATCGTCACCATCATCGGGGCGAACGGCGCCGGCAAGAGCTCCACGCTGCGGGCCATCTCCCGCATGGTCCCGGCGGATCCGGGCTCGCGCATCTCCTTCCTGGGCAAGGACCTGCTTTCCCTTCCGGCCGACAAGGTCGTCTCCGAACTCGGCATCTCGCACGTCCCAGAAGGGAGGCGCCTCTTCGGGAACCTGACGGTGACCGAGAACCTCTTGCTCGCGGCTTTTGCTCGAAAGGACCGGGACGCCGTGCGCCGGGACATCGACCGCGTCTTTGCCATCTTCCCGCGGCTCGAGGAGCGGCGGGTTCAGAAGGCCGGGACGCTCTCCGGGGGCGAGCAGCAGATGCTGGCGGTGGGCCGGGCGTTCGTGAGCGGACGCCGCATGATGCTCCTCGACGAGCCGTCCATGGGGCTCGCCCCGCTCCTCATGATGCGAGTCTTCGAGTCCCTCCAGCAGATCAACAAGGAGGGGACGACCATCCTGCTCGTGGAGCAGAACGCCCACATGGCGCTCCAGTTCGCCCAGCGCGGCTACGTGATCGAGAACGGGGCCATCGTGCTTCAGGGCAAGAGCGCGGAGCTCCTGGGCAATCCCGAGGTCAAGAAGGCCTACCTCGGGGGATAACCGGAGCCGCGGCGCCATCCCCGCCCCGTCGTGCCTCCTCGGCGCAAGGCCGCCGCGCCGTGGAGTCGGGCCGGTGCCTCGGGCTCGCGCCGCGACCGGCCGCACCGGCGTCCCTCCCGGGGCGAGGCCGTTCGACCTGGGCGAGGGGCAACCGGGGTCAGGGGACGACGGCCAGGAACAGATAGGCAGCGAGGACGATGATATGGACGGCGCCCTGCAGGACGGCGGTGCGCCCCGTGCCCAGCGTAATCGCGCTCAAGACCAGGGTGAGCGCGAGGAGGACGGTGTCCTTGGCGGAGATGCCGAGCACGATGGGGGAACCGAAGAGGGGAGAGGAGCGCGATGCTCGGAATGGTGAGCTCGATCGAGGCGAGTGCCAAGCCGAGTGCCAGGTTCAGGCTAATCTGCAGCTGCTTCGCCTGCGCCGCCCGAAGGGCCGCGACGGACTCGGGCACCAGGACGAGGATGCTGATGAGGATCCCCACCGCCGCCAGGGGCGCTCCGGCGCCTACCACGACCTGCTCGATCATCGGCGAGGGGGTCTCGGCGACCCCACCACGCCCGCGAGTGCCACGAGGAGCAGCCCCAAGCTCGCCCAGGTCGCGCCGTTCACGCCCGCATGGGGCGTCGCGTCGGGCCCTCCCAGGAGCCCGGGGCGAGGCCGGGCCGCTCGAGAGCGACGCCACCAGGGGATGCTCCGTGGACCTCGTGCGTGCCGAGGGGCGGCGGCTCGTCGCCACCGCCCCTCACGCGCAGACAAACGCGCGCTGCCGTTACTCGCAGTCAGAGGCGAAGCACTGCACCCACACGAGGAACGAGCCGGTGGACGACCAGTTGCCCATGAAGCCCTGAACGGAGTCCTTGGCGCGGACGCGCCAGTAGTAGGTGTTGCCGGCGTAGCACGCGGCGACGGTCACGTTCGTTGCCGTGTAGCTCGTCGCCGAGATCCATCCCGTGTCGGTGACGTACGTCGCGAAAGTCGAATCGGTCCCGAACTGAAGCTCGTACTGGATGGGGTCGCCGCTAGGCACCGTGACCGCCTGCCACTGGAAGGGCGTGAAGTTCACGATGTCAGGGCTCCCGCAGCCGAGCTGCTGGCTCGTCCAGTACTGCTCCGGCTCGGCCGTGAGCGTCGGCGGAACGGGCACGTTCGGGTTCGCCGTCGTGAAGGTCTGGAGAGACGTCTCGGTCACGTTGCGGTAGGGGTCCTCGGTCCGGATGCGCCACACGTAGGTGGTGCTGCCAGTGAGGCCAGTGAGCGTCACGAGGTGCGGGTAGTACCCGTTGGCGCTGGGCCACGGATACGGGGTCACCGCTGGGTTCCCGACGACGTACCCGGCCGTCCCGATCCCATACTCGACGAGCGACGACGCCGCCTCGTTCGTCTCCCAGTAGATGGATGCGGACGTCGGGGTGATGTTGAAGACGGTGCCGTTCGCGGATAGCGCGATCTGGGGGCTCGGCTGCGAGACCCCGCAGGTCGCCACCGGGCAGGATAGCCCGGTCGCTGTGATGGCCGGCGCGCTCGTCGTGGCCGGCGGGACGAGCGGCGGATCGCCCTGGGGAGGGTTGGCGGCGTGGCAGTGGCTGCACCAGGGGCCGCTTGTGCTGCTCGTGAGCGGCCAGGGCGTCGTCCAGTTCGCGGTAAGGCCCTCGTGGCCGTGGCAGTAGAAGCAGGCGCTCCCGGGCGGTGCCGGGTCCGAGGTGTGGTTGATCGGGTAGCTCCACTGGTGGAGGGGCGCGTGGCAGTTGGAGTTCAGGCAGCCCTGGTGGTGGTTCCCGAGGTGGCAGGCATCGCAGAGAACCTCGGCGCCCACGCCGTCGATGCTGATGGCTCCCGCCGGGATCGTGACGCCGTTGACGGTTGCCGCAAACAGGTAGTTCGTCGTGCTGGCGTGGTCGTCATGGCAGGCTTCGCAGGACAGGTTGCCCTGGCCGCGCGCGTAGGGCGCGGCGAGCGTGCCGCCGAAACCGGTGGGGGTGACGCCATTGGCGCAGGATATCGGTCCCTGTACCGGGTCGTAGCAGGATCCGGGGGTGGAGCCGTGGAAATCGCCGCCGCTCGTCTGCGTCCAGCCCGCCTGGAGGACGGGCGGGGTGACGGTGCCGAGAACCTGCCCCTGGCCGCTGTGGCACTGCGTACAGCTCGTGGCACCGACGCCGACGAGATAGACGGTCCCGCTCATGTGATGAGAGAGGTCGTGACAGCCGGTGCAGCTGCTCTGGGTCGTGCCAGTGGAGTGGGAGGTGGCATCGCTCGTCGTGATCGGGGTCACGTTCGTGTGGCAAACGGAGCACTGGCCTTGGGTGATGGCCGTAGTGATCTGAGCGGGCGTGTGGCAGAGGTCGCAGGAGCATGGGCTCGGCACGTTGAAGCTGCCGCAGGTGGTGGAGGCGAAGGCGTTCACGTGGCACATGCTGCAGGCGACCTGGGAGGAACCCCCGCTGGTCGTGAAATCGCTTCCGTTCCCGTGGCAGGTCGTGCACTGCCCCGGCATGTAGAAGCTCATGTCCCCGCCGCACGCGTGGGATCCGCCGACCTGGACCTCGTTCGGGCATTGCACGGTGAGGGTCATGTCGACCCACCCGGCGGGATGCTGGAAGGGGGCCGCCGCGCTGACCGTGACCAAGGCATTGGACGTCGTGGAGCCGGCCCCGTTCGTCGCCGTGAGCGTATAGGTGGTCGTGGTGGTGGGCGAGACGCTCGCGCTCGTGCCGCCGACCGTGCCGACGCCATTGTTCACGCTGAGGCTCACCGCCCCCGAAACGATCCAGCTGAGCGTCGCCGTCTGGCCAGGGGCGATCGTCGAGGGACTTGCCGTGAACGAGGTGATGGTCGGAGGTTGGGCAGCGGGCTGAACCGCCACGGTGGCCGTCGCCGCGCTCGAGCCGAACGGGTTCGTCGCCGTGAGCGTGTAGGTCGTCGTCGCGGTTGGCTTGACAGTGACGCCGGACCCCGTGACGGTCCCCACGCCGTTGTTGATGCTGAGGCTCGTCGCCCCGTTCACGTACCAGGTGAGGCTCGAGCTCTGCCCGGCGAGGATGGAGGCCGGATTCGCCGAGAAGGCCTCGATGAGCGGTGGCACGGCGCCGCTCGCCGTCTGAAAGACGGCGATCACCGAAGACTGCCCGGACGTTGAGACCTGGCAGCTGCCGGTTCCGCTGCAGCCGTCGTACCACCCCACGAAAGCGGAGCCGGTACCAGGACTTTCCGTGAGGGTCAGCGTCGAGGGGGAACTCGAGGTGAACTGCGTGCTGCAGGTCCCGTACGAGCAGGTGAAGCCGGTGCCGGTCACCGTCCCCGAGCCGAATATCTCCACGGAAAGCTGCCGCGACAGGAAGATGGCGGTCACGTTGACAGGCTCGCTGACCGAGACCGTGCAGGTTCCGGTTCCGCTGCAGGCACCGCCCCAGCCGGAGAACGTGGAGGTGGCGTTGGGTGTGCCCGTCAGGGTCACGGTCTGCGGCAGAGAGCTCGTGTTGACGGTGAAGGGGCACATGGTGGTGGCGCTGCCGCTCGACGTGCAGTTCCCCGTGGCGCCGGTCGCGGTGATGGTTCCGCCGCCGGCGCCGCTCACGACCGGGCTTCCCGGGACCCATACGTTCACGGCCGTCTGGTTGGTCGCGAAGAAGGCGTCGACCGTCTGGGCCTGGCTCGTGGCGACGGTGCAGGTGCTCGTCCCGCTACAGCCCGCGCCGAACCAGCCGGCGAAGTACGACCCCGAAGTGGGTGCCGCGGTGAGCGTCACCGTCGCGGGAGCGCCGCTACTCGGCAGGTTGAGGACGCACTGGCCGCTCCCGCAAGCGGGGGCGCCGAAGCTCGACGTCACCGTGCCTTGTCCCAGGCCGGCGAGGGCCGCGGTTACCGTGTGCGGCTGGAACACGGCGAGGACCGTCTGCGTGCCGGACGTCGTGATCTGGCAAGATCCGTTCCCGGCGCACTCGCCGCCCCAGGAGACGAAGATTGAAGTGGAGGACGGATTGGGTGTGAAGGCGACTACCGTTCCCGGCGCCACGTAGGCGCCACACGAATCGCCGGCCGTGTCGCATGACCAGGAGAGTGCCGGCGTGGCGGGGGTCGGCGAGGAGGTCACGGTGCCGAGTCCCACGCCGCTGATGTTGAGGAAGAGTAGGGTGGTCCCCGCCGGCTGGCTCCCGAGGCCATCCAGCATGTTCGTGCGAAACTCGCCGGCCGTGAGCGCGGAACCCTGGCTGCCGGCCTTGCACCCGGTGTGCAGGGCCAAGAGCGAGCAGAGGAGGGCGAGCGAGCGCCCACGCCATCGACGAGCCCTCCCATCGGCTGAGCGGCTTGCGCCGGCAACGAGCTTCTTCCGGATGTCCATAGCAGGCGCGCGCGAAGAGCCAACCCCAGTCATCCGTGACCTCCTAAAAGATGCCCTTGCACCCATCCGGGTGTCGCGAAAACGCGTCAGCACTCCGCGGCCTTGCCCGGCAACCAAGTTTTGACAATGCGTGCAAGGTGCGCGCCCGGGGCCGGAGGTGCGCAAGTGCCCCAAAGTGCCGCTCTCTTTGGGTTAAGTCGCCGCGAGCCTGCGAGATTTCACCCAACGACGTTGGGCGCTATCACCAAGGTTGGGTGCCGAATTACCCTGGGCGAATTCCCTCCAGCAAAAGGGCGACAGGCGCTCGGGAGATAGCTTCGCAAGGGAGGGTGGCGAAAGGTCCGCGACAGGGACTCCGCGGAGCCGCGAGCCGAACTCGCTACCGTTGCCGCGTCGGCAGGCCGGCCTTCGCGACGTTATCCCGCCAGGCGCGCACCCCGTCCGCGATGGGAAGCTCGGGGAGACCGAATACCTCCGCGGTGACGCGAGAGTAGTCGGCCAACGTGGCAATCCGGTCCGTTCGCTTGCCGCTGCCTGTGAACCGGGAAAGCTCCTCGTCCCGGAGAAGGAGCACCTCCTCGGCGAAGCAGCGGATGAGCGTCAGGGAGCCAGTCACCCAGGTTTCGCCCGGCACATGGTGACGCTGGTAGGCGGCCGCACGGGTCAGGGGATCCGCCGGGTGCAGCTCGTAGCGGCAGAAGGGGGTCCACTTCTCCTCGATCCAGCGTTCCTGTACCCACTCAACGCCGCCGGCGTTGGGGCGAAAGCGGTAGGCGAGGCCGGCGCGCCGGACCTCAACGGCTTCGCGGAGCGGGATGGGCTCGAAGAAGGGCGCCCCGTTCCCGACGTCGACGAGGAGGCTCGCGTCGCCCACCCGGACCACGAGCGCCTGGTGGGAGCCGGGGAAGGTGATGTGGCCGAGCACGGGATGCACTCGATAGCCGAGCGCGGCGAGCAGCCGGCCGAAGAGGTCGGCGATCTCGAAGCAGACTCCGCCGGCGCCGCGGCGTTCCCAGCGGGCCAAGAGCTCGTCCGCGTCCACCGGCGGGACCGCTCCGGGGTATGCCAGACGCCGGAGGAGGGAGGTGACGTTCTCGAAAGGGACGGAGAGGATGTGAGCCCGGGTGAGTTCCGCGAGGGCCGCCGCGTCCGGCGGCCGACGCTCCACGCCCAGGAGCGCCAGGTAGCGCTGCACCCAATCCCGCGAGTCGATCAGGCCTTCCCTTGCCGGAGCAGCCACGGCGCAAGCATAGCCGCGCCGGACCGCCTCCGCCCAGCGGGAACGAAGCGCCGGTCGCGGAGGAAGTACGCGGCGCGGGAACCACACCTCCACGGGCGCGGCCGCCCCTTGCCATTCGATGGGCTGCCAGCCGCGACTCGTCGGGGCCGCGCCGGTGCTGAGCATTCTCGACCGCATCAGACCCGGATCGCGGCAAGCGGGACTCGCCGGGGTCCGCGGCGACTCGGAGTGTTCCGGGAATGCGCCTCGAGGGGCATGGGCCAGGTAGCCGTCTTCGCCGAAGGAGTCGTCTCCCAGATTCAGCCTTGGCGCGCGGCGCTCCCGCAAATCGAGCGAGCGGAGGCCCTTCCCCGGCCTCGACCGAGCTAACCCTCCTCGAGGCAGGCGCGTGCCGCTCGAACCCCGTCCCCCGGGAAGCCCCGGTAGCGCGGTGTGGGCCCGTTCCCTTCAACGGAAAGGGCGCCGGTCCTGTTCGTGCCACGACGGGCCTCTCGCTGGTACAAGGATGCGAGGAGGGGCGGCGAGTGCGGATCCGTCAGATCGTCGTCGGAGCGGGCATTCTCGTCGCTGCCGCCGGCGCCCGAGCCGCCTCGGATGGGCCAATGGAGCTCGGCACCGACGGGACGTTCGGGTCGCTCTTCCTGCAGATGACGAGCGCCGACGCCCGGCGCCTGGAGAAGATCGAAGTGGACGTGCGTTGGTCGATCGCCAACGATTGGTGCATCCCCACCACCCTCACGCGCGGCAGCGAGCAGGTTCTTCTTCAGAACGACGAGCAGGCAGACACCCTGGCGGCGTCCGTCCGCGTGCCGTGGTCCCGATTCCTTGGGCCAGGGCCGGCCGCGGGCTCGCTCCCCCTCTGGGAGCGCTTCTCGACGGCCTTGGAGTGGAGAGTGGTCGAGCACTGGGGTGGGTGGACGGACGCCCCCATCGAGGGATGGCACAACCTCATCCAATCGCTCAACTTCGAGCGAGCCCAATACCCCCGGAACGCGGTCAACGTGACCTTGCTCGACCTCGCCACGGGTCAGGGGTTGAGCCTCCACTCGGCGCAGTTCGCCGTGGGGGATCTCGTGCTGCGGACCCAGTTCCTCCTGGCCGAAGGGGGATCATCGGCGGCGGATGCCGGTCGGTCAGGCTGGGGTGTTTCCGCGAGGCTGGACGTGAAGGCGCCGACCGGCAGCCCCTGGCACCTGGGCGGATCGGGAGGATGGGACGCGGGAGCCGCGCTCCTCGCAACCGTGGAGTTGGCGCCGGGGCTGACGCTTCACGGGATGGCGGCGACGTCGGTCTTCTCCCCCCTGGCTTTGCCGGAACCGCTGCAGCCCCGAACCTGGCACTTCGCCGGCGAGGCGTCGCTGGTCTGGCGCCTCGGCGCAGTCGCTCTGCTCATCGAGGATCGGGTCGATTCCACCCTGTTCCAGGGTGGCTGGCAGCGCGTACCGCTCGACGGGAACGTCGGGTTTCTGTCGTCCGGGTACTACGGCGCCTTCCGCCCCCAGAACCAGGTGAGCGGCGGAGTTCGCTGGAACGGCTTCACGTTCTGGGTCTCGGAAGACTTCACGCCAGGTCCCAATCCGTACCAGCCCCAGCACTGGTTCTACGACTCCAACACGCCCGATCTGGAGATCGGGCTCGCCTACACCTTCTCGCTCTGAGGGTCCCGGCGGACTCGCGCCCGCTGGCCATCGGGCAGCGCTCCTGCCCCGAGACGCTCATCGACCGGGAGGACCGTCGTCCAGGCCTCGCGCCACCTTCACCCCCGCCTCGCGCGCGGCTCGCTCCAGCCGGTGGGCGCGCAAGTAGGATACGGCATCCGGGTAGGCCGGGCCGGCCGCCTCGAACGCGCAGCCCTCGGTGAGGCGCGCGCCCAGACTCGGGGGATCGTCGGGGAATTGGATGCTCCGTTCCAAGACGCGGAGACCTGGGCCGAAGACGGTCAGGACGCGGCGGTCGTGGAGACGGCCGTCGGCGCAGTCGACGAAGGTCCCGGAGAGGTGGTCCCGTGCCGCGGTCCCCCCGTCCGGCTCGAAGAGGATCTGGTCGATTTCGTATCGGTCGCTCCTGTCCTTCGGCTCGACGAGGAGCATTCGAAGCCGCCCGTCCGGGTCGAGGATGAGGGCGTAGAGAGTGGCCACTGTTCCCGGCTCGAAGGTGTGAACCGTCTCCACGGTGCCATTGGCCCGCGCGACGATGAGCACCAGGCGGTGTCCCTTCTCGTCGAGCACGTCCCGAACGCGAGTGCCCGAGGGCCGCCCGCGCTCGGCCTCGCACAGCGACTGAAGAGCCGCGAGCTCCGCGCGCCGGCGCGCGGCCGCCCGGCGCTCGGGGGGCTTCGCGATAACGACGCTGTCGCCTGGGTCCGCGGGCAAGGCGCTCGAGATGGAGTGCGCGAGGGCGGCGAGGAGGAGGAGGGAGGGCACCACTTTCCTCTTAGCGCCGCGAGGAGCTCCCGGCTGCCAGTGCGTCCGCTCCGCCCGTCAGGGCCGGTCGGGTGGCAGGCCGGCGAGGAAGGAGCGGAGCTCGGCGACCACTGCCTCGGGGCAATCCAGGGGTGTGAAGTGGCCTCCCGGCAAGAGCGCCAGGCGCGCTCCCAGGATCTCGGCGAGCGGGCGAGCCACGGTTTCGACCGGAAGGAAGGTGTCTCCCTCGCCCCAGAGCACGAGCGCCGGGACGCCAGCTGCCCGCAATGCTCTCCCGATGTGCTCGGTCTGGCGGGGGTCGAGGTCGCGCGCGGCCCGGATGAGGCGGAGCCCACCGCGTTCTCCCTCGTAGGCGCGGAGCATCTCGCGCAGGGGTTCGCTCCTTCCCAGGCGTCGCGCCAATACCGGGAACAGGCGGCTTGCGTCCGCGGCGTCCCAAGCCTTTATGCCTTCCACCGCCCCCATTGCCCATTCACCCCCGTGGACGCCGTCCAGGACCACGAGGGCGCGCACCCGCTCGGGGGTGATGGAGAGCATGATCTGTGCGGCCGCCGAGCCGACGTCGTGGGCGACGACCGCCGCCCGTGCGACGCCCAGCGCGTCGAGGAACTGGAACATCCAGCGCGCCTGACTCGCCATGTCCACTTGTACTTCCCCTTGCGCCTCCGAGGCCCCATAGCCGACCAGGTCCGGGACGAGGACTCGGACCTGCCCGGCCTCGGCCAAGGAGGGCGCGACCCTGGCCCAAAGTTGACGGGTCGCCGGAAAACCGTGCAGGAGAAGGACCGGCGCGCCTCCGCCGAACTCGTCGAAGACCACCGTGGCATCCTTCAGCGGAACCGCCTTGGCCATGTCGCTCCCAGGAGGCTAGACCGCGCCGGATGCATGCCCATAACGCGCTCGAGGAGCGAAAGGGATCCGCGGGCATTGATTGGCTCCCGGCGAGAGGGCGGCTGAGAATCCGCGAACTGGACGGGGGACTCATGCACTCGCTCCCCGAGGGCGCTCCCCCGAACGGGTTCTCGGCGCCCCGGATCCTCCAGCGAGCCCCGGAGCGGTCTGCCGCTCGATTCGGCGGCCGTTTGCCCGGACCCCATTATAGGAGGCGCATGGCGGTCGAAGCTGTCGCCTCACTGCGCGAGCACCGGGTGCTCATCGTCGAGGACGATCCGATGGCCCGCGAGATCCTCACGACAGTCCTCGAGGAGGAGGGGTACGTCGTGACGCAGGCCCCGGACGGGCAAGCGGCGCTTACGTGTTTGCGAGAACAGGCGGCGAGCGTCATTGTCCTCGACATCGCGATGCCCCGCATGAACGGCTGGGCCTTTCTCGCTGCGAAGGCACAGATGCCTGCTGCAGCCCCCATACCGGTGATCGTCGTCTCAGCTTCCGCCCCTCCGCATTCGACGCGCGGAATCGTGGCTTGGCTCGAGAAGCCGTTTGTTTTCGATGCCTTGCTTCGCGTGTTGAAGCCATGGCACTGAGGAGACCCGGGCGGGCCCCGGATTCCGCTACCGGCCGGGGGTAACAGGAGCCCAAGAGGCTGTCCCGCTGCAGCGGGTGCAGCGTAAAATTGGGTTTTGGGCGCCAGGCGCGGAGGCGCCTAGGGCTCGCCGCGTGATCTGCGTGACTCGCGCGCTCGCACGGCGCGGCGAGCCCGCTTCGGGCGAGGCTTCGCGGCAACTGGGTCCTTTGCCGCCGAGACTTTCTTCGGAAGCTCTCCTCGACTCCTTGGCCATCCGTCAACTCTTCTTAGGCGATCTGTCGTTCTTAGATTCTTCTGGAGGACACAGGAGGGAGAGATGTCAATTCACGGGGGAAGTGGCACGGCGGTCGTCACCGGAGCCTCGGGCGGCATCGGCCTCGAGATAGCGCGCGAGCTTGCGTTGCGGGGCTACCCGCTCGTCCTCGCGGCTCGAAGCCAGGCCAGGATGGAGGGGGTGGCCCAGGAGCTTTCGAAGGCCCACGGCGTACGCGTCCAGGCGCTCGTCGCGGACCTCTCCCGTCCCGAGGGGGCGAGGGACCTATGGGCCGCGATAAGCGAGCGCGGCATCGAGCCGGAGATCCTCGTCAACAACGCTGGCGTAGGGTTGCACGGACCGTACGCGACAGCCGATGAGTCGGCACTGCTGGGGCTCCTGCAACTGAACGTCACCTCGCTGGCCCTTCTCGCCCGGCTCGCCCTCCCCGGGATGGTGGCGCGCCGTCGCGGGCGCCTCCTCAACGTCGCCTCGACGGCCGCCTTCGTCCCGGGCCCATTCATGGCGGCGTACTACGCCAGCAAGGCCTTCGTCCTTTCCCTCAGCGTGGCGCTGAACGAGGAGCTGCGCGGGACCGGCGTCACTGCCACGGCTCTTTGCCCCGGCGCCACGCAGTCGAGCTTCGCCGAGGTGGCTGGCATGTCGCGATCGAGGCTCTTCCGAAGCGGGGTGATGGGCCCCGGGCCGGTGGCGCGCGCAGGCGTGGCCGGCCTGCTCGCCGGGCGCAGCGTCGTGGTGCCCGGCTTCCGGAACAAGGCACTCACCTGGTCCTCCGCCATCGGACCGCGCTGGCTCACGGCCAAGGTCACCCGTTCCCTGCAGGACCCGAGGGATATGGCCTGACGCTCACCGCCGCCGGCCGAGCGGCGGAAGACGCTCCTGGAACCAGCGGCGCAGGGCCTTGAGGCCCCGATGCCACCAGGCCACGTGCGTCCGCGCCCCGCGCCTGCGCGTGCGCCCCGCTCCCGGGGAGTCAAGGAAGGCCGCGAGGGCAGCGGCGAATGCCTCCGGCTGCTCTTGCTGCGGCCAGTGCCCGCAGGTAGGGAAGCGCGTCAGGGGCGCATCCTCGAAGAAGGCGGCGGTCTCCACCCCGTGCTCGACGGGGATGATCCGATCCCGTTCGCCCCAGAAGAGCGCGATGGGCGGCAACTTCCCGGCGAGCTCGTCCTGGTGGTCGAGGAACTGAAGCTTCTGCCCCCGCCAGTCGATCGCCGACCTCACCGTCCGGGAGAGGGCAAGGCCGGTCCCAGGCATGGCGTTGAGCCAGGCCGAATAGGCCGCGTCCTCCGCTCCGGTCTCCGGGAGAAAGGAAGCGATCGCGAGACGCGTGCTCGGGGCGACGAGCGGCTGGGCGAGCCTCTCCGCCGCCTCGAAAGTCGACCAGAGCCGTAGCCCGAAGTTCACCTCCCGGCCCAGCCCTCCCGAGGCCACCAGCGCCAGCCGCCTCACGCGCCTGGCGTGAGTGAGAAGGAGCATCTGGGCCACTCCTCCGCCGAAGGAGTGGCCCACGAGATCGAAGGAGCGCAGGCCCAGCGCCTCGATCCACGCCGCGATGGTGGTGGCGTGCCACTCCACCGTGTACGAGGCGTCCGGCCGGTCCGATAGCCCGTGCCCCGGCAGATCGGGCATGAGCAGGCGCCGGGACCGGGAAAGGGCCGGTACGACCTTGAGCCAGGTGCGGTGAGAGTCACAGACCCCATGCAACAAGACCGTCGGCCGCCCGCGACCCGCCTCCGCCCAATGGATATGGACCCCGCCGACGCGCGTCAGCCGGCGGGTTGGCTCGCCCGCAGCCCGGCTTTCCAGCCTCGACCTCGACACGAGAAGGGGTCGTACCATGCAAGGAGGTTAGAGAAACCCCTTCGCATTCTACGCCCGCGTCAGCCCCTGGAGTTCGCGAAGGCCTCGAACGCTGACGTGCCCATCTGAGGCGCGGAGTGCGCCGGCGCGAGCGCCTTCACCTCGAGCCCGAGGGACCTGAGCCGCCTCCAGAGGTTGCGCAAGGAGGCCCGGTTCTGCTCCGGGCTATTGCTGAACAGGCTCGGTGCCCCGGCAAAGGTTCCATCCTTACGATCGGTTGCGCTGTCGCCGAGGTAGAGGACGCCCCCCGCGAGATAGGCAGCGCTGCCATCCGTGTGCCCGGGGAGGGCGAAGACCTGAACGGAGAGCGGGCCCACCTGCACCGTCTCGCCGTCCCCCACGATCCGAGTGACGCGCGCGGCCTTTCGGGGGCCGTTCCTGAAGAAGCGACTCAGCAACCCGTGCCCGGACTCGGTCCCAGCGGCGAGGCCGACGTCGGCGGCGAGGCCCATGACCTCGGCCCCAGGAAAGAGATGGCAGCCGGCCGTGTGGTCGCCGTGTCCATGCGTCAAGAAGATGGCCTTCACGTCGCCCGGTGCCGCGCCACGACGGGCGAGCTCGGCGAGAATGCGCCTCCCGTCCGGGTCGTTGCCACAGTCCACCAGAGCCACCGAAGTGCCACCGGCCGGGAGGACGAAGAGGGCGACCATGCCGTCCTTGACGAGTCGGGCGCCTCCGGGGAGGTCTGCGGCGTCTGGCAACGGGGCATTCCCCCAGAACGCCGAGGCGATGAGGCCGCCCAGGGTGAGCCCTAGGACGAGACAAAGGCCGGCCACGACCAGGGCCACGCGCCTCAAGAGTTTCACGCCTGTTCCCCCTTCGGCTCCGCTCGCTAGAGCCCCTCACACAGCCGGCACGGCGGCATCGTATTCCAGGGCCGAAGGAAGATCATCGATTCTCGCCCGAACCGCTCCCCGAGGGGGCGGCCGATCCGAGCCCGCCCCGGAGACCACGCCGCAGCCCGGTCTCCCCGCGCGCCGCGGCGCTAGCTAGCGACCGCGCGGACGGCCGCGTCCTGCCGAGCTCTCGGTGACAGGGCGTGAGGCGACGGCCTCTTGGCTGGGCTCTGGCGCGGGGGCCGATCCCGCTACCGATGGAGGGCGTGGCCGTGGCCGAGTTGTCGATGAGTCGGCCACAGCGAGGCCGCGACCACCACGAGTCCCGACGCGAGGAGGTTGATGGACGCGAACCCCGCGCTCAGCGCCAGGGCGAAGGGAGATGCCACCGCCCATAGGCCAAGTGCCAGGCTGACGAGCCGAAAGCGCGGGTACGCCATGGCTACGAACGCAGCCAAGAAGATGGTGATCCCGATTAGCCCCTGATTCGCATCCTCCCACCGCGGCGCGGGAAAGAGCCACGCGGAAAGGAAGAGCCAGGCCCCGGCTACCACATTTACCCAACGTGATGTGCTCATAGGTCTCCAATCGCCAAGCCAACCGGGAGCGCTTAATGGAGCGCACGTCCGTTCGCCCGAACAGCTGGCGCCCCTCTCTCCACGGACACTTACGAAGCCGGCTCGAGAGCCCCTCGCGGGTGTCAACGGATTAATACGCGGCTTTCCCTGCTCGAGGGGTCGAGCCGGCCGCCTTCCCGCGAGCCCGGTAGCGAGGTCGAGCGCAGCTGCCATCCGACGCCGCCGGACCGGGCTCGGTTCGCTTAGAGGCTCGAGAGGGTCCGGACTCCGTCAGACGCGCCGCGCCGGGCGCGCCCTGAGGCCGCGAGCCATTTCCAGGTCGACCCGCGCGATGTGGTTCTCGAACCAGGCTCCGATCCAGTGCTCGGCGCGGGTCACCACCGAGAAAGTGGCGCCGTGAAGCTCGTACTTCGCCCTCAGGCTCCGGTAGCTAGCGACAAAAGTCTCGTGGGCGGCCTTGTGCGCCTCGTAGCCCGGATAGGCGCAGGCGGCCATCCACATTTCCTCGGTGTCGAAGTGGGAGACCACGTAGTCCCCGAGGAACTCGAGCAGGAATCCGACCTCGTCCGGCCGGTTCGATCGGACAGCGGCGACGAGCGCGTCGAGCCTCGCAAAGATGAGACGGTGCTGCCGGTCGACGGCGGGAATTCCCGTGGCGAGGTTGGAGGTCCACAGGATGGGCATGGGCGGTCCGAAGGTCGCGTGGCGGAAAAGGTCACGAGGCCGGGGGCGGGGTCAACCCGGCGCGCTCGAGCGCCCCCTTCTTTCTTGCCTTCGCGGGGCCCGGCGCAAGGTCCTCCACCGCGCCCGCAGCGACCTGGACCCGGAACGTCTCCACGAGGGCCGAGAGCTCTTCCGCTTGGCTCGAGAGCGAGTCGGCAGCCGCGGAAGACTCCTGCGAGCTCGTCGCGTTCTGCTGGGTGACGGAGTTGAGCTGGTCGACGGCAGTGGTGATCTGCTCGAGGCCAAAGGCCTGATCCCTCGCCCGGGCCGCCATTTGGGCGACGAGCCCGGAGACCTGCTGGGCAGTGCCCAGGATCTCGGTGAACCTGCCGGCCGCCTGGTCGGACGTGGACGCGCCTGCGCTCGCCTGGTTCACCGACTCGCAGATGAGCGCCTCCGTCTTCACGGCGGCGGCCTTGGCGCGCAGGGCGAGCGACCGGACCTCCTCCGCCACCACGGCGAATCCCCGCCCGGCCTCCCCCGCCCGCGCGGCTTCCACGGCGGCGTTGAGCGCGAGCAGGTTCGTCTGAAACGCGATCTCCGAGATGTCCTTGATGATCTGCGACGTGTCCTTGGCGGCTGAGCGAACCTTCTCCATGACCGAGCTCATCTGCTGAATCGCCGAGCTCCCTTGCTCAGCGGCGGCGCGAGCCCGCACCGCCAGCGCCTTCGCCTGCTGCGCCGCCTCGGCGGACTGCTGCGTGCCGAGAGCCAGCGTCTCGAGCGAAGCGTTCGTCTCCTCGAGCGAGGCGGCCTGCTCGGTGGCTCCGGAGGCCACGGCTTCGCTGGAGGAGGCGATCTCGGTGGCGGCGCTCGCGACCCGCTGGACGCTTCGCGCCACCTGCGCGATGGCGTCGTGCAGGGCTCGGGCGGTGGCGTTCAGCGCGTTCTTGATCCGGGTGTGATCTCCCTGGTAGTGGCCGTCCATCCGCGCGGTGAGGTCGCGCTGGGCTAGTTGCTCGAGGACGCCCGTGGCCTCCGCGATGGGGCGCAATACCGCGTCCAGCGTCGCGTTCACTCCCTCCACGACCTTGCGAAAATGACCTTCGTGTCGCCCGGGGTCGGCCCGCTGCCCCAGCTTCCCCTCGACGGCGGCCCCGGCGAGCATCTCGGCGTCGGCCACGAGTGCATTCACAGCGCCGATGCAGCGGTTCAGGTATTCCCGAAGCTGCTCGAATTCCCCGCTGAATGTCTCGGTCAGCGGGGGAGGAATGTCCCCGCGCGCGATCCGCTCCATGCACTGCGTGGCGACGAGGAGAGGGGCGATGATCGCGTCGAGCATCGAGTTCGCGCCCTCGATGACCCGGCGGAACTCCCCCTGGTGCCGTTCCGTGTCGGCCCGTATGTCGATGCGGCCCTCCGCGGCCGCGCTCGCCATGGCCGCGGCGTCGGCGACCAGGAGATTCACGGCGGCGATGGACCCGTTCAGGCCCAGGCGAAGAACTTCCAGCTCGCCGGGGTAGGCCTCGCGGAGCGGATGGGGGACGTCTCCCCGCGCGAGGCGGTCGACGCAGGCGGTGGCGACCCGAAGGGGGGCAGTCAGCGCAGCCACCGCCGTGTTCACGGCCGAGGCGGCGTCGCGAAGCTCGGCGGCGCTGGCGCCTTCGTCCAGGTGGCTGTCGAGCTTCCCGGCGCCGATTTCGCAAGCGAGGCGGCGGCAGGCGGAGCGGAACTGCTCCGCCGCGGCCGCGCGGCGACATACGTCGGCGCGCAGGGACTGGCATTCCGCACGGCTCTCCGCGAGAGCTTGGGCTGCGGAGTCCAGGGCGGCCTGCAAGGCGACGAGCTGGCGCAGGGCAGGACGGCGGATGAAGAGCGAGAGCCCCGCAGCGAGTCCTGCTGCAACCAGGGCCGCTGCGACCAGGGCCCCGCCCCGAAAGAGAAGCGCTGCCCCGAGGCCCATCCCGACCCCGGCGAAAACGGGCGCCAGAGCGAGCGCCGTCGTCAACCCCCATGGTCTCGCACCGCTCGGCGCTCCCGTCGACCTTTCGCGGCGTTCACTCATGAGCCCTCTCCAATACGGCTTGAGCGATGTCGGGGAGCGGAAGGACCTCGCAGGCAGCCCCGAGGGCGATGGCCTCCTTCGGCATGCCGAAGACGACGCAGGTGGCCTGGTCCTGGGCGATGGTGTGGGCTCCGGCCTGCCGCATCTCGAGTAGGCCTTGCGCTCCGTCATCCCCCATCCCGGTGAGGATCACGCCCACGGCGTTGGGGCCGGCTGCCTGCGCCACCGATCGAAAGAGCACGTCGACGCTCGGGCGGTGGCGGGAGACGGGCGGGCCCTCCACCAGGTCGACCAGGTAGTGGGCGCCGCTCCGACGAACCGCCAAGTGGTTGTTGCCTCGGGCAATGAGGGCCCGCCCCGCGCAGACCCGATCCCCTGGCTCGGCTTCCTTCACCTCGATCTGGCACAGCTCGTCGAGGCGCCGGGCAAAGGCTCCGGTGAAGACCTCCGGCATGTGCTGCACCACGGCGATGCCCGGCGCCCCGGGCGGGATCCGCTCCAAGAACTCGCGCAGCGCCTCGGTGCCGCCGGTGGAGGCGCCCACCGCGATCACCTTGCTCGTGGTGGTGGCGACGGGGCTCGCCGCATATGGCGGGATCACTTCGCTCATGTCGTGGCGAGGCTCGACCGCCATCCGCTGGCGGACGCGCGCGTTCGCGGCTCCCCGAACCGCCTCGACGAGCTGCTCCGCCGAGTCGAGCAGGAATCCTTTCACGCCCAGGCTCGGCTTGGTGACGATGCCCACCGCTCCCAACTCCAGGGCCTGGAGCGCCGCGCTGGTCCCCTGGCCGGCGACGCTCGAGCAGATGAGCGCCGGGATGGGTTCCTCCTCGGCCATGACGAAGCGCAGGAAGGTGATGCCGTCCATCTTCGGCATCTCGATATCGAGGACTAGGGCGTCGGGCCGGCGGCGGCGGATCTTTGCCATGGCGAAGATCGGGTCCGGGGCCACTTCCACCTCCATTCCCGCGGAGGAGAGGATCGAGGTGAGCGCCTGGCGCACCACGGCCGAATCGTCGACCACCAGCACGTGCGGGGGCCGCGAATCGCCGCTCGCAGCCGCCGCTCTCATGTGCGGCTCCGGGCTGCGGTTCCCGAGCCGCTTTTCGCGTACACCGTAGCCACCACGCTCCGCACGGGCACGGCCATGGAGGAAAGGCTCTCGGCGTGGCCGAGGAAAAGGTAGCCGGAGGGCGCGAGGTGGCGGAGCAGGCGGCTCACCACGGCTTCCTTCGTGGGCGCGTCGAAGTAGATGAGGACGTTCCGGCAGAAGAGCAAATCGATCTCGCCGATGCCGGGGTAGACGTCGTCCATCAAGTTCAGCCGGTGAAAGTGCACGAGCGAGCGAATCTCAGGCCCAGCCTTCATCATTCCTTCCTCCGGGCCGAAGCCCCGGAGCATGAAGCTCTTCAGATCCGCCTCGGGGATCTCGCGGGACCTCTCGAGCGGCCAGATCGCTTGCCTGGCGACGTCGAGGACGCGGGTCGAGATGTCCGTGCCGAGGATCTCGATCTCCCAACCGGCTCCGGCCGGGAAGGACCGCAACAGGGTCATGGCGAGCGAGTAGGCCTCCTCCCCCGTCGAGGAGGCCGCGCTCCACACCCGCAGGCTCCGCGGGCGGCGGCCCTCGTCGGCCTCGCTCCGCCAGCGCGGCAGGATCTGTTCCTTGAGGAGCTGGAAGTGCGCCGGCTCGCGGAAGAAGCGCGTCTCGTTCGTGCTGATGGCGTCGAACATCCGGATGCGCTCTTCCGGGTCGCTCTCGACCTGCGCGTAGTACTCGGCGAAGGAGCCGAGCCCTAGGTCGCGGAGCCGGCGAGAGAGCCTGCCGACGAGCAGGCATCGCTTGGTCTCGCCGAGGTAGATGCCGATCTCGCGGTGGACGAGCGCCTGGAACCGGGCGAAGTCGTGGTCGCCGATCTGGCGCTCGAAAGAGCCCGGCCCGCCCGTGAGTAGCGGCGCGGTGGTCACGCAGCCGTGGCCTCCGCGAACGCGCCCTCGGCCTTCGTCGGCAGCGGCACCGGCAAGTCGCCGGGAGGCGGGCCGCTCCCCTTCGCAAACTGCGCGAGTTCCTGCTCTCCCGCGGAGAGGACCCGATCGAGGTCGAGGAGCAGGACGAAGCCCTTGTCCGCCTTCCCCATGCCGACGAGGAAGTCGACTCGCACCAGCGTTCCGAACGAGGGCGGTGGCTCGATCTCCTCCGGCCCCAGCTCGAGCACCTCCCGGACGGCATCGGCCATGAGGCCCATGACCGTCCGCTCTCCGCCCAGGTTGGCCTCGACGATGAGGATGCAGGTGCGCTTCGTGACCTCGGTCCCGGCCAGGCCGAACTTCACTGCCAAATCCACTACCGGCACCACGGCGCCGCGGAGGTTGATGACCCCTCGCGTCGAGGCTGGTACCGACGGAATCCGGGTAACGGTCTCGTATTGGAGGATCTCCTTCACCTGGAGGATGCCGACGGCGTAGTCGTTGCCGGCCAGGCTGAAGGAGAGGTACTGACGGCGCTGGGCCGCCTCATGGGCGCTCATGGCCATCCCCTAGAACCGCTTGAAGTTGTGGTCGGAGTGGGTTGCGGAGCCGTTCTTGCCGTCGGTGGCCCGCGGACTCTTGAGGGCGGCGGCCGGGGCGACGGCGTGGGCCGCAACCGGAGCCTTGGGAGCCAGCGCCGGGGCGGGCGGACGGGCGGGCGAGGCGGCGGCCTTGGCGCGACCGCTTCCGTGGCCCCCGTTCAGCTGGAAGGACCCGATGAGGGCTTGCAGCGACTCAGCCTGGCCGTTCATTTCCTCGGCGGTGGAGGCCAGCTCCTCGGCGGCCGAGGCGTTCGTCTGGGTGACCTGGTCGACCTTCGCCATCGCCTTGTTGATCTGGGCGACGCCGGTGGACTGCTCCTGGCTGGCGGCGGCGACCTCCTGCACGAGATCGGCCGTCTTCTTGATGGCGGGCACGAGCTCGATCAAGAGCTGCCCCGACCGCTCCGCGATCTTGACCGACTGGGTGGCGACTCCGCTGATCTCGCCGGCGGCCTTCTGGCTCCGCTCGGCGAGCTTGCGGACTTCCGTGGCCACCACCGCGAAGCCCTTGCCGTGCTCTCCGGCGCGGGCGGCCTCGATGGCGGCGTTGAGGGCGAGCAGGTTCGTCTGGTAGGCGATCTCCTCGATGATGCCGATCTTCTCGGCGATCGACTTCATGGCCTCCACGGTTGCCCCTACGGACTTGCCGCTCTCCTCGGCGTTCTTGGCGCCCGCGAGCGCCATCTGCTCCGTCTGCCGGCTGTTCTCGGCGTTCTGGTTGATGGAGGAGCTCATCTCCTCGAGCGAGGCGGTGGTCTCCTCGACCGAGGCCGCCTGCTCGGAAGTGCCGGCCGAGACCGTCTGGCTGGTGGCGGCGATCTGATTAGCGGCCGAGGTCACCTGCTCCACCGCCTGCCCCACCTGCTGAATCGCCGAATGGAGCGACTCGGCGGTGGCGTTCAGCGCCTCCTTCATGCGGGCGTGGTCGCCCTGGTAGGACCCGGTCATGCGAGCGCGCAGGTCCCGCTCGGCTAGCAGAGCGAGGACCTTGGTGGCTTCCTGTCCCGGGGCGAGCAAGGCGTCGAGGGTCTTGTTCACGCCCTCGACTAGGGCGAGCGACTCGTTCTTGAACCGCGAGACGTCCGCCCGCATGTCGAGCGAGCCAGCTGCTAGCTTGTCGAGTACCTGCGCGAGCTCCCGGGTGGGCGCGATCACGGTGTCGAGGGTGTCGTTCACGCCCTGCACGATCTTCCGGTAGTCGCCCTGGTGTCGCGAGGCGTCGGCGCGGGTCGAGAGCCGCCCCTCCACGGCGGCCTCGGTGAGCATGTTGGCGTCGCGGATGAGGGCCTTGAGGTTCGCTCGCACCTGCTCGACGGTCTCGTTTATGAAGACCTTCTTGCCCGGGAAGCGCTCCAGCGGGGCCTCGAAGTTGCCCCGGCCGAACTCGGCCACGCAGGCCATGGCCTTCTTCTTCACGGCGATGTGGCCGCCGACCATCTTGTTCACGCCCTCCGCCATGGTGCGGAACTCCCCCTCGAACTTGTCGGCGGGGATGACGACGTCGATGTCGCCGGCGTCGTGCTCGTGGCTCATCCGGTTCATCTCCAGGATGACGCCGGTGAGGTTCGCGCGAAGCCTCTCCACGGTCTCGTTGATGAAGACCTTCTTGCCGGGGAACTTCTCCAGCGGGGCCTCGAAGTTGCCCCGGCCGAGCTCGGCCACGCAGGCCATGGCCTTCTTCTTCACGGCGATGTGGCCGCCGACCATCTTGTTCACGCCCTCCGCCATGGCGCGGAACTCCCCCTCGAACTTGTCGGCGGGGATGACGACGTCGATGTCGCCGGCGTCGTGCTCGTGGCTCATCCGGTTCATTTCGGCGATGACGCCCTTCAGGTTGGCGCGGAGCCTCTCGATGTTCTCGTTGATGAAGGCCTTCTTGCCGGGGAACTTCTCGAGCGGCGCCTCGAAGTTGCCCCGGCCGAGCTCAGCGATGCAGGCCATCGCCTTCTTCTTCACCTGGATGTGGCCGCCGACCATCTTGTTCACGCCCTCTGCCATGGAGCGGAACTCGCCCTCGAACTTGTCCGCTGGGATGACGACGTCGATGTCGCCGGCGTCGTGCTCGCGGCTCATCCGGTTGAGCTCGCCCATGAGGTTCTGTAGGGTCGACGCCACCTGGTTCACGGAGTCGCGGAGCGCGTTGAAGTCCGGGCCACGCGACTCGGTGATGGACTCAGACAGGTGTCCGTTCGCGACGGCACGGAGCTTTTCGGTCACGATCTCGAGGAACGAGGTGAGCTCCCTGCGGAGGACGAAGGCAGAGCCGATGGCGACTGCCGTCACCACCAGGATGAGGAGTGCGATGCTCCACTCGAGGCTTCTGAGCGCTGCGGCGGTTGCGGCCCCGTCCGCGTGGGCGAGTTCGTTCCCGACCCGCTCGAGCTCGTCGAGGAGCGGGACGAGCCTGTCGCGCTTTGCCTTCATCTCCAGGACGGCGTGGAGGGCAGCCGCCTGCGCGGTCACACGCGACGGCCCGGTGGCCGTGTCTCGCTCCCGTATGGCAGCGAACACCTCCTGGACGTGGGCCTGCCAACTTACGAGCGCGTCATGGGCCGGCTGCCAGGCCGCCGCGACCTTGTCCGACTTGGGCCGCCCGTCGAACGCCTTCATCTCCTCGTTGAGCCGGCCGAGCTCGTCCTTGGCTGCGGCGATCTGGCTCGCCCGCATGTCCGCAGGCAGCTCGCCGTTCAGGATGATGTAGGTGTCGCGGGCTATGGCGGATGTCTTCTCGGCCATGGACGCGATGGAGCGCGTGTTGGGGAGGCGAAGCTCAAGGAGAGCAGCGGCGCTCGCCCCGGCCTGGCGGCTCAGCATGAGTGCAACCACGAACTGGACGACGAGCAGTGCGAGGATGGAGGCGAAGGCTATCTGGACCTTGGTGGAGAGGCGGGCTTGGCGGAGCATGGGTGCGACTTTCCTTTCAGTCGTGCGCGGCGGGGGCTTCTTGCGTGCAAGGGTTGGCCTGGGTGGTATCGACGCGAAGTCGTGCGTTCGAGCTGAGCATCTCCCGGAGGAGAGAGGCGACGTCGAGGATGAGGGCGACGCGGCCGTCGCCGAGGATGGAGGAGCCGGCCATGCCCTTGAGGCCCTGGAAGACGCGGCTGAGGGGCTTGATGACGGTCTGGCTCTCGCCGAGGAGTGCGTCGACGGCGAGGCCGACGAGGGAGCCGGCGTGGCGGACGACGACAATGCTTTCGCGGGCCGGGGGTGAGCCGTGGAGGCCGAAGTGGTCGCGGAGGCGGAGGTAGGGAAGGGGCCGGCCGCGGAGGTCGATGAGGCCCTGGCGGCCGGGGCCCTGGCCGGGGGGGAGCTCGACGCACTCGGCGACGACGTCGAGAGGGAGGATGAAGACCTCGCCGGCGACGATGACGCGGAAGCCCTGGATGATGGCGAGGGTGAGGGGGAAGCGCATGGTAACGGTCGTCCCGTGGCCGAGTTCGCTCGCCACGGTGACCGAGCCCCGCATGGCCTCTACGTTCCTGCGCACCACGTCCATGCCCACCCCGCGGCCGGAGACGTCGGTGACCTTCTCGGCGGTGCTGAAGCCCGGGGCGAAGATGAATCCGAAGACCTCCTCGTCGCGGGGCTGGGCCCCCTCGGAGACCAGGCCGAGCTTCACGGCTTTCTTGAGGATCCGCTCACGGTCGAGTCCGCCGCCGTCGTCGAGCACTTGGATGACGACGAACGCGCCCTCGTGGAAGGCCTTGAGGGTGACGCTGCCCACGGGGTCCTTGCCCTTCGCCTGGCGGGCCTCGGGAGTCTCGATGCCGTGGTCAACGGCGTTGCGGATCATGTGGGTAAGCGGGTCGCGGATGTGCTCCACCACCGAGGTGTCGACCTCGACCTCCTCCCCCTCGAGGAGGAGGTGGACCTGCTTCTTCTGGGCGGAGGAGAGGTCCCGGACGGTGCGCACGTGCTGCTGGAAGGTGGGGGCGATGGGCACCATCCGCGCCTTCATGATGAGGTCCTGGAGGTCGAGGTAGAGGCGGTCGGCCTCCCGGTGGGCTTCCAGGATCTCGTCCACGGTGAGCGAGGTGCGCCGCTCCAGCATGTCCGTCATCCGGCCGCGAGAGATGGCGATCTCGCCGGAGAGATTGAGCATCCGATCGAGCTTGCCGACGTCGACCCGCAGCGTGCGGGCCGGGGGTGAGCTCGGGCTCGGAGAGATGGCGGTGCCTGCCGGCGCGGCGCTCAGCGGGGGGGCGGCGGGGCCGCTCGAGAGGCCGGTCTCCGTGGCGGCGCGAAGCTCGGCCTGGAGTCTCTGCACCTCGAGAGGCGCGTCCTTCTCCGCCATGGCGTGAGCGATGGCGAGCCGAAAGACGTCGAGCGCGCGGAGGAGAAGGCTCACGATCGGGCCGTTGGCACGAAGCACCTTGGAACGCAGCTTCTCGAGCAATCCCTCGAGCGTGTGGGCGAGGTCGCGAACGGCATCGAAGGCGACGAGGGACGAGGATCCCTTGAGGGTATGAGCGGCGCGAAAGAGCGAATGAAGAGTCTCGTCATCCTCGGGCCTGGTCTCGAGCGCCAGGATCAGTTGCTCCATGGCGGCGAGCACCTCACCCGACTCGGCGTGGAAGGCCTGGATCAGGGCCTCCCGGTCGATCTGAAACTCGGTCTCGCTGGGAGTGGCGTCGCTCATGGCAGGTCGGCGCGGAGTGGCTGCTGGGGCAGGGAGGTGAGGTAGAGGGCGCGAGCGGCGTGCTCGGCGACGACGTCGAGGACTCGTCGGTCGGCCGGCCCAAAGGCAGGTCGGTGGGCGAGCATCCGCCAGATGGCCAGGACCCCGACGACTCGGTCGGCGGCGACGAGCGGGACACAGGCGCTCAGCTCCGGGTGGTCGGGCGGAGGAGGGCCGTCGCCGAGCATCCAGGACCGGCGCTCGGCCGCGGCGCGGCCCAGGATTCCCGACCCCAGAGGGACCGGGCCCAACCCTCGCGCCTCGACCCCGAAGCACTGGGTGGGGACGAGCTCACCCGAGCGCTCCGACAGCTGGAACAGGGCCACTTCCTCGGACCCGATGACGTTGATGACGATGTCCTGGACCGCGGATCGGACCTCGAGGGGATCGACGGTGCCATGGATGCGCTCCATGACCACGTAGAGGCTTCCGAGTTCCGCAACCTGCGTCTGGAGCGCCGCATGCTCCTCGCAGACGCGGCGGTGCTCCTGCTCCAGGCCGCTGACCCGCTGGCGCAGCCGCTCAGCCTCGAGGCGGCACCCGGCGAGCTCGCCCGAGGCGGCCTGGAGGCTCTCGTGCATCGACTCGAGGCGGCGGCGCAGGCCGCCGCCGGGGGGCGAACGCCCCTCCTCGCAGACGTCTGGGTCCCCGTCCGCGCCGGAGACCGGAGTGTCGGTAGGGAAAGGCATCACGGTCCCAGGAAGCCCTGCACCTTCGAGAGCAGCTCGCTTCCGTTGATCGGCTTGGTGACATAGGCGTTGCAGCCGGCCTCGCGGCCGCTCTTCACGCTTTCCTCCTCGCCGTGCGTGGTGACGAGAATGACCGGGATGGAGGAGGTGTCGCTCTGGCTGCGCAGGCGCTTACAGGCCTCGAAGCCGTTCATCCGGGGCATCATCACGTCCATGAGGATGAGGTCCGGCTTCTCGGAGGAGGCCTTGTCGACACCCTCCTGGCCATCCTTGGCGACGATGAGGTCGTAGGGGCTCTTCGACAGGATCATCTTCTCCATGAGGATGACCGTGTTCGAGTCGTCGACGAGAAGGATCTTCTTCCGGCTCATTTCTCGCTCCGTGGGTAATTGCCAAAGGGCGGGGATGCGATCGACGTGCCAAGGGGCGTCCTCTCGATCCGGCCAGTCCGCCTGCGCGGCATCAGGGCTCGCCCCTTTCTCGACCGGTCGTCGCCGCGGACGCATCTCGCCGTCCGCTCAGGCGACTGGCTGGGCGAGGCTTGAATGGCCTTCGTCGGGCGAAGTCTTCGCGTCAGGAGAAACGCCGACGGCGCGAGCAGGTGGAGCGGACGATTTGGCTCCGGCTCCTCGGGTTCGCTGCTCGACCCGGGTAGCGACCGACCCTCAGTCGGGTCGTCCGCGGATACCAAGAACCCTTACGAGAGCAATGCGATCCCCGGCTCTCTCCAGCGTGCCTCGCGTCGATAACCCCGCGCGCGACTCGGGACGGCAACTGCGCCCCCGGAGCCCTTGGCGGCGAGCAGGGTGCGCCGGGACGGATCCCGACCAGGATGAGGCACCCGGTATTTCCCGTTCCCCGCCGTTCGCCGAGAAAAGACGGCGCTCGGGCGCGGGGGGAGAGGCTGGCAGGCGGCGCTAGGGCCTCTTACATACCCGCCCGTAGGGAGAATGCCTTACGGATCGGGCTACTGCCCGGTGATAGACGCATATGGCGGTAGCTAGAGTGGCGCATCCCCCGTACCCGTTCCTCGCGTGAGCCCAAGACTCCTAAAGATCGCGGAGGTGGCGAAGCTTCTCAACGTTTCCGTTACCACCCTGAAGCGGTGGCAAAGCTCTGGCCTCATCGCTTCCGAGCGCACCTCCGGAGGGCATCGGCGGTTTCGGGAATCGGACGTGAAGCTCCTCGCCGCCTCGGGAAGGGCCGAGCCTCGTGCGCGCCTCGCTGGCTACGTCCTGGAGATCGGGGCGCCGCTTGCCCTCCAGAGCGCCATCCTGGAGATGCAGGGGAAGCTGGGCTCGTGGTGGGAGTTCGCTGACTCGCTCTTGCCCACCGTGGCCGATCTCCACCGGCGACACGCCTCCGGAAGCCTCACCACGGTCCAGTGGCTGGCGAGCTTCGAGCGTTTTCAGCGCGCAGTCCATCGCTTCCTGGAGCACCGGGTCTACCCCTCCTCCGGTCCCTCCGTGGTCCTCGCCTCGGTACCGGGCGATCGGGTCCTCTTCGCGCCGGCCCTGCTCGAGATCGCCGCGCTGGAGTCGCGCTGGCTCCCCCGCTGGGCCGGTGGCGTCTCGCCCCCGGAGCTCGGCGCCGAGCTCCACCGCGAGCGCGCGGATGCGCTGATCGTGAGCGGAAGCAGGGACGTCGATGCCGCGGTGATGTCTCGATACGCTCCCGCCCTCTGCGCGGAGGCAGCGCGGACGGCCACGCCCCTAGCCGTGATCGGGTTCGCGCCCTGGCCGAGGCCTCTTCCGGGAGCCGTGCGGCTGCACGGTTTCGGCGAGGCGAAGCGGTGGCTCGAGGCGATCGCGTTCGAGCGCGCCGGAGGTGGGGAACGCGTGCTGGCTCCGGAGGCGATGCCTCGCCGCGACGGGGCCGGGCAGGGAACGGTCCGCGCGGCCTCTCCGGAGGGCCCCGAGCGGGGGGAGCTCGCGTGGAACGAGGGACTGGCCCTGGGCGTGCCGCTCATCGACGAGCAACACCGGCAGCTCTTCGCCCAGGGAGGTCGATTCCTGCAGGCGGTGCGGGAGGGCGCTCCCCAGGCGCACCTGAGCGAGGTCCTCGTCTTCTTGGGCGATTACGCCGAGGCCCACTTCCGAGCCGAGGAGCACTTTATGAGGGACAGCGCTTACCCGGACACCTTCCAGCATGTCTGGGAACACGAGGAGTTCATCGCGAACCTTCGGGCCATGGCGGGGCGGCTCGAGGCCAACGGGGACTCGGAGAGCCTACGACAAGAGGTGGCGGGCTTTCTCCACTCCTGGCTTTGCAACCACCTGGACTCGAGCGACCGTCGCATCGCCGCCCACGTGCGGGCGCTCTCGACGCCAGCGGGCGACGAGTCCACCCAACGGCGGAGAGCCCGAAGGCCAGGGTAACCCGGACCTAGGCGAGGAATGCTGAAGCCTCTACGTCGCGTCCGTCGGTGAGGTCCCGGGTGGCTCCTTCCGGCGGTCGGGCCAACCGAGCACCGCCCCCGCCAAGGCGAACCAGAGCGCCGCCTTCCAGGCGGTCCCGGTGAGCATTCACGTGCCCCCGACACGGCACCCCACCGTCTCGTAGTAGAGGATCCCCACGAGGGCCCCGAGGCCGGCGAACAGGGCCGTGCGGAGGTGGGAGGTCCAGGCTCGGCGAATCGATCGCATCTCGACTCCTCGCCGCCAGCCTACCCGCCCGCGGCGAGTTCGGGAAGGCGGGCGCCGGGTCTCCGGCTCGGGCCAAGGGGTTTCGAGCCACCCGCATGTTCCCTCTCGCTCGAAGCGCGAGCACGGATCGCGCGTTCTCGTGCCCCGCGACTGCGGTCGCCGCCGCGAAGAGCGGGGAAGCAATCGGGGCAGCGCTCGCTCTCCGGCCAGAGAGCGTCGAGGCAGTGGTCGCCGCCGCCAGGGACCTCGGTGGCCTGCTCGCGGACGAGCTCGTTCGGGTACTCAATGCGCATCTCTCGGTCGATGAAGGTGACGCCGATCCCGACGGCGGCAAGCGAACTCGCCGGGCGCGCCGACACTGACGGATGTGCATGGCCTTGCGCGGGCCCGCCGGGAGCGGAGTCTAGGCCCGGCGCCGGGTCCGGGACCGACCTCCGCCTGGCACGGGGGCGTTGGTCGTCATCCGGGCACCCCCCTGGTCTCCGCGCCTGGCCCGCTGGCTCTAAGGACGAGTGGCGATGAGAAGGCCGTTGGGTGGAGGGAGAGGGAGTTGCCTCGGCCCCGCGAACCCCGCCTCTCGGAGCCACCGCTCGTACTCGGTCGCGCTGTAGGTGCTTCCGGAGGGGGTGCCCACCAGCATGTTGACCGCGAACAGGGCACCGGCGCGCGGGGTGGTCTTGTCGTCGCTCATCAAGTGGTCCTGGATGACGACGCGCCCACCGGGAGCGAGCGCGGCGAACACCCGGCGAAGGAGGTCGCGGTTCTCGTCGGGGCCCAGCATGTGACAGATGGCCGAAAGCAGGCCGAGGTCGTATCCCGACCCGAAGGAATCCCGGCGCAGGTCGCCGACCCGGGTGCGGACACGCCCGCTCAGGCCCGCCTCCGTGATGTGGCGGTCCGCGATGCCGACCACCGTGGCGAGGTCGAACACGTCGGCCTGGAGCGTCGGGTCGGCCCTGGCGAAGGCGATGGCATAGGCTCCGGACCCGCCCCCCACGTCGAGGAGGCGCCGCACCCCGTGGGCGCCCACCGCTTTCACCACCGCGGGTGCGCGCAGGGAGGCGTTCCGGTGCATGGCGGCAATGAAGGGGGTGGTCCAGGAGTCCCCGCGGTTGCCCATCTCCTCATGTCCGACGCAGCGGCCGCTCCGCAGCACCTCGGTCAAGGTCGACCAGGTCCGCCAGAGAGAGGTGTTGTGCTGAAGGGCGGCTCTGGCGTCGTCGCGCGCCTCGGCGACGAGAAAGCGCTCCGCCACGGGCGAGTTGGCGTACGCGCCGTCTCTCTTCCCGAGAAGGCCCAGCGCCACGAGCGCGTTGAGGAGCGTCTCGGTGGCGCGGCCGTCGATTCCGAGCGTCCCGGCGACGCTCGAAGCCGTGACCGGCGCAGGGGAGCGAGCGATGGCCGTGAATGCGTCCAATTCCAGCGCGGTCAAGAGCACGCGGCTCGGCATGAAGCCGCGGATCATCTCAGAGAGGTCATCCGGGACCACCCCGGCGGCGTCCCGGGCGGCGAGGGCCGCCAGCATCCTCGCTCGATTCTCCGAGATCTCCGCCTTGAGCTGCGCCTCGTCCCTTCGCATGAGGCGTTCCACCGCGCGTCCGCGCTGGAAGTGCTCGGTGACGATCTCGGGGACGTCTGCGGGGGAGACGTGCGAGTACCAGACCCCCTCGGGATAGACGACCACGTTGGGGCCGCTCTCGCACAGCCCGAGCGATCCGCAGGCGGTGACCGCCACCTTGTCGGCCAAGTTTCGCGCGGAGACCTCGCGGCGGAAGCCCTCGAGCACGGCGGCGGAGCCCCGCGCCGAGCAGCAGGGCGCGCCCTCGGGCTTCTTCTGCTCGCAGACGAACACGTGATAGTGGAACGGGTGCATGTCGCCTCCTCGCTTCGAGAGCGCGAGGAGTGTACCGCCGACGGGCCCGGAGGGCCTCTCCGAAGTGTCGGGTTGCTCCGCTGCGGACGGAGAAGGCCCGGCGACGGGCAGGCATTCCCGGGCTCGGCCTTTCACGGTCCGAGAATCCTGGGAGCTCGCGCATCGCTCGGGCAGAAAGAGGTGGAGGCTCCTCTGGGCCGCGCGCGCGGCGCCGGGGGGCGACGCGGTCGCCCCTTTCCCTACCTCCGAGGAGGTGCTGCGCCCTCGACTCCGCACCGCCAGACGCCGCCCATAATAAGGAGGGGAAAGGCAGGCGCCTTTGTGGTCGCCGGTGCGAGACACACTCACACAAACGCTCGAGACTTCTGCTTGCGGGTGCCGCAACCGTTCCCGCGCCACCGTGTTTGGAAGGAGCACAAACAAGCAAGGGTGGAGGAATACATGAAAGTAGAGCGCGCCTTGGCCCTCCTCGTTCCTTTCGGACTCATCGCCTGCGGCACCAGCTCGTCTACGAACGGGTCCGCGCCCGGCTCTTCCGCCGCACTCGTGGCCGCCGCGCCCACGATCGCCTCGGTGAGTCTTTCCGACGGTCCCGTCGACAATGCCGTGGCCTTCACTGGCTCGGCCCTGAGTACCGAGCCGCCCGGCGTGGGAAGCCCGGGCGACTGTCGGACTCCCGTCCTCGACGACCTCTGCAACCCACACCTCTTCGTCCGCAGCGAGGAGGTGGTGGACCGCGTGAACCGCCACCTCTACAAGTTCCTCGTCTTCGTCGAGCAGGCCATCGCGTCCTCCGCCACGACGACCTCCCCCACCTCCGTCACCTTCGACGTGAGGCGGCTCGACGTCCAGGGGAGCCTGACCATCAGTTATGACAACGGCATCTACGATTGGACGCTGGGCCTCTCTCCGCTCCTCAGCACCTCCGGCAGCGTGGCGCCCATCCAGGTTGCCTCCGGTACGGTGGACACGACCGGGGCCACGAAGGGGTACCTCGGCAGCGGGGGCATGACTCTCGACCTCAACGCGCTCGCGAGCGTGACCCCGATCGAGCAGGTCGCTGGGACTCTGGACGTTTACTTCGAGAGCGTAACCGGCCACCGCGAGGTCTCCGTGTACGCAAACGACGTCATCTGGGACACCGACGCTCCGGGGACGCTTCCTCACTCGGCCTGGTACGTCTCCTACCGCGAGCCGGGCGTGGGCGGGAGCCTGACCGTGCTGGAGGAAGCGGACGTGCCCGCGGCCTGCCCGAGCGGCACCTTCGGGTCGGTGGCGACCCCGGCCACGTCGGCGAGCCCGGTCCCCGCGGAGGTTCAGCTGGTAAGCCGCTGGTACGTGGCGACCCCGGCCACCACGAGCGCCGAGGGCGTGTCGAGCCCGTCGACCTCCACGACCTCCGTTCACGGGCGCACGGACGCACAGTTCACGGGCGGCCGGCTCGGAGCCGATTCGGCGCTCGTGGCGGTGACGTGCCACGAGTTCACGGTGGCGTCGGAGCAGGGAGCCGTGAGCAGCGGATGGCAATCCGAGTCCGAGGCCAACTGGCTCATGCAGGCAGAGATCTACTCGTTGCTCAAGGAAGAGAACGTGAACGACGGCGGGGCGACCCTCTGGTACCGGGAGTTCGGCGAGGTCGGAGCCTGCGACCCGGCACTCGCCCCGGACCCGAGCGACCCGACGGTCCCCGCGCCCGCGAACGACAGCACCGATTTCCCCTTCGCGAGCACGAGCTTCACGAGCGGGGCGGTCTACCCCTTCCCGGGCGGTCCCTAGGGGCGCTGGGCGGGACGGCTACGGCGTAGTCCAGAACGGGCGGGCCGGAATCGGCCCGCCCGCCCCTTTCGCCCCCGGCCCCGGCAGGAGAGCGGAGAGGCTGCCCCTCCGCTTCTCCCCCGGGGCCCCGCGCCCGAGGGGCGCAGGAGTCGCGGCTAGAGTAACCTTACCCGCGCAGCGGCCTCGTCGGAGGCGGCGGGAGGAGCGGCCATGGATCTCGGCCTCGCGAACAAGGTGGTCTTCATCACCGGCGGGAGCAAGGGCATCGGGCTCGCCTGTGCGGAGCTCTTCGCGACGGAGGGGTCGAGGGTGGCGATCTGCTCGCGGGACCCGGCGAACCTCGCCGCCGCGGAGCGTGCCCTCGCGGCGAAGGGGCAAGCCGTTCGCTCTTTCGCCGCGGACCTGGCGGAATCGGCAGCCGCGGCCGCGGTCGTCGCCCGGGTGGAGGAGGAGGTCGGCCCCATCGACGTCCTCGTCAACTCCGCGGGCGCAGCCAGGCGCTACGCGCCGAGCGACCTCGACATGGAGGCCTGGCACGAGGCCATGAAGGCGAAGTACTTCCCCTACATGCACGCCACCCAGGCTGTCCTTCCGCGGATGGTCGAGAGGCGGCGCGGGTCCATCGTCAACATCGTCGGCCAGGGGGGAAAGGTGGCGGGGCCCAACCACCTACCCGGGGGAGCCGCCAACGCCGCGCTCATGCTCACCACGGCCGGGCTCGCGGCCGTCCACGGGGGTTCGGGGATTCGCGTGAACGCCATCAACCCCGGGACGACGCTCACCGCTCGCGCCGAGGGCGCTTTCCTCGCGGAGGCGAAGAGGCTGGGCGTCTCGGAGGGGGCGGCGCGGGCGGCCGCCGAAGAGCGGCTGCCGCTGCGCCGCTTTGCGCGGGCGGACGAGGTCGCGGCGCTGGCGGTGTTCCTCGCTTCCGACCGGGCGAGCTACGTCACCGGCGCCAACATCTCCATGGACGGCGGCGCGGGCTCGACCGTCGTCTAGCCATCCAGTGGGGCGTCGGGGCGGTGCCCTCCCTCGCCGTCAGGGTGAAGAGAGCTGGAACTGGTAGACGCCGCTCTGCGCCTGGACGCCTTCGAGGAGGGTGTCGAGGAACACGCACTGGTACATCTCCGCGGCGGTCTCGCCGGAACAGTCGCTCACGTCCCAGGTGTAGACGCCGCTGGAGGGGGTTCCCTGCAGGAGGAGGCTGAAGTCGACGGCGTCGAACCAGTGCGTCGGGTCCACTCGCAACGCGAGCGTCTGTGGCGTGGCGAGGAAGGTGAGGCCCGCATAGGCCCCGCTCACCTGCTCGAGCGTGGAGAGCGGAACCGCGGCGTCCGCCAGGTTCGGGTTGATGACGATGGGGCCGCTGAAGGGAACGGTGGTCGTCCCCTTGGTGGCCGTGCCCGAGACGAGGCCCACGTTGCTCCCCAGCTGAGCCTGCACCGCGGCGGATTGCGTCGCGTCCGGGGGAAGGAGTCTGATGACCGCGGCCACCGCTGTGCCCGTCTCTCCGTCCGCCCGGCCCGGGACCTCCTGCAGGGTGGGGTCTAAGGCGTTCACCACCACCTGCTCGGTGGCCTGGACGATGACCACCCCGCTTGTCGCAAGTTCCTGCGAGGGGGGAGAGATGGTGAAGTAGAAGGGCCCGAGGGAGATGAGCGCCGTCTGCAGGGTGACACTCCACCCCTCGGGCGTGGTGAAGGTGCTCGGCACGTCCGCTCCGCCCGCGCTGAAGGGGAGGGTCACGAGAGAGCCGCCGGTGGTGCCGCTGCAGCCCGCGGCCGTCGCGAGCAGCAGCGCTCCGCCCAGTCGCCAAAGTCGGGTCATAATCCCCCCCGGTCGAGCAGAACGGTGGCCGTGAAGAGCACGATCCGCGGCGCAGCGGCCGTGACGGTCGTCTCGGGAGCCAGCGTCGGATACGGCCTCGTGTGGAAGTCGGATACGTAGAAGAACTCGCTCGAGGCGAACTGCCGGTTGGTGAGGTTCGTCGCGGTGACGCCCAGCTTCACGGGGCCGTAGCGGACGCTCGCCGAAGCGTCGATGTCGAGCGTCTCGTCGGAGAACTGCCCCTGGGGCAGGGGTCGCTTGCCGATGAGGCCGATAGCGAGGCCCAGCTCGCCCTCGAGAGGCCGGTCAAACGGTCGCCAAAACGGGATGTCCCCGTGGAGGACGGTGTCGGAACGGGCCAGGACGAGCGGCACGTAGGGCACGAGCGTGCCGTCCGCATCGAAGGTGGGGTGCACGGAAGTGAAGGAGGCGACCTCGTCGAGGTAGCGGGAGGTGGCCCGACCCGCCAGCACGATGCCGGTGCGGGTGCTGGCGCTCGACGGCGCATTGCGACCCAGGTCCGGGTTGAAGATGAGGTCCTGGGGGACCTTGGTCATGAAGCCGACGGCCCGGGCGTTCCAGTCGAACCCACCGGCGCGCCCCTTCGCGAGCGCCCCGGCCTCGTAGGCCGTGAGCTTCACGAAGGGGGCGTTCTCGTTCTGCTCGATGCTCGTCGGGTCGAGCGACTGGGCGCCGACGCCGGCGCTGGCGGTGAGGGACAGGCCGAGGGGAAGGGAGACGAGCAGGGTCCCCTTGGGCTCGAGGATCTGGCCGCTCGCCGTGGTCCGCTGCGTGGGCGATCGGTACCCTCCGATGTCGTAGGAGGGGCAGTTCACGTCGAGTGGCTCGCCGGCGGTCCAGTAGCCGTTCGTGGCGCACAGGTCCAAGACGTTGTAGCTGAACGACTCCTCGCGCAAGCCGCCGCGCAGCGTCAGGAAGGCCACGGGACGCAGCTCGACGTCGAGGTAGCCGGCCAGGTTCGTGACGTCCGTCTGCAGGTCCATGTCGATGAGGTAGGGAATCTGCGTCCCGAAGCGGAGGCGCTGGATCATGGGCTCGGTGTGGTCGTAGCGCGCGTAGTAGCCGGCCTCGACGGACTGCTCCTCTCCGAGGAAGCGGAAGCGCTGGCGGTAGCTGCCGCGCGCGCCGACGGTGATGGCGCTGTAGTCCTTCTCGACGGCGTCCCCCCGCTGTCCGTGCGGAGACTGCCCCGGCTCCTGGACGTCGAGCAGGAAGCCGGTGAAGTTCTCCACGATGCGAAGCGAGCGGTAGGTGGTGAAGACCTGCTGCGCCACCACCCCATCGCCGAGCGGCGAGGAGAGGTCGAAGGAGAAGGTGTAGCGAGAGTCGTCGCCACCCTGGCTGGGGTCGTAGGTTCCGTAGAACCCGATGCGCCCCGAGTAGACGTCGTCCAAGCGAACCACCCCGGCGGAGCTGTAATGCGTGCTGTAGGCCATGGCCAGCACCCGGTAGAGGCCGCGCTGGCCGAGCTCGCCCTCGTACTGCCCCGTGGCGCTGGCGTTTTGGTAGGCGCGGTTCGTGCCGTATCCATCGCTTGTCGAGAACTGCGCCGCGGCGAAGGTCCCCTCGCGCTCCCCCTGCGGCGCCCAGAGCGCGAGGTAGCGCTGCGTGTCGAATTGGCCCAGGGAGTAGGAAAGGCGCAGGCCCCGGTCGCGCTCCGCGACTCCGAGCTCGTAGCGGGCGCTCCCGGCGACGGCGAAGTCGCCCTGGTGCGGATCGAAGGGGCCCTCGGTGACCTCGAGGCTCTTCACCGTCTCGGGAATGATGAAGTGGGTGTTCGCGTAGCCGTGCGCGTCGGGGTTGTCCACGTCGTTGATGGGCACCCCGTTCACGGTGAACTCGATGCTGCTCCCGGCCGGTGCGTCGAATCCGCGGAGGAAGACTTCGTCGGCGTGCCCCTCGCCGCCTTCGTTGGCGAGGAAGATGCCGGGGGCGAGCAGCATCAGGTCCTCGGCGTTCTTCGCCGGCAGGGCCGCGAGCTCGCCGATGTCGATGACGAAGTCGCTCGCGCCGTACTCGATCTTCCGCTGGTGGCCGCGGACGTTCACCTCCTCCACCGGCTCCAGGGAACCGGGTGCCGTGGTGGCCGGCCCGGCCAGTCCCGCGACGGCGGGGGCCGTCGCTCCCGGGGCGGGAGGGAGCGCGGCCGGGGCCGGCAAAGGGGCGAGGGCCTTGGGCGGCGCCCCTCCCCCCGCGCCCGGCGCCGCCGACTCCGGCGCGAAGCGGAAGGGGATGCGCACGCGGGCCTCGAAGGGCTCTCCGTCCCGGCGCGCCGGCTCGAAGCGCCAGCGCACGACCGCGGCCATGGCCGCCGCGTCCAGCGCCTGCCCTCCCGACTGCGCCACGGAAATGGAGTGAACCGTTCCGTCGGTGCCGACGGTGACGAGTAGGACGACCTCGCCGGCTTGCGCGACTCCCTCCGGCATCACCGCGGCCGGCGTCTCGGTGGGCTTGGGCGGCGTGATCACCTGCGCATGGGCCGGCGCGGCGAGGACGCAGAGGATGAGGAGCGCGGGGAGTCGGGTCATTAGCGTAGGAAGTGCACGTTGAAGGGGTGGGTGTTGCCCGCCACGGGGTTCCCGGACCGGTCGCGCGCGGACCGGTAGATCTCGTTCTCGGCGCAGCGCCGCGCCGCCTCGGCGAAGCCGCCAGGCGGGGCGCTCAAGACCTCGACTCCCGCCGGCCATCCGTCGGGGCGAACGCTCACGCGGATGGTGACGCGGGCACTGCGCACGTCCGTCTCCTCCGCCTCCTCGGGCCAAGAGCAGCCCCAGTCGCTGTTGGCGGGAGCGGCGGGGCGCGAGAGGTCGGGAGCCCGGGGCGCGTCGGGAACCCCTCCCACCCTCGCTCCGGAGTCGACCACCTCGTGCTGGCTCGTTCCCTTGGCGGAGCTCACCCCACCCGCGTAGTACTTGGCCTCGCCGACGACCAGGTCGAAGCCGGTCAGGTCGGCGGGCTCGCCCGGCGTCGGGACCTGGGCGAGGACCTGCCCGGCCTGCGCGGGCGCGGGGGGGGCCGCCCTCGTCGGGGAGCGGTCCAGGTCGGGCTGGGGGGGCGGCCGGGGGGGTGGCGGGGGCGGAGGCGGAGGTGGAGGCGGCGCGGGCACGCGCTCGAGTGCGGCGCGCAGGGCCGGGTGGGGGGGCGGGGCCGGCGGGTGCGCGACCGTCTCGTGCTGGAAGACCACCGCGCCGGCGATGAAGGCGTGCACCGCGAGGACGACGGCGAACGCGGCGAGGTGGCGCGCTCCGTGCCGGCCCCGGTCGAGGCCGAGCACGGTTGTGTAGGGAGCCTGGGCTTCCCCGAGGCTTCCGCGAGGGATGACGAGGCGCCGGCGGCGCGGCCTCTGGACGGCGAGCGTCACCGGGCGGCCGGTCCTTCGGGGGAGTTCGAGGAGTCCACGGCGAAGGCGATGTTGGTGACGTGCGCCTGCGAGAGGAGGTCCATGACGTGGATCACTCTCCGGTGGGGCACGTCCCCGTCGGCCTGGATCACGGCCTTGAGGTCCGGGTGCTGGACCAGTTCCTGCTCGGCGCGGACCTTCAGGGCCTCGTCGTCGGCCACGGCATGGCCGTTCACGAACAGGCCGCCCTGCTTGGTGAGCTGGAGGGAGAACACCACCTGGACGGTTCCGGCGCTCGCGGCCTTGGGCAGGGTGACGCCGAGTGCGCTCGTGGGGGCGACCACGAGCTTCGCCGTCACCATGAAGATGATGAGCAGGACGAGGATGATGTCGACGAGCGGGGTGACGTTGATGCCGTTGATCATCGACCCGTTGCCGTTGGAGGAGCCGCCGGCCATCAGGCAACTCCCTCCGGCGCGCGCGCCGTGCGCTCCGGCGCCTCGGGCGGGTACTCGGCGGAGAGGTGGGAGAGGAGGACGTTCGTGAGCGCCTCGGTGTTCGCCGCCACGCCCTGGATGCGCCGCTGCAGGTAGTTGTAAGCCGCAACCGCCGGGATGGCGACGAAGAGGCCGACGGCGGTGGCGACGAGTGCCTCGGCGATGCTGCTCATGATGGCCTGCGGCGCCAGGGCGGAAGCGGCCTGGGCGGTGGCCGCGGCCGCGTCCGTCGGGCGCCCGAGAATGTCGAAGGCCTCGATGACGCCGATCACCGTCCCGAGGAGCCCCAGGAAAGGGGCGTTGTTGCCCACGGTCCCGAGGACGGCGAGGCCTCTCTCGAGGCGCACCCGCTCCAGCGCGGCCGCGCCGGCCATGGCCTTTTCGGCGGAGGCGGGTCCGAGGTCGGAGTGCAGGAGCCCCGCCACCACCACCGCCGCCTCGGCCGAGCGACTCTCCTTCATGCGCGCCAGCGCATCCCGGACGCGCCCCTGGCGCAGCAGGCCGTCGAGCTCGGCCGCGAGCTTGGGTACGTCGTCCCGGACGGAGCGGAGGAAGGCGACGCGCTCGACGATGATGACGAGGTCCACGACCGAGAGCGCGAGGAGGATCCACATGACCCACGACGCCTTGAGGTCGAGGAGCGCGTGCAAGAGGAGTTCGATGAGGGATCCGTGCATCTTTGGGCTCCGGTGGAGGACGGCTCGGCCGCCTCCCTAGTTCCTAGGGCGTGGTCGCAGACGGGTAGGCGATGGACGGCAGGTACCAGCCACCGGGGTTCGCCGCGGTGACGGGGAGGTCCCCCGGGTGCTGTCCCTCGATGTAGCAGAGGGCGTTGTTGTTGAGGTGCATCTGCGACTGGGCGCTAAAGGCCATGAAGTCGGCCAGGCCCGGGAGGTTGGCGGTGGGCACCCCGTTGGGGTTCACGATGACCTCGGCGATGGGACTCTGGTCCTCTGGGTCGGAGGCGGTCCCGTAGGGGTCGGCGTTCGCGGCGGCGAACTGAGCCTGGCAGAGCGCCCGGTCGGGGAGTGGCGTTCCGTCGGAGAAGGTGGCCGCGAGGGGGACGACGCCGAAGGGCCCCCCGGGAGCGAGCTCTCGCAGATCGAACGGTGCGTCCGGAGTGGTCGCGAGCGGCGCCCAGGTGGCGATGGGGTCGAACCGGAGGTTCGAGGGCGTCTCCCGCCGGAGGAAGTCCCAGAAGGCGTGGTCCACATGCAGGGTGACCTGCGCGGTCACCTCTCCGGACAGGGTCGGCTGGATCCCCCAGGCGGCGGGCGTGGGGTTCCCGGTGGGGCTCTCGCAGGAGACGGTGGAGCTGAAGAAGTCGGAGTTGCAGCAGTTGAGCACGCGTGTGGCGTCGTTCCAGCCGAACATGAAGTAGACCGGCGACTTCGCGTCCGCCTCGAGGAAGTCGTTCACGACGGTGGTGGTGGCGACGGTCGCCAGCGCGCTGCAGCTGACGGACGGGCTGGCCGCCTGGTTCTCCGGCCAAGAGCCGACGTAGACGGCCTTACCCCGGTAGAGCTTGCTCCAGCCGTTCTGGACCATGAGGCCGTAGTCGGCGACGCCCTGGGCGGTGAGGTTCACCTGGGTGGCCGGGTAGGAGGCCTGCATCACGTCGTAGCTGAAGGCGTAGGGGGCGTCCGGGCCGTTCGTCGCGAAGGACTGGCCGTTGTCCTGGGCGGTCCACATGAAGAGGGGCTGGGAGTAGTCGTTCCCCTCCTTCCCGGGAAAGGTCTGCGGGATATTGTGCATGTCGATGACGAAGGGCCCGGGCTTGGTCGCCACCGGTCCGGCGGCGCCCGGCTGCGTCACCCAGTTCCACACCTCCTGGCTCTGGGTTCCCGGCTGCAGCCGGAAGTTTCCGACGACGACGAGGATCTCCTCGAAGCTCACGGACCAGCCGTCCACGAAGAACGGGTCCTGGAGGTTCGTCGGCGGGAAGGGGAGCCCGTTCGTCTCGCCGAGATACTCACCGGAGAAGGTGACCTCCACGGTACCCGCGGCGTTGGAGCCGGCGTCGAACCCCGGGTCGCAGCTGTCGAGCGTGGGCCCCGCGGCCGGAGCACAGGTGCTGTACTGCCCCGGGCTGCCGCCGCCGCCGCTCTGGCTGCAGCTGGCGAGCAGGGCGAGCGCCGCTGCGAGCGGGGCGAGCGAGCTTCTCGCGAGAGGTCGGAAACGCATCGTCGGATCCTGGCGGTGGAAACGGGGAGGAACGGGTCCGCCGCCATTCCTCGGCGGGGCCCCAAGCGAGGGCGCCACCGGCGGCGGCGCGCAAGGCGTCTCTCCCGCACGGGAGGGAGGCTCGACTTGTCCGGGGACTAGGCGGGCGGCGACTGCTTGGGCGCGAGTCGGTGAAGGGCGATCCCGGGCGAGGGCTGGGCACTCGCTACCGAGGACCGCTGGCCGGAATCGGAGGGCGGGGCGGCGGAGGCCGCAGAGCGCTCGGGCACTGCCCAGGCCCGCCGGCTCCCGGCGAGGACGCAGTGCTCGTGGCCGTGGTGCGCCTCCGCGATCTCCAGGAAGCGGAGAGCGGGAAGCCGCCCTGCCGGCGGCGAGACCGCGGGGTGCCGGCGAGCCCCCTCCGCGTGGATGAGCTCGCCGTGAATGGGGCAGAGGGCATGGGGGACGAGGAGGAGGTGCATCGAGCTCGCGAGCTGCCCGACGACGAGCAGCGCCGCGAGGCCCGTCGCCGGCAGCGCTCTCACGCCCTTGTGCCCGTCCGACTTGACCATTCCGTTTCATTCATACTCGCGCCCCCGGCCCGGGACAAGTCCTCCGACCGTCCCTTCCTGTGAGCGAAGGGCCTGGAGCGATTCGGGGTGAGCCGGGGCGGCCTCTTCCCGGCGCTCCTCGATCTGGCGTGGCCGCGCGTATACAATCCCGCCCCCCATGAACCTCACCGAATCCCTCCTGCGAGCCCTCGAGGAGCACGGCGCCCGGCAGATCTTCGGCATTCCCGGGGACTTCGCGCTCCCGCTCTTCCGGGTGATCGAGGGCTCGCGCATCCTCCCTCTCCACACCCTGTCCCACGAGCCCGCGGTGGGTTTCGCCGCCGACGCCGCGGCGCGCGCCGGCCAGGGGATCGGGGTGGCCGCGGTCACCTACGGCGCCGGCGCCCTGAACATGGTGAACGCCGTCGCCGCCGCCTATGCGGAGCGGTCGCCGGTGGTGGTCCTGTCGGGTGGGCCTGGGAAGGGCGAAGCCGGGTCTGGCCTCCTCCTCCACCACCAGGCGAAGACACTCGACTCCCAGCTCGCCGTCTACCGCGAGATCACCTGCGACCAGGTGCGGCTCGACAACGCCGCCCGCGCCCCGGAGGACATCGCTCGGGTGCTCTCGAACTGCATCCGGCACGCCCGCCCGGTGTACGTGGAGGTGCCCCGCGACATGGTGGAGACGCCGGGTCAGGCGGTGCGGCGGCGCGAGCCCGCGCCGGTCGACGCGGTGGCCGTGGACGCCTGCGCCCGAGAGATCCTGGACCGGATCGACTGCGCGCGCTCGCCGGTGCTCATGGTGGGCATTGAGGTGCGCCGCTACCGGCTCGAGGCCAAGGTGGCGGAGTTCGCGCGCCGCCTGGGCATCCCGGTAGTGACCGGGCTCATGGGGCGGGGGATGCTCTCGCAGGAAGACGCCCCGTTGCTCGGGACCTACCTCGGCGTGGCCGGGGATCCCGCGCTCACGCGGCTCGTGGAGGAATCGGACGGCCTCCTCCTCCTCGGCGAGATCGTCTCGGACACGCACTTCGCGACCACCGAGCGCAAGGTCGACCTGCGCAAGACCATCCACGCCTGGGACGAGACAGTGACCCTCGGCTACCACGTCTACCCCGAGGTGCCGCTCGGCCCCCTCGTGGACGCCCTGCTCGCCCGCACGCCCACCACCAACCGGCACTTCGACCACCCGCGCCCCTCCCACCCCCGTGGCCTGGTGGCCGACGGATCGCCCATCAGCCCCTTGGACGTGGCCGCCGCGGTGAACGACCTCATGGACGCCCACGGGAGGATGCCGATCGCCTGCGATATCGGCGACTGCTTCTTCACGGCCATGGACATCGACCACACCGAGCTCGTGGCCCCCGGCTACTACGCCACCATGGGCTTCGGCGTACCCGCCGGCTTCGGCGTGCAAGCCGCGACCGGCCGGCGCCCGCTCGTGCTGGTGGGCGACGGGGCCTTCCAGATGACCGGCTGGGAGCTCGGGAACTGCCGGAGGCAGGGGTGGGACCCCATCGTCCTCGTGTTCAACAACCGGAGCTGGGAGATGCTCCGGACCTTCCAGCCGGAGTCGGCGTTCAACGACCTCGACGACTGGCGCTTCGCGGACGTGGCCGCAGGGCTAGGAGGCGACGGCATCCGAGTGGAGACTCGAGGAGAACTCTTCGCGGCGCTCGAGCGGGCCCTCGCCGCTCGCGGGCGCTTTCAGCTCATCGACATGGTGATCCCTCGCGGCGTCATGTCCCGGACCCTGCGGCGCTTCGTCGACGGGGTGAAGCGCCTCGGGGCGGCGCGCTGAAGGGGCGAGCTCGGACCCGGCGCTCTACTGGACCCGCGGCCTCTGCCCGAGCCTCTCGCGGACGAGCGCGAGGACCCGCTCGCGCTCACCGCCGACCAGCGGGAGGCGCGGCGGCCGCACCCGCTCGCTTCCCATGCCCACCTCCTGCTGGACGAGCTTGATGAGCTGGACGAACTTGGGCACGCAGTCGAGGCGCAGGAGCGGGAGGAACCACCGGTAGAGGGCGCGAGCCTCCTCCATTCGACCGGAGGCAGCGAGCGCGAAGAGGGCGGTGCTCTCCCGCGGCAGGGCGTTCACGAGTCCGGCGACCCAGCCTGAGGCCCCCAGGGCGGCGCCCTCGACGACCATGTCATCCATGCCGACGAGGAGCTTGAGCCGGTCCCCGAGCAGCGCCCGGATGGCGCTGAAGCGCCGGGCGTCCCCGCTCGACTCCTTGACGGCGGCCAGCTGGGGGTGGCGGGCGGCCAGGGTGGCGATCATCTCCGGCGTGACGTCGGTGCCGTAGGCGATGGGGTTGTTGTAGAGCATGCAGGGGAGGGAGGTGGCCTCGATCACCCGGGAGTAGTGGGCGAGCGTCTCCCTCTCGTCCCCGAGGTAGACGTAGGGGGGGAGCGCCATGAGCCCCTGGCACCCGGCCCGTTCGGCCTCCTTCCCGAGCGCCACCGCCTCCGCGGTGGAGAGCGAGGCGATCCCGGCCACCAGGGGCGCACGCGCCCGGAGCGCGGCGGCGGCCGTTCCGAGGATCCTCACCTTCTCGTCGAAGGTCAGGGTCGCTGCCTCGCCCAACGAGCCGAGGGCGATGAACCCCTTGCAGCCCGCTGCGAGCATGAAGTCGAGGTGCTCGGGGAGGAACTCGTGGTCAACGGACAGGTCCTCCCGAAACGGGGTCGTCAATGCCGGAAACACGCCTTGCCATTCCATGGTCACTCCTCCGAGAGCAACACGGAGAGGGGGACGGGCTTGAGTGGGCTGCGAACCGTGTCGGCGTCCCAGCCGAGCATGGCAGCCAGGGCGGCGACGCAGACCCGCCCCTGGCAGGCGCCCATGCCCACGCGGGTGTAGAGCTTCGCCTGCCGAACCTTCCAGGACGCGTCGAGCTCCTCGGCGCGCACGTCCTCGCAGCGGCACACCACCGTGCCCGGCGGGGGCGGACGCCGCACCTCGGGTCGGAGCGCGAAGGCCCGGGCCATGGCGGAGGCGAGGGCGCGCCCGCGGTCGCGGGCCGCGGCGGCGGCCGGGTCCGCGGCCGCCCCGGCGGCGGAGAGGCCGGCGAGCTGGCCCTCAGCCAGGGCCACGTCCGCTCCGGCCACGCCGCAGGCCTCCCCCGCCGCGAGGAGGCCCGCCACGCTCGTCCGCTGGCCGGCGTCCGCCGCGATGGCGCCTCCCGTCACCCGGGCCCCGAGCCAGCGAGCGAGCTCGGTGTTGGGGACGAGGCCGTAGGAGATGCCGAGCGCGTCGCAGCGCAAGGTCTCGGTGCGGGCTCCGTCCGTCAGCGCGACCGAGGTGAGCCCCGCCTCCCCCTTCCCCTCGGCGCTCGCCACCCACCAACCGGTGCGAAAGCGGGGGCCGAGCGTGGCGCGGTACCGGATCCCCTCGAGGAGCTTCCCGGGGCGGGCGAGGAGGCGCAAGCCGAACCCGGCCAGGGCCGAGCCGGGCGCCTGCTCGGCAACGCAGACGATCTCGGCGCCCGCTTCCGCGAGCCCCGAGGCGACGGCCAGGAGGAGCGGCCCCGAGCCTGCGAGCACCACGCGTCGGCCGGACACCTTCCACCCGCCCTTGTAGAGCGCCTGCAGCCCGCCGGCCCCCGTGACGCCGGGAAGAGTCCATCCGGGGAAGGGGAGGAGGAGCTCGCGAGCGCCGGAGGCGAGGACGAGCCGCTCCGCGCGGACGTCGAGGCGCTTGCCGCCCCTCTCGGCGGCGAGGTGCCAATCCCCTTCCTTTCCCGAGGCCTCGAAGACGGCAGCGCCGCTGAGCAGCTTCGCGCCCGAGGCCCGGAAGCGCTCGATCCAGGGGCGGGCCTCCGCGGGCGGAGGCGCGACGAGGTGGCGCCAGATCTGCCCGCCCTCGGCGAACCCCTCGTCGAGCACGGCGACGGTGCACCCCGCCTCGGCCGCACGACAGGCGGCGGAAAGGCCGGCCGGACCCGCCCCCACCACCGCGACCTCGGCGCGAACGAGGCTCATCGGGTGGCAACCTCCATCCCCTCCCGGACGAGCTCCAGGCAGGCGCGGCGCTGGGGTGCTCCGTCCACCGTGACCCGGCACTCGTGGCAGACTCCCATGCCGCAGACCGGCCCGCGCGGCTCGCCGCACACCGAGGTCCGGAAGGCGGTGACGCCCGCCCCGAGCAGGGCGGCGGCGAGGGACTGCCCTGGCGCCACCGCGAGTTCCCGGCCGTCGACGAGGATGTGGATCGGCTCAGCCACGGCGGGCGTCCGCTTCCTGGTAGGGGACGAAGGGAGAGCCGGTGTCCGCCGCCAGGCCCCGGTGCACGATGTGGCCGCGGTGCACCTGGAGTCCCTCGAGGAGGCCCGGGTCGGAGGCCACGGCAGGGCCGAGCCCGTCGCCCGCGAGGCGCTGGAGGTAGGGGAGGGTGGCCGCCACGAGCGCCTCGGAGGCCGTCCGGGGCACGAGCGCCGGGATGTTGGGAACGCAGTAGTGGAGCACGCCCTCTTCCACGTAGATGGGATCGGAGTGCTTGGTCTGCCGGGAGGTCTCGGCGATGCCCCCCATGTCGATGCCGATGTCGATGAGCACGGAGCCGGGGCGCATGGCCCGCAGCATGGGGCGCGTGATGAGCTTGGGCGCGAGGCGGCCGGGCACGGACACCGCCCCCACCACCACGTCGGCCTCGGCGGTCGCCGGGGCGAGTTCCGACGGCAGCGCACAAGCGACCCGGAGCCTGCCGCGGCCCCGGCTTCCCAGGCGCTCGGCCAGGGCATGAAGCGCCGACTCCTGCTTCCCGAGCACGGTCACGCCGCACCCGATGTCCAGAAAGGCGCCGGCGGCGGTCCCGCCGGCCACGCCCTCTCCCACCACCACCACCGAGGCCCGGGTGACGCCCTCGAGCGGGAAGAGGAGCACGCCGCTCCCGGAGAGGGGGCCGGGCCGAGCTTGCAGGGCCCAGGCCGCGATCTGGGGCGAGAGGAGCCCCGCCAAGGTGCTCATGGGGGAGAGCAGGGGACGCCGGCCGTCCGCGTCGAGAACGGCCTCGTAGGCGAGGAAGGACGCGCCCGAGGCGAGGGCCGCGGCGAGCAGGCGGGGGTCCCGGCCGAGTTGCTGGTACGAGCAGATCACGGTCCCGGCCCGCGCCAGGCGGTACTCGGGAGGCTGCAGCTCCTTCACCTTGACGACCAGTGCGCACGCGAACGCGTCGTCCGGTCGCCCGACGATGCGGGCTCCGGCCCGCGCATAGGCGCCGTCGTCGAAGCCGATGCGTGCGCCGGCACCGGACTCCACCACCACCGCGTGCCCGCGCAGCGCGAGCGCCCGCACCGCCTCCGGCGTGGCGCCTACCCGCGGCTCCCCGTCCTTGATCTCCCGTGGAATTCCGATGTCCATCGACGCTGCTCCCGGCGAGGGAAAGGAGAGGCCTCTCCGGCGCCCGGCCCCGGCGCCCGGGGAGCCTGACGCTCCGCGAAGACCGGCCCAAGAGCTTAGCACCACTCGATCGCGCCCGCCCCGGGGCGAATGCCGGATCCAGGAGTTCAAGCGGGGCGAGCCCTCGCCCTCTTATACTCACGATGACACGCGGCAGGCCCCGCCATTGAGGCGGGGAGGGAGAGCGACGGGCGCTGCGAGTCGACGTCGGGTGGTCCGGGTCATCCCTGTCGCGGGAGCGACCGGCCGCAGGGCATGCGGGAAGCAACGCCTCGGGAGAAAAAGAGCGCAGCGCGGGGCCCGGGAACCCGCCGAAAACGGTGCCGCCGTGAGGCGCCACCCAGATGTCGTTTCGGCCGCGCGGGTCGAGTCGCGGCCTCGCGAGGCGGGCCGTCCGCCGGTTCGGAAAGCCCGGCGGGGGCCGAGTCGCAAGAGAGGTGATCCGAGGAGCAATGCATGCCTCGACTCGCGGATCCTCGCTTCGCCCCGGACTGCGTCATAAGGCTCGACGGTCGCCTCGTGCCGGCGCGCACGGGGGAGAGCGTCGCCTCGGCGCTCCTCGCCGCCGACCGCCCCCTCCTGGGGCGAAGCTCGAAGTACCACCGGCCGCGCGGTCCCTTCTGCCTCTCCGCTTCCTGTGCCTGCTGCTTCGTCCGCATCGACGGGGTGCCGAACCTGCGCGCCTGCGAGTCCACCTGCCGCGACGGCCAGGTGGTGGAGACGCAGAACACCCTGGGCGGTGCGGCCCACGACCTCCTCGGCGCCATCGACCTCCTGGCTCCGAGGGGGATAGACCACCACCATCTCGCCACCTTCAGCCGAGCCGCGAACCGCCTGGCGGTGCGCACCTCCCGCCGGCTCGCCGGGCTGGGACGCTTCTCGGACCGGTCTCCAGATCCCTGGCAGGCGGGCCCGGAGGAGTGGTTCGAGGCGGTCGTGGTCGGGGGCGGCCCGGCGGGGCTCGGCGCCGCGGCGGCGCTCGCGGGAGCGGGCCGCCGCATCCTCCTCTGCGATCGCGGGGAAAAGCTGGGCGGCCGCCTCCGCTGCCGGCTCGAGCTCGGGGGCGACCCGCCGCTCGCTTGGGCGGGGGAGGTGGCCGAGTCGGTGAAGGGGGCGGGAGGGGAAGTGGCCCCGAGGACGGTGGCCGTCGGCCTCTGGCCTCGCGAGGGCGGCCCCATGGCGGCCCTGGTCGAGCACCGAGAGGGTCGCATCCGCCTGGTTCGGTCCCGCCGCTGGGTACTCGCCTGCGGGACCTGGGCCCAGCCGCCGCTCTTTCCGGGCAACGACCTTCCGGGCATTCACGCGGCTCGAGGGCTCCTCGTGGCCTTGGCCGAGGACGGAGTCTTGCCCGGCGAGCGCGTGGCCGTGCTCGGCGAGGGCGCCGAGGCCGAGGCCACTCGGGATCGCTTTCGCGCAGCCGGGGTCGAGGCCAGCTCTGTCCGCGGCGAGGTGGTCCGGGCGCGCGGGAGGCGGCGGCTCGCCGCCCTCGATCTCGCCGACGGTTCCTGGGTGCGCTGCGACGCCCTGGCGGTCGCCACCCCTCGCATGCCGGCCGCGGAGCTCGCCCGGGAGGTGAGCGCCCGGCTCGCGCTCGACCCGGAGACCGGCGCCTTTCGCGTCGAGCCCGGCCCAGGCGGGGCGGTGGCCCCCGGGGTCTTCGCGGCGGGCGAGGTCGCCGGTCCGTGCGGCGGGGCGGAGGCGGCTGCGGCAGGCCGGCGTTGCGGGGAGGCGGCGCTCGATGGCTAAGACCATCGCCTGCAGTTGCGAGGACGTGACCGCGGAGGACATCCGCCGGGCCTTTCAGCGCGGCTACCGGGACCTGGAGTCGGTGAAGCGCTACACCGGGCTCGGCACCGGTCCCTGCCAGGGGAAGAGCTGCCTCGCGGTGGCTACGAGGGAGCTTCTGCGGCTGGGCGCCACCGCCGGGGAGGTAGCTCCCTTCACGGTGAGACCGCCGCTCCACCCGCTCCCGCTCGGAGCGCTCGCGGCTCTGGACCCGGAGCCCCTCCCCCTCGACGAGGGAGTCCCGCGCGAGTCGGACCTCGCCAAAGGGGCGCCGCCGGCCCCCCCCCCGCTCCCGACCCGCGCTCGAGTCGTGATCGTCGGCGGGGGGATCATGGGGCTCGGCCTCGCCTACCATCTGTGCCGGCGCGGCGAGAGCGACGTCTTAGTGCTGGAGCGCGGCTACCTGGCGGCCGGGGCGTCCGGGCGGAACGGGGGAGGGGTGAGGGCTCAGTGGAGCACCCCGACCCTGGTCCGGCTGGCGCGTCGGTCTCTCGAGATCTGCCAGCGCTTCGCCGCGGAGATGGGAATCAACGTGTGGTTTCGCCGATCCGGCTATCTCTTCCTCGCGCCCACGCCCGAGCACCGCCGGCGCATCGAGCGCGCTGCCGAGTTGCAGAACCAACTCGGCCTGCGCACCCGGATCCTCTCTCCCGCCGAGGCGCTCCGCATCGTCCCGCAGCTCGACGCCACCCGCTTCGAGGCAGCCTCCTGGAACCCGGACGACGCGGTGGTATTCCCGTGGCCGTTTCTGTGGGGCTACGCGGCGCGCGCCGAGCGGCTGGGCGCGAGAATTCACCCCTTCACCCGGGTGACCGGCTTCGAGTCGTCCTCGGGGCGCATCGTCGCCGTGGGGACGGACCGGGGTCGGATCGCCTGTGACACGGTGGTGAACGCCTCCGGCGCCTGGAGCCGCCAGGTGGCGGCGCTTGCCGGGGTGTCCCTGCCCAACAAGCCGGTCCGCCACGAGATCCTGGCCACCGAGCCACTGAAGCCCTGGCTCGAGCCGCTCGTCTCGGTGCTCGGCAACGGCCTCTACTTCTCCCAGACCCTGCGGGGGGAGCTGGTGGGTGGCATGGGCGACCCGGAAGAGCCCGAGGGGCTCGAGTCCGGGTCCACCCTGCGCTTCCTCGTCCGCTTTGCCCGAGCGATGAACGAGTGCGCCCCCGCCACGGCGGGCCTCAAGGTGCTCCGGCAGTGGAGCGGATGCTACGACGTCACCCCCGACAACAACCCCATCCTGGGAGCGGCCGGCTTCCCGAACTTCCTCCAGCTCTCCGGGTTCGTGGGCCATGGCTTCATGATGGCGCCCGCGGTTACCGAGGCCATGGCCGCCTGGATGGCCGGCGACAAGCCGGACGAGATCTTCGAGCGGTTCACCCTGCAGCGCTTCGCGCGCACCGAGGTGACGCGCGAGGACTTCATCATCGGCTAGCTTCGCGGGGCGGCCATGTCCCAGGCGGCCATCGAGTCCGCGTCCGGCCGCCTCCCCGTGGAACCTCGTCCGCCTTGTCTCTCCGCGTTCGACGACTTAGACCTTCGCGCCTCCGAGGGAGTACCGCTATCCTCGCCCGGCGGAGTTGGATGGGGGCGGGCGCCTCGCGCGAGCATTGCTCCCCCTCCTCCTCCCGGGCGCTCGCCGCGGCGGCGTAGGCGCGAAGCGGGGCCGGAGACCGGCCCCGCAAGCGAGATCGGAGCAACCGTGGATATCGGCTTCGTAGGAACGGGCGTCATCACCTCGGCGCTGGTGACGGGGTTCTCGAGCGGTGCGGACCGGCCGCACCGGATCCACCTCTCCCCGCGGAACGCCGAGCGCGCCGCCGCACTCGCCCGCCGCTTCCCCAATGTCACGGTGGAGGCTTCGAACCAGGAGGTCCTGGACCGGTCGGAGTGGGTGGTCCTCGCCGTGGTCCCGGCGCTCGGCGAGGAGGTCGTCCGCCCGCTCTCGTTCCGGTCCGACCACCGCGTCGTGAACCTGATGGCCACTCGTAAGCTGCCGGAGATCGCCGGATGGATAGGGAGGACGCGTACCCTCGTCCACCTGGTGCCGCTTCCCTTTGCCGCCCAGCGGATCGGCCCCATCGCCCTCTACCCGAACGACGAAGATGCAGCGGCCCTGTTCGCCCCTCTTGGGCACGTCGTCG
>Ga0335078_10000722_pt1 | contig 50608 bp, 45 predicted proteins | sample Lox_Sample_32_FD_206711 | JGI IMG/M metagenome (GOLD analysis project Ga0335078, IMG submission 206711) | Soil microbial communities from Loxahatchee National Wildlife Refuge, Florida, United States - Lox_Sample_3.2 | ecosystem: Environmental > Terrestrial > Soil > Wetlands | place: USA... | reverse complement strand
CAGCGTGAGCGCCACCGGCGTGACCGCCGCCGGCGGGCACGGCGAGCGCGCCGCCGCGGTGGCTGCGGTGCCGGACATCAGCCAGCCGATCAGCATCGGCAAGCAGCTTCCCGCGCCGGAGTCCACCACCGCCTGCCTGGCACAGTTCCAGACCCGCTGCTACACCCCGCTGCAGTACTACAGCGCTTACGACCTCAGTCCGCTGTACCGCTCGGGCATCACCGGCAACGGCCGGACCATCGTGATCGTGGACTCGTTCGGCTCACCCACGATCGCCAGCGACATCACCACCTTCGACAAGCAGTTCGGGCTGCCCCCGCTGAACCTCACGATCGACAAGTTCGGCAATATCCCGCCCTTCGACCACACCAACGCCACGATGCTCGACTGGGCCGGGGAGACCACCCTGGACGTGGAGTACGCGCACGCGATCGCGCCCGGTGCCCGGATCGTGCTGGCCGAGACGGCCGTCGCGGAGACCGAGGGTGTCACGGGCCTGCCCGAGATGATGAGCGCCGAGAAGACCCTGATCGACCAGGGTGTGGGCGACGTGATCTCGCAGAGCTTCGGCGCGACCGAGAACACCTTCCCCGGCTTCAGCCAGGGCAACTACTCCAGCCTGCTCAGCCTGCGGTTCGCCTTCCAGGACGCGGCCCGGCACGGCGTGACCGTGCTGGCCGCCTCGGGTGACACCGGCGTGACCGACTACGAAGCCGACGGCACGACCCTGTACCCCTACCGGGTCAGCTCCTGGCCGTCATCGGACCCCCTGGTGACCTCGGTCGGCGGCACCCAGCTCTACCTGGACGACAACGGCAGCCGCCTGCAGCCGGATTCGGTATGGAACGACGGCGACGGCGCGGGCGGCGGCGGGGTGTCGACCGTCTTCAGCCGCCCGCTGTTCCAGGCCGGCGAGGCCGCAGTGGTAGGCAGCCACCGCGGCACGCCGGACATCTCGATGAGCGCCGCCGTCAACGGCGCCGCGTGGGTCTACTGGTCCCTCCCGGGAGGTAACGGCCCCGGCTGGCAGCTGATGGGCGGGACGTCGGAGGCCACGCCGATCTTCTCCGGTATCGTGGCCCTCGCCGCCCAGAAGGCCGGGCACCGGCTGGGCGGGATCAACCCGTCCCTGTACGCCCTGGGCGCGCTGAGCCGGCACACCAGCCTGCCCACCGGCATCGTCGACGTCACCACCGGCAACAACTCCTTCGGCGGGGTTAGCGGCTACAACACGGTCCCTGGCTATGACCTCGCCACCGGCTGGGGGACGATCGACGCCGCCACGTTCGTGCCCGCCCTCGCCCGGCTCTGACGGGCCGCTCCTCAGTTCGCGGACCCCGGCCGCCCGGCCTGCACAGGCCGGGCGGCCGGAGCCTGGCCGGCCCGTGCCCGCCGCCGGCCCGGCCCGGGTGGCGGGTGCCGTAGGATGCGAGCCGTCCGGGGACATCACCGACGCATCGCGGAGGACGCCATGGCCAGACGGCAGTGGAGCGATCTGAGCCAGCGCAACCGGAACCTCATCATCGCCGGGGCGGCCGCCGAGGGTGCCCTCAAGGTGGTGGCGCTCGCCGACCTCAAGCGCCGCCCGGCCAGCCAGATCCGCGGCTCGAAATGGCTGTGGACCGTCATCATCGTCCTGGTCAACTCGGCGGGCGGCGCCCCCATCGCCTATTTCCTGGTCGGCCGGCGGAGGTAACGCGCCGGCCGGCCCGGCGTGACCGGGCCGGGCCGCCGCGGGAGGATCACGAATGCGGGTTTGCGTGCTGGGTGCCGGGGCGATCGGCGGGTTCATCGGAACCCGGCTGGCCGCGGCGGGCGTGCCCACCTGCGCGCTGACGCGCGGGGCCACCCTCGCGGCGCTGCGCGCGCACGGCTGGCAGGCCGAAACGCGCGCCGGCCGCCTCAGCGCCCCCGCCCGGGCCTCGGCCGACCCTGCCGAGCTTGGCGAGCAGGACGTGGTGATCCTGGCCGTCAAGGCGAACTCCGCCCGGTCCGCGGCGGCGGTCATCGGGCCCCTGCTGGGCCCGCGGACGATGGTCCTGACCGCGATGAACGGCGTCCCATGGTGGTTCTTCGACGGCTTCGGCGGCCCGTGCCAGGGGCGCCGCCTCGTCAGCGTGGACCCGGGCGGGGCGGTCGCGGCCGCGATCCCGGTCCGCCACGTCATCGGCGGCGTGGTCCACATGAGCTGCAGCGTCGCCGGGCCGGGGGTGGCCCGGCACCACCACGGCACCGGGCTGATCGTCGGCGAGCCGGGCCGCACCCGCTCCCGCCGCGTCGGCGCGCTGGCTGACGTGCTGGAAACCGGCGGATTCGACGTCACCGTGACGGACCAGATTCACACCGGCATCTGGTACAAGCTCTGGGGGAACATGACCATCAATCCGGTCTCGGTGCTGACCGGCGCCACCAGTGACCAGATCCTCGACGACGACCTCGTGCGCCGCTTCTGCCAGACGGCCATGCGGGAGGCGCAGCAGATCGGTGCGCGGATCGGCTGCCCGATCGCGGAGAGCCCCGAAGACCGCAACGCCGTCACCCGGAAGCTCGGCGCGTTCCGGACCTCGATGCTGCAGGACGCCGAGGCCGGGCGCCCGCTGGAACTCGACGCGCTGGTCGGCGCGGTGCGGGAGATCGGCGCGGCCACCGGGGTCCCGTCGCCGGCCATCGACGCACTGCACGGCCTGACCCGGCTGCGCGCGCGGGCCGCCGGGCTCGCCTGATCGCCCGGATTATCGCTGATTGCCCGGCGTTGCCTTCTGTTCATCCATTAATGTCGTTCCCCGGGGCTGGATAAGTGTTTCGATACGGGCCAGGGAAACGGTAAGACGTTGGGAGAACGCGCAGCACCCGGCACCTCCAGGCACGACCGGGCCGGCACTCGCCCGCCGGCCTGCCGCCGCGAGCCGGACACGGCCGGCCGGGCAACCCGGCGGCAACGGCGCAACGCGGAGCTCCGCCGCGCGTACGCCCGGTGCTCGCAGATCACCGGCGATCTGGACTTTTCTCCCGAACCGCGGGTCAGTTTCCGGCTGGTCGCGTCGGCCGGCCAGCGCGCCGTGCTGGCCGTGCTCGCCGGCCTCAACGCACTGACCACGCTGGTGTTCATCGGCTGGCTGCTGTTTCCCGCGCACGTCCCCGGCCCGGGCATCGTAGGGTTCGGCGGGTGGCGGCTCGGCGTTGCCCGAGTGGCCTTCTGCGTGATCGTCGGCGTCGAGACCATCCGGCTCGTGCAGAACCTCGCCGTCTGGCTTTTCGCGTCGGCCATGCGGGACCCGGTGCCCAAGGCTCCGCCCCGCGGCCTGCGGGTCGCGCTGCTGACCACGATCGTGCCGGCCAAGGAGCCGGTCTACGTGGTGGAGCGCACGCTCCAGGCCATGCGCCGGGTCAGGTACCGCGGTGAGGTGGACATCTGGATCCTTGACGAGGGCGACGATCCCGCGGTGCGGGCGATGGCCGAACGGCTCGGTGTCTACCACTTCAGCCGCAGGGGCATCGCGAAATACAACCAGGCGCGCGGGCCGTACCGGGCCAGGACGAAGGCCGGCAACCACAACGCCTGGCGCGACAACTACGAGCGGTACTACGACCTCGTCGCGCAGATGGACCCCGACCACGTGCCGCTGCCGTGCTTCCTGGAGCGGACGATCGGCTACTTCCGCGACCCGGACGTCGCGTTCGTCGTCGCGCCGCAGGTGTACGGCAACTCCTGCGACAGCTGGGTCACCCACGGCGCGTCGGTGCAGCAGTACCTGTTCAGCGGCGTGGTCGAGCGAGGCGGCAACGGCCTCGACGCACCGCTGCTCATCGGCACCAACCACCTGTACCGGCCCGCGGCGTGGCACGAGATCGGCGGGTACCAGGATTCGATCATCGAGGATCACCTCACGAGCATGCGCGTGCAGGGCACGATCAACCCGGTCACGGGCTGGCCCTGGCGCGGCGTCTACACCCCCGACGTGCTCGCCATCGGCGACGGCCCGCAGTCCTGGACCGACTACTTCAACCAGCAGAAACGGTGGGCGTACGGGATCTGGGAGATCCTGCTCAAGCGCAGGCTCCGCGCCGGGATCCGGCTCCGGCCGCGGCAGCGCCTGCTCTACGGGTTCGTGCAGTTCTATTATCCGAGCGTGGGCGCGTCGGTCCTGCTCGGCGCCGTCGCCACCGCCGTCTACCTGCTGCTCGGCAGCACGGTGGTCACGGTCAACTTCGCGCTGTGGCTGGCCTTGTGGTCAGCCAGCATGGGGAGCTGGATGCTGGTGTGGCTGTGGCTGCGCCGGTTCAACCTGGCCCCGCACGAGCGCCGGGAGGTTGGCTTCGCGGGCATGCTGCTGGCGCTGTTCGCCGGCCCTGTCTACCTGGCCGCGGGCATCGCCGCCATCCTGCGCCGCCCGCTGAGCTACGCGGTGACCGCGAAGGGCAACCTGCGCAGCCCCGATTCACTGCGCACGTTCCGGCTGCACCTGATCTGGGCCGCGCTCGCCGGCGGCCTGCTGCTCATCAGCTTCCGGTTCCACTACGACTACGCCGTCATGCGGCTGTGGGCCGGGCTCGCGGCCGTCACCGGCGCCGGGCCGCTGCTGATCGCGCTGGCGGCCCGGCACGGCCGCGGGCTGCGGGCCGGACCGGCCGGGCAGGCCGGACCGGCCGGGCAGGCCGGACCTGGCGGCGGAGCCAGCCGGGCCGCCGTCCACCAGCCTGCGGTGCACCCGGACGAGCTCGTCTTCCCGCGCCCGCCGGCCCGGGCGCCACAGCTCGCGGCCGCGCCCTCCCGGGGGGCCGCGCCCCTCCCGGCCGCCCGGGAAGGCGACTGGTTCTCGCGCCCTTCCCGGCCGGGCCGGGCCGCCCCCTTCCCCGATACACCCGGGGAGGGTTAGTGCGGGTCACGGTCCCGAAGGCACTGGCCCTCGGGTTCAGCGCCGTGCTGGCCGGCTACGTGTTCATGGTGGCGCCGCGGATGCACGCCGCCGTGTCCCGGCCCATCGCCGCCGCCGGGCCCATGACCCACACCGGGCGTACCGCGCCGTCCGTGGCCGCCACGCCGTCGCCCCCCGCTGTCCCGGTGGAGGCCAACGCGCCGGCCTTCCCGCCCGAGGGCCGGAAGTTCATTGGGATCATGACGAACGGCGGCGGCTACGGCTTCACCGACCTGGCCACGTTCAGCCGCGCGACTGGCTACCGGCCGACGGTGTACGAGTTCGGCCAGGGCTGGGCGGTCAACCAGTTCAACGCCGGCGTCATCGACGCGGTGGCCAGGCAGGGGATGCTGCCGCTGATCTCCTGGGAACCGTGGGACTACCGGAAAGAAACGCCGGGCGCGGACCAGCAGGCCCGGCAGCCCGCCTACAGCCTGTCCACCATCATCGATGGCCGCTACGATCGGTACATCCGGTCTTGGGCGGAAGGGGTCAAGAGCCTCGGTTACCCGATCGCGCTGCGGTTCGCGCACGAGATGAACGGCAACTGGTATCCGTGGGGCGTCTTTGCCAACGGCAACGACCCGGCCCAATACGTCCAGGCGTGGCGGCACGTGCATGACATCTTCACCGAGGCCGGTGCGACCAACGTCATCTGGGTCTGGTCACCCAACATCATCTGGAACACCTTTACCGACCTCGCGGCCCTGTACCCGGGCGACAGCTACGTCGACTGGATCGGCCTGTCCGGCTACTACGGCACGCCCGGAAAGCTCAGCTACCAGTCCTTCGACCAGGTCTTCGGCCCGACCATCGCCGATCTGCGGACCTTCACCAGCAAGCCGCTGGTCATCACGGAGACGGGAGCGACCAACGTGAGCGGCGAGATGGCGCCGTGGATCACGCAGATGTTCGGGGAACTGCCGGCGCACGCCGACATCATCGGCGTCATCTGGTTCGAGGCCGTCAACGTCATCGACTGGAAGATTACCGATGACCCGGCGGCCACGCGCGCGTTCGCGGCGGCCGTGGCCAGCCCGGCCTATCAGGTGCAGTGGAAAGCGGGGATGCCGGGGCGGCAGACGGTGCCGATCGCGCCGGTGGCCCTGGCCAGCCCGTAACCCGCCCGTAACCCGCCCGGAGCAGGCCCGGCGAGATGTCATCTACAGTTCGCGCGCCGGCAAGGGCGTGGTGACCGATCGCGGCATCCTCATGTCTCACGTTGTGAGCATGCGGATCGCGATCATCACGGATTCGTTCGCACCTGACCTGAACGGGGTGGCCCACGTGCCGGTGAGGCCGCCGCGTGGTGGCGCTGGCTGCGCCGCATCCGCAACGCGGCCGGGCGGACCCGGCCGGGGAACACCCGGGGGCGCGTGCTGCGGCTGGCCGGGGCGGGCACATGCCGGCTAAGTTAACCGGAAATATAGCCGTCCTTGTGAGCCGGGAAAGTGAGATAGGGTCCTCAGCGCATGCACATCGTCCTCGCCGGATTCATCGTCGGCGTCCTCGTCGGGCTGACCGGAGCAGGCGGCGGCGCGCTCATGACACCGATTCTGATCCTGCTCTTTGGTGTCGCGCCCAGCGTGGCCGTGTCGAGTGACATCGTTGCCTCGGCGGTCATGAAGCCGTTCGGCGGCGCGATCCACTTCCGGCGCGGCACCGTCCACCGCGGCCTGGTGCTCTGGCTGTCGGTGGGCTCCGTGCCCGCGGCGTTCGCGGGCGTCTTCGTCGACCACGCGCTCGGCTCCGGCAAGGTCCTCCAGCAGCGGCTGGAGTACGCGATGGGGGCCGCCCTGCTGATCGCCTCGGCCGCCCTGGTGATCCGCCTGCTGCTGGACAGCGCGCGGGCGCGCCGGGAACCGGATGATACCGCCGGCGACGTGGCCGTCCCGGTGAAACGGGCCCTGACGGTCGCCATCGGCGTGGCGGGCGGCCTGCTGGTCGGCATCACGTCGGTGGGGTCCGGCTCGCTGATGATCGTGCTGCTGATGCTGGTCTATCCCGGGCTGTCCCTGCGCCGGCTGGTGGGCACCGACATTGTGCAGTCGATACCGCTCGTCGCGTCGGCCGCGGTCGCGCAGGCCCTGTTCGGGAACCTGCACATCGGGCTGACCGCGGCGATCGCCATCGGCAGCATCCCCGGCGTGATCATCGGCTCGGCCGTGTCCGCCCGGGGCAGCAACCTGCTGCTCCGGCCGATCCTGGCGATCGTGCTGCTGGGCACGGCGCTGAAACTGCTCGGGGTGGCCACCATTCCGCTGGCCATCACGATGGCCGCCTTCATCGGCGCCGGGCTGCCGCTGTGGGCGCTGCTCGACGGGTCCGCCTGGCCGCAGCGGGACTGGGAGGCGGCCGGCCGCCGCAAGCGGTCCCTGCTCACCGTGATCGGCTGCGGTATCCCGGTGGGCGTGGGCCTGGTCGCGGCGGTGTACTACTTCAGCCGGGTGCGGCCCCGCCTGGCCCGCAGCGCCGCGGAGGCGGCCGGCCCGCGCCGGGAGCTGGCCGTCAGCAGCGGCCGGCCCCCTGGCTGAGGCCAGTCCCGCGCGGCGGCCGGCGGCCGCGTCCGGGCGGGTGAGCGCGGCTCAGCCGAGGGCCTTGCGTGCCGGGCCGCCGGGCCGCCGGGGCCACGGCGGCGATGGTGATCAGCGTCTTGCGCCCGCGCGGGCGCCGGGCTGACACTTGACCACATGGGCAAGCTCGCGCCGCTAGCGTTCGCCGTGCTGCTCCCGACCCTGACCGGGGGCGCGATCCTGGCCAGCGTCCGCGGTTTCCGCCGGGTCAGCAGGATCCGGCAGGACCGCCAGCCGCTGCCCGCCGAGCCCCTCGGGGTGATCGAAGGCCGGCTGCGGCGGCTGCGGGCCGAGCTGGAGGCGACCGAGAATCAGCCCGGCGGCGCCGCGCGGCGGCACCACATCCTCGCCCTGCGCGGCGCCTACCTCGACGTGCTGTTCAGCGCGTGCCAGCGGCTGGGGGTCAGCCCGCCGGCCGGCGGTGACCAGGCCGGGCAGGCCGAGATATACCGGACCGAGGCCGCGCTGCGGGATCACGGACTGGACGTCAGGGAAGCAGCCGTCCGCTGAATGCGCGCCACGGCCAACCGAGCAGCCAGCCGGCCCGCGTGACCCGGGTCCTCGCCGTCTCCGGCGAGGTCGATGAGGGGCTGCTCGCCAGCGCCGGTCCCGCGCGGTCGGCGCGGCTCATCGCCGCCCGGCGACCTGCCCGCGGAATACCTCGCCGCCCGGCGCTGGTTCACGGAGGAGTTCACCCCCGTGATGCGCATGCTGCACGCCGCCGACCTGATCGGCACCGGCCCGGACGCCGAGGCGCACATGCGGGTCGCCAGGCTGCGCTACCGGCTCATGCGCACGCACGAGTGGAACGACGAGATCATCGAGCGGCTCCGGGAGGAGCTCAGCTGACTCCCGTCGCGGGCCCCGCCGTGCCCCTCGCCCCGGCCGCGCCCGTGCCGCCGCGCCCGGTGTCGGCCGCTGCCGCGGCGGTGGCACCGCCGGTCACGGGGCCGTCGCGGCCGCCGGCGCCATCGTCGAGGGTGATGTTCGCGCCGGTCGCCGGGTTGAACACGTGCATGGACCGCAGGTCGGCCCATAGCTCAGTCTCCTGGCCCTCGCGCGCGGTCGTCTCGGTGTCGAGCCGTGCGGTGATCGTGTCAGCGCTCCCGCCGGTGTCCGTGGTACCCGCGTCCTCCTTGAGTTCCTGCAGCTCGGCGGCGTTCACTTGGCCGACGAAGTCCTTGCTGAAGTAGACGTACACGTCAGAACCCATGGACTCCAGCACGTCGATGGTCGCGCGGAAGGTGATCCCGCTGTCCCGCGCGCCGGCCGGCACCAGCGCGGCGTCCTCGAAGCTCTCGGGGCGGATGCCGACGATCAGTTCGCTGGGCGCGTTCGCCCGCTCCAGTGCGCGGCGCAGCCGGGGGGTCAGCGGCATGTCGCCGAGCGGGGTCCGCAGCGTGTTGTCGTCGATCCGGCTGGGCAGGAAGTTCATCGCGGGCGAGCCGATGAAGCCGGCCACGAACAGGTTGTCCGGCCGGTCGTACAGCTCCTGCGGCGAGCCGACCTGCTGCAGCAGGCCGCTGCGCATGACCGCGACCCGGTCGCCCAGCGTCATCGCCTCGGTCTGGTCGTGCGTGACGTACACCGTCGTGGTCCCCAGGCGCCGCTGCAGCCGGGACACCTCGGTGCGCATCTGCACGCGCAGCTTGGCGTCCAGGTTGGACAGCGGCTCGTCCATCAGGAACGCGGCCGGGCTCCGGACGATCGCCCGGCCCATCGCGACCCGCTGCCGCTGGCCGCCGGACAGGTTGGCCGGCCTGCGGTCCAGATGCTGGGTCAGGTCGAGCACCCGCGCCGCCTCGTTGACCTTCTCGTCGATCACCTTCTGCGGGGTCTTGGCCAGCTTCAGCGCGAAGCCCATGTTCTCCCGAACGGTCATGTGCGGGTACAGCGCGTAGCTCTGGAAGACCATCGCGATGTCGCGGTCCTTCGGCGCCGCGTTGTTCACCACCTTGCCGCCGATGCGCAGTTCGCCCGCGGTGATGTCCTCCAGCCCCGCGATCATGTTCAGCGTGGTCGACTTGCCGCACCCGGACGGGCCGACCAGGATGACGAACTCACCGTCGGCGATGTCCAGGTTGACGTCGTCGACCGCCAGCGCGCCGTCCGGGTAGCGCTTGGTCACGTGGTCCAGGATGATTTCAGCCACTGTCTCTCCCTTGTCCGCTAGCCCTTGACCGCGCCTGATGTCAGCCCAGCGACGATGCGGCGCTGGAAGAACAGCACGAAGATGATGATCGGGATGGTGATGACCACCGCGGCGGCCGCGATGGGGCCGGTCGGGATGGTGAAGACCGAGCCGCCGCTGAAGTACTGCATCGCGGCCGGCGCTGTGCGGGCCGAGATCGTTGAGGTGAACGAGATCGCGAACAGGAAGTCGTTCCAGCAGGCCAGGAAGACCAGGATGGCCGTGGTGACCATGCCCGGGGCGGCCAGCGGCGCGATCACCTTGGTAAAGGCCTGGAAGGGCGTCGCGCCGTCCATCTTGGCCGCCTTTTCCAGCTCCCAGGGGATCTCACGGAAGAACGCCGACAGGATGTAGATCCCGAGCGGCAGGCCGAAGGCGACGTAGGGGATGATGAGGCCCGGCCAGGTGTTGAACAGGCCCAGTGCCCGCTCGATGCTAAACAGCGGGGTGATCAGCGAGATCTGCGGGAAGATCGCAATCAGCAGCGCCATCCCGATGAGCACGCTCTTGCCGGGAAACGCCAGCCGGGCGACCGCGTAGGCGGCCATGGAGGCCAGCACGACGGCGACGAACGTCGAGATCAGCCCGATCCCGATCGAGTTGATCAGCGGCCGGATGAACTGCGAGCTGTGCAGGATGCCCGAGTAGTTCCCCCAGGTCCACTGGCTGGGAACGAACGATGGGTCGAGCACCGCGGCCGGCGTCTTGAACGACAGCGAGACCAGCCAGAGCACCGGGATCAGCGCCAGCGCGATGACCACGAAGTTCGCGACGCCCCAGCCGACCTTCTGCCGGGGCGTGGTGGTTACGGCAGCCATCGGCGCGTCACCTGCTTCCGGAATCTGTGCCCGGGGCCGCGGTCCCGAAGCCCTTGATGAAAATGATGGCGATGATGGCGACGCAGATGAAGATGAGAACCGAGATGGCCGAGCCGATCCCCAGGTTCAGTGCGTTGAACAGGTTGTCGTAGCCCAGGATCGAGACCGACCCGGTGTTGTTGGCCCCGGCGGTCAGGATGTAGATGTTGTCGAAGATCCGGAACGAGTCCAGCGTCCGGAACAGCAGTGCGACCAGGATGGCCGGTTTCATCAGCGGCAGCGTGATTCGGGTGAACCGCTGCCAGCCGGTCGCGCCGTCCACCTTCGCGGCCTTCTGCAGGTCGTCGGGGACCAGGGAGAGCCCGGCCAGCAGCAGCAGCCCCATGAACGGGGTGGTCTTCCAGATCTCCGCCAGGATGATGACGGCGATCGCCGATACCTGGCTGGTCAGCGGTGCGCTGTTGTGGAACGCGGCGGACAGGTAGCCCTGGCTGGGGGTCCAGGCGTACTGCCAGCCGTAGGCCGCGGCCACCGTCACGATCCCGTACGGGATCAGGGCGGCGGTCCGGACGGTGCCCCGGCCGAAAATGGTCCGGTGCATGAGCATGGCCAGCAGCATGCCGAGGACGAGCGTGATGGCGACCGAGAAGACCGTGATAATCACGGTCACATACAGCGCCGTCCACCAGTAGCTGGACGAGAGCACCGCGCCGTAGTTGGCGAACCCGATGAACTTGACCTGCTGCGGGAATTCCAGGTTGTACCGCTCCAGGGACAGCCAGATGGCGTAGATGATCGGGTATCCGGTCACCCCGATCATGACGATCACGGCCGGCGCGCACAGCAGCCAGCCCAGACGCCGTTCGGCCTTCGCACCCTCGGATAGCTGCTTGCGGTGCCCCGGGGCCTGTTCCCGGGCGGTCTCGGTGCCCGCCGCCACTTGCGCGTTCACGGTCATCGCGGTGTTCCTTCCCTCGGTGCCAGCCACCGGCCGCGGCGGCTCACGGGACCAGGCCCTTCGATTGCAGCGCGTTCGCTAGCTGGCTCTTCATCGACGACAGTGTGCCGGTCGGGTCGATGCCGCTCGGCGGCGAGATCAGGTGCGAAATGTCAATCGAGACGACCTGGTAGACGGGCGACTTGGGCCGCACGCTCGCGGTCTGCAGGGCTTGCAGGATGTCGGCGTGCATCGGGTAGTCCGGGTACAGCTTCGGGTTGTAGTACAGGCTGGTGATCGTGGGCGGCACGCCGCCGACGGTGGCGCCGATCAGCTGGTTCTGCGCATCGCGCAGGCACAGCGCGGCCTTGAAGGCGAGCGCCTTGTGCTGGGAGTAGGCGCTGACCGCCAGGTCGATGCCGCCGATCGTGACCTTGGCGGGCTGGCCCGCGACGACCTGCGGGTACAGCGCCCACTTGAACACCTTGAACAGCTTCGGGTTGTCCATCTTCATGGACGGATACACGAACGGGTAGTTCAGCTCGAACGCCGCCGTGCCAGCCTCCATGGCCAGCCGGTTCTGGTTCTCCATCTGCACGTCCAGCGACGGGTCCGCGGCGGGAGAGGTCGCGAGCTGCTTCATCACCGACAGCGCCCGGACCGCCGGCGCGCCCAGGGTGACCTGTGATCCGTCGCCGTTCAGGATCGAGCCGCCCGCACTGGCCACCATGGTGTTGAACCAGACGGTGGCGCCCTCGTACTGGGCGCCCTGGATCTCGATGTAGTGCGGCTTGCCCTCCTTGGCCAGCTGCTCCGCGTCCGAGATCATCTCCGCCCACGTCTTCGGCGGCGTCTTGACCAGGTCCGAGCGGTACCACAGGAGCTGGGTATTGGAGTTGTCCGGGGCCGCCCAGAGCTGGCCCTTGTATTCGGCCGTGTCCAGGGCCGGCCCGAGCGTCCCGTTGACCACGGCGGCCTTGTTGGCCCCGGTCCACGGCTCCAGCCAGCCGGCCTGGGCGAACTCGGCCTCCCAGGTGACGTCCAGCCCCATGATGTCGATCGAGCCGTCGTGCGCCGCGAGCCGCCGCACCAGTTGCTGGCGCTGGCCGTCCGCGGCCTGCGGCAGCGACTGGTAAGAGATCTTGTACGCGCCGTTGCTCTGCGCGTTGCAGTTGGCGACCGCGGTGTCCGTCGCCGGGGACGTGTCCGGGTACAGGTAGAAGTTCAGCGTCACCGGGCCGGTGCTCGCCCCGGCCGAGCCGCACGCGGCCAGCGCGCCACAGCCCAGCGCGGCCAGCCCGAGGCCGGCCTTGGTCCGCAGCCAGCGGGCCGCCGGGCGGGGGATGCGGCCTCGCCCGTGCCGCATCAGCCGGGCCCGACGGGCCGGGCGGGATGAGGAGTCAGCCATCATTGCGCCTCCAGCGCGGTAGCCGCGGCTTCGCTGAGCTTGCCTGATCCGGTGTGCGGCGTGACCGGATGGGATCACCGGGAGCCCGCCCGGCACGGCCGCGGCCGTGCCCGCGGCGGTGAGCACGCCCACCGGCCGGCCGTCGGGCGCGCGGCCGGCGGAAGCGGGCGGATCGGGTGGCGCAGGACGGCTGCCGGCCTGACCACCCCGGGCGGGCGCAGCTGGCAGGCGGGAAAACGGGCAGGCATGGCCGGGCCGCGAAGGGGCCCGCCGGGGGCGGCCGCTGTGCAGCCGCAGCGCGAGACGGCCGGTCCCCGGCCGGAGACGTCCATGCCGGACCACCCCACTTCATCGTTGGTGGCGGCCGGCACCCGGACGATCCGGGGCGCCGGCTGAACTCGGATCCCCGGCGAGCGGCCGGGATCTATACACATGAAAACGCCCTAAACCGCTGTGACGTCAAGAGGCAAAATAGTTTCTGTGAGATCAAAGCTGTGTGTAAGAACGAGTTTCTGCATTCGATCTTGTTTGACTGTGAAGGTTTAACGTGAAACCGCCCAATAATGGGCACAGGGCCAACCGGGAAGTAACCATCGTGAGGCCGCGGCGGTGATCAGATCTTTATCCGCTTGCCGCGGGGAGCCGCCGCGTCGCCCGCCCCAAGCTGCGGAAACCCGGCCGCCGTGGCGGGCCACTGGTAAGCCGGGGCGACGGCAGCGCACCGCGTCGGTGTAGCCGGCCCGGTACGTTGTGCCGTCGGCCACCGTGAGCAGCACGTGATCGCCGCGGATCCGCACCGCCGTGATCGGCTCCCATCGTTCGCCGCCTGACCCGCTAGCGCCCAGGTACATCTCCCAGCCGACCCGGCCGAGAAGCTTCCGGCCGTAGCAGTAGGAGCCAGGATCGGCGGGCCCGGACATCATGAGTCCCCCCGAACTCAGCCCGCTGCGTCATTGCCGGGAGGCATACCCCAGATGACAGATAGTAAATCATGAGTTACTTTATGTAGTTAACCGGGCCCGCGCGGTCCGGAGGCCGAAAACGGCCGCCCGCCTGGCGGTCCGCAACGGCTCCCATCAGCCGAGAAAGGTGCTGGGTGCCAGGCGTGGTCGTGTGTCTACGCTCGAGGGGCTGCTGGTGGAGGGTCAGGTGGTGATCGGCCCGCTCGCGTGAGCGGCATGAGGATCGGCGAGGCGATCGCGCCCCAGGGTCAGGACCTCGATCTCGGGCGAGCTGCGCTCATCGTGCGCAACCCGAAGTTCGGCAGGTCCCGGCTCGTGCCGCTGCATCCGACGACGGCTACGGCTATGGCGCGGTACCTTGAGCTACGAGACCGGTTATCTCCTGAGCGCCCGGGCCCGGCGCTGTTCGTCTCAAGCCGCGGGCTTGCCTGCTGCACTCCGGCATCCAGCTCACCTTCGCCGGGCGATACACCGGCAAGCCTTCGTCCTCGCTCAAGGTCGCCGATCTCGACGCCCCGCTGATCGGCGCTTTCCTGGAGGACCTGGAGACCGAGCGCGGTACTGTAACTGTAACAGCGTCCGCACCCGCAACGCCCAGCTGGCGGCGATCCACTCGCTGTTCGGCTACGCCGCGCTGCGCCACCCCGAAGACTCACGCAAATCTATGTCCACGCCGACCTTGCGCTCAAGAACAGGCGCTTGCCCGCACCGCCCCGAAAGGTATCCCACCTGGGGGGTGCATCTTTTTAACAGGTACGATTTTTCGCTTATGTCTGGTTGAATGCCCCGACATTCGGAGCGCCTTGGTGGTTCCGGTCATATTCGGCGTCGACGATCTCCCGCGAGCTGCGCCGGCTCGCGGCGATGACGCGCTGTAGTACGCCATCGAGGCCGAGGTCTGGACCATGCGGACCAGACGTGGACCGGTGTCCGATCGATCCATGATCTATGTAGCTCGGCGTACTGACGACCTACAGCCTCCGGAGCCGTGTGCCGACCTGTCGACCGGGTTGGGGGCACATCCGGGGTACATGAGAACGTGACCTTGCGGGAAGCGATGAGAACCAGCGACACGTAACTTCACAGGTCAGAGCATGTACCGGCGAAGCGCCGCAGGTAGCGGAACCGCCTCATTACTTCCATTTGAAATGAACGAACAGGCGCCCGAAGTTCTTGGAGTCCTTCTCCACCCGGTGATACTTCCTCTTGATGTCCTTCTGCTCCAGGAACCGCAGCACGTGCTTCTTGAGCTGCCCCGATCCCTTGCCCGGGATGATCTCCACGACCGGGGCCTTCCGCGCCACCGCCTCGTCGATGATGTCCCGCAGCGCCCGGTCGATATCGCCGCCCCGGTTGTAGATGTCATGCAGGTCCAGCTTCAGCTTCATGCCGTCGTCCAATCTGGCCGGGGCCGCGGGGCGGCTCCTGCTGGGCGCGGGATAATCCGACGGTACGGCAGTCGTCAGCGGAGGGGGTTACCGGTGCTATTTGGGGATGAGCACGTCAGGCGGTACGAGGAAACCGGCGGCGCGGAAGGCCACGACTGGGAAGGCACGACCACGCTGATCCTCACCACCACCGGCCGCAAAAGCGGGCAGCAGCGCCGCCATCCGCTGATCTACCAGCAGCACGGCGGCAGTTACCTGGTGGTGGCGTCCAAGGGCGGCTCGGACCAGCCGCCGGCCTGGCACCTCAACCTGCTCGCCCACCCCGACGTGCGGGTTCAGGTGAAAGGCGACACGTTCGCCGCACGGGCGCGGGAGGCCATGCCGGCCGAGAAGCCGGACATGTGGCGGACGATGACGGCCACCTGGCCGGCCTTCGACGACTACCAGAAGAAGACCAGCCGGGAGATCCCCGTCATCGTGCTCGACCCGGTCTCCTGACCGCGCCCGGCCCGCCGCGCTAGCCCGGCGCGCCGCCGGGCCACAGCCGCGCGATGATCTCGGCCACCGTGTCCTGGGGGGTGCCGTGCGGCAACACGACGAGCACGTTCCGCTCGCCGTGCGGCACCTCCTGCACGGCCAGCTGGCTGTCCAGCAGATCCGCGGGGAAGAAGTGCCCGTGCCGGCCGGCCAGATGGCGGCTCAGGGTGTCCCGGTCGAGGAGCAGGTAGACGAGCCGGGCGTCGGGGCGGCCGTCCAGCAGCGCGCCGCGGTGGGCCCGGCTCAGCGCCGAGCAGGTCACCACGGCCGGGTCCCCCGCGGCGCTGCGGGCGTTCATCCAGGCCCCGATCGCCTCCAGCCACGGCCGGCGGTCGGCGTCGGTGAGTGGCAGGCCCTGCCGCATCTTCGCGATGTTGGCCGCCGGGTGGAACGCGTCGGCGTCGGCGAACGGCCAGTGCAGGCGCCCGGCGAGCAGTTCGCCCACCGTGGTCTTGCCGCTGCCGGAGGGCCCTGCGACGATCAGGATCACGTTGCAGGACTCTACCGGCATGCGGTCGGGCCCGGCCGTGCCGGTATGCGCGGGCGGTAACGGCGTGGCTACGCCCGCGCCGCGGCGGGAATCCCCTAAGGATGACCTGATGCCGGCCGGACCGGCCGGGTGAAGTCTGCTGTGACCTCTTGGGCACGACCGTGATCGCTGGGGCGGGGCCCGTCCGCGGGCGGCTGCCGGTCAGCGCCGCCCCGGCGGGCTGCCGCCCCGGCCGAAGCCGCCGCCCCGGCCGAAGCCGCCGCCCCGGCCGCGCGAGCCGCGGTATCCGGGCTGCGCCAGGGTGCTCTTGTGGGTGCGGGTCCACCACGCCCACCAGGCCGCCACCGCCGACAGGCGGGAGACCCGCGCCAGCGATGGCGACACCGTGGGTGATGGCACCGCCGGGGCGGCCACGGACGCGGCGGCCGTACGCGTGCCCGGACCGGGCGCGCTGGCCGGCGTATCGCGGGCCGGCGACGGCGTGGGCTTGGCCGGTTCCGCGGAGGGCGACGCGGGCTCCGGGCGGGCCGGGGCGGCGGGAGCGGATGCGGGCGGCGCGGACGCCGACGGCGGGGTGCCGGGCCGGCGGCCGAGCGCCGCGTGGCGGCCGGTACCGGGCGCCACGCTCGTCAGGACGCCAACCGCGGTGAGCACCGCGGCGAAGGTGACCACCCCGGCCAGCACGGTCACAAACGTCCGGAAGCTGATCTCCTCCATCCGGGCGTACACCGCATCCCGGACGGCGGCCACCGTGGCGACCCGGGATGGCCCGCCGGGACGCCAACGGGTGCGGTGACGAGAGCCGGGCTTGCTCCGGTCAGACGAGCCAGGCATAGCACCGGACAATACACGCCGAATCAGCCATGCACGCACTTAGCGTGACGTGTTCGGCGTCTCACCCGGCTCGCCCGTCCCGCGCGGACGCGGCTAGCGGAGCAGGGTGTCGGCGGCCAGCGCCGCGAACAGCAGCGTGAGGTAGATGTTCGACTCGTGGAACAGCCGCATCGTCTGCACCTGGCCGCCCCGCCACACCCGCAGCTGCATCCGCTGCACCTCGGCCAGGAACGCGGCACCGAGCAGGACCGCGCTCACCCCGTAGACCGGGCCGGTGGCCAGCGGCCACACCGCGACCGAGGCGGCCACCATCAGCCAGCTGTCGGCCAGGCTCTCGGTGAGCACGCGGCGCAGCGGCGCCACCACCGGCAGCATGGGGATGTCCACGCGCCGGTAATCGTCCCTGAACTTCACCGCGAGCGCCCAGAAGTGCGTCGGCTGCCAGAAGAAGACCACCAGGAAGAGCAGGAAGGGCGGCCAGGACAGCGAGTCCCGGACGGTGGCCCACGCGATGAGTACTGGCGCCGCGCCGCAGATGCCGCCCCACAGCGTGCTCTGCGAGGTGCGCCGTTTGAGCAGCATAGTGTAGACGACAACGTAGTACAGGATCGCGCCGAGGGTCAGGGCCGCGGCCAGAAGGTTGGCGGCGGCCGCGAACAAGGCCACCGAGACGACGCCGATGACCGTGCCGAAGATCAGTGCGGCGCGCGATGACACCAGGTGCCGGGCCAGCGGCCTGCCCCGGGTCCGCCGCATGACCTGATCGATGTCGCGGTCGAGGTAACAGTTCAGCGCGTTGGCGCTGCCGGCCGCCAGCGTCCCCCCGGCCACCACCACCGCCGCGTCCGGCAGCGACGGCAGCCCGCGGTCGGCCAGGAAGAGCACCGGGACGGCGGTGATCAGCAGCAGTTCGATGATCCGCGGCTTGCACAGCGCCACATAGGCGCGGGCGATCTGGCCGGCGGCCGGGCGTGCCGCGGCGCGGCCGGAGCCGGCCCGGTCCGCGGCACGCGGCGAGCCGGTCGCGTGGCCCGCGACGAGCGAGCTTCGCCGGGTGTCGAGGGCACTCAACGAAAACCGACCACCTTCCGGCTGCCGGGACGGCGTGACGCGGCTGCGCCGCGTCGTAGGCGAGAGCCCGGCCGTGCCGAGCGCGCGGCGGGCGGTGTGAGCGTGGAGGCCTGGCAGCCATCATGAAGCCTACATGCCGTCGTAATTCGGATGGCAGGATCCCGGCCGTTAACTGCATCCCTGACGGCTGGGGTGCTGGTGACCATCGGCGGGAGGCTGTGAAAATGTGGGCCGATGACGCCTGACGAAGCGGTTGACCGGGGTTTTCTGGACAGCATCGGGGCGATGACGCCACCGCCGCCGCAACCGGCGGCGCTGCGCCCGGCTGCTCGTCCGCAGCGGTGTGGCCGGGCCGGGGGAAATCATCGGGCTGTACGAATCCATGCGCCGGCACGTGCTGGCCGCCGCGCAGGACGCCGCGGGGCATCCCCGGCTGCGCAGCGCCGTGGAGATCATGGCACCGCTGGCCCCGGCGCGGCCCGGAGTCGTCGCCCACCTGGCGGCGCGGGCGGCCGGCGATGCGGCCCGGCGCAGGATCTTCGGCGGCCGTCTGCCGGAAGACGAGGGGCCGCTGACACTGGCCCAGTCGATCAACCGCACCCTGGCAGACCTGCTGGCGTGCCACCCGCGGCTGCTCATCTTCGGTGAGGATGTGGCGGTCAAGGGCGGGGTCTACGGGGTCACCCGGGGGCTGCTGAATAAGGCCGGCGCCGCGCGGATCTTCGACACCGTCCTCGACGAGCAGTCCATCCTCGGCCTCGCGCTCGGCGCCGGCCTGGCCGGCCTGCTGCCCGTCCTGGAAATCCAGTACCTGGCCTACCTGCACAACGCGGAGGACCAGATCCGCGGCGAAGCGGCCACGCTGCAGTTCTTCTCCGGGGGACAGTTCCGCAACCCGGCCGTCATCCGCGTGGCCAGCTATGCCTACCAGGAAGGATTCGGCGGCCACTTCCACAACGACAACGCCGTCGGCGTACTCCGTGACATCCCCGGCCTGGTCATCGCCTCCCCGGGGCGCCCCGACGATGCGGCCGCCATGCTGCGCACGTGCGCGGCGGCGGCCGCGGCGGACGGGCGGGTGTGCGTCTTCCTCGAGCCGATCGCCCTGTACCACACGCGCGACCTGCACGAGCGCGGGGACGGCGGCTGGCTGGCGCGGTACGCGCCCCCGTCGTCGTGGGCCGGAACCTCCAGGTGCTCCGGCGACAGGGCGCTGCCAGCTCATGCCCGGGCGCCAGACGGCGGGGACGTCGATGACCCAGAGGACGAGTCTGGCCGCCATCGCTCAGGGCGCGCTGAGTCCCGGCTGAGTATCAGCCGTCGAGGCGCGGTCCGCTGTCAAGCCGCCGAGGGATCCGGGCGAACAGGGGACCCCATCGCGGCGGCACCGCACCATCCGGGCTGTCCCCGCCGGCGCCCGGTCGTGCGGCGGGCGCCGGCGAGGACGGGACAGCCGCCTGCGGCGGCAGGCCCTGGCCCGTCAGGTCTGCTGGGCGCCGCGCCGGGACAGCGCGTCCACGGTCACGGCCGCGAGCAGCACCAGGGAGGTCACGATGTAGGTCGCGGCCGCGCTCATGCCGAGCAGGCCGAGGCCGTTGTAGATCGCCGCCACCACGAGCCCGCCGAGCAGCGCGTTCAGCATCTTGCCGTGCCCGCCGAACAGGTGGGTGCCGCCGATGACCGCCGCGGCCACGGCGAACAGCACGAGCTGGCCGCCGTCGAGGTCGGTGGAGATCGAACCCAGCCGGGAGGCCAGGATGATGCCCGCGATGGCCGCGGTGAGCCCGGTCAGGACGAAGGCCATCGTCCTGATCAGGTTGAGGCTGACGCCGGCCCGGCGGGCCGCCTCGGCGTTGCCGCCGATGGCGTAGATGTAGCGGCCGAACCGGGTCCGCCCGAGCAGCACCGTCCAGATCGCGAGGACGCCGAGCACGATGAGCACCACCCAGGGTACGCCGCGCAGCGGTACCGACACGCCCCGGTTGGTGTTGCCGATGAGCACCACAATGATGCCAGCGACGGCCATGACGACGATCTTCAGCACGGTGACGCTGAGCGGCGGGGTGACGAGGCCGGCCGACCGGCGCTGCCGGTCCCGCAGCAGCAGGATGGCCGCGGCCGCGGCCACGATGACCACCATCACGATCCACCCGGCGGTCACGCTCAGGTTGCCAGTGGTCAGGTCGTCGATGTACTGGTTTGAGATCGGGATCGAGCCGCCCGGGCCGTGCCCGCTGCGGGCCACCAGCACGATCATCAGGCCCTGCAGGCCGAGCAGGCCGCTCAGCGTCACCACGAAGGACGGCAGCCGCAGCCGGGTGATCAGGACACCGAAGACCAGGCCGATGAACGCCCCGGTCGCCAGCCCGAGAATAATGGCCAGCCACCAGGGCGCGGAGAACACGGTCCAGGCCGTGATCACGGCCGCGACGCCGCCGGTGTACCCGACAGCCAGGTCGATCTCGCCCAGCAGCAGGACGAAGACCTCCGCCATGCCCAGGATGATGTAGGGCGCACCCTGGATCAGCAGGTTGACAAGGTTGCCGGCGGAAAGGAAAAGCGAGTTGCGGGCCTGGAAATAGATCACGATCGCGATCAGGCCGATCGTGACCGGCAGCGCGCCGCTCTCGCCGCTGCGGATCCGGCGGAGCTGGATGCGCGTGTACTCACCGAGCGAGGTGGCGATCACCTCGGGGGCGGCCGCCTGCGCCGCCCCGACGGCGATGTCGTCACCCTGCTCGGCGGACTCGGGCGGTGGCTGGTGGGTCTCGGTGCTCACGGTGCCTCCCCTGCGCGGTCATCCACGGCGTCCTGGCCGGGCGCCCCGCCTCCGGCGGGGGCGGGCTGGTGCGCGGCGCGCGCCGGGTTGGCCTCCCCGTGGGTGACGTCGGACCGGCCGGTGGTCATCAGCTCGACGATGGACGCCGTGTCGAGGTCCTCGATGGGCGCAACGGCGGCCAGGCGCCCGAGGTAAAGCACCGCCACCCGGTCCGCGCTGCTCATCACGTCGTTCAGGTTGTGCGAGATCACCAGGACCGCGATGCCCTGGCTGGAGAGCGTGTCGATCAGCTCCAGCACGACCCGGGTCTGGGTGACGCCCAGCGCGGCCGTGGGCTCGTCCATGATCACGAGCTGGGCCTGCTGCATCACGGCCCTGGCCACCGCGACCGCCTGCCGCTGGCCGCCGGACAGCGAGCCGACCGGCTGGCGGATGGACCGGACCGTGACCACGGACAGGTCGGCCAGGGTCTTCTTCGCCGCCAGTTCCATGCCGATCTCGTCGAGCTGGAAGTGCCTCAGCTGCTCGCGGCCGAGGAACATGTTCTGCACGATGTCCAGGTTGTCGCACAGGGCGAGGTCCTGGTAGACGGTGGCGATCCCGAGGTCGGTGGCCGCCTTCGGGCTGTGCAGCTGCACGGGCCGGCCCTGCCAGTGAATCTGGCCGTGGTCGGGCTGCCAGATCCCCGAGATCGTCTTGATCAGCGTGGACTTTCCCGCGCCGTTGTCGCCGACGAGGGCGGTCACCTTGCCCGCCGGGATGTCCAGGTTGATGTCACTCAGCGCCCGCACGGGGCCGAAGTTCTTGCCGATGCCGCGCAACTCCAGCAGCGGTGGCTGCTGCGCGGCGCCGCCGGCCTGGTCCGTGTCAGTTGCCGCGGGAGACGGCGCCCGGCCGCCTGAGGCGGGCCGGGCGCCGTCGGCGGCGCTTGGTGTGGTCACCAAACACGTCCGTTCTCGTGCCGGGAATCTACAATCATGGCGTGATGCCGTGGGCCGAACACTCGGAGGCGTAGCTGCCGCTGCACAGCTGACTGGCCGGGACGAAGTTGTCCTTGATGACCGTGTTGGCCATGTTGGACGGGGTGACCCACAGCGGGGTCAGCAGGGCCGACGGGACCGCCACCTTGGCCACCGTGTCGGTGACGGAGCCGTTGGCGAGGGCCTTCGGCGGCGTGACGCCGGCGCGCAGGTACATGGCCAGCGCCGCGGCGGCCTGGGCCTCCAGGTAGATGGGCTTGTACGCGGTGCCGCACTGGTAGCCCGCGAGGATGTTCTGCAGGCCGACGAGCGTCGCGTCCTGCCCGGTGACCGGGAAGGTCTTGGCCTTGACGCCCAGCGACTGCAGGTAGTGGATGATCGGCGCGGCGTTCTCGTCGTTCGGCACGAGCACCGCGTTGATGTTCTTGTGCGCGGTGTACTGCTGCTGGAATTCGGTCTCCGCCGTGGGCGGGTCCCAGGTCCCGGCGGCCTGGCCGACGGACGTCCAGCCGCCGCCGTCGAACTTCGACGCCAGCACGGCGTCGTAGCCCTGGGCGAACAGGGTGGCGTTGTTGTCGGTCGGCGCGCCCTTCATGACGAGCACGTTCGGGCTCTTCACGTTCCACGCCGTGGTGCAGGCCACCAGGCCCTGCCCGATCAGCGTGCCCACCCTGACGTTGTCGAAGCTGACGTAGTACGCCCGGCTGCCGCCGAGGGTCAGCCGGTCATAGTCGATCACCGCGACACCGTGCTGCTTGGCGTAGGACTGGATCTTGGCCCCGACCCCGGAGTCCAGCGGGTCCACGACCAGGACGGTGGCGCCCTTGGTGATGTCCTCCTGCGCGTCGGTGAACTGCGTCGTGTCACTGCCCTGCGCGTTCTGCACGGAGAACTGCGAGGGCGGCAGGCCCGCCAGCGTAAGGGCCTTGGTCAGGTACGGCGCGTCGAATTCGGTGTAGCGGGCGGACGTAACGGTATCCGGCAGAATCACGCCGACGCTGCCCTTGCCCTTGGCGGCGAGCGGCTTCAGCAGTGACATCACCGAAAAGTCTCGAGTAAATGACGAAACGGAAACGGTCGGTGTGCTGGAACCGGATCCCGAACTCGAGCTGCTCGACGGGGTACTGCTGCCGCTGCTACTGCATGCGGCAAGCGCGACACCAGCGGTTATGGCGACCGCCGACGTCCAGCTAATTCTGGTGAACAGATTCAAACAAATCACCTCGACTGTGGGTGATGCCGCAGTAGGGGTGCGGCCTTGCGCCCTTCCGCGCGGGAGCCACTGCGACCTCAGCTTTTGACGAAACGATAAACCTGCAGGAATTAACGGGGCCTTAACATCGCCGGGTGGCCATAAAAATAGTGTGAACAAGCGCGGAACGAAGAGGGCCGCTGCGGTTACTCTGGCGCAAATCGGTAGCCGGCCCGCGGCTGGGTAAGGATCAGCGGCTCGCCGCCCTCGACCTCCAGCTTCGCGCGCAGGCGGCGCACGTAGACCCGGACGTATTCGGTCTCGGTCTCGTATCCGTGCCCCCACACCCGGCGGAGCAGGTGCGAGTGGGTCAGCAGCTTGCCGCGGTTGGTGGCCAGCTCGCGCAGCACGGCGAACTCGGTCGGGGTCAGGTGCACCGGCTGGCCGAGCCGGGTCACCTGCTGGCGGGCCAGGTCAATGGTGATGTCCCCGGCGGTGACCACCGGCGTCGGCGGCTCGGGCAGCACGGCCGGCCGGGTCCGACGCAGCGTGGCCGTGATCCGGGCCAGCAGTTCCTCGATGCCGAACGGCTTGGTCAGGTAGTCGTCGGCACCCATGTTGAGCGCGGTCACCTTGTCCCGTTCACCGCCGCGGGCCGAGACCACGATGATCCCGACGAGCGAGCGCTCCCGGATCTGGCGGCACAGCTCGAAGCCGTCGGCCTCGGGCAGCATCAGGTCGAGGAGCACGATGTCGGGGTCCTCGGTCTCCAGCAGCTTGAGAACCCGCAGGCCGTCCTGCGAGACCACCGTGTCGAATCCCCGCACGGCCAGGTTGGACCGGATCAGGTCGACGATGTTCGGGTCGTCCTCGACTACCAGGACGCGCGTGTTGACGCCCGGATCAGCCACGGTGGTTCCCTTCCGTGACGGCGCGGCCCGGCACCAGCGTCCCGCCGCCGGGCCGGCCTGGAAGGCCGGGATGGCCCATCGGCGCGGCGGCCACGGCCGCCGGGTGCCCGCCGTCCCCGGCCGCGCGCTGGTTCAGCACGGCCGGGTGCTCGCCGCCCTCTGCGGTATGCTCGCCGGCCTCGACGGGCAGGAACACCCGGAACCGGGTGCCCCGTGCCAGCCGCTCCAGCTCGATGCGGCCGCCGTGCGCCTCGACGATGCCGTAGGCGATGGACAGGCCCAGCCCGGCCCCGCCGGTGCGGGTCCGGCGGCACTGTCCCGTCTCGAACGGCGCGGCGGCCAGGTCGTCCGGGATGCCGGTGCCGTCATCGGTCACGCTGATGACCACCTCCGAGGGCGCCACGCCGTCCCCGGCGACCTGGACCCGGGTGCCCGGCGGGTTGTGCCCGACCGCGTTGTTGATCAGGTTGACGAATACCTGCTCCAGCCGGTCGTGGTCGGCCCAGACCGCCGGCAGGCCGGGTGCGCACTGCACCGATACGGCCGCGGTGCCCGCGGGCGGCAGGCACGCGATCGCCGCCTGCAGCACCAGCGGGATGTCGCACCAGTCCGGCTGCAGCCGCATCAGGCCCGATTCGATGGTGGAGAAGTCGAGCAGGTCGTCCACGAGCCTGCCGAGGCGGGCCGACTCGGCGGCGATGCGGCCGAGGAAGCGGTCCTGGGAGCCGCGGTCCCAGGTCACGTCCGGCTGCATCAGGCTCGACGCGTAGCCGCGGATCGCGGTCAGCGGCGTGCGCAGCTCGTGGCTCAGCCGGGACAGGAAGTCACGCTGCAGCTCACCGGAGCGGCGCAGCGCGGCGGCCTCCTGGTGAGCCAGGCCGGCTTCCTCCCGGTCCAGCGCCAGCCGCAGCGAGCGCGCCGCATCTTCCATCAGCGCGTTTTCCTCCTGCGCGGCCTTCCCGGCGGAGGGCTGCCGCCAGCTGGCCAGCAGGACGGCCAGGCCGTTCGCGGCCGTGAAGGGGACCAGCCGCACCCGCCGCCCGTGAGTGATCGTCAGCTGCCGGGCGGCGCCGTCGCGGGCCACTCCGGCCAGCACCGTGTCCGCGGCCTGGCGCAGCGCGGGCGACGCGTCCGCCGGGCTGCCGCCCGCCGTCCTGGCGAACGCCCGCCATTGCGGGGACGTCCCGTCCGGCCTGGTGACCAGGGCTACCTCATCGGCCTGGAGCCCGTGCCGGAGCGCCTGAACGGCGATGACCAGGCTGTCGGTGACCGGGATGGGGCCCGCCAGGTTCTCCAGCATCTCGCGGATCGTCTCCAGCACCCGGTTGCGCGCCGTCGCCTGCTCCAGCAGCCGGTCGCGCTCCGCCGTGCTCGCCGCGTACCCCGCGTACAGCGTCACGAGCTGAAGCTCGTGCCGCTGCGGCAGCCCGGGCTCGGGCCGGAACACCGTGATGACGCCGCTCAGCCCGCCCGGGCCGGCCACCGGGACCGACCAGGAGCTGGCCACCCCGCTGATCTTGGCCAGGTCACCGAACGGCGCCCACGCCGTGCTGACCCGGACATCCCCCTCCACCACCGCCTTCTCCGACACCGCCGCCAGCCCCACCGGACCGCCCGCCGGGCCGAACGGAAGCTGCGCCCACGCGGCCAGCTGGCCCGGGGCGAACCCGATCGAGGCCGCGTAGGTCAGCGACTGATCCCGGGCGAGGTGCATGCAGAGCTGCTGGGTGCCGAGCGCCGCGCCGAGGGCGGACAGGATCAGCGACAGGCTCGACGACGGATCCGCCGACACCAGCCGGTCGGCGAGCCCGTGCAGCCGGGTGAGCTGGCGGCGGGCGGTCGAGTCCACCGGCTGCCCGGACAGCAGCGCCACCACGTCGTCGGGATGCGTGCTTAGCGGATCCAGGTCGGCGACGATCCGGCCCTGGCGCAGCACCACGATCCGGTTCGCGAGCCGGAACATTTGATCGATGTCGTGGCACGCGAGCAGGATCGTGGTGCCTTTTTCCCGGAGCCCGGCGATGAGCTCCTCGACCTGCGCGGCCTCCAGCACCCCGAGGGAGGCGGTGGGCTCGTCCAGCGCCAGCAGCCGCGGCTTGCTGCCCATCGCCCGCGCGACCGCAACCAGCTGGCGCTGGCCGCCGGACAGCGTGCCGACCCGGCGCGCGGTGTTCCGGATCGGGATGCCCAGGCTGGCCAGCAGCTCCGCCGCGGTCGCGTGGATGCGGCTCTCGGACAGCATCATCCGGCGTGTCTCCCGGCCGAGCAGGACGTTGGCCGCCACGTCGAGGTTGTCGCACAGCGCCAGGTCCTGCCAGACCACCGCGACGCCCTGCCGCGCCACCGCCGCCGGATCCGCCGCCACCCGGCGGCCGGAGAAGAAGATCTCCCCCTGCGAGGGCGCGATGTCGCCGGCGATGCAGCGGACCAGGGTGGTTTTCCCCGCGCCGTTCTCGCCCGCCAGCGCGACCAGCTCGCCGGGCCGGACCGTGAGGTGGACCCCGTCCAGGGCCCGCACCGCGCCGAAACTGACGCCGAGATCGGCGACCGACAGCAGCGGCATCGCGGCTGCCTGGACCGATTCGGTGGCTGCGACCATGCCCTCATTGTGTGGCTTGTCCCGCGCTCCCGCTACTTGAGGGCCTGCCTGACCCCGCGGGCCGTACCCTTGCCAGCGGCGCAAAGCCGGTGCCGCCCGGGCCGCACGTCAGCCGGTGAGCGCGCGGACGGCGGCCTCGGTGCTGTCGTACGAGGGGAGAACCTGGTCGAGCCCGATGACGCGGAACACGCGCGCGATGTCGGGATTCAGGCCGGCCATGGCGAGCACCGCCCCCGCCGCCCGGGCCCGGTGGTAGGCCCTGACCAGGACGCTGATGCCGGAGGAATCGCAGTAGGTGAGGCCCGACACGTCAACGATCAGGCTGACGCCCTCGTCCAGCCGCACCTCGTCCAGGCCTGCCCGCAGCCGGGGCGCCGTACTGGGAGGAGACCTACTGGACCTACTCCTACAGCCCGCTGCACGATGACGAGGGCACCGTGCGGGGCGTGTTCACCGCGGTCAGCGAGACCACGGAGCAGGTCGTCGGCGGCCGGCGGCTCGCCGCCCTGCAGGACCTGGGCGCCCTGGCGGGCAGGGCCCGCAGCGCCGACGAGGCCTGCCGTCTGGTCGCCCAGGCGCTGGGGCATGCGGCCAAGGACATCCCGTTCGCCGCCATCTACCTGCGCAAGCCCGGCGCCGACGAGACGGTGCGCGCCGCGAGCAGCCCGCCGGAGGCCGATCCCGTGCCGCTCGCGCCGGGCCCGGGGGTCTGGCCGGCCCGCGAGGTCATGCGAAGCGGGCAGCCGGTGACGGTGACCGACGTGGCGGCCCGGTTCGCCCGGCTGCCCGCCGGCGGCTGGGAAACGCCGCCGGCGCGGGCCATGATCCTGCCGCTGCCGGGTGAGACCGGCGGCCAGACCGTCGGCGCGATCGTGCTGGCGGCCAGCGCGGGGCGGACACTCGACGAGGCGTACGCGTCCTTCCTCGGGCTGGTCGCCCAGCAGACCGCGGCCCTCATCAACGGGGCCGTCGCCTACCAGCTCCAGCAGCGGCGGGCCGAGGAGCTGGCCGAGCTGGACCGGGCCAAGACCGCGTTCTTCTCCAACATCAGCCACGAGTTCCGGACACCGCTGGCGCTGATCATGGGGCCGCTGGAGGAGCTGCGCGTGCGGCTCGCGGGTGAAGACGGGACCGTCCGGCAGGAACTGGACGTCATCCACCGCAACGGGCTGCGCCTGGGCAAGCTGGTCAACACCCTGCTGGACTTCTCGCGCATCGAGGCCGGCCGGATGCAGGCGCGCTACGAGCCGGTGGAGCTGGCCGCCTTCACCGCCGACCTGGCCAGCGTCTTCCGCTCCGCGGTGGAACGTGCCGGGCTGGCCTACCGGGTGGACTGTGCGGCCCTGCCGGAACCCGTCTACGTCGACCGCGAGATGTGGGAGAAGGTCGTACTCAACCTGCTGAGCAACGCGCTGAAGTTCACCTTCGACGGGTCGATCAGCGTTACCCTGCGGGACGAGGACGGGCAGGCCACGCTGCGGATCGCCGACACCGGCACCGGGGTGGCCGCCGATGAGATGCCCCGCCTGTTCGAGCGCTTCCACCGCATCCCGAACGTGCGCTCGCGGTCGAACGAGGGCAGCGGCATCGGCCTGGCCCTCGTCCGGGAGCTGGTCGGCCTGCACGGCGGCACGATCACCGCCGACAGCACCGAGAATGCCGGCACCACCTTCACCATCCGGCTGCCCTCCGGCCGCGATCACCTGCCGGCCGCCAACGTGGCCCCGGCCGCGGGGCCGGGCACGGTCTCCGCGGCCGCCGATCCCTTCGTGGAAGAGGCTCTGCGCTGGCTGCCCGGCGGCGCGGCGCCGCCGGGCGAGCTGCACCCCACCGCGGGCGGCCCGCGCCACGACCAGCCGGCCGCCGGTGCCCCGGCCCGGGTCCTGCTCGCCGACGACAACGCCGACATGCGCGAGTACCTGCAGCGGCTGCTGCACACCAGCTATGAGGTCATCACGGTGGCCGACGGCCTGACCGCGCTGGATGTGGTGCGCGCCCGCGCCCCCGATCTCGTCATCAGCGACGTGATGATGCCGGGCCTGGACGGCCTGGGCCTGGTGGCCGCGCTGCGGGCCGACCCGCGCACCGCCGATGTGCCGGTGCTGCTGCTGTCCGCGCGGGCCGGCCAGGAGGCCGCGATCGAGGGCCTGGAAGCCGGTGCCGACGACTACCTGGTCAAGCCGTTCTCGGCCGCCGGGCTTCTCGCACGGGTGCGGGCCAACGTGGAGCTGGCGCAGCTGCGCACCCACCATGCCCGATGGCGCGCCGCGCTCATCGACTCGCTGCACGAGGCGTTCTTCCTGTGCGACGCGGCCGGCTCCGTCGTCGAGATCAACGCGGCGTTCACCGACATCCTGGGATATGGCCCCGAAGGGCTGCCGTATCCGGCCGGGCACCCGTGGTGGCCGCGGGAAGATTCCGATCCGGAGGCGCACCGCCAGGTCAGCGAGGCCTTCGGGCAGCTCATGGGGCAGAGCAAGGGCAGCTTCGTGGCGCCGGTCACTCATCGTGACGGCCACCGGCTGTGGGTGGCGGCCAGTTTCAACGAGGTGGAGGATCCGGACACCGGGCGGCGGATGGTGGTCGGCACCCTCCGCGACATCACCGCCGAGCACTACGCGGGGCAGCGCGAGGCGGCCCTGGCGGCCATGGGCCTGCTGCTGTCGCAGGCCAGCAGCGTGCCTCAGGCGCTCCAGGGCGCCATCAATGAGCTGCGCCGGCTGTGGCGCGCGCAGCGGGTGCTCGCCGTCACCTGGAACGGCGGCGCCGACCCGGCGCTGACGTCGACCGGCGCGGAGACGAGCTGGCCGGAGCTGCTGCCCGCGCTGCGCGAGCGGATCAGCGCGCTGCGGCGGCAGCCGCTCCTCAGCCCGACCGAGGGGCCCGGTGACGGTGCGGGCGCAGCCGCGGCGGACGGGCTGGGCGCGGCGGTCGGGATCACCGTCGAGCATCCGCTCGGCCTGCTGGCCATCTGGATCGACGTGGACCCGGGCCGCCGGTTCAGCGCCGAGGACCGCGCCCTGCTCGCCCTGCTGTGCGGTTACCTGGGGCAGGCGCTGAACCGGGTGTACCAGACCGACCAGCAGCGGGAAACGGCGCTGGCGCTGCAGCGGGCCATCCTGGGGCCGGCCCGGCTGCCCGCCGGGTTCGCGGCGCGCTACGAGCCGGCCAACCGCCCGCTCGAGGTCGGCGGCGACTGGTACGACCTCGTCGAGCTGCCCGATGGGCGGATCGGCATCGTGGTCGGCGACTGCGTCGGCCACGGGCTGGCCGCCGCGGCGGTGATGGGGCAGCTCCGCAGCGCCTGCCGTGCGCTGCTGCTGCAGGACGCCAGCGCGGCCCAGACGCTCACCGTCATGGACCGGTTCGCCGCGCTCATCCCGGGCGCCATGTGCAGCACGGTCTTCTGCGGGATCCTCGACCGGGACACGGGCCGGCTGACCTACAGCAGCGCCGGTCACCCACCCGGCATCCTGGCCCTGCCCGACGGGCGCAGCCAGCTGCTGGAGGACGGCCGTTCGTTCCCGCTCGCGGTCCGCCCGGGCACCGAGCGGACCGAGGCGAGCTGTGTCGTGCCGGGCCGGGCGGCCGTGCTGCTGTACACCGACGGCCTGGTCGAGCGCCGCCGCCGGTCGATCAACACCGGGATCGCCGCGGCCGGGTCGGCGGTGCACCGCAGCGGCGCCGAGGCGGTGGAGGAACTCGCGACCGCGATCATGACCGCCATGGCCCCGGCCGGCGGGTACGAAGACGACGTCGCGCTCGTCCTCTACCGCCACCCGGCCCCGCTCGACCTGACCTTCCCGGCGGAATCAGGCCAGCTCGCGCTGGTTCGCGCCATGCTGCGCGCCTGGCTCGGCCGCTGTGACCTCAGTCACCGGATCGTTCAGGACGTGCTCGTCGCCGTCGGCGAGGCGTGCGCCAACGCCGTCGAGCACGGTCACCGGCAGGCTCCCGGCCAGCAGATCCGGCTGCGGGCCGCCGCGACCGTCACCCAGCTCCGGCTGACCGTCACCGACTCCGGCCGCTGGAAGGTCTCCCAGCCCGTCGGCAAGACCAACCGCGGGCACGGCATCCCGCTGATGCGTGCTCTCATGCAGCAGGTAACCATCAAGCCCGGCGATGCCGGCACGACCGTCGACATGCAGCTGAGGATCACCCCATGACCACCCCGCTCACCCTGTCCACCGGCCGGCGTCCCGATGGGACGCCGGTCCTCACCGCGGTCGGTGAGATCGACATGAGCAACGCCGACAGGTTCCGCGACGCGCTCAGCCAGGCCTCCGGCGGCGGCGCGCAGCTCGTCGTCGACCTCACCGGCGTCGAATACCTGGACAGCGCCGGGCTCACGGTCCTCTTCACGTACGCGCCGCACATCGAGCTGATAACGACGCCGCTGCTCGCCCCGGTGCTGACGATCTCCGGGCTCGCCGGCCTGACCCGCCTGCACGAAATCGACCCGGGGGACGGCAACGGCGCTCAGTGAGATTCGCGGTTGACCTGATCCCCGCTTGCGCCGCGCAGGAAGCCCAGATCCGCCCCGGTTTCGGCGCCCTGCACGCTGTTGACGTACAGCAGTTCCCAGCCGCGGCGAGGGTGGGCCACGGCGCCGGCCATCGCGGCCGCCACTGGGCGGTCACGCAGTTCACCCTCGGGCAGGTCGACATCGACCCGGCGGCCCGGCACGTCGAGCACCACCCAGTCGCCGGTGCGCATCTTGCTGAGCGGCCCGCCCGCCGCTCCTTCCGGGGAAACGTGCAGGACCACGGTGCCGTACGCGGTCCCGCTCATCCGGCCGTCACAGATCCGGACCATGTCGCGCACCCCGGCGCGCAGCAGCTTCGCCGGCAGCGGCATGTTCGACACCTCCGGCATGCCCGGATACCCGCGTGGCCCGCAGCCGCGCAGCACGAGCACGGAGTCGGCGTCGACGTCCAGGTCCGGGTCGTCCAGGCGGGCGTGCAGGTCCTCGATCGAGTCGAAGACGACGGCCCGCCCGCGGTGCCGCAGCAGGTGCGCCGAGGCCGCGGCCGGCTTGATGATCGCCCCGCTGGGGGCCAGGTTGCCGTGCAGCACGGCGATGCCGGCCGCCTTCTGCAGCGGATCATCCCGGCCGCGGATGACGTCACGGTCCCAGATCTGCGCCCCGGCCAGGTAATGCACCAGCGGCCGGCCGGTCACCGTGAGCGCGGCGGGATCGAGCAGGTCCTCCACCTCCCGCAGCACGGCCGGCAGGCCGCCGGCGCGGTGAAAGTCCTCCATCAGGTGCTGCCCGGCCGGCTGCAGGTTGACCAGGAGCGGCACCTCCGCGCCGATCCGGTCGAAATCGTCCAGGCCGAGCGGTATGCCGAGGCGCCCGGCGATGGCGAGCAGGTGCACGACGGCGTTGGTCGAGCCGCCGAGCGCCGCCAGGGCCACGATCCCGTTGCGGAACGACGCGGCCGACAGCACCTGGCTGGGGCGCCGGCCCTGCTGTGCCATCTCGACGGCCAGCACGCCGGTCCCGTGCGCCTGGGCCAGCAGCCGGCTATCGGGGGCGGGCAGCCCGGCCGTGCCGGGCAGCGTGGTGCCGAGCACCTCGGCCAGCAGCCCCATCGTGGAGGCGGTCCCCATCGTGTTGCAGTGGCCCCGGCTGCGGATCATCGACGATTCCGACCGGAGGAAGTCCTCGCGGGACAGCTTCCCCGCACGGACGTCCTCACTGAGCCGCCACACGTCCGTCCCGCAGCTCAGCGGCGTGCCGCGGAACGTGCCGGTCAGCATCGGGCCGCCGGGTACCACCACGGCGGGCAGGTCAACCGACGCCGCGCCCATCAGCAGGGCGGGAATGGTCTTGTCGCAGCCCCCCAGCAATACCACGGCATCGATCGGGTTGGCCCGGATCATCTCCTCGATCGCCATGGCCGCCATGTTCCGCCACAGCATCGCGGTGGGCCGGACCTGCGTCTCACCCAGCGACACGACCGGCATGTCCAGCGGCACCCCGCCGGCTTCCCATACGCCCGCGGCGACGTGCCCGGCCACCTCGGTCAGGTGCCGGTTGCACGGCACCAGGTCGGAGGCGGTGTTGGCGATCGCGATCTGCGGGCGGCCGGCGAAGGCCGAATCCGGCGCCCCGCGGCGCATCCAGGCCCGGTGGATGTAGGAGTCGCGGTCCTGGCCGCCGTACCACTGGGCGCTGCGCAGATCGGTCATGGTTTCCTGCTCCCGGCATTTCGGCCTACTATTCGGAACGCCATGGACGTTACCCCCGTGCCCATCGCGCCCCGCGTGCGGACCAGCGGGTAACCGGGCGTGCGCGCATTCGTCGTCACCGGGCCCGGCCGGGCAGCGGTGCAGGACCTCGATCCGCCGGAACCCGGGCCCGGCCAGGTGGTCGTGGACGTCGAGCGGGCCGGAGTCTGCGGCACGGACATGGAGTTCTTCACCGGCCACATGGCCTACCTGCGCACCGGCCACGCCCGCTACCCGGTCCGCATCGGGCATGAATGGTGCGGGGTCGTCACCGGGGCCGGGGACGAGGCCGCCGCCTCCTGGCTGGGGCAGCGCGTCACCGGGGACACGATGCTCGGCTGCGGCCGGTGCCGCCGCTGCCTCGGCGGCCGGCAGCACCTGTGCGCGGACCGGTCGGAGATCGGTATCCGGCGCGGCTGGCCTGGTGCCCTGGCCGGGCAGCTGCTCGTGCCGGCCGGCGCCCTGCACCCCCTCCCGGCGGCCCTCGACGCGACCGCGGGAGCGCTCGTCGAGCCCGGCGGGAACGCGCTCCGCGCGGTCCGCGCCGCGCTGGGCGGCGGCGCGCAGCGCCTGCTGGTCATGGGCCCGGGCACGATCGGGCTGCTCGCCGCGCTGATCGCCCGGTCCCTGGGAACCGAGGTGCACCTGCTGGGCCGGGACGAGCGGTCCCTGGCGTTCGCGCGCGGCCTGGGCTTCACCCGCGTCTGGATGCGGGACAGCCTCCCGGATCTGCCGTTCGACGCGATCCTCGACGCTTCCACCGCGCGCGACCTGCCGGGCCTGGCGGCGGATCTGGTGGAGCCGGGCGGCCGGGTCGCCTATATCGGCCTGTCGTCCGAGCCCAGCACGCTCGACACGCGCACGCTGGTGCTGAAGGACATCACCGCGACCGGTGTGCTCAGCGCGTCGGGCGGCCTGGCCGAGACGATCTCCCTGTACGCCAGCGGGGCCATCGATCCAAGCCCGGTCGTCGCCGCGACCGTGGGCCTGGGCGAGGTGGCGGGCGTGCTGGCCGGCCGGCGCCCGCCCGGATGGGGTGACGCCCCCAAGGTTCACGTCGACCCGCGCCGCTGACGCGGTCCCTCCGTGATCGGGAGGCCCCAGCCGGGCAACCTCCCTCAACGGAATTCCACACCAACGCAATCCCCTGGCCGCCTCGCCCCGTAATGAAGGTGAGCGACGGGTGACCGGCCTGCCCCCGCGCGGGCGCGTGCGATCGCACGCGCGTCGTCGCGAGCTAAGGAGACAGGGGAAATGGACAGGGGTTATGTGAGGAAACGGGCGGTGGGGCTGCTCGCCGCCACCGCCGCGGCGACGGCGGTGGGGGTATTGCCGGCCGCGGCCGGCACCGGCGCGGGCGGTTCCTTTATCGGGGGACTGCACAACGTCTCGACGGTGGCCAGCACGATCCCGGCCAATGGAGACCTCAACCCGTACGGAGTGGCGATCGTCCCGACGTCCCGCGGCAACCTCACCGCGGGGGACGTCCTGGTTAGCAACTTCAACAACGGGCCGCCGGCGGCGTCACCCGGCAACCAGCAGGGCCGCGGCACCACGATCGTCGAAATCTCCCCCGCCGGCGAGCAGCGGCTGTTCGCGACGATCCCGGCCAGCTCCGTGCCCGGCGGGGTGGGCCTCACCACCGCGCTGGTGGTGCTGCGCTCCGGCTGGGTGATTGTCGGCAGCCTGCCCACCGCCGACGGCACGTCCGCGACGATGACGCCCGGCGAGCTGTTCGTCCTCGACAGCGGCGGCCACGTCCGGGAAGTGATCCGCGGTTCCGGCATCAACGGGCCGTGGGACGCCACCGCGCTGGACTCCGGCTCATCGGCTGATGTGTTCGTCTCCAACGTGCTGAACGGCATCACCAACGGCAACCCCGCCACGACCACCAACGGCAACGTCATCCGGCTGGACATCAGCCTGACCGGCGCGGTGCCCCGCGTCGTGTCCAGCACGCCGATCGCCAACGGCATCTCGGTGCACACCGACCCTGCCGCGCTGATCGTCGGCCCTACCGGCGTCGCGCTGAGCCCGAACGGCACCCTGTTCATCGCGGACGCGGTGAACTCCCGCATCGCCAAGGTCCCGGACGCGGTCGGCCGGCACAGCGCGGTCAACGCGGGCGCGGCCGCGGCGACGGTCTTTGCCGGCGCACCGCTCAATGGGCCGCTGGGCCTGGCCCTGATGCCGAACGGTGACCTGCTGGCCGCCAACGGCGCCGACAACAACCTGGTCGAGCTCACCCAGGGCGGCAAGGTCGCCGCGGTCAAGGACGCCGACACCAAAGACTCGCCCGGCGGGGCCCTGTTCGGCCTGGCCGCGGCCGCGAACCCGAGCCGGGTCTATTTCGTCAACGACGACACCAACACCCTGAACGTGCTGCGCTGACCGCACGGGGGCACCGCACGCTGCCGGCGGCCTGAGGGGGGTCGCCGGCAGCGACGCGTCAGCGGCGGCTCCAGCCAGCAGGGCCCTCTCGGGATCATCACCGTATCCGTGGTCAACGCGCTCATCCTGCCGCTGCCACTGCCGTCCCTGTCAGCCGCGGCGACGCAGTTCAGCAGCCAGCTCGCTGGTTCTTTTTCCATCCCGGACAGTTACGTGTTCCGCCTGCCCGGGCAGGCTGTCCCGTTGGGGATCCTCGGGGTCTTCACCGCAGGGGTGATCCTGTGCGGTTTCATCAGCGCCGCCCTTCGCTGATCCCGGCCCGATCCCCCGTGCCGGTCACGGGGGATCCGCCCCATCCCTCGCTAGGGTGCGGCGACCCGCTCGACCAGCGTACGGAGCTCTGGCCAGGACTGGGCAAAGGCGGGAAGCAGCGGGTAGCTGTCGACCTCCTGGACCGGGACCCAGCGCAGATCGCTGGTCTCCCAGCCGGACCGGATCGCCACCGGGACCTCCGGCGGCACCCGCACGGGAAACGTGGTGTAGGCCCAGCCGCTGACGCAGCCGTACCGGTGGCTGTCGGCCGCCAGGGCCGCCGTCAGCTCCAGGCCATCGGCCTCCTCGCTCGCCTCCCGCACGGCCGCCTCCCACGGCGTCTCGCCGGGCTCGATGGCGCCGCCGATCGTGCCCCACGTGCCGCCCTGGTGGGTGCCGTGGCTGCGCAGGGCGAGCAGCACCCGCACCCCGCCGGTGGTGACCGCGAACGGCAGCAGGCCCGCCGCGCCCCGGACACCCCAATGCCGGCCGTGTACCTCGCACGTCAGCCACCCGCTCATCCCGCCGAGCCTAGTTGGGTTCCCCTGCGACGGGACCGGTGACCAGCGTGTCGCGGGGTACGGGGCAGGCGCCATCAGCTCAGCAGGGCACGGCCGTACCAGTCGCCGCCGTCCCTGACCCCGGGCAGTGCGTAGAAATACCCGCCGCCGAAGGGCTGGACGTAGTCGATGAGCGGCTCGTTGACCAGCCGCTCCTGGACGGTCTCGAACTGGCGCCGGACGTCCTGCTGGTAAGCCACGAATATGTGCCCGGCCTGGAGGTTGCCATTCATGTCCAGGCCCAGGTCGTAGTTGTAGGAACGGCGGATCATCCGCTGGCTGGCGGTGGCCGGCGTGCGCGGGTTCGCCAGCCGGATGTGCGCGTCCAGCGGGATCACGTTCCCGTGCGGGTCGGCCCGGTAGTCCGGGATGTCGGATTCCGCGCTGCCGTCCAGCGGCGCCCCGCTGTCGCGGCGGCGGCCGAACATTTTCTCCTGCTCGTTGATCGAGACCCGGTCCCAGAACTCGACGAGCATCCGGATCAGGCGGACCACCTGGTAAGAGCCACCCCGGGCCCAGCGTGGCTCGGCCGGGTCGTCGACCCAGACCAGGTCGCTGGCCAGCCGGCCGGCGGGATTCGCGGTGCCGTCCCTGAACCCCAGCAGGTTCCGTGAGGTCCCCGACGGCCGGGGCGGTGAATTGTAGCCGTCTATCTTCCAGCGGAGCTGCATCCCGCCCCGGGTGTGCTTGGTGATGTCCCGGATCGCGTGGTGGATGGTGTCCGGGTGGTTGGCGCACAACTGGAGCAGCAGGTCGCCGTGCAGCCAGGCCGGTTCCGGTGCGTCGTTGGGGAAGGCCCGCATCGGGGTCAGCTTCCTCGGCTTCTGGCTGGCCAGCCCGTAGCGGTCGTCGAACAGCGTGGACCCCGCCGACGTGGTGACGGTCAGCCCGTCCGCAGGCACCGAGGGCCCGAGCACGTCGCTGTCCGACGGCGGGTGGCCGATCCCCAGGTCCTGCGGGGTCCCGCCGGTCGTGAGGAAGCGTGCGCGTGTGGTGATGGCCCGCATCAGGTCGGCCAGCGCAGCCCGGCTGGCGGCGATGGAGTCGAACGCTGCGAAGCAGGCGAACGATTGTCTGGCAGCGGGGCCCGGGGTCAGCATCCCGGCCTGGTGCGTTCCGTGGAACGGGTAGGACGACGGCGGGGCGGGCGTCGCGTTGGTGCTGCCGTCGGCGCGGGCTCCGCCGATCAGCACTCCGCCGGCCAGTGCTGTGCCGGCCGTGCCGGCGGTTGCTCCCTTGAGGAAGTGACGGCGGCTGACGCTCATACGGGGCTGCCTCCTGGTTTGCGTCCCGGCGTGCGGGGGACTTCTGGTCAGTGGGTGGGGGGTACTTCGAGCAGGTCAGGTACGGAAGAAAGCGTTTCCAGCAGCGCGCCGAGCGCGCCGTCCACCTGCTGGCGCTGAGCCAACGAAGCGGAGCCCAGCGACATCCACCGGCCGTGCGACTGGGTGGCCAGCAGGGCCCGCTGCAGCGCGCTCAGCTGCGCATAAGCCGTGGGCAGCAGGGTGGGCGCCCGCTCGCTGATCAGCGGGGCCAGCTCACCCAGCACCACCCGGGTCACCTGGGTGTCGGCGTAGGTCGCCGCGCAGGCGTCGCCGCTGCCCTCGTCGTCGATCCCGGATAGGTGATCACGCAGCGCGTCCTCAAGGATTTCGTGCGCCCGGACGGGCAGGTTGGCGGGATCGCCCGCCAGGTCGTCAGAGGTCAGGTCCTTCTGCACCGTGGCGATGTCCCGGAACAGGGTGGCTACCACCGGCAGCAGGGTGGCGGCGCTCTGGCCGTGCCGGAGCCCGTACTCCAGCCGGTGCAGGCCGGTGAAGTTCTTGTCGTTCACCCCGTTCGCCAGGCCGTCGGGCAGGCCGTCGACGGCGATGCCGTCGGTGCCGAAGCTGTCGTAGGACGCGCCGACCTTCTCCCAGGCCAGTTGGGCGGTCAGCCAGTCCGCCCGGGCCGCGCCCCGGTTGCCCTGCCGCAGGTCCGTCCCGATCTTCGCGACCGCGCTCGCCAGCAACGTGAGCTGACCCGCGGCGTAACTTTCGTACCGCTTGTCCGGCCCGGTCAGCTCGGCGACCGTGACCGGCTTGACCCCGGCCGGGACACCCTGGATGGCCTTACCGGTGACCTGGACCGTGGCCGAGGTGGTGACGGCCCGCCCGGACATGTGGCACGTGAACGTGTAGGACCCCGGGCCGAGTGTTGCGGTCATGTCCGCGGTCGTGCCGGGACCGATGGTCTCGATCTCGGCCACCACCGCACCGGCCGCGTTGCCCAGGTTGACCTCGCCCGCCGTGCCGGACTGATTGGTCACGGTGAAGGTCTGCGGGCCGGTGCTGGCCGCAGTCCAGTCGCTCGCGCACCCGGTGCTGGTCACGGTGACCGCAGTGGTTGCGGACGCGCTGGCGGCGGGAAGGGCTGCGATCACGGCCCCGGCGGCGGCCGCGGGGGCGAGGACCAGGACCCCGGCCATGGCCCACGGCCGGCGGGCCGCGAGCCGCTCCCATCGTGGCCGGTCCGGCCCGCGGCCCGCATCTGGATGAGGCGGGGAGGACGCAGGCTCCCGCGGCGAGGCGGCGGGGGCGGCTTTCCGTGCGGCGGCCGCGGCCCGGCCAGCCTGGACGAAAAGCGGTATGACCACGGCCAGGTACGCGACCCACGCCACGGCCTGCAGCACAGTCATCCCCGGCGACAGTTCGGTGACCCCGCCGAGGATCGCGGCCCACCAGGAGTCCGGGTCCACGTGTGCGGTCAGGTCGAAGGTGATCCACCGCTGCCCAGGCAGCAGGCCCGCGTCCTGCAGGTCGCCGAGGCCGTAAGCCAGGACGCCCGCCGCGATGACGATGAGCGCGATCGCGGTCCGGTTGAAGAACACGCCGATGTTCAGCCGGACCGCCCGCCGGTACAGCAGCCAGCAGAGCATGGCCGCGGCGGCCAGCCCCAGCGCCGCGCCGGCCAGCGGGGACACCGTCTGGCCGGACGCCTTCACCGCTGTCCACAGGAACAGGGTGGTCTCCAGTCCCTCCCGGCCAACGGCGAGGAAGGCGGTGATGGCCAGCGCGCCCGCGCCGATCGTCACCGCCCGCTGCACCTCCCCGCGGAGATGCGCCGACAGGGTGGCCGCGGCCCGCCGCATCCAGAACACCATGCTGGTGACCAGGCCGACGGCGAGCACGCTGAGCAGGCCGCCCACGGCCTGCTGCGCCCGGCTGGACAGCACGCTGGTGGAAAAGGTCAGGACGGCGGCGAAGCTGCCGGCCAGCATCAGCGCGCCGAGCACGCCGAGCCACACCGGAGCCGACGACACCCAGCGCCCGTCCGCAGCGGCGGTTTTATGCAGCGCCGCCAGCAGAATGCTGACCACCAGGCCCGCCTCGAGCCCCTCGCGCAGCCCAATGAGCAGGTTCGGAACCGCATCAGCCCATGTCACGCGAACTAAGGTAAGGCAAACCTAAGTCGCATGTCCAGGACCTGGCGGATCCGGCCCGGATGATCTAGCGCACCTGCCGGGGCGGGAGCCAATAAGGTGCTGCTGCGTGCCGCGCATTCCGGACGTGCACGCGGCGCAGGCGCACGGGGTGCGTAACGGGAGGCAGGCAGGTGAAGGGGACACCCGCCCGGCGGGCGCGGAAGCTCCGCGCGCTGGGCGCTGGCGGTGCCGCCGCGGCGGGCCTGCTGCTGGCGTTGCAGGGCTGCGGCGCGCGGGCACCCGCGCCGCACCCTGCCGCCTCCGCCGGCCGTTCGCCAGCCCTTCGGCCGGCCCCGGGAACCGGCCCGGCGATCCGCGCTTCCGGGCAGCGATCGCTCGTCGCCGGGGGGCTCCGGGCCGTCGCCGGCCCGGGGTCGCCCGCGGCACAGGACCCGCTCGGCGCGGCGGCGGCCATCTACATCGCCTCGCGCAGCGGCACGGTCGTGGCGGCCGTCTCCGACCTCGGCAGCGGGCGGACATGGAGCCTGGGGGCGCAGCATCCGCAGGCCGAGGCGAGCATCGTCAAGCTCGACATCCTGGAGACGCTGTACGCGCAGCAGGGCAGCGGCGCGGCCGTGGCGCCGGCCGCGGACCAGGCGCTGGCCCGGCAGATGATGGAGAACAGCGACAACTCCGCCGCGACCAGCCTCTGGAGCGCCGCCCGCGGGCCGGCCGGTATCCAGTCGTTCAACGCGGCGGCCGGCCTGACGCACACCGTGCCCTCATCCTGCGTGACCTGCCCGGGATTCGCCTGGCCGGGCTGGGGCCTGAGCACGACCACCCCAGCTGACCAGCTCACCCTGCTCCGTCAGCTCGTCGCGCCGAGCCGGCTGCTGACCAGCCGGCAGCGCCGCGCCGCCCTCCAGTTCATGGAGAACGTGACGCCGTCGCAGCGCTGGGGGGTGACCGGCGGTGTCCCGCCGCAGGAAACGGTGGCGGTCAAGGACGGCTGGCTGCCGCTGGATGCCGCGAACACCGACTGGCAGGTCAATAGCATCGGGTGGGTCTCCGGCAGCGGCCGCGACTACCTGATGGCCGTTCTGACCACCGGGAACCCGACCGAACAGTACGGCATCGACACGATCAACGGACTGTCCGCCATCGTCTGGGGGCACATGGGCTGACCGGCCGGAGAGCCGCCTGGCCCGCCCCCCGGGCGCTCAGAGCTGGCTTGTCTGATACCGGGGCAGCCCGTACTCCGCGGCGATCGCGTCCCACATGCCGGCGAACGACGTCTTGTCGGCGGTCGCCTGGCTGTCGGGCGCGCTGGCCGCCTGGTAGTTGGCGTCGGCGTGATCGTCCGGCGCGCAGCCCTGGGCCGCCTCGTCCTGCGCCCACTTCGCGAGGTCGGCGTCCACCGTGGCCGAGGCCTGCCACGCGCCGGCCAGCGCCTGGAGCATCGATGCGGGCAGTGCGGCGCTCCCGGGCAGTGCCGCGAGCTGCTGCAGCAGGCGCTGCCGGGAGGCGGCCGAGTTCTGGAAGACCAGCGGCGCCTGCCTGAGTGCCGCCGTGCAGTGCTCGACCGAGCCCACGGCGGTCACGATCGAGCTGCGGTCGGTCGCCGTCTGCGCGAGCAGCGCGGCCAGGCTGGCTGCGGCCGAGCGCCGGGTGGGTGCCGCGGCGGTGCCGCCCCGCGCCGGCTGCGTCGCGGTGGGCTGCGGGGCGGCACCGCCGCCGGTGATGCTGGGGAACGAATGCGCGATCAGCAGCGCGGGCACCACGACGACCGCCGCTACCAAGGCGAACAGGCCGCCGGCCAGCAGCTTGGGGGACCGCTGCCGCTCGCCGCCGGGCAGCGCCTCCTCCCCGTCCAGCGGCCCCGGCTCCCACTGCGGGCTGAAGCCCACATCGTTGATCCAGGTCTGTGAGAACTGGGCCGTCTCCGTGCCGGTCTGGGGGTAGCCGCCCTCTCCGGGCGGGGAACCGGCAGACCGGGTGGCGACGGTCGGTGCCGGGAGAGGCGCGGGCAGTGCGCGGTCGGTGGACCCGGCCGCCGGGCCGGGCGGTGGCGGGTGGCCGGGGGCCGCCGGCTGGATGGCGTCGCGGCGCGGGTAGCCGATGCTTCCCGGCGGGAAGGAAGCGCTGTCCGCGCGGAACGGGGTGTCCTGCGGGGGGAGGCCGCTTGGTGAGGGGAACAGGCCACCGTCCGGCGGGACCGCCGGGCCGTTCCACCCGGCCGTCGGCGGGGGGACTGGCAGCGTGCGGGTGGCCCGCTCGTTCTCACCAGTGCCGGCCCGCTGCGGGCCGTCCGTGACGGTGTGCCCGCAGTTCGCGCAGAATCGAGCGTCGCGCTTCATTTCACTGCCGCACTGAACGCAAAACCGCCGATAGCCTCCCATGCGTCTCCTGATTCACTCGCGGATCCGTCAGATATGCGCACGGAACGACCGGGAGGATCTCGATCGCGCCAATCCGGGCCAGCATATTGGCTTTGCGGCAGCCGGGAGGGGACAATGCGATGTCTTGCCGGGCGCCGGAGGGGACGCCGGCCGGCGACCCGGGCGGCGCGGAAGGTACCGACGGCGCGGACCGGGCCTGCGGCCCGATGAGCGGTTATTCGCTCGCTGCCGGGCGCCGGGCGGCGTGCCTGCCGCGGGCGGCCGCCCAGGCCAGCGTAATGGCCGCGAGGTCCTCGATGACCGCGCCGGGATAGTCGGCGCCGAAACGCCGGCCGGCCGCCGCACGCCAGGCTGCCCCCAGCCATGCGGTGCCCGCGGCCGCCGCGGCGGCCGCCGCCGCGGCCCCGGCGACGATGGCCGCGGACGGGGCCGGTCCGGATATGGCCACCAGTTCTGCGTCGTCGCTCTGCGGGCCGGTGCCCGGCGTTTCGGGCTTGACGGCAGCCGGTCCCGGCGCCCGTCGGGCGGCGACGGCCCCGGCGGTGAGCCCGAGACCGATGCGTGCTCCCAGCCCGGCCGGCGCCAGCCGGCTCGGTGTCTGCGGCAGCTTGTCCAGTACCAGTTCGGTGGCCGCTGCCGCCGCGATCAGCCCCTGTGCCCAGGCGTTACGGAACAGCCGCTCCGGCTGGGCGACGGATCCGCGGGGGGTGGCCAGGGCGAGCGCGGCCAGCCCGGTGAGGGACCGCGAACCGGCCGCGGCCCCGGCCAGCGCGGCGCGGGCGATGATGTGACCGGTGGAACCGCTGGCGCCCGGGAGCGCCGCGGTGGCTGTGTCCATGGCGGGCCCGTACCCCGCCACGGTGGGGTGTAACGTCGCGGCGCGCCCCCGGCATTCACCGGTGCCCCGCTGACCTGAATCGCCGGAAAGAATTCCGGCCACAAAAGCATGTGACTCGTCCCACTGTGTCGCCTCCGCTGTCAATCTGGGGCATTCAGGGTCAGGCCTCGTGGTGACGTGATCTTGTCGCGCTCACGGCCCAGAAGTACGCTGCTCTTGCTGCCTGCTCGCCCGGCAACGTGGCGTGTGCGCCACGTCACCGTAGGTCGGCGGCGACGTGCAGCGCTCAGCCTGCTTTGGTCACGCGTCCCCCGCCGGTACGGAAAAGCTCGGGACAAACCGCCCAATAGTCAGCGTTCTGGCAAGTAGGCCTGCGGATCGGTGCACCACTGGCACTGGCTCCGCGTCACCTAGGGGACAGCGAGGAGAAGACGTGAACGTGAAAAGAGCCGTAGCCGCCGCAGGTGTGATTGCGGCACTCCTGCTCGTGATTGCAGTCGACGTCAGCTGCCTTGCGGGTCACCACCACAACGGCGCGCGCTCCGGCGCCGTTACCCACGCCGCCGCGGCCACCCAGGGTGCGGCCACCCGCCACCAGGCCGTTCGCAGCGCGCCGGTCAGGGCGACGCTGGACATCTACGGCGACAGCACCCGCGTCACCGCGACCTACGGTGACGGCACCGGCGTGTCGCTGGGGACGGACGCCCCGGGCGGCACCACCACAATCACCGGCGACGCGACCGCAGGCGTGACATCCGGCGGTGTCACCCGGCACATCACCACATCGATCTACGGCGATTAGGACACGCAGCGAAATAAGCCGCAGACTTTGCGCTCCCTGATCAGCGCCGACTGTGAACAGGCCTACGGGTTGATCCTCTGCGAGCCCTTGGCGCGGCCCGGCAGCGCATGCTGGCGCGGCGGCCAGCCCGCTCCGGCGAGGCCGGTGCCGTCGCGTTTCGTGCAGATCATGCCGCGGGCCGGCGTTGCCGCCGGGACGCGCAGGCGCGGAAGGCCCTGGACAGCGGCGTAGGCCGTCGCCGCCAGCAGCGCCACCTCGGTCGCGGTGTCGAAGCCGATGCCGAAGATCAGCCCGACGAAAATAGGGCCGCCAGCTGTGGCTGACAGACCGCATGAACCGGCCGAAGAACCGGTACATCAGGCCGCGCGCCTGGAGCTGGGTCTCCAGCTCCTGCTCGCGGCAACTGCCGCCGCGCATGTCACGGAGCACCCGGGCGATGCCGGTCAGCACGATCAGGTTCAGCACGCGATCAGGTACGGGAAGGCCGCTGACAGCGGCGTTGATGTCGGCGCCGGGCCTAACGCGCCGCTCTCAGCTCCGCCGAGGCGGTGTGTGCCTCCTCCAGGGCGGCGGTCATCATGTCCGCGGCCTGCCCGGCGGCCGACAGGGCCTCGGTCACCTCGGTGACCGACAGGTCCGGGTCCTGCCCGGCGTCGTGCTCGACCTGCCCATCCTCGTGGTGGGTGACCATGAAGCGGGCCAGGTGCTCGCAGAGCAGCGGCAGGCCCTGGCCCATCAGCCCCAGGCTGGCGATGATGTCGCGGACCTCACCGGGACTGGTCAGCTCGCCGCCGCCGTGCGTCAGGTCGTTGAGCACGCCGATGGCCTCGGCTGCCTGCCGGGCGATCTCCCGCACCGTCATCGTGCTGGCCAGCTGGTTGGGCATCTGTCTCCTCTGGGGGGGCTGACTCGTGGCCGTGCCGATTCACCACGGTACCCGCGTCCGGGCTGGATCCGTGCAGCCGGCCGGTCAGGCCTGTCCCGGAAGACGACCGCGGGTGACCGCCGCCCGGAGCGGACCGCGGGCGCCCGGGCGTGCCGCGTCGGCCGGGCCGCTCACGAGGCCTCCAGGGTGAGCAGGGTGCGCTTGGCCGCGGGGCCACCGACGTAGCCGCCCAGGCTGCCGTCGGCGCGGATGACGCGGTGACAGGGCACCACGACCGGCAGCGGGTTGGTGGCGCACGCGGTGCCGACCGCGCGGGACGCCCTGGGGTGGCCGGCCAGCTGCGCGACGGTGGCATAGGTCGCGGTGTGCCCGTAGCCGATCTCCGGCAGGTGGCTCAGCACGATGCGCCGGAACCCGGCGGCCAGCCGCAGGTCCAGCGGCACATCGAAGCGGTGCCGGCGCCCGGCGAAGTATTCACCGAGCTCCCGGGCGGCCGCGTCGAGCCGGGCCGGGGCGTGCAGGACGCGCGGGCTGATCCGGTCGGCCAGCGCCTGCAGCACCGCGTCGTGGCCTTCGCTGGCGTAGGCGACGCGGATCAGGCCCTGCTCGGTCGCGGCCAGCAGCAGCGAGCCCACCGGGCTGTCGATGGTCCGGTAGGCGATATCCAGGATGCCGTCCCGCCGGGCGGCGGCGGCCAGCTGCCCGCGCAGCGCGTCCAGCTCGCCGGGGGCCACGGGGAAGGCCCGTGCCAGGCCTTGGGCTGCACCGGCCGCGCGGCCCGGACGGTCCGCACTGGCCGCACGGGCCGGGTTCTGGGTGTTCATCGGGCGCTCCTTTCCCGTGCGCTGGCGGCGCGGCGGAGTTTGGCGATGCCGTCGGCGGCGGCGCGTCGTACGGCCTCGGGGCTGCCGCCGAGGATGGCGGCGACGTCCTTGTAGGGCAGCCCGGCCAGGTAGTGGTACGCCACGGCCTGCTTCTGCCGGGCCGGCAGCCGGGCCAGGGCATCGGCGAGCCCGCCGTCCAGGGGCCGCTGGCCGCCGTCCGCGGCGGCGCCGTCATCCGGGCACTCGTCGCCGGGGATCTCGGCGACCGGGATCGCGCGGCGGGCGGCGGCCCGGGTGACGTCGATGGCCTTACGGTGCGCGATCGTCACCAGCCAGGCCTCGACGTTCGCGTCAGCCGGAAGATCCGGGTACGCCTTCATCGCGGCCAGGAAGGTTTCCGACCAGGCGTCATCGGCATCGGCCGGGCCGAGGATGGCGCGGCAAACCCGCAGGACGGTGCCGCCGTGCGCGGCCACGACCGCCCCAAACGGCTGTTTGCCTGTCATGACCTGTAAACGCCCCGAAGCTGGATTCCGTGAGGTCCTCGATCTGGAGCAGGCGGCCGCGGGCCCCGCGCCGGGGCTGTGGTGACCGGTCCTCAGCCCGTGCAGCCGACGATGCTCAGCGCGAACTCACCGTACGCGCGGGCCACGTAGGTGTCCGGGTAGCGCCCGCTGGGCCGGAACCAGGACTTGGCGCCGTTGCCCATCTCCAGGACCGCGAAGGCGGCCAGGTCCGGGACGGGCGTACGAAAACGCCCGCTGCGGTGGCCGTTCTCGATGATCGCCCGGACTTTGGCCGCGTACCGATCCCGCTTGGCCGCGATGGCGAGGCGGTTGAGGGTGTCCAGGCTGTGCATCTCATTGTTGCATACCGCAACCTCGGCCGGGTAGCGGAGGAAGTCCAGGACGAGCGATTCGGTGGCCAGGCGGAGCCGCTCGGACACATCGTCGGCGCCGTCGAGGGCGTTGTCCAGGGCGGCGGTCGCCCGGTCCATCGCTTTGCCCATGATCGCGTACAGGATGTCCTGTTTCGAGGTCACGTGGTTGTACAGGCCCGGCGCGCTCACCCCGAGCACCTCGGCGATGTCCTTCATGGACGTACCGCGGTAGCCGCGGCTGGCGAACAGCGTGCAGGCCGCGTCGATGACGGCGGCCCGGGACGCCGCGGTTGACCTTTCCACACCCAGAAGCCTAGGGTTAATGAACGTTAATTAGTAGGTGGCGCCGCGTGCGGCCGCCGGCCGACGCGACGAGCGTATCCATGACCGGCCCGCTGGGGCTGGCGGTGCTGGAGGAATACGGTGGCGGCGCGGGGGACACCCTCGCGATCGTACTGCTTTCGGGGGAGCCGGCCAGGCCAGCGGGCCATTGGTCCACGCCGCGGTGGAACCTGCGGCCTGCGCGCGGAGCTCATCGCGCGGCTGGCCTACGCACGGCACTGGACCCGTGGGCTACAGCGACGGCACTATCACATCAGCCCGGTCTGATCGCGGCCGGGCTCACCGAGCAGCATGTCCGGGGAGGATGGCTATGACGGACAATCTGAGCCAGCTGCTGGCGGCGCCGTTGCGGCCGCCGCGCGCGCAGCGGCGCCCGGCCGCGCGGGCCGGGCTGCTGTCGGCCGCCCGGGCCGACCCGCAGGGCGACGCCAGCGCCATGGAAGACCTGGCCGGGCTGCAGGCCGTGCAGCAGGCGGCCGCCGAAGCCGCCCTCAGCGCGTGACCGCCGTGTCCGGACTGTGGTTCGAGCAGCTCGAACCGGGCCTGCGGGTGGAGCACGCGACGACGCGTACGGTCACCGAGACCGACAACGTGCTGTTCACGACGATGACGATGAACCCGCAGCCGCTGCACCTGGATGCGGAGTTCGCCCGCGGCACCGAATTCGGGCGGCCGTTGGTGAACAGCCTGTTCACGCTGGGCCTGGTGGTGGGGCTGGCGGTGCCCGAGCTGACGCTCGGCACCACCGCCGCCAACCTGGGCTTTTCCCGGGTGGACTTCCCGGCCCCGGTCTTCACCGGTGACACCATCCATGTGGTCACCGACGTGCTGGAGGCGCGGCGGTCCCGGTCCCGGCCGTCCACCGGGATCGTGACCTTCGAGCACCGCGGGACCAACCAGCGCGGGGAGACCGTCTGCGTGGCCGTCCGGGCGGCGATGATGCGCTGCCGTCCCGGGCCGGAACCTGGGTCTGGCCCGGGGCCCGCGGCGGGACGGGGCCGGGACCGTGGCTGAGCGGGCGATGGCGGAGCTGACGCGCGCGCGGAGCGTGCTGTTCATGCCGGGCACCCGTGCCGACATGATCGCCAAGATCCCCCGGATCGCGCCCGACGTGGCCATCGCCGATCTCGAGGACGCGGTGGGGCCCGGCGACAAGGACAGCGCCCGGCGAACCGCCACCACGGCGATCGACGCGCTCGGCCCGGACGCCGCGTGCACCGTCCTGGTCCGCGTCAACCCGGTCGGCACCCCCTGGTTCAGCGCCGATGTCGCGGCCGCCGCGGGCTGCGCCGCGGCCGGCATCGTGGTACCCAAGCTGGCCACCCGGGATGAGGTCCGGCAGGTCCGGGAGCAGCTCGCGGGGCATTCCCGGACCGGGGCGCTGATCATCGCCGGGATCGAGACCGCGCTCGGTGCCGCCGACGCCCGGGCCCTGCTGGCGGAGGGCCTCAGCGGCGCGTACTTCGGCGCGGAGGACTTCATCGCCGACATCGGCGGCCGCCGCAGCCCCGGCGGTGAGGAGGTGCTGTACGCGCGGAGCCAGGTGTGCCTGGCCGCCCGCCTGGCCGGCATACCCGCCATCGACCAGGTAGTCACCGACATCTCCGACGACGCTCGGTTCCTGGCCGACGCGCGCCGCGGGCAGGCGCTCGGCTATCAGGGCAAGATGTGCATCCACCCCCGCCAGGTGGGGCTCGCCCACCAGGTCTTCACGCCCGCCCCAGATGAGGTGGCGCACGCACGGGCGGTGCTCGCGGCCGGTACGCGCGGGGTCGGGGTGGTGGACGGGCAGATGGTCGACGACGTGCACGTGCGGATGGCCCGCGCCGTGCTGGCCCGGGCTCCCGGCGCCGCGGAGCCGGCCCAGGGAGCCACCGTCCGCCGCGTCACGGAGAACACATGAGAACCGGCCTGATGCTCGGCACCGCCGGGGATCCCGGCGCGCGCCTCACCGACTATCACGCGGCGGGCGCCGATACCGTCATCTTCTGCCCCGCCTGCGCACCGGAGCGGCACGCCGACGTCACGGCCCTGTTCGCCGAGGCGGTCCGGCCGCGGCTGCCCGCCGGGCCGGCCGGGCCCGCCGCCAGCCGGTGATCAGCGCCGGCGTGCTGCGGTCGCTCCAACGGGCGGGCCGCGGCCACCATCTGCTGCTCGGCGATGAACATCTCGAAGTAGCGATCCGGATAGGCCTGGGCGAACTCGTCCGCGTGCGTGGAGTTGCTGACCTCGCCGTCCAGGGCGACGATCCGCGGATGGCCGGCGCCGAGGGCGGTGAGCGCGTCACCGTAGGCCTTGCGCGTGGCCACCTTGTCGCCGATCGAGTAGGCCGGCGCCGGTGCTTCCTGGCTGGCCGGCGCGGGCCCCGCGGCAGCGGGTGCAGACGGCCCGGGCCGCGGGCCGCGCACGCTCAGGTGCCGCTCGCCGCCCAGCTCGGCGACGGCGCGCGCGGCCATGTCCGCGGGGAAGGGCCTGCCGTGCCAGCCGTTGGTGTCCTCGACCTCGGAGAACCCGCGGCCCTTGATGGTACGGGCCAGCAGCACGGTGGGCTGCTGGCCGCTCAGGTCCCCGGCGCTGGCCAGGGCCTGGTCGATGCCGGCCAGGTCGTGACCGTCGACGGTCAGCACCCGCGCGCCGAACGCGGCGGCCCGGCCGGCGTAGGCCTGCAGATCCCATTGCAGCTCGGTGGGCCCGCGCTGGCCGAGCCGGTTCACGTCGACGAGCGCGATCAGGTTGGACAGCCGGTAGTAGGAGGCCTTGTCGATGGCCTCCCAGATGGAACCCTCCGCCATCTCGCTGTCCCCGCACAGCACCCACACCCGGTATGGGATCTGGTCGAGGTACTTACCGGCCAGCGCGACCCCCACCCCGTCCGGGAGGCCCTGGCCCAGGGAGCCGGTGGCGACGTCCACCCACGGCAGCACCGGCGTCGGGTGACCTTCCAGCGGTGACCCGAAGCGCCGGTACCCGGTCATCAGCTCCTTGTCGGACACCACACCGGCCGCCTTGTAAATCGAATACAGCAGCGGGGAGGCGTGGCCCTTGGAGAAGATGAGATGATCGTTGCCGTCATAGCCGGGGTCGTCCCAGTCGTAGCGCAGATGACGGCCGATGAGGACCGCGAGCAGGTCAGCGGCCGACATGCTCGACGTGGGATGGCCGGAGCCGGCGCTGGTACTGGACCGGATGGAATCAACCCGCAGCTGGGCGGCGAGCTCAGCCGCCTCGGTCAGGCTGATCCCGGTCGCGGGCTGAGGTGTGCTGGCCATGTCGGCCCCTTTCCCTTGATCGTCGGGTAGCCATCGAACAACCGGCGGGCCGCCGTTGTCCAGCCTGTCATGTGCCGGGTCCGGCCCCGGCGGCCGCTCATCCCCGGCGCAGGGGACCGATGTCCTGCCTGGTCAGGGACCTGCGGCCCTGCGCGGCCGGGGCGCCGGTCAGTCACGCTCAGGTGACCGGAGGCGCCGGCGGCCTCCTGCGCAGAAGGGTTACTGACATGAGCGGATCAACCACGGTTGCCATCGTCACGCCGATCGTGATGCTGCCGCTGATGGGGTTCTGGCTGATCATGGTGTTCCACGCTGACCGTAACCCCGGGTACCGCCACCGGCCGCCCATGCCGGTACCGGACTCCCAGACGGCGGTGACCACCGCGGCGCGTCCCGGGCTCCCGCCGCCGCAGGACATGGCGCCGGCCCCGGCCGGGAAGGCGGACGACGTCGGCGAGGGGGCCGGGCACGGCGGCAAGGTGCTGACCGGGCACTGACGTCCGGCCCGGGGCGGCGGATGCGCGCCGTCCTGCCGGATCGTGAGCCTGCCGGATCGTGAGCCTCAGGGGCCGATGCTCTCGCACGGGCCGGGGCCGGGTACGGGGCACGGGCCGCCGGCTCGGTGCCGTGCCTCGGGCCGGGCGGACCGGGATCTGCCGCCGCATCGCCCCGGTGCGGCGGCGCGGGGTGACCGCCCCCGCCGCGGACGGCCGCGTCCATCAGGTCCGCGAACGCCAGCATCGCGCCGAGCGGCACGTTGCACAAATCAGACTGTTATCTGTCAATCTGACAGGTAACAGGCGGAACGTGACGAGCCGGGATCCGGGAGATGACACCGTGCGGCTCCATGCGCCTCGAGCGTGCGCCGGCCGGCCGCACAGA
>Ga0335078_10000721_pt1 | contig 50659 bp, 40 predicted proteins | sample Lox_Sample_32_FD_206711 | JGI IMG/M metagenome (GOLD analysis project Ga0335078, IMG submission 206711) | Soil microbial communities from Loxahatchee National Wildlife Refuge, Florida, United States - Lox_Sample_3.2 | ecosystem: Environmental > Terrestrial > Soil > Wetlands | place: USA... | reverse complement strand
GAAGCCTGGCTTTTTCTTGGAGTTCTTCAACCATTGCGCGGCGCGAGTTTCGCCTTCCGCGATCTGCTCGACAGACATCGATTGCGCGAGGTTTTTCTTTCCTTCCTCTAATTGTTCAAGCAAAGGAGCCGCTGTTTTTGCGGCGAGCAGGTACCACATGTAAGCGGAGACGGGATCCTGATGCTTCCCATCCAGGGGTACCGGCTGACTGAAATGTTCGGCCAGTTGTAACTGCGCGGAAAGATTACCCGATTCGGCGGCCTGGATCGTGTTCGCAAGTGAATCAATTCCGCCGGGGGAACCCATTGAACGTGAGCCGTTCATGGTGAGGAAGAGCAGTTCTGTACGGGTGGAGACGCCGAGTTTATCGAAGATACGGAATAGGTAGTTCTTTACAGTATGGGGACTGAGTCTAAGCGCCTTGGCGATCTCGCGGTTGGTCATTCCGGCGGCGAGATATTGCACGACCTCGCGCTCGCGGGCTGAAAGAAGATCAACACCCTGATTGTCGGTCGCAGAGACGCGGGGAGAATTGTTCAGGGCCTCAAACACATGCTCCAACTCGTTGCTGCTGGCCCAGACCTGTCCTTCGTGGACACAACGAATGCATTTGCACAGGTTTTCGAGCTTGTCCTGCTTGGAGAAGATGCCCTTTGCTCCGGCGCGGAAGCATTCGACTACCTGCTGAGGATGAGATGAATCCAACAGCATGATGCCTTTGACTTGAGGCCGCAGTCGGCGTATGTCACGCAAAACTTCAGGGCCTCGATTAGGAACGCCGTCGAGGACATAACTGATGATGGCGACATCGACGGGGATGCGTTCGACCGCTTCAAGCAGCTCTTTCGAATGCGGCGCGGACGCCACGACCTGCAAATTCGCATCGCTGCGGATTGCATCGGCGAGCAACTGGGTATGAATCCGAGTGGTATCGGAAACGACAACACTAATAAAGTCCCACTTTTGGTCGGTGCGGGAAGGCAAATCAGGCCTCCAGATCTAGAAATCTACATCGGCGCCGGAAGACGCCTGGTAAATCCAAATTGCTTGGGGGAGCCCAAAGGTACCGGAGGAGGCTAATCGCTCTGGGCTGGAGTCTTAGTTTCGGACTCAAGCTTCGGCACGATGCTACCATCAACAGGGGCGGCCAGCAAGAAAGAACATTGCGATGTATGCAAGAACATGCACACAAGTATCCCAGAACATCAGGGATCTAGTATTGATTCCAACCGAGTGCAACCAAATGCCACATTCGCAGGCGATGGGAGTTGAAGATATCTCATCACGGTATGGGATAAATATCAGTTAAATGAACTAGTTAGGGATATTTTTCGAGCGTAAATTCGTGGACGATCAAGACACGAAAGTAAGATTCCAAAGTAACCAACACCCATGTGCCAGAGAAGACTGACCCTGGTACGATCAGCTAACGGTAGGGAAAAGAGACTCCGCTAGCTTTAGGGTAGTTTCGACCGGGGCCTTTGTACCACTTGCACGAAGTTGCAAGGGGTCTTAATGTATCCGCAGTTCACAAGCAGTAGCAACGATTTACTTCCCCAGCTTTCATCTCCCCCGAAGACATTGATCTCTCTATGCGCTATACGTGTCTCCCAACCGATGGGACTCAGAGGGCGAAGCTATGAGCGGCTTCGGGTCAGCACTTGGGCCGGCGCCAGTTGTTGCGCCAAAGTACGGCGAGGCAGAGGCGTGCTGGTACGCCCTACACACGCGTTCGAGACACGAAAAGATGGTTGCACATCGCCTGCAGGAATGCGGATTGGAGACGTATCTCCCAACCGTGAAAGAAGTCCATCGCTGGAGTGATCGCCAAAAGAAAGTGGAAGTCCCGTTGTTCAGTTGCTACGTTTTCCTGCACTGTAACCTCAGTCCTGAAAATAGAAATCACGTCTATCGCATTGAAAGCGTCCTGGGCTTTGTTGGGAGCAGCGGAGCCGGAATGTCGATACCGGACGAACAAATCGGGAACATTCGTAAACTGTTGGCTCAGTCCGTCTCCTGGCGGTCGCACCCATTCTTGAAAGTGGGGCAGCGGGTACGAGTCCGAGGTGGGGCGCTCGACGGAGTCGAAGGTATATTTCTTTCAGAGAATGGCGACCATAGCCTGGTCATCTCCGTGGAAGCGATTCAACGATCGATGGCGGTACGCATTGACGGATATGACGTCGTGCCTGTCTAACCCAGTGTTCTAAGTTTTTACCCGTGTTTCTCCTCGTCGCAGTGCCTTCAGATAACTTCCCAAACTCATAACATGAATCCAACCGAAATAGAGTTAATCGGCGAAGAACTGTATTTCATCGCAGCCAGCCCGGCATCGCGGCGACTGCGCATGCAAGCCGAATTGATCTCGAAGACCGATGTTCCGCTCCTGATTGTTGGAGAAGCAGGCAGCGGCAAAGCGACGGTTGCCCGGCTGATTCATTCTCTCTCGATCCGGTCGAGTTTCCCGCTTGTTCAGGTGAATTGCAACGCCTTGACGGCAGATCTGCTGGAGAGCGAATTGTTCGGCTACGAACATCAGGTGACAAGTGGGAGACTGGAATCGAAGGCTGGAAAACTCGAGCAGTGCTCGAAGGGAACGATCGTGTTGCAGGATTTTGAAGCCATGCCTCTGCCGGTGCAGGCGCGTTTATTGAAGCTTCTGCAAACGCGGGAATTCGCTCGCTTCGGAGGGCAATCGCAGGTCCGAGCGGATGTGCGGATCATCACTACGACGCGGGGCCATCTGGAGCAAGCCGTGGCCGATGGACGATTGAACGAGGATCTATATTTCCATCTCAGCGTTTTTGAACTTGATGTTCCACCTTTGCGAGAGCGCCGGGAAGAAATACCCCTGTTGATTGGACATTTCATGAACCGGCTAACGCGGCGTTACGGGGTGGCGACCCCGGCGTATTCGAGCGCGTTGCTGGAAGCATGTAAGCAGTATCCCTGGGTCGGGAACCTCCGGCAGTTGGAAGTATTCGTAAAGCGGTTCCTGGTTTTTGGCGACGAGGCGGCTGCGATCGAAGAACTGAAATTGCAGCCGATGCCGGAAGGGAACGGCGAAATCCACAATGGCGAGATTGGGCACGGGAAGAATGGTATTCATGTGCCGGATCAAAGATCATCGCTAAAAGTGCTGGTCCGCCATGCTAAAGGAGAAGCCGAACGCAACGCGATTGCGCAGGCGCTCGAAGAGACGCACTGGAATCGCAAAGCGGCGGCGCGGGCGCTTAACATCAGCTATCGGGCCCTTCTGTACAAAATCCAGGAATATCAACTTTTCCCCCAGGAAGGAATTCCGATTCGCAGTCAGCGCAATGGCCTGGGGAATGGAAGTTGATGAGCCGGTCAGGAACATTAGCCATGACGAAATGCGGAAAGATCAGTTTTCGTATTTTGCAGTTTGTGACTCTGGGAACAATGATGTCGGTGGTGGTATGGGGACAAGCAAATACGCAGGCACAGCCCGCGCGAGGGGAAGCCACGGCGGAGAGCCGTTCGGCCGGACCGCATGGGGCTCACTCAGATGACGCTTACGTGATAGGAGCGAACGACCTATTATCGGTGAACGTCTGGAAAGAACCGGATATCTCGCGATCGGTGCCGGTGCGCTCGGATGGAAAGATATCGCTGCCGCTGGTGGGCGAGTTACAGGCGAGCGGGCAGACGCCGCGGCAACTGGAAAGTGAGATTACCAAGCGGCTGCAAAACTATATCTCTGAGCCGGAAGTGACGGTCATCGTGACCGACAGCAAGAGTCAAAAGATCAATATTTTGGGGATGATTGCACGGCCAGGTGCGTATTTGCTGACAAGTTCGACGACCGTGCTGGATGCAATCGCGATGGCCGGCGGCTTCAAGGACTTCGCGAAACAGAAGTCCGTATACATCTTGCGACAGGCTCCTGACGGAACTCAGAAGCGAATCTCGTTCAATTACAAAGACGTGATTAAAGGGAAGAATCCGGACCAGAACATTCGTTTGCAAGCGGGCGACACCATCGTGGTGCCGTAGAGGTTAGGATGAGCAGCAGATGCGTTTGGACATTGATTGTGCTTCTCGCGGTCTTGGAAGGGCTTGCCTCGGCACAAAGCCAGCAAACCGGGGATCAGGGGACGCAGAGCCAGGGAACGCCGCAAACGGGTGAAGACTCGGGGACAGCCCGCTCCACGCCAGCGCCGGCACTGTCCGGAATCGCGGGGATGGAGACCGAGTTAGGAGGTTCGGATGAAGACGCACCGCAGATACCCGGTTTTCTCGGAGGGCAAGGGAACCGAGCACTGTTGGCGGGGGAATTGGGACGTTCGAACTACTTGAGGGGTGGCGTTAGTGTAAGCGAAGGCTATGACGATAACAGTTTCCTTACTACGACGAATCAAGTGGGAAACGCGACGTTTTCGGTATTTCCCAACATTGCGATAGCCCAATCAACACCCCGCGCGCGCTGGTCGCTCGAGTATGCGGGGGGATTATCAGTGAATCAGCGGCTAACCAATCAAAATCAGGGTGCCCAGAGTCTGACGTTCAATTCACTCTTTGCTCTGAGTCCACACGTTACTCTACACGCAGCGGAAAGCTTTTCGATGGTCTCGGGCATTTTCGGAGGAAATGCAGCGTCTGCGTTTCAACCGGGATTTGCCGGGGGGAATAATACTTTACTTAGCCCACTCGCGAATCAGAAAGTGTCGCAAACCGTAGTCGAGGCAAACTATCATTTCGCGCTGAGGGATGTTGTAGGGGCAAGCGGCGGATTCCTAGATATGCGCTACAGCGATGTGGCATCGAACGCCGCAAATCCGGCCGCGGACCTAACGAACACGCAAGCAGCATCAGGGACCGTATTCTGGTTGCACCAAGTCACGCAGAGGGATTGGGCGGGATCCAGTTACCGCTTCCAGAGAATCACCTATACGCCCGGTGGGGATACGAGAGTACACACTTTCGCTTTCAATGACACGCTAAAGATCTCGAAGATGTTCAATATCAGTGGATTTGTAGGTCCAGAGTATTCGGACAATACAGGACTAATTACAACGAGATCGGGAACCACGCAGATAGCAACGTCGAGTAGTTGGGGAGTCGCGGGAGGACTGGACGTAGGTTGGGAATCAGCGCGAACAAGCGTGATTGCAGGCTACTCAAAGCAGGTGACGAACGGCTCCGGGATTCTGGGCGCTGTCACGCTGCAAAATGCCTATGCAACGGTTCGTCGCGAGTTGTTCCCGCGCTGGGCCATCGACATAATGGCGAATTATGGAAACAATCAGGCCATAACCTTCGCCTTGGCTACCACAGCATCCACTATTAATACGACCTCAGTTGGCGCGATGCTCGACAGGAATGTTGGAAGAAGCCTTGGATTCCAGATCGGATACTTTCATGATCTCCAAGACCAGTTGGGATCCGCGGTAGCAGCGCAAAACTATAATGCGGACCGGAACCGCGTCTTCGTGAACCTGTCGTATCAATGGACGAAGGCTCTGGGGCGGTGAAAAATGGATGAGGAAGTTCAGGGTTCACTGGAACTAATCGAGCTTAGCGAGATCAAAGGTATTATCCGCCGGCAAAGGTGGCTATTCCTGAGTCTGTTCTTTTTCGTGTGGATACTGGTTTGGGCGGCGAGTTGGGTTCTGCCGTCGATTTATCGATCCGGGACGCTGATTCTGGTCGAACAGCCTGCTGTCCCGGAGAAACTGGTGGCCTCCAACATCGACATCGACATCCAGCGACAGCTGGACAGCATCAGCGAGCAAATTCTAAGCCGCACGCGATTGGTGACCATCATTGATAAGCTCAACCTTTACGCTGACGATCGAAAAAGCAAGAGTCCGGATGAAATGGTCGATCGGATGCGAAAAGATATCGATATCGAACTTGTGCGCAGCGACGATAAGAAGCTGTCTGCATTCAATATCTACTATCTCAATCCTGACCCGGCCATGGCGCAAAAAGCGACCAGCGAGCTAGCCAATCTTTTCATCGCTGAAAACAATGAACAGCGACAGGAACGCTCGGAGAACACAACCAAGTTTCTGGAAGATCAATTGGAACAAGCTCGCCAGAAGCTGGCGGAGCAGGAAGCACGCGTGCGGGAATTCAAGGATAAGCATCCTGGGGAGCTGCCGAGCCAGACACCCGCAAATTTGCAAATCCTGACTGGCCTTCAGGAGCAATTGCGGGCGCAGCAAGATTCGTTGAGCCGGGCGAAACAACAAAATACTTACCTGGAATCGTTGCTCAGTCAGTACAAGGCGATGGGTCAAACCGGGACGAAATCGAGCGACGGAACTCCAACGGGACTTGCTGACATTGATCGGGAATTAGAACGGCTCAAGGCACAGCTGGCTGACCTGAGTTCGCACTATACGGATAAACATCCGGACGTCCGCAAGACGAAGGAACAGATTGCGCGGACAGAGAAGATGCGAGAAAAGTTATTGGCTGACATGAAAAACAGCGCTGGCAGTGCGCAACCATCCGCCAACTCGGTCGAACCCAAGAGCACGGCGCAATTGGAGATGGAGAGCCAGCTTAAAGCGAACAGGATCGAGATCGCTAATCACGAGGCGGAAATCCGAGACTTGGAAGCAAAAGTAGGGGAGTATCAAGGCCGGCTAAATATGGCTCCAGTGATGGAGCAACAGTTTGCCGATATTACACGCGATTACGAACAATCGAAGACAGACTACGATTCGTTGCTAGCCAAGAAAAATCAATCGGAAATGGCGACTGATCTGGAAAAGACGCAGCAGGGAGAGCACTTCCGGATGCTGGATCCCCCTAACCGTCCCTCAAAGCCTTTTAAGCCAAATCGCCTGCAACTGTGCGCGCTGGGACTGATTGCGGGAATTGTGATGGGTGGCGGCGCGTCATTCGCCCGCGAAAAACTAAGCGGGAAGGTTTTTAGCGAGCGGGAAATCAAAAAGCTGTTGCCGTTTGAGGTCGTCTCGGAGATCCCTCCGATCGAAACTCCGGCCGAGCAAGTGGCACATCGGCGGGGCAACTGGTTGGCTGCAATTGCTAGTATTGTGATTGTCGGAACGATTCTCATAGGTTCAGCGATCACGTATCTACGCGGGTAGGAACGTGTATAAGAATTTTTATCAGTTAAAGAAAAACCCGTTCGAGATTACGCCCGACCCGGCGTTCTTGTTTCCGACTGCGAAACATAATGAGGCACTGGCGTCGTTGTACTACGGTGTAACGTCGCATCGTGGATTCGTGGTACTTACCGGCGAAGTGGGGACCGGCAAGACATTGTTGCTGCGTTCGTTGCTGGGCCTGCTGCAGCGTCGAGATGTTACGTTCGCGCTTATTTTCAACCCCAGTCTTTCGGCTCTTGAATTCATTCGATACATCGCCAGAGATTTCGGGTTGCAGGTTAACGGAAGAGCCAAGGATGAAATCATTCACGCCCTCAACGGATTCCTTTTAGATCGCCACCAGCGAGGGCTGACCACGCTGTTGGTCGTCGATGAGGCGCACCATCTTTCTGCCGAAGTGCTGGAAGAGATCCGCCTGCTTACGAACCTGGAGACCGCCCAACAGAAACTGCTGCAGATCGTGATGGCTGGCCAACCGGAGTTAGATCAGAAGCTGGATTCGTACGAACTTCGGCAGTTGAAGCAGCGAATCGCACTACGGTGCCATCTCGATGCACTGAGCATGGAAGAGTGCAAGAACTACATCAGCCGCCGCCTTCTGATTGCCGGCGTGGAGGCATCCAATAGTATATTTGCTGACTCGGCGATATTGGCGGTTTTCCGTCAGTCCAGAGGATTTCCGAGGCTGATCAATACAGTTTGCGAAAACGCTTTGTTGGCAGGCTACGCCAAACGGGCGACTACGATCACATCAGAGATCGTGGATGCGGTGTCGAAGGATCTGCGGCTCGGTGTGATGGCGACCTCAGCCGAAAGTCGTGCAGATTCAATGCTAAAGAGCGACGACAAGAATTTGTTACTCGCTGTGCGGACGCTGCTGGATTTGCATGAGCGCTTGAAGGTGGAAGATACAAAGGTTCCGAGCTCGTTGAGCAGCAGGTTACCCGGACATGAGCCATATATTTGAGGCGCTGCAGCGCGCGGAGATCGAACGCTCGGGCGGCAACCCGTCGACAGTACCCGAGTCGGTAGCTGAGTTGCTGGAGCGGCAAGTAGGAGAGGCACAGCAGACTGCCGTAGCGGCCCCGACGGCCTTGAACGGAGCGACTGTAGCCGGGCCCTTGCAGTCAGATTTGCTTTCGGCGGCCCAAACCATCGTGCCATTACCTGGGCCGAGTTCGCGGCTGGTTTGCTTGACAGACCAGGGAAGCTTGGCGGCTGAAAAGTTTCGAGTGCTGGGACTGCGGCTGAGAAATCTCCGAGACAAAAGACCGCTGAAGCGGATCGTGATCACCAGCACGATTCCCGAGGAAGGCAAAACGCTGACAGCGGGCAACTTGGCGCTCAATCAGTCGCGCAGCAAGGTTTTGAAGACGGTACTCGTCGATGGTGACCTGCGGCGGCCGTCAGTGGCAGAGCGCTTCGGGTTGAGCCGTTCGCTACCCGGCTTGGCGGAATGTCTCTCGGGCGAAAAACAGCTGTCGGAAGTCCTCTACAAGTTACAAAACACCAGTTTGTTCGTTGTACCGGCCGGGATACCACCGGAGAACCCTCTGGAACTGATGCAATCTGGCCGCGCAGCCGAAGTTTTAACCCGCTTGGGAAATGTTTTCGACTGGGTTATTATTGATTCGCCTCCGGTGATCCCACTGGCGGATACGAGCTTCTGGATGAAGCTTTCGGATGGCGTTCTTCTGGTCGCAAGGGAAGGCGTAACCGAGAAAAGACCGCTTAAGCGTGCACTGGAAATTATCGACCGCTCGACTCTTTTGGGAGTCGTAGTAAATAGTTGCAGCGGCGGCGATCATAAGAACTATTACCAGCGTTATGGCAAGACGTCGGTGAGCAACCCCACCACCGAAGGCATTTAGAAGCAACTCCCTGGTCCCCCCCAGGCTTAGCACGTTCCCCAAACTTGAGCTAGAAAACGGCCGCTCTAGTGAGCGGACCGCAAGGAGAGTCGCAGTGGCATCTCGTCCTTCAAATCCTGCTCTCAATTCTGTGGAATATACACGTGCGTCGGAATCGAAGCTGCCTTCGGAAGTGCTGGATGAAACGGCATTTCACCGCTTAATCTCGCTGGAGCGGAAGCGCAGCGAGCGATCTCAGCGGCCGTTTGTGCTGTTGTTGATTGATACCGGCCGAAGCGCGAAAGGTCAAATGAGCCCGCGAGTGATCGATGATCTGCTCTCGGCTTTAGAGGGCGCGACGCGTGAGACGGATGTAACGGGTTGGTATGCAGAGAGCGTAATCGTTGGCGTCATGTTCACGGAGATCGACACTGACCAGAACCGGGTGTTGAGCACAATTCTTACGCGAGTCGGCGCGGCGCTTCGGGAACGCCTGGACAGCGAACAGTTCAACCGAATCAAATTTTCATTTCATGTTTTTCCCGATCATTGGGACCCGAACCACCCCGAGCGTCCGAGCAACCCGATTCTGTATCCGGACCTGGAGAAGCGCGGCAAAACAAACTCGGCGGGAAGGGTCGCGAAGCGGATGATCGATGTCGCGGGGAGTTCTTTCCTGCTCCTGCTCTTATCGCCAGTGTTTTTGATTGTCGCGACCGCGATCAAGCTTACATCGCGGGGACCGGTACTGTTCCGGCAGGCAAGAATTGGGCAGCACGGGAAGGCGTTTACGTTCCTAAAGTTCCGTTCGATGTATGTAAATAATGATGCGAGCGAGCATAAACAGTACGTCCTTGAATTGATCAAAGGACAAGCTGCAAAGAAGTCATCGAATGGCAATGGGTCGGGAGTTTTCAAACTGACAAATGACTCTCGAATTACCCCGGTGGGCAAGTTCCTGAGACGGTCGAGCATCGACGAACTGCCGCAGCTGATTAACGTTGTGCTAGGAGAAATGTCGCTAGTGGGACCGCGCCCACCGCTGCCCTACGAAGTGGAAGCCTATGAGGTGTGGCACCGCCGCCGCTTGCTTGAGGCTAAGCCCGGGATCACAGGACTCTGGCAGGTACACGGCAGGAGCCGGGTCGAGTTCGATGACATGGTGCGACTGGATTTGCGCTACGCCCGTGAGTGCTCTCCATGGCTGGACATTAAGATTCTTCTGCAAACACCGAAGGCCGTAATTGCAGGAGATGGCGCCTGTTAATTCCTTCTTCTCTTATTCCCCCGGTTATACCTCGTGAAGCTGTGCGCCCCGATTAAGGCGCAACCGGCATATCTGAAGGTGAATTCCGATGCTTAAATTTGGAGTTATTGGCTACGGTTATTGGGGCCCGAACATCGTTCGGAATCTGAGAAGCCTCGAGGGTTGCGAGGTGGTGGGTATTTGTGACAAGAGCGCTGCGGCCCGGAAGCGGATTCAGGGAGCGCACCCTGGCGTAGCGGTCCACGGTGATCTTCATGAGTTAATGAAGTCGTCTGAAGTCGACGCGATTGCAGTTATTACACCGGTGTGGACTCATTATGAATTGACCAAGGCAGCGCTCGAAAACGGAAAACACGTGTTCGTGGAGAAGCCTTTTACCAGCACAACGGCGCAGGCTGAAGAGCTAATCAATCTGGCGGAACAAAAGAAACTGCAGATCATGGTGGACCACACGTTTCTGTTCACTGGGGCCGTGCGCAAAATTCGCCAGCTCTTGAAAGATGGAGCCTTAGGCAAGCTTTATTACTACGATTCAACACGCGTTAATCTGGGATTGTTTCAGCACGACTGCAACGTAATCTGGGATTTGGCGCCGCATGACCTGTCGATCATGAATCATCTTCTCTCCGAGGATGCGGAGGCGATCTCAGCAACCGGTCAAACTCACTTGAATGGACACGAAGATATTGCATTTATCACCGCTTATTTTCCCGGCAAGATGATCGCGCACATCAACGTAAATTGGCTTTCACCGGTAAAGGTTCGGACCACGCTCATTGGCGGCGAGAAGAAAATGTTGGTCTGGAACGATCTTGAGGCGGACGAAAAGCTGAAGATCTACGATAAAGGCGTCGAGGTGAAAAGCCAGGAAGGCTTATACAACCTTCTGGTGAGCTATCGTTCGGGAGATATGTGGGCTCCACAAGTTGAGCAGGTTGAAGCCTTACGGCTGGAACTGGAATATTTCGTCGAGTGCATCCAGAAGAGTAAGACGCCTTTCAATGATGGCCGTGCGGGCCTGAAGGTAGTACGGATGCTTGAGGCCGCCAATGAATCTCTCTCGAATCGCGGGGCATTGGTGTATGTGTAGCTCTGGGATGGTCCAAGGCAATTGCAGGAAGGACATCCGATCCTTTCTTCTCATGACCTGGTGAAATACCGACAGATGTCGCGTTGCACCACTTCTCAGGTCTGCGAGCCAGTTTCATCAATCCAAAAAATAAGAAGTATAGACAAGTACATCTATGGATGACTATCTCAGTATTGCTCCCAGCGTAAAGCTCGGCCGGGATGTCAAGCTCTCCAAATTCATCAATTTGTACGGCTGCGAGATCGGCGACGAGACCAAAATTGGAGCCTTTGTCGAGATCCAGAAAAATGCAACCGTTGGCAGGCGCTGCAAGATTTCAAGTCATACCTTCATTTGTGAAGGCGTAACCATCGAAGACAATGTTTTTGTCGGTCACAATGTGGCGTTCATCAACGACTCCTATCCCCGTGCCACAACTGGGGAAAAACTTCAGACGGAAGCGGACTGGCACGTAGAGAAAACGCTGGTACGCAAAGGAGCTTCGATCGGCTCTGGAAGCACCATTCTCGCCAAGATCACGATCGGCGAAAACGCTTTGGTGGGAGCCGGCAGTGTTGTGACAAAAGACGTACCCGCGAATGCCATCGTTGCCGGGAATCCGGCAAGAATTCTTCGTTATATCGAAAATACTGCGGAGGTCGCAAAGTGAGTATCACCAGCATTCCATTCCTGGATCTTGTTACTCCACATGCTGAGCTTGAACGGGACCTAACTGAAGTTTTTCAGCAAGCGCTGCGTACCGCCGGTTTTATCGGCGGACCGATGGTTGATAACTTCGAAAAGGAGTTCGCGAGTTTCTGCGAGGCAAGTCATGCTGTCGCGGTTAACAGCGGGACCGACGCATTGCGTTTTGCTTTGATCGCGGCTGGAGTTGGCCAGCGCGAAAGCGTGATCACCGTGCCACACACCTTCATCGCGACGACAGAAGCGATTTCTCAGGCAGGAGCGCTCCCCGAGTTCGTCGATATTGACGAGCGGACCTACAACATGGATCCGGAAAAGCTGCGAGAACACCTTGAGAAAGGCTGTGTTCGCGACGAATCCGGCCGACTAGTCAGCCGCCGCAGCGGTCGTCGAGTGACGGCGATTGTTCCCGTGCACTTATACGGTCAGATGGCTGACTTGGACGCGATTCTGGAGCTGGCGGAACGCTATCAGTTGGTCGTGATTGAGGACGCTTGCCAGGCCCACGGCGCGGAATACTTTTCGGGCAAACACAATCGCTGGTTCAAGGCCGGATCGATGGGTCGAGCCGCCGCCTTCAGTTTCTATCCGGGCAAGAACCTGGGAGCGTGCGGCGAGGGCGGTGCGATTACCACGAATGACGCGGGTATTGCGAAGGCTTGCAAGATGCTCCGCGATCATGGCCAGGCAAAGAAGTACTACCACGACGTCGAAGGTTACAACGGACGCCTCGATTCGATTCAGACCGGAATACTAAGTGTGAAACTCAAGCATCTTGGCGCATGGAATGAAAAGCGTCGTGAGCGCGCCGCGGGATATAAGGAGTTGTTTGGCAAGAGTCGCAGCGGAGTCAACATCCCGTTCGAGCCTGCATGGTCGCGAGCGGTTTACCACCTATATGTCGTGCGCGTGGCTAATCGTGAAGGGTTGATGAATCACTTGAAAGACGCCGGTGTCGGAACTGGAATTCACTATCCAATTCCCCTGCATCTTCAGAATGCATACAAATCTCTGGGATACAAAGCCGGAGACTTCCCGGTAACCGAAAAAATTGCAGAAGAAATTGTTTCTCTACCGATGTTTCCGCAACTTTCGACGAATGATCAGGGGCGGGTAGTTGAAGAAATCAAACGTTTTCAACATTCCGTTGTGCCTAAGAAAAATCTCGGAGTTTACTCTCACGCCTGAAGAGGGCAGCATCAGAGCCATTGAGTTCTGTGGCTGACTTGAAAAAGGGATCGTAGCTGATGAAAGTATCTGGTAAGGACGTCAAGATACAAGGGCGATTGCCGCGAATCGCGTGTCTTGACGGGGACAAATACACGTTTCCGGAGAATCCTGCGGAGTTTGTGGCGCATTTGCGGGACTGCGGAACACGAATCGATGTTTTTACTTTTCTGCAGCGGCTGCCCAATACCTCGCCAATGTATGCGTATCCGTTCGAGACCGACAACCTGGCAGTCCTGCCGGTATCGACATTCGAGAACTGGTGGAACAACCAGATCAAGTCGTATCCACGCAATCGCGCACGCCAGGCGAAGAAGCATGGAGTAGAGATGCGTGAGGTTCCTTACGGCGAGGACCTGATCAAGGGCATTTGCGAAATCTACAACGAGACTCCGATCCGTCAGGGCAGAAAGTTTAATCATTTCGGGATGACCCTGGAACGAGCACGCCAATATGCCGGTACATTTCTCGATCGCAGCGTCTACATTGGAGCATTTCTCGGCGACGAGATGATCGGCTTCATCAAATTAACGATGGACGAGAGCGGCACTCAGGCCAATCTGATACACATTCTGTCGATGGCGAAACATAAAGATAAAGCGCCAACCAATGCGTTGATCGCGGAGGCGGTGAAGGCATGCGCAGAACGCAATATTTCATATCTGGTCTATGAGAACTTCACTTATGGCAACAAGATCGGGGACGGACTTTCTCGCTTCAAGGAAGTGAACGGATTTCAGCGTGTCGATCTCCCTCGATACTACGTTCCATTGACGTCGCTTGGCAGGATCGCACTGCGCCTTGGCCTGCATCACCGGTTGTCGGAACGTATTCCGGAGTCGATCGCGGCAAAGTTTCGCGAATTCCGAAGACTCTGGTATGAGCGGCGGTACCCAGCGTCGATGGTGGCGGAGAAGTAAGTCGTGCCTGGTCTGGTGGGCCTAATCACCCGGTTGCCGCGCGCTTCAGCCGAGGCCCAGTTGCGCTCAATGCTGAAGTCCATCTGTTACGAATCGTTCTACAACGTTGGAATGTGGATCGATGAGTCGCTTGGCGTGTATGTCGGATGGACGGTGTTGAAGGGCTCGTTCTCGGACGGCATGCCACTGAAAAGTGCCAATGGTGATGTCTGTATGGTCTTCTCGGGTGAGGAATACTCGGATGATCGCGTCGCTTACTTCTCACAAAATGGCCACCGATCAGCTGGTTCGAGCGAGGCTGGTTATCTGATCGAGCGTTCTCAGGAGCCGAACTTCATCCCGAATCTGAACGGCATGTTTCACGGGCTGGTTGCGAACCGCGCTCGCGGTGTCGTTACCCTTTTCAACGATCGCTACGGCATGCACCGGCTCTGCTATCACCAGACGAGCGATACGTTCTATTTCGGTTGCGAGGCGAAAGCGATTTTGGCCGCGCGTCCGGATCTGCGGACCCCCGATGCACGTTCTTTAGGGGAGTTCGTTTCGCTGAGTTGTGTTCTAGAAAACCGCACGATTTTCAAGGGCATTCAAGTGCTGCCGGCTGCTTCAGCCTGGGAATTCAGAAACGCTGAACTCTCTAACAAACTTACGTACTTCGAGGCGCAGCAATGGGAAAATCAGGCTCCTCTGACATCGGAGGCGTTCTATAACGAATTGCGCTCGGTGGTGATCTCGGCTCTTCCGAAGTATTTTGCCGGAAGGGAACAGCTGGGAATCGCGATGACCGGCGGCTTCGATACGCGGGTCATTCTAGCTTCGCACCCGCCCGCGCCTGGTTCGCTGCCGAGCTACACCTTCGGCGGGCCGTTCCGGGAATCTCGCGACGTAACCGTCGGGCGCAAGATCGCGAGTATTTGCCAGCAGCCGCACCAGATTATTGAAGTCGGAAATGACTTTCTTACTGGTTTTCCGAAGAACGCCGAGCGCACGGTCGCGATTACCGAGGGAACATCGGATATCAGCCGCGCCGATCTGTATCTCAGCCAGAGAGTGCGCCAGATCGCTCCGGCAAAGATTGTCGGGACCTATGGCAGCGAAATCTTGCGGCGCGCCGTCATGTTCAAGCCCGACGAGCCACCACAGGGGCTTTTTGAGCGAGAGTTGCTTGCACAGGTCCATGAGGTGGCGAGCACTTTTACGCGATTGCGCGAAACACAGCATCCTGTAACGTTCGCGGCTTTTACACAGTCACCGTGGTATCACCAGGGCATCCTTGCCATGGAGCAGAGCCAGTTAACAGTCCGCTCTCCATTCCTGGATAATGATTTTTTGCGCGCGGTCTATCGCGCCCCAAAAGACTATGACAGTCTCGGTGATTTCCGGATACGTCTGATTCAAGATGGCAGCAAAGCACTGGGTCGTGTGCGATCGGATCGGGGACTGGGCGGGAACGGTAATCGCCTGGCGTCTGCATTGGAACATGCGTATCAGGAGTTCACGTTCAAAGCGGAATATGCCTATGACTATGGCATGCCGCAGTCTGTGGCTCGGGTCGATCATGTTTTCTCGGCGCTGCGCTTGGAACGGCTCTTTTTAGGCCGCCATAAATTGCTGCACTTCAGGGTTTGGTATCGTGATCAGTTATCCGAGTATGTCCGGCAAATGCTGCTTGATTCGCGTACTTTGTCGAGGCCATATCTCAACAAGAGGGCTGTTGAAACAATCGTGGATGGCCATCTTAAGCGTGGGCTGAACTACACCATGCCGATCCATAAATTGATTACCCTGGAATTGCTCCACAGACTTTTCTTCGACGCTTAGGCTGCAAGTAAGCGGATCAGACCTGAAAGTTCTCCGAAACAAAATCATAGAATGTGACATGACGTCGTCCGTATCAACTGCGATCGATCCTGTTTCAAAGAGCAGCAACGATAACTTGCAGCTACGAGACGTACTGACAGGCGTGCGCCGCTTCATCTCTTGGCTCGACGGATATGGCGAAGACTCCTACGACTTTCAGACGTTTTACGCGAGCGATTTCTCGCGAAATATTAAAGCGCTCTACTATCGCAAGCCGCTCCTCGGGACGATGGCAGTTGCTCCGATAATTTTCTGCGAGGCCTTCGTGCCCTCCGCGCGGAAGTTATTTTGGAAGCCGCAGAGGTTCCCCATTGCCGATGCGCATTTCGCGATGGGCTTTGCGTTCCTGGCCAAGTATCTGAATAGCGACGAATACTGCAATCGCGCGCTCCATTTTTTGCAGGTGCTCGAGGAAACCCGCTGCCCCGGCTACGAACGCTACTGCTGGGGCTATCCGTTCAACTGGGAGGGGATCCGAGGTACGATCCGGGAGGGAACGCCACTCATCACGACCGTTCCTTATGTGTACGAGGCGTTCCGGGAAGTCTACCGAATCGATCACAATGATCGCTGGCGCGAGATCATGCGCTCCACCGCCGAGCACGGTTTGCGCGATTATCAGGATTTCCCGACATCAACCAAAGCGGCTTCCTGCTCTTATACGCCGAATCCCGAGCAATCAGTTGGCGTGATCAATGCGAATGCGTATCGGGCGTTTCTGCTGACACAGGCGGCGAAGGATTTCGCAGAGAGCCGCTATCAGGAGACCGCTGACCGAAATCTCTGCTTTGTGCTGGAAGCTCAGAATGCGGATGGCTCCTGGTACTACGCAAACGATGGCAAGAGACATTTCGTCGATCACTTTCATTCCTGCTTTGTGATGAAGGCGCTAGCCAAGATCGAAGCGCTGACCGGCAACCGCGACTGCACAAAGGCAATCGAACGCGGGATTGAATATTACGTCGCCAATCTTTTTGAGGAAGATGGTGTTCCGAAACCGTTTTCCCGTCCTCCGCGGCTCATTGTCTACCGGCGCGAGCTTTACGACTACGCGGAGTGCATCAATCTTGGCGTCTTGCTACGGGGCCGCTTCGAAAAGCTCGATCGTATTGTCGATGGCGTGGTGAATCAAGTCTTGAACATCTGGCAAAAGCCGGATGGATCGTTCCGATCACGGCAACTGTTGCTTGGCTGGGACAATGTTCCCATGCATCGCTGGGCGCAGGCGCAATTGTTCCGGTCTTTGTGCTTACTGTTGGAGAGCACGAAGCCCGGCTCTGTTTCCGCAGTAGGGCAGCCTGAGCAGGAACCGGCGCACAACTTCTAAACGCGAGCCTCTGCCGCGTGAATAGAGATTAAGTCAAGATATGGATAAGAGTGGTTCTTCCGTTCCTTTCGTCATTGTCACCCCGGCGCGTAATGAAGCGGCCTTCATCTCGCAGACGATTGAGTCCGTTATCGCGCAGACGTCCTTACCGCTTAAGTGGGTGATCGTGGATGACGGCTCAACTGATGATACGTTCGAGGTCGCAAAGGGTTACGCCACAAAGCATTCGTGGATTGAGGTAGTTCAGAACTCTGCGTCGCGAGAGCGTAGTTTTGGCGCCAAGGTGCGCGCTTTCAATCTCGGGTATGACAAAGTCAAACAGTTGGACTATGAAGTTATCGTAAATATTGATGCCGACGTTTCATTTGCGCCGGATTATTGCGAATTCGTGCTGAGTAAATTTGCCGAAGACCCAAGCCTCGGTGTCGCGGGAACCGTGTTCGAAGAAGATGGATACAGCTCGGATCGGAACAGTTTCGAGGGACAGCGCCACGTGGCGGGTGGCTGCCAATTTTTCCGCAGACGATGCTTCGAGGATGTGGGCGGATATATCGCGAACGAGGCGGGCGGAGTCGATTGGATCGCGGTCACGACGGCTCGAATGCTGCGGTGGAAGACGAAGTCATTTCGAGAGAAAAGCTTCTTTCATCATCGTCATCTTGGAACAGCGCAGCGGAGTCTGCTTTCGTCTGTTTATTCCTACGGAAGTAAGGACTACTACCTGGGCTGGCATCCGCTGTGGGAAGTATTTCGCGTGGCGCATCGCATCACGAAACGACCCTATCTGCTGGGAGGGCTCGCACTCGGTTCAGGCTATATATCTGCGATGCTGCGCAGAGAAAAACGGCCGGTCTCCCGTGAACTGATGGCTTTCCATCGCAAAGAACAGATGCTTAAGCTGCGAGCCATCGTCAAGAGCATTTTAACTTTCAAGCCCATCGACAGTTTTGAGTTACTTCCTGACTAATCACCCACCAATTAGGTTGCTGTGATCGAACAAGCGATCTGACCATTTATGTGCGGAATTTGCGGACAATATAATTTTGGTAGTTCGTCGCCAGTCGAGCGATCAGACATCGAGCTAATGGCGAGGAGCATCGCCCATCGCGGTCCCGATGACGAGGGCTATTACATCTCTGGCCCTTTGGGGCTTGGCTTTCGCCGGCTTTCGATCATTGATCTCACCGGCGGGCATCAGCCCATGTGCGACGAGCAGCAGTCGGTTTGGGTAGTTTTCAATGGTGAGATCTATAACTTTCTAGAGCTCCGGCGTGAACTGGAAGGCCACGGTCACGTCTTCCGCACGAACTCAGATACGGAAGTCATCATCCATGGCTACAAGCAGTGGGGCGATGACGTGCTGAACCGGCTCAATGGCATGTTCGGTCTGGCGATCTGGGATGTACGAGAGAGGCGATTGGTTCTTGCCCGCGATCCATTCGGAATCAAGCTGCTCTACTACAGAATCGAAGGCAACCGTTTGTATTTTGGCTCGGAGATGCGAGCCGTTCGCGCAACGATGCCAGAAGCAGCGGAAATTAACCCAAATGCGCTGAATCTCTTTCTTCGTTTTCGCTTTACCCCGTCGCCTTACACGATCCTCAAAGGCGTTTATAAGCTGGCTCCAGGCACCAAACTGACCGTCCAGAACGGCAGCTACGAAGTAAGCCGGTGGTATCAATTCAGACCGACGCCGTTCTCGCCGCCAAAGTCCTCGGAGCAGGCCCGCGAAGAATTACTGGCCATTTACAAGGCGGCTGTTAAACGCCAGCTCATCAGCGATGTGCCAGTCGGGCTGCTATTGAGCGCCGGTATTGATTCTGGGTTGTTGCTGGCCTTGATGAATCTCAATGGAAATGGTTGGCCGACGTACACGGTTGGGTACGGTTCCAGTTTCGCAGATGATGAATTGGCCGACGCGGTAGAAACGGCGCGCATCCTTGGATCAGAACACACGAGTGTCGTCATTGATCGGTCGATTTTCGAGGAGGTGCTCCCGAAAATTGTTGCGTGCCTCGAAGAACCGATCGCGACCTCATCGATTGTCCCCATGTACTTCGTGTGCGAGCGCGCCCGGCAGGATGTAAAAGTAGCTCTGGTTGGGCAGGGGCCCGATGAACTGTTCGGTGGTTATCGGCGTCATCTGGGTGTCCGTTATGGTGGCCTGTGGGCACAATTACCGTCGTGGATGCGCGATTCTATTTCTTCGGCGATTACCGCGCTCCCGAGAAATGAAACCCTTAAGCGAGGAGTTCATTCGCTGGCGGTCCCAGACCGGCTGGCTCGGTATCAGCACGTTCTCTCGCTTCTGCCAGAAGAACAGGTCGACGGTCTATTCCAAGAGGGATTGTTGGAACGACATTCTGGTGAAACGATGACGGAGTGCTGGGCGAGCATGACCGGGTTGATGTCGGAGACCGACGAACTTGGCGGGCTCCAGTTCCTCGAAGTTCGCTCTACACTTCCTGACGAACTACTGATGTATGCGGATAAGCTTTCCATGGCGCACAGCCTCGAACTGCGCGTTCCGTTCGTGGATAAAGAGATTGTCGAATATGTGGAACGCCTGCCCGCAAATCTCAAGGTGAGGAATGGTTCTAGAAAGTGGTTACATCGCCAGGTGTGCCGGGATTATCTGCCTGAGTCGATCGTAAAACGGCCGAAACGCGGTTTCGCGATGAACGTTGTGGATGACTGGTTCCGTGGTGCCATCGACAGCAGAATGAGCGAGATTTTCCTCGACGATAGCTCCAAGATATATCAATACCTTCGTTCGAGTGCTGTGCGCGAGCTTTTCGTCCACCATTCCTCCGGCCAAGAGGACAACCACAAAATGCTGTTCAGCCTCGTAGTGTTTGAGGAGTGGTTGCGCGCACACGAATCTCCGATACCGGCAATGGCTTAGAGCTGGCCTAACTCAGCGGATGAACAATCCAACTAACATGGTAAGTCAGGAGAGTGGACTGCCCCGGGGCATGCCAAAGCCGGTCTCGGCCGACTCTTTTATTATTGGGCCCGAGGATCGGATTTTGGTGACCGGCGCTGCAGGGTTTATAGGCTCTCGCGTCGTAGCAAGCTTGATGGAACGTGGCTTCCGCAATGTGGTCTGTTTCACCCGTCCATCGAGTAACATGGCGAGGCTCGAGGCTATCCGAAACACGGCACAGGGGGCCCGGTTCGAGGTAGTCCGAGGCAATCTGCTCTCGCGGGCGGATTGCGAAGCGGCAACCAAGGGAGTCTCGGTGATCTACCACTTGGCCGCGGGCACTGGAGAGAAGTCCTTTCCCGATGCCTTTATGAATTCAGTGGTTACGACCCGCAACCTGCTCGAAGCAGACGCACAAAATGGGTTTCTGAAAAGATTTGTTGTGGTCAGCTCATTTGCTGTTTACAGCAACCGCCAAAAAACAAGTCGTCTAGATGAATCGTGTCCCGTCGAACCGCATCCGGAGCGTTCCGGAAACGCATACTGCTTTGCCAAGGTCAAGCAAGAGCAGATCGTTAGGGAGCTGTCGAAGAAGTTCTCGATCCCCTACGTGATCGTCAGGCCCGGAAGCGTGTATGGCCCGGGTCAGGCCGGGATTACATCACGCGTGGGCATCGCGGCGTTTGGGCCCTTTTTGCACCTTGGCGGCTTCAATGCGGTACCTTTTACGTACGTCGATAATTGCGCGGAAGCGATTGTGTTGGCAGGCCTGGCCGGGGGTGTGGAGGGGGAAGCATTCAACGTGCTTGATGATGATGTTCCGTCGAGCCGCCGCTTTTTAAAGTTGTACAAACAGAACGTGCGATCCTTCCGATCAGCTTACATCCCGCATATGCTCAGCTATGCTTTCTGTTATCTCTGGGAGAAATACTCGCAGTATTCAGAGGGACAGTTACCCTTGGGTTTCAATCGCCGCCGCTGGTATGCGGAGTGGAGACGGACCAGTTACACGAACGCAAAGCTCAAAGAACGGTTAGGTTGGTTGCCCAAAGTGCCTACCAACGAAGGATTGCGTCTTTATTTTGAAAGTTGCGCGCAGAGGGAACAGCATGCTTAAGGTCGCGATCGTTGGCTGCGGAAAAATCGCTGACGCGCATGCAGCGCAGATCCTGAGAATTCCCGGTTGCGAAATCGTGGGCGTCTGTGACCGGGAACCGCTCATGGCCCAGCAGCTCGCGGAACGATTTCCGGTCAAACGGTGGTTTACCGACGTGGCGGAGCTTGTGAGCGAGGCACAGCCTGACGTTATCCATATCACGACTCCGCCGGCGAGCCACTTCGACATTGCCAGATTTTGTTTAGAACACGATTGCCACGTCTATGTCGAGAAGCCCTTCACGCTCGACGCGCACGAGGCTCAGCGACTGGTGGATTTGGCCGAGCGAAGAGGGATCAAGCTGACAGCGGGTCACAACCTTCAATTCAGCCACGCTGCCCGAAAGGTCAGGGCTCTAGTTACCGATGGCTATCTTGGCGGGCGCCCCGTGCACATGGAAAGTCACTATGGCTATAACCTTGGTGACGCGGCGTACGCGCGGGCCTTGCTCGGCGACAAGGCACATTGGGTCCGCAGGCTGCCTGGGAAGTTAATACAGAACATCATCAGCCATGGAATCGCGCGGGTCGCGGAGTTTCTAACTGGCGATGATGTTCAGATAATCGCTCACGGCTTTACCAGCCCGCTGCTCAAAGGAATTGGTGAGAACGAGATCATAGATGAACTGCGAGTGATCATCTCAGATTCTGAGGGTACCACCGCCTACTTCACGTTCTCATCGCAGATGCATCCGTCGCTGCATGAGTTTCGCATTTTTGGGCCAAAGCACGGTCTTGTTCTTGATCAGGATCACGAGATCGTGCTTCGCCTGCGCGGCGAGAAATTCAAGAGCTACGCGGACTTCTTTATTCCTCCCGTGCTGTTAGCGAAGCAACATCTCAGCAATCTCCGGCGGAATGCAAAGCTATTTCTAGCCCGCGATTTTCAGATGGATGCGGGTTTGAAGGTTCTTACTGAGTCCTTCTATCGGTCGATTCGTGAAGATGCACCGGTTCCCATTCCTTATCGCGAGATTCTGCTTACGTCCCGTATTATGGATATGATTTTTGATCAGATTGGGAATCGAGTTCCTAACCAGGCGGCGGCCAACCGATCGCAGGCGGATGTTGACTTCCAAACGCAGCATCGCGAAACCGTGCCAGCAATGAAGAGATGATGGAGCGTCTTCGAGTTTCAGTCAGGGATCACGTGCGAGAACATAACGGCCTTAGATTCGTGCCCGGATACAAATGAACCCGTCGATAGCCAGACTTCTTTTTGCCGTCGGCATCGCAGGTCTCTTTTACCTGAACCGGGACAAATCCGTCCGTACATCCAGAGCATTGTGGATCCCCGTCATCTGGTTGTGGATCATCGGGTCAAGGTCGGTTTCCCTGTGGCTAAGCGGGGCTTCGCCTAATCCGAGTGCCGAAGGCACTTCCACCGACACTCTAGTCTATTCGCTATTACTCGCAAGTGGGGTGGTACTTCTGGCTCGCAGAGGGCAGCGTACGCTTTCGGTGGCGGTGGCGAGTTGGCCGATCGTTTTGTACTTCCTATTTTCTCTCATGAGCGTAGCGTGGTCCGACTTTCCAGGCGTGGCGATCAGACAATGGATCAAGGCGACGGGCGATTTAGTAATGGCCTTAGTTGTGGTCACGGAGCCGCAGGCGATCGCTGCGCTCCGGAGGCTGTTTTCGCGCGTCGGTTTTGTCCTCTTACCGGCATCTGTACTCCTAATCAAGTACTATCCAAATTTAGGTCGCAGATACGGCGAATGGGTGGGAGAGCAACACAATACGGGAGTGACAACAGATAAGAATTTGCTTGGGCTTATAACATACATCCTGACACTTGGAGCCTTGTGGCAGATACTTCGATTATGGAGAAACCGGGATCTCCCCGATCGCACCCGTCAACTCGTTGCTCAATGCACTTTGTTCGGATTCGGTATCTGGCTCCTGGGTAGCGCCGATTCGGCAACGTCTATCATGTGCTTCACTATCGGTGCCGTTCTCATTCTGGCCCTCAACTGGCGGCGAATCGGAGGTCGGCCAGCCGACGTGCATAAATTCGTTCTGACCCTCGTAGTAGTCGTCGGACTGATTGAGCTTACAGGGGCGTACGCAGCAATCGTGCATGCACTGGGCAGAAAAACGGACCTTACAGGCAGGACTGATATCTGGTCGGTGCTGATTCCTATGGCGCCCAATAGTCTGATAGGCGCTGGTTTTGAGAGCTTTTGGCAGGGATCTCGTCTGCAAAGAGTGTGGGACGCATTTCCGAACCTCCACGTCAACGAAGCTCACAATGGTTATTTAGAGGTATATCTGAACCTTGGAGCGATAGGCCTAATTCTAGTAGTTGCCATCCTTATTCATGGCTATTTCCGCGCTGTCGCCACCTTTCGGACGGATCGAAGCGCGGCCGGTTTGATGTTGGCCTACGTGGTGACAGCTGTGATGTATAGCTATACGGAAGCTGGCTTTCGGATGCTTAGCTACGCCTGGAGCTTTTTGCTATTGGCAATTATTGCCGCAAGCAGAATTTCAAGGTTCACTGTGCAAGCGCCCAGCCGCGCACCGGTCGAAGCGTCGCGGCGATTGATTGCCAATGGGCAAAGCGCGTCAGTTCCGACAAACCATGCACCCGCCCGAGAGGAGTTCCAGTTTCCAACCCGGTGAGAGCTGGGATCCCGTGTAGCAAATAGTTATGGTGGAGGTGGGGTGAACATCGCTGTTCGAGGCACAGGCGGTTTGTTTCGGTAGGTCTTTCTAGCCCTGAATTTGAATGCGATCGGAACAATTAACGATGCATCTTCTAAAAGCTCGGCTTAAATCGTCTTTCTTCCGCGATGCCTACTGGGTTGTTGGCCATCGGGAAAGACTTGCGTCCTTGCGGCAAGAGGTTGATTTTTATAAGAGCGTGCTAACGGGATTTAAGCGAGGCGACCTCATATTCGATATCGGTGCCAACGAGGGTGCGAAGACCGATGTATTTATAAGGCTGGGAGCGCGGGTTGTCGCCATCGAACCTGACGATGCCTCCTGTGCAAATCTGAGAGCAAGATTCTCAAGATTTCGTATTCGTCCCCTGCCAGTAACGGTTGTCCCGCAGGCCGTTAGCGATCGGGTGGGGAGCGAGAAGATGTTGAATGACGGTCCGGGTTCGGCCGTCAATACATTAAGTCCGAAGTGGGCTGAAAGCCTCAAGAAGGGCAAAGAGGCCTTTCCATACGAGCACTGTGGCCTAGAATTCAGCCAAATGAAGGTGGTCGAGACCACCACAATCGACGAACTAATTAGACAACACGGCGTACCCTTTTTTGTGAAGATTGACGTGGAGGGCCTTGAGCTAAGCGCCCTGCGTGGGATGCAACGGCCAGTCCCCTATCTTTCATTCGAGGTTAACTTGCCTGAATTTAGGGATGAGGGATTGGAGTGCATCCGGGTGCTGGCGCATTTGGCACCCACCGGACGGTTCAACTATATCTTGGACTGTATTCACGGTTTGACACTCATGGAGTGGGTGCCAGCGGACGAATTCGCTGATGTACTGAAGGATTGCGGCGAGAGAAGCATCGAGGTCTTTTGGAAAACCGATGCTAAGTCAGGCCGTCGAGAGGCAACTGGTTAGTCGTTCATTTCTCCGCCGTTGAACTTCATCTGGACCTCAGTGCTGGCCACGGAAACTGATTCCAAAAAGGTTTGTCCCCTCACACAGAACCAAGCATAGTAAGCCTTTTGGCATTTCTGATCGAAACCAAATAAAGTAAGTACGGGAAGCGAGCAGCCATGGAGTTGAATCAATGATTAACGGAAAACGTATTGCAGTCGTGATGCCAGCATACAACGCCGAAAAAACGCTCGAAAAGACAGTGGCAGAGCTAACCGACATCGTCGATATCAAAATCCTTGTCGACGATTCGAGCACGGATCAAACCGCGGAGCTGTCGAAGCGTCTTGGCGTCCTCACCTTTATTCACGATGCAAACTATGGCTATGGCCGTAACCAGCAGACTTGCTATCGCGAGGCCTTGGCCGCGGGCGCGGACATTGTGGTGATGTTACATCCTGACTACCAATACTCGCCGATGCTTGTTCCAGCCATGGCGGGGATGGTGGCGAGTGGAATCTACGATATGGTGCTGGGGTCGCGCATTCTCGGAGCAGGGGCGCTGAAGGGTGGAATGCCCTTCTATAAGTATGTATTCAACCGTCTGCTCACGGCGTTCCAGAACCTTTTTCTGGGTGTAAAACTTTCGGAGTACCACACCGGATTCAGAGCATTTTCGCGAGATTTATTGCAGACACTTCCACTGCTTGAGAACTCCGACGACTTTGTCTTCGATAACCAGATGATCGCGCAAGCGGCAATGTTTGGCTTCAAGATCGGCGAAATCTCTTGCCCGACTAAGTATTTTGAAGAAGCTTCCTCAATCAGCTTCCGGCGCAGCGTCACGTATGGGCTCGGAGTTCTGGGGACGACAGCGAGTTTTTTCCTACACAAGAAGGGCATATTCCAGATCGCACGTTTTGAGCCCGGCGGAAAGAAGCTGTCAAACCGGCATTATTCAGAGGCAGGACAAGCCTGCTGAAACCTCCTCTCGCTGAGTGAAACGTCAGCGAGCTCCTACCGCGATTATGAGCCAGATTCGACAGATGCTCGAAGATCCTCGCCGATTCCGTCACCACATGGTCATGGTGTTGGGCATCGCTTTTCTCGTGCGATTGGCAGTGGTCGTCGTGTTCTGGCATTCATGGGGTTGGCATCACGGGGAGATCCCAGATGCATGGAATAAACTCGCGATCAATCTGGTTGATAACGGGACCTTCGGATTCGCTCCCAACCAATCGACGATTGCTCGAGGTCCGATTTTTCCACTGGTCGAGGTCCCACTCTACGTTGCGTTTGGGGAAAAGTATGCCGGCTGGTGTATAAGCCTCCTACTGCTGGATACACTGACATGTTTTCTTGTGATGATCCTATTTCGGAGGTTGTGGGGTAATCTCCCCGCCCTCCTGGCGGGACTCTTTTACGCCGTCAATCTTCCAATCGTCTACTACACTGCTAAGATTTCGCAGGTCACGAGCATACTTCCATTTGTCGTGGTTTACCTGTACCTGTTCTCATCGTGGGAAGATGATTATTCTTCCCGGTGGCGGCCATGGGCGCTTGGGCTGGTCTCTGGGCTGATGATCCTCAATAAAACGGTCTATTTGCCGATTCCAATTGCCTGTTCGGCCCTGCTGCTCTGGTCGAAACGGTTCGAAATCAAGCGTATTGTCCAATTGCGACCGGTCGCACTTTATCTATTGGTAACTGCCGCAGTTGTTGCTCCCTGGACGATCCGGAACTACGTCGTAACCGGGGGAAAACTGGTCCCGGTTCAAAGCATGTTCTGGGAGCTCAACGTTCAGGACGTGCTTTACTATGACCTCTCGAAAGAGGGAGGGCTCGACCGTCCAGAAGGAGTGACGCTCGATTACTTCATCCAACAAGAGCGCCAGATGCTTATCGCGAATGGCGTTAATCCTGACTACGTGAAATCCATGAGCCGTGCTAAATGGGAATACGCCTGTGAACGAGCCTACCGCGCGGTTTATCTGGAATGGCTTAGGCAAGATCCGAGCAAGATTCTGCGCGTGAAAGTGAGAAATCTCTGGAACTTTTGGCTACGAGCGGAGAACTGGCAGAAGACTCGGCTGCTTATCTTGATGCAGATTCCGTTCCTAGCAGCAGTGACGGCAAGTCTGGCAATTCTTTTTCGTAAGCAACAACTTCACCGCGTGAAGTTTGGTTTGATCATGATTCTGGTACTGTGGGCCGAGCACGTCGTGGTTTTTGCGTGGGGCCGTTTTTCCCTGGATCTGGTTCCCATTCTCGGTTTGATCTTCGGACTGGGAGTTTCGGCGGCGATGGTAACGCAGACGAACGAGCCTTCTACTGGAGTCCTTGCGGAAGCTCCAGGAATACTGGTTTCTAGCCGACAGTGATGAATCAAGAAGAATCCAGAGGCATGGCGCCGATGTACAGCGATAAGCCACACCTCCGTCGGATTCAGCCGTTACAGTCCCGACTCTGCGCTACAGTTTCAGTGCGCAGTGGCTTGGAGTCCTGTCGGGGGGGGCAGCGTCGTCCCGGTTCCGGTTCCTGTGAGCGGGTGGGGATAAGTATAGGGCGTGTAGTAGAGGCTCCATGTGTTCGTGGCTGTGCAGCTATAGAGTTGACCTTGTCCACCGCTTCCGCTCTGATTCCAGTTTCCTTGATCTGTAGCCCAATAAGCCACGCCCGTGGTACACGACGAGGGACGATTCGCGAGTGTCCCATGCCCCATGCCGATTGCAGTTGTGCCGTTGAACGGGGCTGTGGAACTGGTTTGCGCTCCCTGATTCGCATTTTCGATGTAGTAATTGCGGTTCTGGATTACCCGAGCGGTGTCAGAGTAAACGATCGAGCCCGGCGCAATGCTAGCGTTGACCATCCACACATAGCTGGGCGAGACAACCTGGGCCGCAGCAACAACCGTGCAACTATTTCCCGTTCCCGCTGGAGTGCAACTCGAGCTATAAAGAACTCCCGCTCCTCGGCCGCCAGCCTGGTCGACACAAGCCGTGGCGCGCAGAATCTGGATCGAGTCACCGGAAGAAGGAGAATATTGTCCGGGGCCGCCACCATTGGCAAAGGTCAGAGTGTTGGAACCGTTCCCTGTGATTTCAGACCCATTGTTTTGTGTAACATCGTGGATTGAGTATGGTGCCCCATTCACAAACCACTGGTTGCTCGTCCAACCGGGACTGCCAGACACAGTTATGGTGCCACCCGAGACCGAAGTTATGGTGCCCGAGAAGTATGTCTTTCCGTCGTTCGTGTCGTAGCCGCTCGAACCGTCGCATGGTTCCCATGTGGTGCCACCGGGATTACCTTGCGTCCGGTAGGTGTCCAGATTCAGTATGGTGCCAAAGTAGCTGTTCGATGCAGGCGTAAATGAATTACCCCATGTTAAGCCCGTTCCACCTCGCGCTCCGATGACGGGAGGGCATCCGCCAAAGGCTGCAGCATTACAGTTCCATGCGTTCTCATAAAATTCCCATGCCCTCGAACTTCGCGGGCGTCCATTAGTCTCCGTTCCATGCCAAGCCAACGCAGCGTTATAGTTATCTGTAATGTTGAACGTGTTGTAGCGGGCAACTTCCCGGCCGCCTCCACGGTTTTGCAAACCACCCTGAATAGGATTGCCTTCGTTGTCAGATACTCCAGCGTCGTTGAACGTATTATTTTCAAAGAACAGGAAGTTGGACGAACCATAGTTTTCAGGCTGTGCCCATGCATTGTCTCCGTAGAGGCCCACGCCAAGATAGCTTGCGTTCGACTCTTCGGCAATTTCCAGATAATTTCCGGCGGATCCGTTAATGGTGTTGTGGTCAACGACTCCGAAAACGTCGCTGATCGCGGTGATGCCGTAAGAGATACCTACCTCCGCGTGTCCAGCCCAGTTATTGAACGTGATGTTGTCCATGCGGAGATTCGGACATCCTCCGCTTGTGCAAGTCCCGAGGATCGAAAGCGCAATGCCCGACCCACTACCGGACGCGATGGTCATGCAAGACAAGCGACTGGTCGAATTTCCATACTGAGGCGACATCGCGAATGCGGTGGTGCCGCTGGTCACTGTGATCGTGGTTCCGCTGGCGCAGGACGAGGATGCAGCGCTCGTGGTTGGTCCCGAGTTGGGCGTACCGGAGCCTGCGATGGTGATTCCCATGCCCGACACGGTGACTCCGGAAGTCCAAGTGCATGTTCCGCCAGGAATGTTGACGGTGTCACCATCCGCGGCGGTATTGACGGCTGCCTGTACGGCGCTTTGGTTGCAAGAGGCCGCGTTGATGGTGCCTTGAGCCAAGGCGGTGGTATGCATACACGCGAGGAAGAAGAGTACGGAATAAATGGCGAACGCCAGTCGCTTCATGATGATTCGTCTCCAGCCAGGGAAAGTTGTAGGTGCATTTCTGCCGGCGCCAACCGTCATCGAACGGCAGAAAACAGCGCGAACTTTAGTGTGATTTGCCAAATCGAAGATCCATCTTCCGCATTTTTCAAACCGCGCAAGACGATTGTCAATGACCCAAGGGCCGATGCCATCACTTCCAAGACACATAATAACGGCTCAAAGCCGCGGATCTGCAGGGCCAGCCGAACGCATACATCGCATTCGTTCTGCCCAAGTTTTTTTGGACTACGGCTTCAGTTTACGCGGCATGGGACGCTTGTATATACCCGGAAGTGCATTTGTTTGCATCCGAACGTACATTGTCGGTAGTGGTCGATAGAAGCCAAGAGGTAACGATTCTTGCGGGGGCGCCAGTAATGTCCGGATCGGTAATCCAGGAGAGACAGGGAAGATTAATCCAGGAAAGATCAATCCAGGAAAGATCAATGGATGACCAGCGGGATGGCGCTGCCTTGAAGGAAGCGATCCCGAGGCAGGACATCACGGTGTCGCTGCTGACGGGGGGAGGAGACAGGCCCTATGCGTTCGGTCTCGCGACGGAACTCATGTCCAAAGGCGCGGTTCTCGACATCATCGGCAGTGACGAGCTTGACAGCCCGCAATTTCACGCTAACCCGCGCGTGAGGTTTTTGAACCTCCGAGGAGATCAACGCTCGGACGTTAGCTTCCTAGGCAAGCTCAGACGGGTCCTGTTGTATTACGTCAAGCTTATCGGCTACGCGGCCGGAGCCAAACCAAGAATCTTTCATATCCTCTGGAACAACAAGTTTGAAGTCTTCGATCGCACGCTCCTGATCCTCTACTACCGGATGTTGGGGAAGCGAATCGTGCTCACAGTTCATAACGTGAATGCGAAGAAACGTGATGGTAAGGACACATGGCTCAACCGCTTTACACTGAGAATGCAGTATCGACAAGCTGATCATATCTTCGTGCACACAGAGGAGATGAAGCGTGAGCTTAGCAGTGAATTCGGAGTTGATAGTAGACGTGTAACAGTGGTCCCATTCGGGGTTAATAATGACGCTCCGGATACCCACCTTACGCCAAAAGAAGCGAAAGATCGCTTGGGAATCCAACAGAGCGAGAAAGCCATTCTATTCTTTGGGAACATACTGCCCTACAAGGGGCTCGAATACCTGGTCGATGCGTTTCAGAGGGTTGCCGCACTTGGAGGTGATTATCGAATGATCATTGCGGGGCGGGCTGCTCGTCACCAAGAATACTGGGCTGGGATTCGGGAAAGAATTGATGAAGACGTAAAAAAGGGGCGAGTAGTGCTGAGAGCTGATTTCATCCCGGATGAGGAGACCGAAGTCTATTTCAAGGCGGCGGATGTTCTCGTATTACCTTATAGACATATTTATCAAAGTGGCGTTCTTTTTCTTGCGTACGGTTTTGGACTGCCGGTACTGGCATCTGACGTCGGCTCACTGAGAGACGATATTGTTGAAGGCAAGACAGGCTTTTTATTTAGGTCGGAGGATGCGGTTGATTTGGCGAAGAAGATCATGGATTACTTTCAAAGCGAGTTATTCGCTAATTTGAGCACCCATCGCCAAGATATTCGCGATTATGTGAAGCGGCAACATTCCTGGGATATTGCAGGAATGGAGACGGTCCGCCTGTATTCGGATTTGCACAACGAGGATAGCATCAGCAGAGTTCAAAAATCCACGGCTATGGGAAAGGTTCCCCGATGAAGCCGCTGGTTTCAATTCTGATCTCCGCGTACAACGCCCAAGAGTGGATCGGGTACACGTTAGAATCGGCCATCGCTCAAACTTGGTCACGCAAGGAAATCATTGTAGTTGACGATGGGTCAACGGACGCGACTGCCGAAATCATGCGGAGATTCACCTCGAGAGGGGTCACAATTATCACAACGGAGAACGCTGGCCTTTCCGCGGGGCAAAACTGTGCTTACAGGCATTGTCAAGGGGACTACATCCAATTCCTGGATGCGGATGACCTTCTCGCGACGGATAAGATTGAGCGCCAACTTGCCGCCCTCACGACGGCTGATAACAAGCGGATACTTCTCTCTTCGCCCTGGGCTCCGTTCTATTATCGGACGCGGCATGCCCGTTTTGTTCGTAACTCAGTGTGGCAGGACCTTACGCCTGTGGAATGGCTTTCGAGAAAAATGGCAGACAATCTCCACATGCAAAATGCGACCTGGCTCGTGAGCCGCGAACTCGCCGAAGCAGCTGGGCCGTGGGACGAGAGTCTTCACTATGACCAAGATGGTGAGTATTTCGCTCGCGTGCTTTTGGCATCCGAGCGTACGCGATTTGTGCCAGAAACAGGGATCTTCTATAGGGTCACCGGCTCAAACCGAATTAGCTACATCGGCAACTCGGATAAGAAGAAAGAGTCCTTGCTCCGTTCGATGAAGCTGCATATTCAATATCTACGCTCGCTTGAAGATAGTGAACGAGTTCGAAAGACTTGCTTGACGTACCTGCAGAATTGGTATGTTCATTTCTATCAGGGACGGCCGGATCTCGTAGAAAACCTGCAGAAAATGGCTGGAGAACTTAATGGGCATCTAGAAGAACCTCGCCTAAGCTGGAAGTACGCTTGGATGAAACCGATCTTCGGCCTAGAACACGCGAAATCCGTGCAAATGGCGCTTCCCCAGCTCAAAGCGTCGTGCTTTCGCCGCTGGGACAAGTTGATGTATACGTTGGAGGAAAATCCCATTGCAAGGCCGACAGCGGTGACAAGTACGTGATCGACACGATCCGTCTTCCTGCGTGGACGCTTATCGTCCATCGCTATGCACGACACATAAGAAGATTCGGCAAAGTTAATCCCGCACTCCGAACTGGAAAAACTCCCGCGGATTTCGAATTTCGAACCGAATCAGATACAAGACGGCAGGCTAGGGTCTTAACCACCACCCAGCCTTATTTGGATCATTAACGCGTATGTCCACGAAACCGATACAAGCACCGGACCATCTCAGCACGGAGCATCTGCACGCGGACTTAAAGGGCAGATCGGTGCGCGGCGGCTTCTGGACACTGATCTCGCAAGGCGCGCAGTTCGTTCTGGGGTCTGTTTCAACCATCGTGTTGGCGCGGTTGCTCACGCCATCCGATTTTGGAATTGTAGCCATGGTCACGGCCGTCACGTCTCTCGGCGTGGCCTTTGCTGACCTGGGCCTTTCTGAGGCAACCATCCAACGGACGGAAATTACCCACGAGCAGGTCAGCGCGCTGTTCTGGGTCAACCTCGCTATCGGCCTGGGTCTCGCGCTCATCACGATGATGCTTGCGCCAGTGCTGGCTTGGTTCTACCGCGAGCCGCGTCTAGTTAACATCACATTGGTGATGTCTTTGACATTCGTGATTGGTGGCCTGAGAGTACAGCACACCGCATTGCTCAAGCGGCAAATGCGATTTTCAGCTCTGGCCATCCGCGATGTGATCTCGCTTCTCGTCGGAGTTCCGGTTGCCATCATCTTAGCCCTACGCGGGGCCAATTACTGGGCGATCGTTGCCATGCCTCTGGCCACGAATTTTACTCAAATGGTGCTTTCCTGGGTGATGGTACGGTGGCTGCCCAACCTGCCACGGCGTGGTGCCAACGTTCGTTCGTTGCTTTCGTTTGGCGGCAATGTTGCAATCTCTTATTTCATTACCAACATGGTGCGCAGCGCCGATAGCGTGATGGTGGGCTGGTATTGGGGCGCCAACCCGCTCGGCCTGTACTCGCGCGCCTACAACCTGCTTATGTTGCCCGTCCGTCAGCTCAACGGACCAGCTGCTAGCGTCGCGGTACCGGCGTTCAGCAGGTTGCAGAGCGATCCCGAGCGCTTCGCCCGATATTATCTGCGGGCGGTTAATCTGATGATCTGGATTGCCGCTCCAGTTTTCGCTTTTCTCTTCGTTGCCGCAAAGCCGGTGATCGTGCTTGTACTTGGTCCTAAGTGGGAGCAAGCAGCGCCTGTTTTTCAGATTCTCGTTATTTCCGCGTTTGGGCAACTTATGCTCGACTCATCAATTTGGTTGCTCATAAGTCGAGGGTCGTCGCAACGGCTTTTGAAACTCTTACTGATTGTTTCTCCAATCATGATCGCCAGCTTCGCCGTTGGACTGCCTTTCGGAATCAAGGGCGTCGCCCTCTGTGGGTCGCTTGCATTGCTTATCGTCTCTCCGTGGATCCTGCGCTTTACTTTCCAGGGCACAAATTTGAATCTGCGACGTCTCTGGCGAGCACTTGCATCCCCTGTATTGGTATCCGTCGTTACCGCTATCTTTGCTGACTTCGCCGCGCGACGGTTCAATGCGCAGTCTACAATTCCCCAGCTTCTGTTGGTCGCTGTATGTTTTGCTTCAAGCTACCTTTTTTCGCTTGCCATACCCGCCGTCCGCGGAGAAATCATGTCTTTTCTTAATCTCTTGAAGAGGTCAGAGTCTGGTACATTGCCCATTCCAGCCGCAGACCTTGAAGGCATATCCTCATGACGCCACAATCCACCAGTCGCACCGGGGGCAAAACCGCGATCGTCACAGGCGCGGAGGGCTTCATCGGCTCTCATCTCGTGAAGTTCCTTCACGCCAAGGGATGGCAAGTAATCGGATGCCATCGTCCGCATGAGGCGAATTTGTTCCCCGTTGCGGATAACTTGCACTTTGTCCAGTGTGATCTCAGCAATGGGCAACGTCTCACCCAACTTTTGGTGGAGTGGCAGCCGACGCATATCTTTCATTTGGGCGCGCAGAGCTTGCCGACAGTTTCCTGGGCCGATCCTGTAGGAACGTTTGAATCAAACATCATGGGATCCTTGTACCTATTCGAAGCCGCCCGGCACATGAAGCGGCATCCGGTGATCGTATCTGCGTGCTCCAGTGCCGAATATGGACACGTGCCAGCCTCGGCCATTCCGGTGAAGGAAGACTATCCGCTTCGACCACTACACCCCTATGGCATTAGTAAAGTCTGTCTCGATCTTCTGGGGCGGGAATACTTTCTCGATTATCAAATTCCAGCCGTGAACATCCGCCTGTTTAATACGACCGGCCCAGGAAAAACGAATGACGCGCCATCCGATTTTGTTCGACAAGTCGCCAGGATTAAGCAGGGATTACAGAAACCGGTCATTGAGGTCGGAAATCTAACGCCGCGGCGCGCATTCCTCGATGTTCAAGATACAGTTCGAGGCTTCTATCTAGCGGCTTTAAAGGGAAAACGGGGTGAGTCCTATAACCTGTGCGCGACGAAGACCCATCAAATCGGAGAGATTCTGTCGAAAGCATTGCGTTTGGCCGGCGTCAAAGCAGAGCTCAGGGCAGCGAAAAGATTGATGCGACCCTCCGACGAGAAGATCATTTTTGGTGACACCACGAAAATCCGCCGTGATACCGGCTGGAAGCCATTGAGAAACATTGACCAGACTCTCGCATCGATGCTGGAGTTTTGGGAGAAAGCCTCATAGGAATCAGTCTCCGACGTTGGTCGCGTCCTTCATCGCGCCAATTGGCCATTAATGGAATGTCACAAGATTTGAAAGCGATTCTTTTAGTGGGCGGTTTAGGTACCCGCCTACGTTCCGTCATACCTTCAAGCCCGAAGGCATTGGCCTCGATAGGGGAGAGACCGTTCTTAGAGCTACTGGTGCGTCAACTCACCGCTCAAGGCATCCGTCATCTCGTGTTGTGTACTGGTTATCTGGCCGAACAAATTGAAGAGGTCTTGGGAGACGGCAAGGAATTTGGTGCGACGATTGAATACTCAAAAGAAGACACACCCTTGGGAACGGGCGGTGCTCTCAAGCTTGCTCAAAGGTTTGTGCAGCACGGCTCAGAATTCCTGGTTCTGAATGGCGATTCCTTTCTGGAAGCCGATTTTGAAGCGCTCCTGAGTTTTCATAAGCGACAAGGAGGGGTGGCCACAATCGCCGTCGTGCCGGTCGAAAACGCTGGCCGTTACGGAACGGTTCGCTTCGGAGCTGACAACCGGGTGCAGAAATTCAGAGAAAAAACAGGTTTGGATGATCCCGGAATCATTAATGCCGGTGTTTACGTTCTGAGCAGTTCGGTTTTCGACAAAATCCCGGCTGGTTCCGTGAGCTTAGAGCAGGATGTTTTTCCTGGCTTGCTCGAGCATGGTGTCTATGCATTCGAGCAACGAGGAATATTCATCGACATCGGCACTCCAGACGACTACAAAAAAGCAAAGCAGATGTACGACCAATTGACGAATGCGGCAATGCTGAACCGCTGATCCCTCAAAGTATGGTAAGAAGAGAAGAGGGAGCGGCAACCTATAGCGGGGACCTTACTCCATGGTAATTACCAGCACACCATTACGTATCTCATTCTTCGGGGGCGGCACGGACTATCCCGTGTGGTATCGCGAACACGGTGGCGCGGTGCTGGCCACGACAATCGATAAGTCCTGCTACATCACTTGTCGCTGGCTGCCGCCATTTTTTGAGTATCACAGCCGGATTTCTTACTCGAGAGTAGAGAATGTCAACGTAAACACGGCGATCGAACATCCTTCCGTCCGCGGCTGCTTGCAATTCATGGGAATCGACGAAGGCGTTGAAGTTCACCACGTAGCCGACCTTCCTGCTCGCACTGGGCTGGGCACGAGTTCGGCATTTACGGTCGGACTCCTTCTTGCTCTCTATGCTCTCAGAAATAAGATGCGAGACAAGCACGCCCTAGCGATGGAAGCGGTCCAGGTGGAGCAGGAGTTATTGAAAGAAGCTGTGGGAACGCAAGACCAGGTCAGCGCCGCCTACGGGGGGCTTAACCGCATTAACTTCAATACAGATGGATCAGTAGATGTAAACCGAGTGCTTGCGTCCGGGGATAGACTGGCGGAGTTGGAAGGAAACCTGGCGCTCTACTTTACCGGCTTTTCACGAATCGCTTCTGAAATTGCCCAGGAGCAAGTGCGACAGACCCCAAATAAAACGCGCGAACTGGACCAAATGCGCGGATTAGTCGATGAGGCTGAGGCGATCGTTACGAATCCCGATCGCCCGATTGGTGATTTTGGGCGGCTGTTGCACCAGAGTTGGCGGATCAAGAGAACTCTTACGCAGAGAATCACCAACCCTGCGATCGACGAAATCTACGAGGCGGGACTTAGCGCAGGAGCTCTCGGCGGGAAATTGCTGGGCGCGGGCGGTGGTGGCTTCATGGTGTTTTTCGTACCGCCCGACAGGCGCCAGGCTCTTAGAGAAAGATTGAAAAAGCTACTCTGTATTCCGTTCAAGTTCTCAACAAGAGGCAGCCATGTGGTTCTGTACGAGCCGGAACAAATGTACGACGAGTCGCTTGCCGTCGAGCGAAATGTAATTTATGGGCAGGAAGTAGTGGGCCCGAATCGAGCGTCCCAGGCAGCAACCTAACAATGCTCACGACCACAGTTGTGCGGTTAGCGCCTTTACTACACACATTCCGTACTAACTGCCAACAACCAACATGCCGATCAGCGGAGTTCCTGTTTGAGCCAAGCGAAAAAGAAAATTCTCATCGTTGTTGAAAATGCCTCTGTTCCTTTTGATACGAGGGTCTGGAAGGAAGCCGTATCCCTACGTGAGGCCGGATATGAAGTTACCGTATTGTGTCCAAAAATGAAGGGGGCTGAGCAGGGATACGAGATAAGTCGGGGCGTTCGGATTTATCGGCACCCCATGCCCAAAGAGCGGAACGGCGCGCTCGCATACCTGTGGGAATATAGCTGTGCGCTGTTTTGGGAGTTCTGGTATGTGTGGTGGATCTATCTACGACATGGATTCAACGTCATACAGGGATGCAATCCTCCCGACGATATTTTCCTGATTGCTCTGCCCTTTAGGTTGTTCGGTGTGAAGTATATCTTCGACCACCACGATGCAATTCCAGAGTTATATCTCTCGAAATACAACAAACGGGATCTTCTCTACAAAATACAGGTCGTGCTCGAAAGATTAACGTACAAATGTAGCGATGTCGTGATCGCAACGAATGAAAGTTATAACGACTTGGCCGTGGGTAGGGGGCGAATTGCTTCGGAAGATGTGTTCATTGTTCGCAACGGACCAGATTTGGAGACCTTTAAAACTGTTCCTCCGAATCTTGCATTGAAGTATGGTAAGCCATACTTGGTGGGTTACGTGGGAACGATGAGCGACCAAGATGGGCTGGACATCCTGGTAGAGGTGGCGTCGCACCTTAAAGATATCGGCCGGAAGGATATTCACTTCACTTGCGTCGGAGGAGGACCGGCTCTATCCACATTGCGCCAGATGGTGAAGGATAAGAATTTGGCAGACACGATGAACTTTACTGGAAGGCTACCTGAGCAAGAGATGCTGGAGATCCTGTCCACCGCTGATGTTTGTGTGAATCCCGATCGGCCCTGTGAGATGAATGATATTTCGACGATGATCAAGATCATGGAGTACATGGCACTGGGCAAGCCCATTGTTCAATTCGATCTGCGGGAAGGAAGATTCAGCGCGCAAGACGCGGCGCTGTATGCCGACACGCACAATCAAGTAGCCGATTTTGCCGCCAAGATCGTCTCGTTGCTGAACAATCCCGAACAAAGAAACAGAATGGGGGAGTCCGGACGAAGGCGAGTCCAGAATGAGCTTGCGTGGGAGTACTCGGTGCCGAATTTGCTCGCGGCTTATGAGCGCGCTTTGAACAGGAGAACCGTACCCGAACGCCAGCTTGCGCGACGCGCTGGCCAGTAAGACAGAGTGCCTACTGACACAATGAGCGTTCACGTTGTAGACCCCCTTACAGACAACCGGTGGGAGGAACTCGTAGCTCGACATCCGAAAGCGTCGGTATTCCATAAGAACGGCTGGCTTAAAGCGCTGCACCTTACCTATGGATACGAGCCGTTCGTCGTCACCAGTGCAGCGCCGAGCGAAGACATGAACGACGGCATGGTTTTCTGCCGTATCCACAGTTGGGCTACGGGGACACGCGCGGTTTCATTGCCATTTGCCGATCATTGCGAACCTTTGGTAGAGGAATCCAGGACGATGGTCGACTTCCTGGAATGGTTGCAAGCGGAGCGACTCCGCGAAGAGTGGAAGTACCTAGAGTTTCGGCCTCTGGCACCATTCGGGCCCTTGAAGTCGAGATCGCAGTCAAGTCCACCTTACTGCTGTCACGAACTGGACATCACGCCATGTTTGGAAGACATTTTTCACCACTTGCATCGCGACTGCATCCGGCGAAAGATTCGCCGTGCCCAAAGGGAACGACTTTCCTACGAAGTGGGTCGCACACCCGGATTATTGGAAGAGTTCTACCAGTTGCTATTGATCAGCAGGAGACGACTCGGAATACTCCCGCAGCCACAAGACTGGTTTCGCAACCTGCTGCAATGCATGGGAGATGATCTGCACATTCGAGTCGTGCGGAAGGAGGGAACTCCCATCGCTGCAATACTCACTCTGAATCATCATCGTTCCGTTGTGTACAAATACGGGTGTTCGAATCCGAGGTTTCATAAATCTGGAGGGATACCATTTTTGTTCTGGAAACTGATAGAGGAGAGCAAGGCTTTGGGAGCTGAGAGGATTGACTTTGGCCGATCGGATTCCTGGAATGATGGGCTGATCAGATTCAAAGACCGCTTTGGTACTCGGAAGCACGCCCTGACTTATTACCGGTATCCGAGCGATACGAAAGGCCCGATAGAGAGTCACACGCGCAGAAATGTAAGACACCTCATCTCGATGATTCCTGATTCGATTTCAGCAGTACTCGGGCGAATTCTTTACAGGCATGTAGGTTAAGTCACTCTCGACGCGAACGCGTTGCGGGCCGAAGTGCGAGCGCAGATGATGTCAAATACGGGATTTAATGACCGAAATGCCCAGTAAATGTCAATGAAGACCGTTACCGTCATCATATGTACATATAACCGGTGTGAGCTACTGGCGAAGACGCTAGAGACGATCGCTGGCTCCCATGTGCCTCAGCCAATGCAGTGGAATGTTCTAGTGGTCGATAATAATTCGACGGATGAGACGCGCAGCGTTGTTGAATCTTTTCTTGATCGTTATCCGGGACGATTCAGCTATGAATTCGAGCCAAGGCAAGGGTTATCCTACGCCCGCAACACGGGAATTCGCGAAAGCCGCGGGGAGATTCTGGCGTTCGTTGACGACGACGAACGGGTTGAACCTGACTGGTTGTGGAACCTAACGTGGCCATTATGTGATGGGAAATGGGTTGGAGCAGGTGGGCGCATAATGGCTGCCTGGCCCCGCAGCCTTCCCAGTTGGCTCGCAGACGACGACCCGAACAACATCGGTCCCTTTGGGACAATCGACCTTGGCGAGGAGGTAGGCGAACTCTCTCGTCCACCCTATGGTGGCAACATGGCATACACGCGCGAGATGTTCCAGCGCTATGGCGAGTTCCGGACCGATCTTGGACGCTCGTCGAATAACTTGCAGGGTCGTGAGGAGATCGAGTTTGCTAACAGACTCCTGGCGGCCGGGGAACATCTGTGGTACGCGCCCCAGGCTGTCGTCCACCACAAAATTCAGGAGCATCGGATGGAGAAAAAGTCCGTTCTTCATTGGTGGTATTGGTATGGACGGTCGGAAATCACGGATTTAGGCTTGCCGCCGACACGATGGAACATCCTAGGGATTCCGCTCGCTTCCTTCCGCAGGCTGGTCAGGTGGAGTTTGCAAGCGATAATTTCCATGAGCCCAGCCCGACGCTTTTATTGTCAGAGAAACGTTTGGTACATAGCCGGATGTGCTGTGGCTTGCTTTCAGTTAAAGCGCTCGAAGGATCGCAGTATTAGTACCGCAGGCACTTTGTCGAAGACGGAAGAGCGACAACTGCCGGGCCCCGCTGATGTCCGGAAGTAATTAGCCCGGAACTCTATCGCGAAGGTAGACTCGGAACGCGAGAATGCCGATAAGTGATTTTCATGGAGGGCCGAGAATCCTGTTCGTGACATCGCACTGGCCATTAGCGCCTGCGTATGGTGCACAACAAAGGGTTCTCAATCTTGCGAGGTTATTAAGCAAGTGCTCAAACCTCTCTTTCGTGGTTGTCCCGACCGAAGTTGAAGAGGAGGAGACAGCCCGACGGACCCGGGAGCAGTTCAACGTCTGCAAAGTTATACGTCCCAAGAAAGTTACACCAGATAAGTTGCTCTACCGGCTTCCTGAACGATTAAGGCATGAGTTCGATCCGAAGTACTTAGACACGGACCCATATGAGATCAGTGCCAATGATCGTACAATTTTGAACGAGCTGATTTGTCAGCATGACCTGGTGTGGGTACATACGATCAGAACGGCCAATTGGTTTCGCATCTACCGATGGCCACACTCTGTGCTCGATGTGGACGACCGCCAGAGCCAAACGCACCAGAGCGTCGCCGAGTCGTGTCAAAACCCTTTCATGCGTCTGCTAAATCGCCGAAGAGCTTGGATTTGGCGAAGGCGAGAGAGGACGTTCACCGAGAGATTTGACCTTCTGACAGTATGCAGCGAGGATGATCGCCGCTATTTTGGAGGAGGGGAGCAGGTCCAAGTTATCCCCAACGGTGCGTGTCCGTTTCTGGCTAGACCTCGCAGTATTTCGGATCCACCGAGGATCGGTTTCTTAGGGAATTGCGAATTCATGCCGAATGAGCACGGGATGAAATGGTTCATTCGTGAGGTTTGGCCTGCTATTAAGCTCAAGTTTTCCAAGGTGCAACTGCGCTTAGTTGGGCGCGCAAGCGACAGTCATCTGACAAAGATGGGTCAGGACATCGTAGGACTGGGGTGGCTGGCAGACCCCGCTGATGAGATCTCAACCTGGTCTGCAATGATAGTTCCTGTCAGAATCGGAGGAGGAACGCGCGTGAAGTTGGCGGAGGGCTTCGCAAGGAAATGCCCGGTAGTCGCTACTCCCGTTGGCGCCTTCGGCTATGAGGTGCAAAATGGACGGGAACTTCTTCTTGCCGATTCCGCAGAGGATTTCGCTCTCAGCTGTACCCGGTTGTTAAGCGACCAAACTCTGTCAGAGGCCATCGCCGCGAATGCCCACAAGATCTTTCTGGAACGCTGGACTTGGGATTCATTCGAGGGCCGCATTAGAACCGCGGTTCAAAAATGCCTCGATAGAAATACGGCTCAGGCGGGAGATCTTGCAACCGCAATGCCTGCACAGACAGACTTCCAGATGACACGGAGTTAGTTGATTGACTTTAATGGCAACGGGCACCAATGAACTGGTAATCGAGGCTGGCCGGGCGGAAGGCCAGTACTGGCGAGATCTATGGCGTTACCGCGAACTGTTTTACTTTCTTGCGTGGCGCGATCTCCTCGTACGATACAAGCAGACTGTTGTGGGAGTGAGTTGGTCGCTGATCCGCCCGCTGCTGACGATGGCAGTGCTTGTCGTAGTGTTTGGCAAGCTGGGGAAAATGCCGTCCGGCGGGGTACCGTATCCTTTGTTAGTGTTCTGCGGCATGCTCCCGTGGCTCTTTTTTTCTGGAGCGATGTCGGAAAGCGGAAACAGCCTGGTCGGAAATTCGAACCTGATTTCGAAAGTTTATTTTCCGCGGCTGGTGATAATTGTCAGCAGTGTCATCACCAGTTTTGTGGATTTCGCGATTTCAGGGGCGTTTCTTGTTGCGCTAATGATTTGGTATCGCTACACGCCACCCTTCAACATCTTTCTTCTTCCGTTTTTCATCGTGTTGGCGTTTGGCGCATCGTTTGGGGTTGGATTATGGATCGCCGCGCTGATGGTTGAATATCGAGATTTTCGTTTCATTGTTCCGTTTATGGTTCAATTTGGGTTGTATATATCCCCTGTGGGATTTCAGAGCAGCATCGTTCCCGCACGATTTCGGCTTCTCTATTCGCTCAATCCAATGGTTGGGGTGATCGACGGTTTCCGCTGGTCTCTCTTGGGGATGCAAATGTACTGGCCGAGCTTAGCCGTTTCGGTCGTGGGCGTAACGTTGGTGGTGACCTCAGGTATTTGGTATTTCAGGCGCACGGAACAAACATTTGCTGATGTGATTTGAAGCAGGCTTCCTCCAGATTTATTGACAATGTCCGATCCAATTATCGCCATCGAAAAGCTTGGGAAGCGCTACACAATCGACCACCAACGATCGAGTAGCGATGGGATGCGTCACGTGATTGAAGGCGCAATGCGAGCGCCCATCGCGTGGCTTCGATCTAGACAGCAGAGAAAGATGGAGCGTGTCGATTTCTGGGCGTTGAAAGACGTGTCTTTTCAGGTGAATCGAGGTGAAGTAGTCGGGATCATCGGTCGCAATGGAGCTGGCAAGAGCACCATTCTCAAAATCCTGAGCAGGATTACAGTTCCTACGGAAGGACAGATTCGTATCAAAGGGCGAACCTCAAGTCTTCTTGAGGTTGGCACCGGCTTTCATCCGGAACTGACAGGAAGAGAAAACATCTTTCTGAATGGCGCGATCCTTGGGATGACGCGCGCCGAGATCATCAGAAAATTTGATGAGATCGTTGAATTTTCAGGCGTGGAGGAATTCCTCGATACCCCCGTCAAACGATATTCGTCAGGCATGTATGTAAGGCTGGCCTTTGCAGTCGCGGCGCATCTGGAACCTGAGATTCTGATCATTGACGAGGTTCTGGCGGTCGGGGATGCTGCGTTCCAAAAGAAGTGCCTGGGGAAGATGGGCAGCTTTGCTAAGAGCGGGCGAACCGTACTCTTCGTGAGCCATAGCATGGATGCTATTCGCACCTTGTGCGAGCGATGCGTGTGGATCAAAGATGGCCGGCTGCATAAAGACGGCCGGACCGATGAGATCGTCGAAAACTATTTCAATAGTGTTTCAACCGAGCAAATCTTTTCCTGCGCGAACAAGGAATATGGGCTGACGATCGAGAAGGTTTCTCTGAAGAACGAGCATGGGAAAGAGACGAGTCAGTTTCGGCCTGGGGAGGACCTGACGGTCGAAATCACCTATGACGCCAGTAAACCGATCGACAAACCAGCCGTAGCGCTCGGCGTGCTTGGAATGAATGGCTCCTGCTTCACTTCCAACATGCTGCTGGACGGGTACCGTCCTCGACTCTTACATGGACCGGGTAAGATAACATGCACTTTTAAGTCGATTCCGCTTTTACCGCAGAATTACACGGTAAAGATGATCATTCGTTCTGCCAATGTCACAGACGTGATTATTGAATATCAGGAAGTGGCGGGATTCAGCGTGACTGGAGACCTTGGGGAATACGGATACAAGGGCGAATTTATCACCTATGCGCGGCACGCCACACCAGTTGTGGTTCCTTATGAATGGCGATTGCCCGACGGCACGACGGCGGAGGTTGCTTTGACCCGCACGCCTGCGCTAACGGCAAATCCTCGAGGGAATTTCTGAAAGAGTAAGAAGCTAGCCTAAATCAGGAAGATCCATTGCAACCGCCCCGCTACAACAAAAGGATAAGCCCCCAGGCCATGACACTCGACGATTTGTCCGTGGATGGGATGGCCATGCCCGAGGTCGGGCGATGGAAGGTCTTTTTCATCGGCGACAACCGGAACAGTGCCAACTGGGGCCGGAGCGCAAGCATTGCGATGGATCAGCTGTTGTCACGTTCGTTCCAGATCAGCGGACGTCTTACGAACGAGATGTTCGATCTCCATTCGGCGGAAGCGGGTTACGTGGGCACATTGGCGCCGGCGAGATACTATCCGCACTTCCGCTATTCCTTAGAGCGGCGTTGGCGCTGGCCTTTCCGCTGGTATATGAGCGTTGAACGACTGTTTGGCGCGCGAGACTTTATTACGGAAGATCCGGTGGAGAGCGTTGACAATCTCGTTTCACAAAAACACCGGTACCCGACTCTGGCTGATATCTACAACCAAGCGGTCGATGCAGACATGCTGGTTGTCGATGGCGATGGTGACATCATTTTTTCGACACCACCGCGACGAGTCACGTTGTTCTTGCTTGCGATGATCGAGTTAGGAATAAGGTTGAAGAAGCCAGTCTTCCTGGTCAACTCGATGATTTCAGATTGTTCATTGACGGGAAGGAACAAGAAAACTCTCGCGACGGCCAAAGGATTGCTCGAACAATGCCGCGCCGTAGCGTTGCGTGATTCCGAATCTCTTGAGTATGTACAGAAAGAAATGCCGGGCGCGAATGCAAACCTGATTCCCGATTCTCTTTTTGCCTGGCAAGACCTATATGCAACCGATGATTCATACCCGCCCTTGAATGGGGACTTTTTATTGCCTCATCCAGAAAAACAAGAATATTGGGGAAAACTCGATTTCTCTGAGCCATACATTTGCATTGGCGGGGGAGCGTTGGCAGCCAGTCAGCCGGAGCGATCGATTGCCTGCTACGGGCCGCTCGTCGACGCGATCACTGAGCTCGGATACCGAATCTATCTCACAGAAAACGACTTGCCGGATTCATTCCTGGCGCGAGTGGCCAAAACCAAGAATGTAGGGATCATCCCAGTGGATGCACCAATTCTTATGTGCGGGGCCGTTTTGGCTCATGCACGACTGTTCATCTCCGGCCGATATCATCCTTCGATCTTTGCATCGCTGGGTGGTACTCCGTGTATCTTCCTGGCTACTCACGCGCATAAGATGGGAAGTCTTTCCCGCGTGCTCGACTATGAGCCTCATTTGCAATTCAACGCCTTTCCCGACGAGACGGATATCGCCGGAATTGTCTCGACCGCCAGGGATTATCTCGGCCTAGGCGAAAGCCTGCGGACAAAGATTCGAAATGTAGCGAAAATGCGTTCGGAGGAAGCCGCGCAATTACCCGAGTTCCTCATGCGGCATATGAATGGCTAGCGGTCAAAGATCGGCTGTTTCTTTGCAACCGGCGGGATCAGAAGAGATCGTCGTCATCGGTGGCGGCGGCCATGCCAAGGTCGTAATAGGCATTCTTCGCAAAATCTCATCCTATCGACTTCTTGGTTATACCGATCTGGAAGATAGGGGTATCGTCCTAGACGCCGTATATCTCGGGTCGGACGACAAGATGAGTACGCAATTTGCTACGAAACGTGATCTAAGCGCTCTTCTTGCTATTGGACAAGTGGGTCTGGGTAAGTTCCGGTCCGAGGTATGGAGTCGCGTGAAGTCGCCGCGTCTGTCCTTTCCGACGATTGCGTCTCCGGATGCGGTGGTCAACGAGCAAGTGAGTTGTGCTGGGGGAGTTGTGGTCATGGACGGCGCGGTAATCAATCCCGGAGCGCAGATTGGGTTCGGTGCGATTATCAATACAAATAGCACCATCGAACATGACGTCGAACTGGCGGATTGGGTACACGTCGCGCCCGGAGCTACGATTTCTGGCGGCGTGAAGGTAGGGCGTTTTTCAATGATTGGCGCAGGGGCAACTGTGATTGAAGGCAGAAAGATTGCGGAGGGGTGCGTTGTAGGAGCAGGAGCAACCGTAGTGGATGACCTAGGAGAATCGGGCGTCTATGTAGGCTGTCCGGCTAGGCGGATAAAGTAGCAACGATGGCATCTGTGTTCATCATTGCCGAGGCTGGGGTCAATCACAACGGCTCGCTCGACCTTGCGCTGAAGTTGGTCGATGCGGCGAAGAAGAGCGGGGCAGACGCGGTAAAGTTCCAGACATTTCAAGCTGAGTTGCTCGCGACGCGGTCGGCGCACAAGGCTGCCTATCAGGAGCGCACGACGTCAGATTCCGAGTCGCAGTTTGACATGCTGCGGCGGTTAGAACTGGATGCCGCGGCCCACCAGGAGATCCTTCAACACTGCCGGAAGGTCGGAATCCAGTTTCTGTCGAGCCCGTTTGATGAGCAAAGCGCCGATCTGCTGGAATCGTTGGATGTGCCGCTTTTCAAAGTGCCATCCGGAGAAATCACGAACCTGCCGTTTCTGGAACACCTGGCTCGCAAGCGGCGACCATTGATCGTGTCGACGGGCATGTCGACGTTGGGTGAAGTGGAAGAGGCGGTGCATGCTATGCAGGCGGCAGGGGCTACACAGTTGACATTACTCCATTGTGTGACTGAGTATCCGGCCCCTTACGATCAAATTAACCTTCGAGCTATGCAGACGCTAAAGACGGTTTTCGGATCACCGGTTGGTTATTCGGATCACACGCCAGGAATTGAGATCGCTATCGCGGCCACAGCATTAGGCGCGGAAGTGATTGAGAAGCATTTCACCCTCGATCGGTCGCTGCCGGGCCCCGATCATGCGGCATCGCTAGAGCCGGCTGCACTGGCAGAAATGGTGAGGTCCATTCGGCATGTTGAAGCGGCGCTGGGCAATGGAATCAAAGTGCCAGCTCCTTGTGAGGTTGCAAATATATCAGTCGCTCGTAAGAGCGTCGTAGCAGCACGGGAGCTATGTGCGGGACACCAGCTCGCAAGTGGTGATTTGGTCATCAAGCGACCTGGCAATGGCATTTCGCCGAGCCTTCTGCCGGCTCTTATTGGCAGGACGCTGCGCACGCCAGTTCTAAAAGACGAGGTAATTCGCTGGGACCAGATGAAGTAACCGTTTGCCAGTTACTATAGACACATATTGCGCAAGCACAGGTAACAGCTACTCTTTAGGGTCCTTTCCCTGATGACAGTGTTGTATGATTCGTTTGACTACCTTCTCCATCAATCCTATTCCACGCGAGAGGAAAATCCTGGTCGCTGCAGGCGACTGAGTGAATGCCTATGAGCCACCTTACAGAATCGGCAGTAGTAAGACCCGTGTCGATTTATTTGGGGGACTTGACGTATACGACACTGTCGCTGGCGACGGATGCTTTTCCGCTTAATGTCGGCTTCATTGCCGCGTACGCGCAGAAAGTGTTTGGCAATCAGATCGATCTGAGACTGTTCAAGTATGTCGACGACTTGGAACAGGCGATCCTTGACCGTCCGCCAGACATACTCGGCATGAGCAACTATCCATGGAATTTCAATCTCGGACTGGAATTCTTTCGGATGGTGCGCGCAATTTCACCGCAAACCATCTGCGTCATGGGTGGCCCAAACATTCCTCTGGAGGATGAGGGACGTACTGCGTTCATCAAACGGAATCCGCTGATCGACTTTTACGCATACCTTGAAGGAGAAGAAGCGTTTGCCGCGCTCATAACGCGCGCAATGGAAGCCGGGCTTGACCGTGACAAGATGATATCGGCGCCGATCGATGGATTTGTACATCGCATCAGCGAAATGGAAATCATGAAGGGCACGATGCTTTCGCGGCGCCGGATGCTTGATGAGATTCCGTCACCCTATCTCACGGGGTTCATGGATAAGTTTTTTGACGGGAAGCTCTCACCGATGATGGAAACGAACCGGGGATGCCCGTTTTCTTGTACGTTCTGCCACGAAGGAAATACGCTTATCTCCAAGGTCAACTACTTCAGCACAGAACGCGCAAAAGCAGAACTGGACTACATCGCGGCGGCGGTGAAGAGATCTCCTGTGCTCATCTCGAATCTCGTCTTTGCAGACCCGAACTTTGCCATGTACGAGCGCGATTTTGAGATTGTCGAACATATCGAAAAGATTCAGCGCCAGCAAAACTGGCCGCGATCGATTTTCGCGTCGACTGGCAAGAACAAGAAGGAACGCATTGCCAAAGCGCTACGAAAATTGAATGGCTCGATGTCGATGTGGATGTCGGTGCAATCGATGGACGCCTCGGTGCTGAAAGAAATCAAGCGAGATAACATCAGCACCTCGCAAATGATGTCTCTGGCAAGCGTTTACCAGGAACTGGAACTGCCGACATTCTCAGAGGTTATTCTCGGACTACCCGGTGATTCTTATGAGCGGCACCTGAGATCGCTTTCTGATCTGGTGGAGGCGGGCATTGACGTCGTTGAAGCTTACACCTGCATGTTGCTGAACGGTACTGAACTCATGACGCCATTCAGCAGAGCAACTTATAAGATTGGCTCCCATTTTCGAATCCTTCCCAGAGACTTCGCGAAACTAGGGAACGGACGCATCGCAGTCGAGATCGAAGAGGTTGTCAGCTCGACAAACACGATGTCGTTCGACGATTACAGAGAGCTTCGAAAGCTCCACCTGATGCTCGCCGTTGTCTACAACGGAGGTGGCTTTAAGCCCCTGTTGAGACTGTTGCGGCAGAAACAGGTGTCGATCATTGCGCTATTCCAACAACTGGTTGCGAGGATGAAATCTGCGCCGATGACGGTGCAGAGTGTCTTCAATTCGTTCGTGAGACTGACGAAAGAAGAGCTCTGGGAGTCGGAAGAAGCCCTTCGTGCTTACATTAATGCCGATAACAACTATGAAAAGCTCCTGAAGGGAGAAATTGGTATCAACCTGATTCAAACGCACACCGCAATGAGCTTGGCCGTTATGAACGATTGGGCGCAATATGTATTTGAGACCGCGGCCACTCTGCTTGGCGATACGATTCAAGGCGATCTCGAAAGCAAGTTGATGTTCAACGATATTCGAGCTTTTTGTGAGGGTCGAGTACACAACATTTGGGGTGCTGATCGCAACGAAGATAACCCATGCCTTCCGCTGAGCCACGATGTCGCGAGCTGGACCAAGAGTTCACTTTCGACGCCGCTCTCAGAGTTCAGGTTCGTCAGTCCAGTCATCTACGAATTCCGCTTCCCGGAAGCTAAGAAGGAAGAGATGGCCGCGCAGATTCAGCGATATGGCACAACGGCCACAGGCATTGGACGAATCATGGCGCAGATGGGGCGAGACAGGATATGGAGGGATGCCGTAGCAGCAGCGCCAGGGGAGGTTGCTAAGGCAATGCCTGTTCCCACGCAAAATCAGGAAGCCTCGAGTCCACGCGGGTAACGTGAGCCACCGCAAGATTTGCGTGGTAACAACCAGCAGGGCAGAGTTTGGGCTTCTTCGCGGCTTCTTGCAGGCGATTCTCGCCGATCGCGCTCTCCGCTTGCAGTTGATTGTCTCTGGTACGCACCTGGGCAAACATTTCGGCGAGACGTGGAGGGAGGTCGAGGCGTCGGGCATTCCCATCGATAGAAAAATCAACCTCCGACTAAAAGGGAAATCCTCCCTCGACAATCTTCGATCGGTCGCCATCGGGTTGCCGCAATTCGGCGACACTTTATCTGAGTTACGCCCTGATATTCTCGTTCTGCTGGGGGACCGGTTTGAGCTTCTTGCCCCCGCGATCGCCGCGCTCATACTCGGAATTCCAATGGCCCACATCCACGGCGGGGAACTGACCGAGGGCGCCATTGATGATTCGGTGCGGCACGCGATCACGAAATTCGCTTCGCTTCACTTTGCCGCCACTGAGATTTATCGGCGGAGGGTCATTCAGATGGGCGAAGCGCCGGAGAGAGTGTTTAACTTCGGTTCACCTGGGCTCGACGAGATTCATAACTCTCCCCTGTTGACCCGGGGTGAGTTAGAAAAGGAACTAAAGTTTGTCTTGGATGGCAAGACAGCGCTTGTCACATATCATCCCGTGACAAGGGAATCGGGTGGGGTTCAACATCAGGTAGGTTGTCTCTTAGGCGCGATCAAGGCAAGCGGTGTGAACGCCGTGTTCACAATGGCGAACGCTGATGCGGAAGGAGTGGTGATCAACCGTCTTCTGCAGGCAGCCTGTGGCAAGAATCCTAAGAAGTTCAAGTGGGCGCCTCATCTCGGGCACCGACGCTATCTCAGCTGCCTGAAGCATTTGTCGCTGATGATCGGAAACTCATCCAGCGGCCTCACGGAAGCTCCGTCGTTTCGCATGCCCGTAGTGAATATCGGCGATCGGCAGCGAGGCCGCGTGATGGCGGCCAATGTGATTAACGTGCCGTGTTCAAAAGCGGCAATTCTGCGAGGAATCCGCAAGGCGACGTCGCCACAGTTCCGCGCGTCACTGCGGGGAATGCGTAATCCTTACGACCGCTTTCGAGATGGTCGCGCCAGCGAACGTATTAAAGAAGTGCTGAAGCATGTCGTGCTTTCTGACGCCCTGCTCAAGAAAAGCTTCCATGACTTGCAAACGAACTGAAATAGAAACGATCTGAAACGGAAAGTCGAATCTTATATTTGTCATGACCGACGCGACAAAGTCGACCTCAATTGTGAAGCCAAATGGGAACGCAAGTGTTGTTCCGTTTCAGATCTCGCAAACCTGTACGATCCGCCAGGCAATGGAGCAACTGGAAAAAACGGAAGAAAAGATTGTCTTTGTCGTCGATGAAGAATCGAGATTGGTGGGTTCGTTGACGGATGGAGACATTCGCCGTTGGATCCTGTCGGATGGTGATTTGAAGGCGCAAGTGTTGCATGTATGTAATCGCAATCCTTTCACTGTCGAAGACGGCCAGG
>Ga0335078_10000720_pt1 | contig 50675 bp, 40 predicted proteins | sample Lox_Sample_32_FD_206711 | JGI IMG/M metagenome (GOLD analysis project Ga0335078, IMG submission 206711) | Soil microbial communities from Loxahatchee National Wildlife Refuge, Florida, United States - Lox_Sample_3.2 | ecosystem: Environmental > Terrestrial > Soil > Wetlands | place: USA... | reverse complement strand
CGACGGGGTGCGTGCGGCAAACACGCCCCCGTCACCTCTCTATGGGGCCGGCTCCATGCCAGTGCCCCGCCTCCGGGGGCGGCCTAACCCTCACGTCGAGTGACTGCTATCCCGCAACCCTCCTGGTTGCCCACCACTACTGGGCCTTGCACGAGGGCATCACCCACCCTGCTCGATTTCCCCGGCCATCCCCTCAACAGCCTCGCGGGATAACACCAGCGCGTGCTCGGGCGCGGCAGCTATCAAAGAGCCCGCGGACTTGGTCGCGCAGAGCCATGGTGCGGCCTGGGTGCAGGGTGAGGAGGTTTACGTGGGAGGCGTGGAAGAATTTGTAGACGGTCGATAGACTCGTGACAGTCGCGCGTGGTGATCGCCGTGGAAGTGCTGTCCCCCAAGGGACTCGGGCTAATACGCCTCCGACACATTCGGACGCCTCTAGCTCGAATCTGGTCGAGCAACCTCGTCGAACCAGGCTGGACAGTGCCCACCGATGGGCTACTCGCCTATCGGGAACTGGCGAACGAAGGTTTCACCATGTCCCGAATGCGATTCTCGCGCACGGCTCATCGCGCATGTGTCAATTCCAGGGTCCTTCGCGTTGCCAAGCGGGTACGCCCATCATACGTTCAGCGAACGATTTGCTCCGGAATCCGTCGTCGGATTGGACCGGAATCCGTGATCGGCGTCGGCCCTGTATGAGCAACAGAGTTAAGCGCTTACAAGCCTCACTCGACCCCGCCACGGAACTGTGGTCTTGTCCGCGGATGCGCCTTGTCGTGGCGACCTTCCTCCTCCTTACTGGGCGCATGGCTCTCGCCGACGGGACTACCGCGTCGCCGCTCTTGCCTCCCGACCACTGGGCGGTCAAAGCCGCGGACCGGCTTGAGGAGTTAGGGCTGCTCGATCATTACATGCCGGCGCAGAGGGCAGTGCCCTTAGTCGATGTAGCCGCAGCCTTCGTCGAAGGGGAGCGCCATGCTCAGGAGTCGCACCCAGAACTCGTGCGCATTATCCGAACATGGCGCGAGCGCCTCGGGCGCGAATGGTCCGGTGCGTTTACTCAACCTCGAAGCGAGGCGCGGTTACTCGGTGCTCGTCTTGGGGCTGGCTACCAGGGAGGTGTCGCTGACGAGGTGAACCTGGGTCCTTCGGCGACGGGTCCTTCTGCCCTTCACCTCGAGGCTCCACCTTCAGATCCCTTCGCGGAAGGGGCTGGGGCGGTGGCCTATGGATCCCACCTCGCCGCAAGCGCTGAGGTGCACTCGACGCCCTGGGACGTCAACCTCACAGGGGTCGAGCTTGTAGGCGCACTCGGGTCGGTGGAGCTATCTGTCGGCCGCGGCCCGATAGGCTACGGGCCGAACGAAGTTGGCGGTGTCACCATGAGTGGCATCGCAATAATGGATCGTGCGGAGTTCCGCACAAACACACCCTTCCGTTTGCCAGGCTTCTTAGGCGTCCTCGGCGATTTCACGGTAGATCTCGCTCTCGCGCACTTTAACGAACCTCGACACCCGTATCACCCTTTCTTGCTGGACGCTCAGGTACAGTGGCGGCCCGAATCACGGCTTACATTCGCCGTGATCCACGGATTCATGTTCGGTGGCGCGCTCTGGAACGGGATTTCGTTCGGCCATGCGGCGCTTGCACTCACCGCAATGAGTAATTACTCCGGCAATAACGTGGACTCGGCGAGTGTCCGCTACAGGCTACCGACGGAAGCCTTTCTGCCCCTCACCGCAAAGGTCGAACTCGGCACCGACGACAACCCAGGCGCCGCTATTACCTGGCCCGGGCTCGTCGCTGGCGTGACGGCCCCGATGCTTCCCGTACTCTCTGCAGCTTTTGGGTTCGAATTCGCTTTCTTTGGACATTTCATCACTATTGGCTCGGGGCATATCCCCTTTGCGTGGTATGCTCACAGTCAATATACCGGTGGCTGGGCTACCGGGGAGACACCGCTCGGCGATCCACTGGGAGGCGAGGGGCGTGCCTTCAGGCTAATCGCCAGCGCAGATCCAGTCCCAGAAATTCACCTGAGCGCCATCGCTTGGGCTCAGGATAGGTTCGCCCACAACAACTACGCGCCAATGGCCGCAGGACAGAGCGTAGGGTTGAGCGGCGATGCCGACCTGAGACTTGGATGCTGGGGACTCGACCTCAAGGGGCTCTACGAACGGGGAGCCGAAGGTTGGAAGAGGAGTGCCGTGGAAGTGGGTGCAAGCGTGTTCTTCTGATTCGGGCTGGCACTTGTTTCCAATTCGGGCCCTGGATGGCCTTGGATTGGTTTCGCCCCTTAACGCACCTCAGGTACTGAGCCTAGCGAAGGGGCGGCGAGCAGGTTTCGCTCATCTGGCCACCCGTTCAGATACCCGATATTCCATTGAGCTTGCAGTTGAAACATCGGCAGCCGAACGTAAGCTGTTCAGCATTCTACTCACAGAGCGGCGGTCCGATGTCATGCAAACGCGCTCTGTGGAATTCCTGCCTGGAGCGAAATTCATGCCCTTAACGGGACGCAGTCACCCTCTCTGGAGAACAGCCGCTACGGTGTCTCTCGCGATGCTCATCTTGCCTACGCCTGGATTCGCATACGCAGGTCAAGGCCTGCTCGAATACGCGCGAAGCTACGTCATTGCCCCGCTCGGTCTCTTCGCTATCGTGGTCGGCGCGGGCGCCGCGATGTTTCGGCCTGAACTCGTCCGAACGGCGATCTGGAGCGCGGTGATCTGCGCTTTCCTCTTCTTCGTCATCAGCGCGGCGCCGACCCTCGTGAACCTCCTCCAGGGCTCAGCCGGATGATGGAGAGACCACCGTGTTCGCTCCCGTCTACCGCAGCCTCGAGTCGCGCAGCTCCGTACTCGGCCTCAGCTTTCCCACGGAGTTCAGTATCGTCCTATGCGCGTGGTGGGCCGGCATGCTCGCCATCGGCGCCATCTCCGGCCTCCTTCTCGCCCTCACCACCTACGTGCTCGTTCGTGCTCTGGGCTATGGCCGCTCCGAAGGATTCGTCCAGCACTGGCTACAGTGGCAACTCCGTCGATACGTGTATCGCGGTCGGCTCTCGGCGGGTGCGCGCGTGGCGCCTCCGCGAGCGCGCCGCTTCGCCTACGGCAGGTATCGGTCCGCTCAGCCGAACGCGGCTCGGGCCGTCCCGATAGCCCCTGTTACTCCGGAGACGTAAGTCGTGGTTCGCGAATCGCCAATCGCAGACCTCGTACCCCTGTGGAGAACGCTGCGAGAGGACGGGGTCACCGTTCTCGTCACGCCGAGCCTCGACTACGTGGGAGCTCTCGAACTTGGGACTCTCGACGTGCGCTTTTGCAGCTCGGAGGAGAGCACGGCCGTGGGCGAGGGCCTCAGGAGCCTCGTCTCCTCGCTCGACGACGAAACGACCCTTCAGTTCGTGTACCGGGTCGAGACCACCATCAAGGGTGTTATTCATGAATACGAAGCTATCTGCTGCGAGGCTACTCCGGAGACGCTCCGAGCCTACATCGCAGGGCGCGCGCGCTGGTTACGAGATGCCTGTGTTCGGAATGTGCGGCTATTCCTTTTCTTCTCGGAACGCCCCCTCAAGCTCGGATACCGCGGCCAAATTGGACTCCAGATTCCGTTCGCTCGGGGCGCCGATCGCCTCGTCGAGGGCCAACACGGCTCAGCCGTGCGACGCCTGGGCGAGCTCCGTGACCGGCTAGCCTCAAGGTTCCGACAGGTGGGCCTCCCGAGCCGGGAACTCGACACGCTCGAGCTTCGCCAGGTCCTCTTCGCCATGCTGAATCCGGGGCGCACCAAGGTGGGCGCCAAAGCGCCCGACTGTCTACCGCTGGAGCAACTCTGGGCTCCTTCCACCGTACGGCAGCTTGGCCCTCACGTTCAGGAATTGACTGAAGCGGACATGCTCTGCTTCGAAAGCATCGAAGATGCCCGGGGCCATTTTCGGCATGGTCCGATCCTTCGCAGAGCAGTCACGCTCAAGGTCCTGCCGGAGGGCGGGACGCCCTATTTCGCAGCTCTCCCTCTATTGGAGCTCGGAGCGCGTGGGCCTGACGGCGCAAGCGTTCCGTTCCCTTACACCTTTTCTGTCACGATCAACGTGAAGCATCAGGGCAAGGCCCGCTGGCTCCTCGATCGCGAGCACGCCCTGGCGGGGGTCATCGCCCAGGCTCTGCCGTTTCTACGGACCGAGAGCGTCGAGCAGGAAGAGGCGGACGGAGCGAAGCGAGCGAGCGTGCGCGGCCTCTTCGCGGAGCTTCATTCGCTCTCTTCGAAGATCGCGAGCGTCTCGGTCACGCTCCTTCTCGAAGCGGACACTACGGAGAAACTCGAGGCACGCACCGAGGCGGCCCGCGGGGCCTTCGCCCGCTGCGGGAACTCCGAGATGCTCCTCGAGGACGTGACGCAGGTGCCGGCCTTCCTTTCGGCCCTGCCCGGGGCTGGCCCCTATCAGTTGCGCCGGAAGGGCTGCACGACGCGCAACGCTGCGGATTTCGCTCCGGTGTTCGCTTCGTGGACGGGAACAGAGCGCCCGGCGAGCGTCTTCGTGACACCCAGCGGTGACCTCTTCAAGCTCGACCTCGCGGACAAGAGCCTCGCCACCGCGCACCACGGGCTCGTCATCGCCGATACCGGCAGTGGGAAATCTTTCGCGCTCGCGACGCTCTTCCTCGATGGCCTCGCGGCGGGACACGAGGCCATCCTCGTCGACAACGGCGCTTCCTGGGAGCCTCTCACCTCGCTCCTCGGGGGCGTCCACCTGCCCATCGATGTCCGAACCTCCATCTCTCCCTTTCTTTCCTACGGGGAGATGCTCGACTCAGACGGCAAGGTCTCGAACGAGGAGGTCCAGGACGCCGTCGCCTTTCTCCAGGTGTGCGTCACGGAGGCGGGCTCACCTGGTTTCGATCGCCTGTCCTTCGACGCGGTCGCCCGGGCCGTCCGCTTCTGCTATGAGAAGCGCTTTCGCGAATCGCCCGAGGCGCGCCCTCTCCTCGGGGACTTCCGGGCCGCCCTGCAGGCCTACCCATGGGAGCATCCGGACGATCGCGCCATCGCGCTGCAGGTCCACCGACGCCTCGGACCCTTCACAGAAGGGCTCTACGCCGATTTCGTGAATCGGCCCTCTTCGCTCCGGTTCGACGCGAAGCTCCTCACCTTCGACCTTCAGCGGGTCTCTCAGGATCCCATCCTGAAGCAGCTCGCCGTCGCGTGCATCATGCGCGCGATCACGAACCGAGCCATGAATCGCCACGCTCACACGATCGTCGCAGTGGACGAGGGGCACGAACACCTCGGACAGGACGACGTCGGCGAACGCTTCCTCGCCTCCTGCTACCGCAAGATGCGAAAGCACGATGTCAGCATGTGGATGGTGAGCCAGACGATACGCGACTTCGTCTCGGCCAAAGCTGGGCCCGCCATCGTCCGGAACAGCGCCATCAAGATCTTGCTGCGCCACGGGAGCGGTCACGAGGAGGTCGCGGCCTCTCTCGGCCTCTCACCCCCTGCGCTTGACGCCTTCCGGCGCCTGGAGATGCGTCCCGGCTGGTACTCGGATTTCCTCCTTCTCTACGGAAGCCGCATCGCGACGGTGCGCCTCACGCCCCACGCGCTCGCGTACTGGATCTGCACGACGGACCCGTCCGACAAGGCTGCCATTGCTGAGATGCACAGCCGTCATCCTCGGTGGAGCAGGCAGAAGGTCCTCGAGGAACTTTCGAGGCGGTTCCCCCACGGCGTTCTCGGCCAGGCCCACGCCCATTGCAATAGCCCTCCGGAGGGGGTATGCCGCGACAATCGAGACAGGGCAGACTCGCACTGACCTTCGCTTACGCTCTTTCCGCGTTCCTCCTTGCAGGGGGAGCGTCGGTCGCGCACGCCGACCTCCTCGGGGGGGACGTCGCGGTCCTGACCTCGATTTTCCACACGAGCCTGAAGCAGCTCGACGAGCTGCGTTCGGTCACCGACACCCTCGCGAAGAGTTACAGCACCCTAGAGGAGCTCGCGCGGGACGCGAGCAACACGAAGAAGGCCTTCCAGGATTTCCAGCGGCTCGACGGCAACCGAACGATGACGAGCGGCGCGCGCGCCATGAACGGCGCCTTTCCGGGAGTCGCGTTCCTTCAAGGCAATCTCAAGAGCGCGAAGGCGGCTCCCGGTGGCACAGGGCGACTCCCCCTCGAGCTCAGGTCCTGTATCGAGAGCCTCGCGCGTTCCCCGGGCTCCGAGACAGCCGAATGTGACCAGTTGAAGCGGGACGCGACGTCCGAACAGCTCGCCGCCTCCCTCGGCAAGACTTTTGGCACCGTGCCGCCGGGGCGAAGCGAGCTCGCGGAGGCCCGCAAAGAGTCGGTCACCGCAGAGGAATACCACCTCCTCGGTGAAGCAAAGCGGGCGCTCGTGGGCGTCGACGCTGCAGACATGCTCACCCGCTGCAAGGGCGCAACGGAATCCGTCGTCTGCCAGCGCCTCGCTGCCGAGGCCACCATCAAGGGCTACGAGCAGCAGGCGGAAGCGAATAAGGAGCTCGACGATCTCTTCCTCGCCCAGGCGACCGCAGCCGAACTCCACGTCGCCGACGCGCGGCGAGCGCTCATCGAAGAGCGGGCCCGGCGTACCGCCCTGGTCACAGGTCTACCGCCCGGAACGGCTACAGGGCTCACCCCAGCTCCCTAAGGCCGTGCGCGCGTTCCTCCTCATCGCTGCCCTCGTTTTCTTCGCGTCTCCCTCGCGAGCCATGGCGGCCACGACCGCTTCGGCGCCGGCCGCCCTGGGGATGGGTCCCTTTCATTGGGATTTTCAGGCTCCCGGTCGAATGCACGACCTCGCGCTCAAGATCGTGCAGGTGGCGTGGAGCTTCTTTCCGCTGGCGCTCGTCGTTGCCCTTGCCGTGGAGGCCTTCGGTCGATCGCCGGGGCAGCCCCGAGACTTTGCAGCTGTCCTCTGGCGGACCGTGGTCGTCGCGTTTCTCTTGCTCTTCTACCTGCCCCTCTTCAACGGACTCATGAAGGACGTCTTCGACCCTCTCGCCGACGCGGTCACTCCGGTGAGTGGGTTCGGAGAATTCCTCAGGCAATCCATCGAGTCCGCGCAGGGACTTCCCTCGAGCGCAGCGGACGAGGTCATCGCGGACGGTGGCGTCGCCGGGGCGGCCTCCGCCATCGTGAAGGGCTCGGGCTTCGGCGGCCTCGTCTTCGATAGCCTCGTCTCGCTCTTGCTCCTCGTCGCCGAGGGGCTCGTCATCGTCATCGGGAAGTTCGGGAAGATCCTCGCCGCCTTCCTCTTCTGTCTCGGGCCACTGGCGCTCGTCGCCTCCCTCCCTCGGCCGAGCCGCACCGGGACTCGATGGTTCAGCCACTTCGTGACGATTCTCAGTTGGCCTATCCTGACCGGGCTACTCCTCTCGATCCTCGTCGCCATGGGCCGCGACGGGGCAGACTCGGGCGGCTATCTCGCAGCGGTCATCGCTTCGCTCCTCACGAGTGCGCTCGCCCTCGCGATCCCGAAGATCGCGTCCCTGGTCGTGGGTGGAATGCTCGAGAACCTCATCGCACTGGGTTACGAGTCGGGGAGGCGGATCCACCGCGACGCGACGGGCCCGAATGCGCGGCACCTGTTTCGAAGTATCGTCGGCGGCCCCGATCGAACACCCGACGGAAGCACCGAATGGCGTCACGGGGCCCCGGTCCGCGCCATCACGGCAGTCGGCGCAAGCGTGGCAAGCCGATTGGGCGTGCGAGGACCGGCCTCTTTCCAGACGCACGGGCTCGCATCGAACCCTCCCCGAGGCGAACCATCGACGAAGGGCGCACCAGCGCCCATGAGTCCTAGCCCGGACTCAGGGGGCTCGAAACTCGGCCATGGCGGTTCGCCTCAGAACCATTCCTAGCCATCGCCTGAAGGGTTCACCCCGAGAAGATAGAACCTGCGACCGATCAGGGACGTCCACATGTCATTTGCGGTGATAAGAAGCGAGAAGTTCAGCCCAGCCCATCCAACAGCCATCTGGAACGCGTTCGCTCGGCAAGCTGCATGGAAGAGCTGGGCGCTCGTCGTGCTCATGGCGTTACTGGCGCTATCCCTGCTCGTCGATGTGCGCCTCGCGACGCGGCCAGCGGAGTTCGTCGTGGTCGAGAATCCGGGGGGAAAGGCCACCCTCGTCCGCGAGTCCGTCGCGACCGATGAACTCCTCCGGTTCTTGGCCGAGCGCACGCGACCTCCCGATGTCACCGTGGTCCGCTTCACCCGCGACTTCCTGGAGCTCGCGTTCGCGGTGAACTCGTCGACCATTCACGCAAGCTGGCAGAAGGTGTTGTCGATGATGACCCCCTCCCTTCGCGCCCGCGTCGCGAGAGAGGCGAACGAGTCTGGGCTCATCGAGACCTACGCCGCCGCGGGAGTGCGGACCGAACTCTCCATCGACGACGTCCTCCTCGTGCAAAGGACCGGGTCTCTTTTGCAGGTGGAGGTCGCGCTCACGCGTCGGAAGTCATCTCTTCTCGGAGCCGACCCCGGGGCGGAGGAGAAGCTCTCCGTCGATCTCGTCGAGGAGTTCGTACCGGCGACTCTCGAACATCCCGATGGACTCGCGATCGCCGAGTGGCAGGTCCGAGAGCCGGCCGGTGCGGCTTCTACGAAGCCGGGGACACCATGAAGCACAGCGCGCTCGCTCTCGTCTTCATCTTTTTAGCCCTTTCGGCTCAGGCCGCGCCCAGGCGAGCCCCTGAGCGCGAGCTTCGCCGTCGCTCCCTCACCATCGACGACGCAAACGTCTCGACGCTTCCCGAGATCCATGTCGCGAAGGGCGTGTCGACGGTGCTGACCTTCCCGACTCAGCTCAAAGAGGCGGGTGCGTTCGTCGCCGACGTGCGAAACGTCATGGAGTTCCTGAGCCAGACGGACCGAGTGGTCCTGCTCGTCCCGAAACAAGACCTCACGAGCCCGCTCGCCCTCAATGTCACCCTCTCGGACGGAACGGTCCTCACCTTCAAGCTCGTGAGCGTCCCCGGAGACGTCGATGTGCAGGTGGACCTCAGCGTGTCACTCGAACGGGGCGGATCTCCCGACTCCGCAGCCGCCCTCAAGGTGAGCCTTGCACATGCTCGCGCCGAGCTCGAGGAGTGCCAGGAGATGTCCGGTTCCGCCGGCGTGACGAAGCTGGCCTCGCTCCTCGTATCCCAGGACCTCGATTCGCCGCATGCGTTCGAGCGGCGGCCGGCGCACGGCGGAGACCGACAATCGCGGCTCCTCGTCCAAGCGCGCTGGGTCTACCGGCTCCTCGGAACGACCTACGTCGTCCTCACGGTGGAGAACCGCGATCCCTCGCGGACCTGGGTCCTCGACAGGGTCGAGGTGCGCCTCTCGGGAGGCACCTCCCCCACCGGTGTGAAGGTCCTTTCGGCCATGCCCGAGATGCAGGCCCTTCCTCCCGACGTCGAAGAGAAGGTGGTCATCGCCTTCGCGACCCCGGTGCGAGAGCGAAACCAAGGAGTCACCGTTTCGCTCTTCGAGAAGGACGGGCGCCGCCACGTCGTTCTCGAGAACCTCGACCTCTGAGAGTCCATGCCCGCAGATGTCGACAACCTCCCGGTGGGCACCGAGGTCGGGTACTACCGCGTCGTAAGGCGCATCGCGGCGGGCGGGTTCGGCACGCTTTACGAGGTAGAACGGGACGGCAAGTCCTACGCCCTCAAGATCGCCCACGACCGGCTCGGTTCCTTGAATCCGACGGAACGGGCGCGCTTCGAGCACCGGACCGACCGCGAGGTCGCCTCGCTGAAACAGCTCTCCCATCCCCTCATCGTGAAGGTCTTTGCACTCGATCGCTATCCGGACCTCGAGGACGGACATCCCTATCTCGTCATGGAATTCGTCCGCGGCGACGAGCTTCGGCGCTTCTGCCGGGAGCGTGCACCGTCACCAGCCGTCGTGTGCGCCCTCTTCGAGAAGCTCGCTCGGGCCGTGCACTACATGCACGAAAGAGAGGTCTTCCATCGAGATCTCAAGAGCGAGAACGTCCTCGTCCGCCCCAATGGGGATCCCGTCATCATCGATTTTGGGATCTCCCGGGGGCGTGGCTCGTTTCGGGTGACGCGCCACGAAGGCATGGTCGGCACCGCCACCCACTATGCTCCCGAGTACGTCCACCACCGAGAAACCGAGGCCTACGAACACGGCCAGGAGTTCCAGTGGACGGCCGCGACCGACCTGCACGCCGTCGGTTACATGCTCTACGAGGCCCTCACCGGCGAACCTCCCTTCCAGTCCGAAGACGAGATCGAGCTCTGGAGACGGATCAAGGAGGACGTGCCGCCTCGTCCGTCGGAGGTACACAGTGCTGTCCCGAAGCTCCTCGACCGGGTCGTTCTGAAGCTCCTCGCCAAGGAGCCTAAAGATCGATACCAGAGTGGCCTCGAGCTCGCCGAGGCTCTCCATTCCCTCCTGGAACGGCACGCCACGAAGCCACAGTGGTCGCGCCCGCTCCCCCGCCCGGAAACGAGCTCGAAGCCGCCGGAAGGCGCGACCCGTTCTACGGAGCACCCCAACATCGAGGACATCGATGAGCTGCGAGCGAGCCCCATCGCCCTGGCGGCCGCCAAACTGGCCGAGCAAGTTCCTGAGAATGGCCCCCCGACGCCGGCGGACGCTCAACCTCGAGCCTCATCAGCTTCGAGCACGAAAGAGCCCCTGCCCGCCGAGCCTGAGCCACCCGTCGCCTCGAGCTCGGTCGAGAGAATACGGCGTGAACTCCTTCGCGCGTTGGCGCCACGGACCCGCTTTCCTCGGCCGGTAGCGCTCGCCTGCGCGGCTACCGCTCTGTTCTTCGTTGCGGGAGCGGTTGTCGCCGCCTCGCGGCGAGCCGGCCCACCGCGGCCGACGAGCCTCATGGCGAGAGTGAGCAGGGAGCCTCCGCCGGAGGAGGCTCCGGCCTTGGCCGTGGCGCGGCGCCATACCGCGACCGAGAGCCCCGCCATTCCCTCGAGTGCGCCGAGCGTCGCCGATGCTCGCGCCATCGACCGCGAGCTCGAGGCCCGCTATGGGGGCAGGCCCACGGTGACGCCCGATGGCGCCCTCGTGAATCTACCTTCCTCTCGCAGCGCCACGTCCGATGTCGACCCGGCGTCCAAGGCTGAAACCGAAAAGAAACCGACACCGGCCATAGGCGAGAACCCACTTCTCCTCTCCACTTCGGCTGCCCCGGCGTGGCTCAAGCGCTCAACGAACCTCCAGGAGAAGATGCTCGTCGCCCAGGTTCCGGCCCTTCCACCGAAGCCCCTGGGCATTCCGACCGGTACGCACGTTCCGGTTCGGCTCCTCACCTCCCTCGACAGCCGTACCGTCGGGGACGGTCCCGCCGAGGCGAGGTTACCTCGGCCTCTCGTCCTGCGGGGTGAGGTCGTCTTGCCCGCGGGAACGCTGGCCTTCGGGAAGGCCAGCGCCGCCCAGGGGCGCTTTGTCGTGCACTTCGAGCGCCTCCGCCTCCCGGATGACCGCGAGTTCGAGATCGCAGCCATCGCCTTCGATCGGGACGACGACAAGCCCGGGCTCGCACCGAGCCGCGGAGTTCCTGGGCGCTCTCCAAGCACCTCGGCAGGCAGGGGGATGGCCATCGCGAGGACGAGTGCGGAAACGGTCCTCGGGACAATAAGCGGAGGCCTCGCCGAGGACCTCGTCCGAGGAGCTGGGCAGACGGCCATTCAGCCTGTGGAACCGGCTCAGTCGGGCACCGCGGAGGTGGAGGTGCTCGATCCTGGGCTCCTCTTCGACCTGTGGGTGGAGCGCCCATTCTAATGCGAGGTCAGGGGTCCATTCTTCGGGGCGACTGGATGAGGCTCGCTCGACGGCTGGCCGGGGCCCTGGCCGTGTTGCTGCCCTTGCCGGGCCTCGCCGACCGCGGAGCGTTGACCCTCGAAGTCGGCGGCGACCTCGCCATCACGCGCCTCACGCCTTCCGTCGGGAGTGGCGACGCGGTCGAAGGGACGCTCGGCGGCGCCGAGATCCGCATCCGGTACGCCCTCACGAACCGGTACGAACTCGAGGCAAGTGGTTTCTGGAACGCCTCGGCCACCTTCGTGAACAGCAACGTTCATGCGATGAGCGGGGGAGGACCGGTCACAGGGGCCCTACGTCGCGAAGTCGGCCGAGGTGGAGCGGCGGTTGGTGCACGCTATGTCGCCGCCGGGTCCATCTGGAGGGTTCCACTCGGCATCGACGTGGGCTGGCTTCGGACGAGCTCGTCCAACCAGGACCTCATCGACCTATCCAATCCTCAGAATCCGGTCTCCTTCGGCCTGAACATAGAGCCCACCCGGACTGACCGGTTCTTCGTAGCCCCCTTTGCCGGTTTGGAGTGGGTCGCGACGGATCATTTCTCGGTGTCGGTCGTCCCACGCCTGGAGCTGCCGATTGGTAGCGGGTCCTCGGCGGCTATCGTCTTTCCATTCACCTTGGGGTTCAGCTGGTACCTCTTGTAATCGGGGGGACGCCATGACTGTGCGCATGGCTCGGTCAATTGTTTTCGCCCTTTCGATGCTCGCCTTCGCAGGTTGCGGTGGTGGCCTGAACGTTCAGGTCAACTCCGGCTCCGGGAACACCATCGACGTGCGAGTGAGCGCGGGAGCACCGGTCGCGGGTGCCATGGTGACGGTCTATGCGGTCGACGAGAATGGGGAGCAGTACCCTCTCGCTGGCAACCGAGGCGTTCTCGGCCTCGGAGGCCCGACCGACGCCGACGGAAGGGCCCTCGTTCCCATCGCCCTGGGTGGCTTCTCCGGCCCTATCCAGGTGGTGGCGGGTGGCTCCGCGCTATCCTACGTCGACCCGACGGTGCCGCCCCCGACCGATGGAAGCGCCCCGGCCGTGGTGGAGATCCCCGATACTTTCTCGCTCTCTTCCTTCGTCTGGCAGTATCAGACCGGCGGCACCACCATCGTCCCATTGACCCTCCTCACGACGCTCGCCGATCATGCCGCGCTGGCCTATGCGCGGGGGCTCGATCCGTCACACCCGCAGACGACCACCCTCGGAAACGCCCTCGCCGCGCGCGATCCGCTGTTCGTGGCGCACGTCGCCTCGTCGTCGGCGTGGCCTTCGACTTCGCTCCGCACGACGGTTCCGGCTGCCTTGGCCTCGGGTCCTGAGACGCTCGTCGACTCAGCCTATGCCGCGCTCTTGGATGTGGGCCTCAACCAGCTCGCCCGAGACGTGGCAGTCGAAGCGGGATACGGCACGAACGCCCAGAACGCGGTGAACGCCATCACCCTCGTGGAGCTCCTCATGCAGGACGTCGACGCTGACGCCCATTTCGATGGACGCGCGCAGGGAGGAAGGGCCATCGCCGTCACCGGGTCGCCTCCTGTCGCCGTGGACTCCCAGTTCTTTCGAATCACGGTCGCTCGGTCGCTTGATACGTGGATGAGAAACATGCTCGTGAACAAGAGTGGCATCTCCACGGCCGACCTGACGGCGGCCGGCGTCTACCTCGCCATCAGCACGGACACCTCGGACCTCTTCAGTCCAGGCCCCGTCCAGGCATTTGACCCCATCGACCATGAACCACCGCTCATCTCGTTTGCCGGGTCTGGAATGCCCGCGACCCTGTATACCAACCAGTCTAGCGTCACCCTCAACGTGAACGCTCAGGATTCGAGCGGCGTCGGAGCCGTGTACGCTCAAGTCGACACCAGCACGTTCGCGGGCGTGCTGCAGGGCGGTACCTGGATGATCCAGATTCCATCCTTACCAGTAGTAGGCCACAACCCCGTCACCGTATGGGCCGTCGACCAGGCGCAGCCCACACCGAACAGCGGGTTGGGCGTACCGGGATACGAACTCACCCTCGATATCCTTTACGACGCAGCGCCGCCCGTGGTCTCGTACGACGACGCGTTCGCTTCCTACGCCGACGAACGGGGCATGTCAGTCGCGGCGGACGCAAATGGCAGAGCGGTCGTTCCCGCAAGTTACATCCTAGCTCACCCAAGGGCGGCGATACCTCTCGGAGGAGACATCTACAAGGCAGCGACCCGCCTCTCCGCAGGGACGATCGCCGCCTCGGAACTCGAGACGACGAATACCTCGAATTCGCCCGTCCTGCGATTCAACGTGGCATTCAACTCCGGGACTGACTCGCCCATCGCTCAAGCGAACTATACAGTCAACGTGACCTGCCCGGGCTGCCCGAGCCTCCCCTCTGCTACCGGCAGCCTCCTTCCCAGTCCGAGCACGGCCTCAGGCCTTCTCATCTATGACCTCCCGCTCACCACGGACCTCGTCCCTGCTCTCGGAAGCGTCGTGGGCGCGGGCTCGCTCTCGGTGACCCTCGACGTCAAGGACGCGGCAGGCAATGAAACGGTCACCTCCCCCTATAGTTTCACGTACCACCTCGTCGGCCCTCCGCTCGCCGTGACCGAGGATACGGCCTACCCGACTTACGGTGACAAGTGGAGCACGTATCCCTATCTGCTCGCGAACGAGACCTACGGGCAGCTCTGGAATCCATCGACCTTCTATGGCGGCAACGTCCGGCTCGTGCGTTACATCGTCACGAATCCCGCACCCGAACCCGTGGCGCTTTCCGTGTCGTATCAGCAAGCCGCTAATGGCTCTTGGAGCATGGTCGAGAGCTGGCCGTCCTATACCTTCGCCGAACCCGGTGGTGCCCTTCTCAACCAATTCAATTCAGGAACGCTCTTCACGTTGGACGGATTCACGTATATGCAGTTCCTGAAGTGGGCGTACCCCTATGGAACACTAGGAGCCGGTATCCGGCCGCCACAAGCGGAAACGAGTCCTTGGCCTTGTGCTGCGACGTGGGCACAAGGCGGCGTCCCGGCACACCGCATCGGTGATACAGCGAACCGGTTCGTGTGTGCTCCAGCCGGTGTGTCTTTCGTCGCTAGCCCAACCGATATCCAGGTCGGAACTTCTTCGACAGGCAATGTCATAACTGAGGTATACGGTCAGTATGTGCCGGAGGGTGGCGAAACACTGACGCCGTTGCTCGATGCCAGCGGACAGATGGCCATCGTCCCCGCGGCCACAGCTGCCGGCCCTGGGATTGTCGTTGTTTATATAAGCCGCAGCGCTGCATCGAGCCGATCTATTCCATTGCTATGGGGCAGTGGCACAGGAAGTTCTCGCTACGAAACGTGGAACTGGGAGGTCTGGGAACAGTATTTCGCGTGGAGCTACTACGGCTCGCAATACTACTCGTTCATCGGTTACCGCTGGGGCCGATACCTGGGCGCGTCGGGCGAAACGCTCAGTGGAAGTGTTTTGGTTGCAACTGAAGGCTTGTCCTCGACAATCCTCATCGGAGAGCCGGCCCAAATCTTCTCGCAGATAGAACAGGTACGAACGGTGGCATCACACTGACCACTCTCATGCAAGGAAGGGTTGGACATGACCATAAAGGCTATCCTGTGCACAGTGGTCGTAGCGATCTTGTCCATTTCATGTGGACGAGGACCGGAAGGGCCCGCCGGGGCCACAGGCCCCGCAGGGGTGGCTAATCGAGACGCTATTTATTGTGTGACCGTCACCGATGCCACTTTGGCTAATGGTTACTCTCTCACGGCAGCGTGCAGCGCTGCGGCAGACCTTCCGTTGGAAGGTTCATGTTCTTCGGGAACACTTCCCCAGCACTATTACCTTGCCGAAAATGAGCCTTTCGCGTGGGATAACAAGGGAGCATCTCCAGCGACATGGGTATGCAAATGGGACCCGGGCACTGGGGACACCCTGGTCGACACCATCACAGGAACCTCCGCCTGGATCTGTTGTGTCCCTCCCACGACCTCCTGATAACTTGTTCGCCTCGATTTTCGCGCGCCGTGCTCGCACTTGGTGCGGGTGCGGGACCACGAAATCGATTCCTGCGCGGACGTGAGCAAGCCTTCGGCATTCTATGTGTGACGTAAGAGCGCTCGGGGTCAAGGTCGAGTACGGATCGCGAAGTCAAGGAGGTTCCGGAGCCGGTGTAGCTCAAGGCGGTGCTGCAGGGCTGAGGAAACCGAGCACGGTGGTAACAAACATCTCCGGCGCCGTGTTCATGGCCATGTGCTTCTGACCCGGCAGCACCTCGACGCGGCTGCCGGGCAAGGCGCGTGCGACGGCCTCGATGGCCGCCTTGAATGATGCAGGGCTGTCGCCTCCGAGCAAGAGAAGCGTCGGAACCCGGACCTGAGCGAACCGCTCCGCTCGAAGGACGAACGCCTCTCCCGCCCGCATCTCTCGAGGGATGGTGTGCGCCGCTGCGACACGGGACGGCCAGCTCGGGAGGGACTTCAGCTTGGCGACGTCCGTCGCCGGTATCTTGATGATCTCGGTGAGGAATGTCTCGACCACGGCCTCCCTCTCGTGCCTCGCGAGCAGGGCCTCGAACCGCCCGATCGCGCCCGGCGGAGAACCCGGATGCCCGACCGGAATAGGTGGCTCGTAGAGAATGACCTTCTCGATCCGGTCGGTGAGCACGAGCGCCTCGAGGCACGCGATCGCGCCGTACGAATGACCGAGGAGGCACGCTCTTCCGGCGCCCGCCACCTCATCGATGACGGCCGCGACGTCCTCGGCCTCGCGCTCGAGCGTGTAGTCGCTGGAGTCGCCGCTCGCGCCACTCCCGCGCCGGTCCATCGCGAAGACGCTGAAACGCTCTTGGAGCTGCGGTATGACGGAGCCGAAGCGCGTATGGTCGGCACTCGTGCCGTGCACGAGGACGAGCGGCGATCCGGCTCCGGCCTCGAAGCAGGCGATCCGGGTTTCGTCTTTCGACACCACGCTCCGCATTCGACCTCATGTAGCTCATAACGGCTCCTCAACTCAGGCGAGGTCCCGGTTGTGGCGTGATTCTGATTGTGAGCTGTACAGCATACGTAGAGCGATTAGTTACTGCGTGGCCCATGCCACGCCGAGGCCCTTCCAGCCCGCTCTCAGGCCCCGCGCGAGTGACTGCATTCGTGACGCTCGCTTGGGCCGGACTCGAGGCTGCGACGCGGCTCGATGGCCTCGGCGCGCTCCGTCGAGACCCGGGCGGGCGTCTCCTCCATGGAGCCCTCGCACCAGCCCTCTCGCGTTACGAGGCCCTGAGGGCCTCGGTACTCGCACATCGGCTGCTCGCCGCTGTGACGATCTCGCTCGGCCTCGGTCTCCTCGTCTTGGCCAGCCGGGGTCTCCTCCTCTTCTGGCGTAACAAGGTCCTCCCTCGACTCGCGGGAACTCACTTCCGCCCCGAACGGCTGCAGTTCCCTTCTCGCCACGTGGATCTCATCGCAGAGGTCGCGCGGCGCCCCGCTCACCATTCCTTCGTGGGGCTTTCTCCTCGGCCACGCCCCCTCCTTCGTGAATGGGTTCCGCTCTACCTGACCGAGGAGCAGCGCGGAGCGCATCGACACGTCATCGGGAAGACGGGGAGCGGCAAGACCCAGAGCGTCCTGTGGCCCCAGGTGCTGCAGGACGTCCTCGACGGGAAGGGCGTCGTCTACATCTCCGGCAAGGGGAGCGACGAGGAGATCGCCACCATCAAGGGCATCGCGGCACTCGCTCACCGGGAAGAGGACCTGCTCGTTTTATCCTTGCCGGCATGGAACCGGCCCTCGCTCTTCACGCACAGCTACAACATGGTGCACGTCGAGCCGCGTTCGCCTGGAAGCGGGGGTGGTGACCCGGTGCTCACCGCCGAACGGGTTTTCTCGGTCCTGCCGCTCGGCGACAACACCTACTACAACACCCAGGCTCAGATCTTCTTCACGAACCTTTGCAAGCTCCTCCATGGGATGGTGGACGAGCACGGCTGCGGCCTGCCCTTCACCATGCGGGACATCGCGGTGTGCCTGAAGGGGGTGGGCGACAACGGTTGCTGGAGCCGGGCGCTCAGGTACTGCGTCGAGAACTCGCGCGAGCAGGCAGCTGCCCTGGAGATCTCCTCGCAGGTGGGCCGGCTGGGGCGCGACATCCACAAGGCGCTCTCCGGCCTCGTCGGGGTCGTCGATAAGTTCCAGGCTCCGCTCGTGAACGCTTACGACCCGGACCTCGTGATGAGCGAGGTCTTCGAACGTAACCGGATCGTGTACGTCCAGCTCCCCTCGAACCTCTTCAAGCTGCAGGCGCCCGCCTTGGGCAAGGTCCTCCTCATCGACATCCAGCAGCAGGGTTCGTTGCGGCAGATTCACCGCGAACGGAACCAGAAGGCCTTCTCGGTGGTGGTCGACGAGTTCTCCCGCTTCGCGGATCGCTCGGTGGTGGACTCCCTGAATCAGCTCCGCGACGCCCACGTCCAGTTCACCCTCGCCCACCAGAGCGTCGCCGACCTCGAGATCGTCTCGCGCGAGTTCGCCATGGCGGTGTGGGACAACACGCGCTGCAAGGACGTCTTGAAGCAGGACAATCCGGCGCTCTGCGAGCTCGTGGCGAAGTCGATCGGGACACGACAGAAGATCGAGCGGACCGTGCGCGAGGAGGCAGGTCCCCTCTTCACCTCGCTCGCCACCCGGGAGGCGACGGCCCGGCTCGTCGAGGTCTACCGGCTCCATCCGAACGCCATCAAGAACCTCGCTCGCCACGGGCAGGGATACGTCCTCACCGACGAAGGCCTGAGCCCCGTCTGTTACGGGATGCTCCCGCCCAGCCTTTGCGCGTCGTTCCCCCTTCAGCGAAAGGAGCAGAAGGCCGTCCGTGGCCTCTCCCTCTACGAACAGTTCATCGAACCGGCGAGCGTCTACCATCGCCGGCGGCTCGGAGCCGGGCTCCGCCGAAAGGAAAAGTGAAGCCATGGTGCGGAGCGCCGACCCGCGGGGCCTTCGGGTTTCCGGGGCTCGCCAGCTCACCGAACGCGCGCGCTCAGGGCGGCTCCCCGGCTGAACTCATCAAGGTAGGCGAGCACCTTTGCGACGTAGAGCGGCGTCTCCCCGTTCTCTGGGATCGGCGCATAGGCGCGCCTCGGACCGGCGTTGTAGGCGACGAGGACACTCACGAGGTCACCCTGGTAGTGTCGGAGGAGGACCGCCAGAAGCCGGGTCCCGGCCATGATGTTGCGCTCGGGGGTGAAGAGCTCTCCTGCGCGAATTCCGGTCTTGGCAGCCGTCTCGGGGAGGAGCTGCATGAGTCCACGTGCCCCGGCAGGTGACAGCGCCTCGGGCCGGCAGCCGCTTTCGGTAGCGATGATCGCCCTCACGAGCGAGACGGGGACCGGGTGGACGACCGCGACCGATGCGGCTGCACTCGCGATCTCCGCGTCGTAGGGGCAGGGAGGAGGAGCGGCCATGGTGACGAGGACGACGGCGAGCTCGAGCGTCCCGATCATGCGCCATTCCGATCGAGGAGCGGCGTCGCCAAATTGATGTCTCCTCGGCGCTGCTCCTTTAGGTGAGGGGCAGAAGGCCAGATTCCGGTCGAAGCTTCAGGGAGCTCGATCGTTCCGGTCGAGCCGCGCGAGGACCGCGCGCGCTTCGCTCACGGCGTCGACCTCTGCGGTCGTGAGGGGTCCGAGGCCTGCCGCCTGGGCGGCCTTGGTCTTTCGCAAGAGCGCGTCGAAGGCCGTGCACATCGCGCCGACCTCCGTGGAGGTGAACTCTGAGGACGGCTTCGCCCCATTCATTTTCGCAGGCCCGTGGTTCACGAGGGGGAGGTATCTCTCCGAGGCTTCGGCGAGGGTCAGGACCTCGACGTCGAAAGAAGGTGGGCCCGGGTCCTTTCGCCTTCGCTCCTCGATGGCCCTGCGAACGCGGTCCCGCCTCGTGGCGGTGCGGACCATGAACAGGAGCTCGGGAAAGAACCCGTCCTGGAAATGCGTGTGGTAGGCGGTGGCGCGGGTGGGCGGGTCGACGATGTCGCCGAAGAAGGCCTCGTAGCGCTCGAGCTTCACGACGGTCGCCCCCGCCTTGGCGGGATCAGAAGGCACGATGGTGTGGGTCCCGCATTCCGCCTCGACGAAGATGCGGCGGCGGGCCTCCGTGAAGTCGACGATGGCGTCGGGGATGACCTGCTTCAGGACGGGCGTTCCGTCCGGCCCGCGACCCCGGAAGGAAAGCGGTCTCGGATTTCCGTACTGCCAGCGAAAGGGCAGCTCGGCCGGGCGCACCGGCACACCCGAGGCGAGGGCGAGGGCGACGAGGAGCTCGTTCAGCCAGATGAGGTGCTCGAGGAAGGGGGAGCGCACCGGTTCGGTGGAGAAGTTCACAGCGACGTGAGCTGCCCTCTCGGCGATCTCGTAGCCCGCGTGGGTGAGCGACCATACCGGGACCCGTTCGCCTTCGAGCCCTGGATAGTGCTCGACCTTGATGTAGCCGCGTCCAGCCGCCTGCCGCAGCTTCTGGAGCCGCTGCCTGGGGGTCCTCTGAACCCGTCCCGGAAAGAAGAGGGTCGAGATCTGGCGGGTCGTGAGGTAGCGGGCGGTGCCCAGAAGACCGAGAAGGTCGCGATCGCGGGCCTGGATCCTCGGCGCGCAGGGCTCTCGTTCGATCTCCACGCGCGACTCGGCGAGGGCCTTCCATTTGTGAACTCTCACCCGCGTCTTCCTGATGCTCGCGTCGAGGAGGGCGCGGCGCACGGCGTTCGAGAACTCCACCGCCTTGACCGGGCTCGCGTCGGGACCGATGAGGAGCACCACGCGCAAAGGATCTCTTGCACCATCCTCTCCCGGCAGAGACATCGCTCGCAGTGCGCGCAGGGCCCTGCGGGCGAGTTCCTCGGGAGTCACGAGCTCGTGACCGTCTCTCATATTTCTTTCGTAATTGTTCTGTATTCCTTTTCTAGACCCTGGCCGGGGTCACCACCAGGCGTGGGCACCCGAAGGAATCTCTCGTTTCCTCCTTGGTCGTCGCGAAGGACCACTCATGGCTTCCCGGAAAGCCCACACGCGCGCCAATCACCCAGTTCAGACGCTTTAGGACCAGGATCGGCATCCGCAACGTGAAGCCGGCCCTCTCGCAGCATGGGACGGAAACACCCCGCCCCGCAGCCGGAGGCCGTTCGCGCCCTTCCGACCGCCTTCAAGGCCTCGACCGACCCTCGGCCGCCCCCGGTCGCTCCGGTCGGGCGGGTGCGGACTCGAGAAGACCCTGCCCCTTCGCCTCGCACGGGGGGAAGCTCAAGGTGATGCTCGTGCCTCGGCCCACCTCGCTATCGACCGTGAGCCGCCCGTGGGACGCCTCGATGATCTGCTTCACGATGAAGAGGCCGAGCCCGGTTCCCCGATCGGGTGGTTTGGTCGTGAAGTAGGGTTCGAAGATGAGGCCGAGCTTGTCCTTGGGGATCCCGCAGCCGTTGTCGGAAATCCGCACGCGAGCCGCCTGCCCATCCTCGTCGAGCTCTACCTCCACCGTGAGTACCGGGGCACGTCCCCTCTCTTCGGCCATGGCATCCACCGCGTTCTTCACGAGGTTCAAGACCACCTGCTCGAGGCGAAGAGGGTCGACCGAGACCTCGACCGGCTGCGACCGAATCTTGAGCCGGACGTCCACATGACGCAGGAGACCTGCCGAACGCAGCATGGCCAGGGTCTCGCTCACGGTACGGCACAGGTCCGAGCGCACGCCATCGCTCCTCGTGGGCCGGCCGAGGTGGAGGAGCTGCTTCGCATGCATCGCGAGGTGCTCGCGGACCTGCGCCAGCACCGCCACGTCTTCGGGCTCGGCCGAGCGCGTGAGGCGGGTGTTTTCGGCCACGCCGTTCAGTGCGCCGTCGAAAGCGACGAGGATGTTGTTGAGCTCGTGGCCCACCGCTCCGGCGAGGGTGCCGAGCGTGGCGAGCCGCTCGGCGTGGAGCAGCTGACCGGACATCGCCTCGAGCCTCTTTTCGAGGAGCTCCCGGTCGCGCGTCACGAGGCGCGCCTGGTTCACTCCGTCCTCCAAAGCCATGAGGAGGACCTCGGTCGGGCACGGCTTCTTGAGGAAGCGAAAGATGTAACCCTGGTTCACCGCGCCGATGGCGCTGTCGAGATCGGCGTGGCCGGTGAGGAGGATGCGCACGGTGTCGGGTGCCATGTCCCTCACCTGCGACAGGAAGCGGATTCCATCCATGTCGGGCATCTTGAGGTCCGCCACCACCACGGCAAAGGGCCCGCATTCGAAGAGGCGGCGGAGAGCTTCCGGCCCGCTCCTGGCCGTCGTCACCTCGTAGCGGCCGTGCAGTGCCGCGGAGAGACCGGCGAGGAGCAGGGGCTCGTCATCCACGCACAGCACGCGCGGGAGTGAGTTCATGAGCGAGCTCCCGCGGCCCGCATGGCATCCGGGGCCGCCGTTTCACCCGTCTGGGCGCCACTTCCGAGCGTCACGCGAATGGGCTCTCTCACCGAGCCGCGGAAGTTGGTGAGCCGCGCGAGAAGGCTGGCGGTGACCTCGAACCCTCTCGCCACGAGCAGAGGCCCGCTCGACAGTCTGACGTCCTCGGCCACCACCATCCCCACGCGCAGGGCGGGGATGGGCAGCTCCCGCACTTCGCGGCGGGAGCGCTCCGCTCCGTGCAGCTTCTCGAGAGCTTCAAGGACGCGCGGGTCATAGCGATCGACCCGCCCACGCATGACATCGAGCGCGAGGGCGGGCGTGTGTCCCTGCATCTCGAGCACGTCGAAGTCGACCGCCACCCTGACGAGTTCTGCCGCCAGGGCCAAGAACGCGTCCCTCCCTTGCGCCGGGTTCGGACGACGCGGGCCGCGGTAGGCCTGCAGGACGGCCCGGACCTCGCCGAGCCGTGGAATGTTGGCGAGAAGCTGGTCGGTGATGCCCGGGAGCCGGTCGACCATGAGCTGCTCTTCATCCGAGAGTTCTTGCCCGTAGCCGAGCTTCACTGCGGTGTCGGTGGGGAGCGTGATGCAGGCCACCTGGCTCAGCATGGCCGCCACCTCGGCCTGCCAGCGCTCGCCGAGTCGCAGCTTCGCGCCCAGGTCGGAGACGCTCCGCCTGATCCGGGTCGCCCGCCCGAAGGCAGCCGGGCTCGTGAGCGAAAGGACATCGGTGAGCATCTTGATGCTGCCGTTCAGGGTCTGTTCGAGAAGCTCGCGTTCCGCGACGATGAGGCGATGTTGCTCGGCGGCGGCGCTGACGGCGGACATGAGCCTCGCCGGAGGACAGGGCTTCATGAGAAAGCGGAAGATCTGCCCCTCGTTGACGACGTCGATGGTGGACTGCAGATCGGCCTGGCCGGTGAGCAGCAGGCGCACCGCGTCCGGGACGATCTCCCTTGCCGAACGCAGGAAGGCCACCCCGTCCATGACCGGCATGCGCATGTCGGAGACGATCACCGCGGTGTCGGGGTAGCGGCGGAGGAGCACGAGCCCGGCCGCACCGCTCGTGGCCGTCTCCACCGTGTAGCGGCGACGAAGATGGAGAGTGAGCCCTTCGAGGACGCTCGGTTCGTCATCGACGCACAGCGCGCGGACTCGGTCCCTGCCTTCCATCGGCCCTCCAGACGCCGCCCCCTCCTGCAGCATGGGGCGTGCCCATGGACGTCTTTGGCCGACGGGCCGCATCACCCACGAAAACACCGAGCCTTGCCGGCTCCGGACGAGTCCGTTTGCTCGTGCACCCGAGGGTGCCATGGCGGGTCCCGTTGCACCCGGGTGGCAAGCGCACCCGCTCGGAGCCTCTGATAAACGCCAAGGAGACGCGGCACGGGGCCTGCTCCCACGGGCCCATGGTTTCCTCGATGCCCTCGGGTGGACACGTGAACGAGATTTTCTTCGTCGACGATGAACCGGACATCCTGGAGGGGCTGCGCAGCGCCCTGCGCCGTCAGCGGTCCCGTTGGAACATGCGATTCGCGGTGGGGGGAGAGGCGGCCCTTCGCGAACTGGCGTTGAGTCCCTGCGACGTCATCGTGAGCGACATGCGCATGCCCGGGATGGATGGCCTGACGCTCCTCGGCCTCGTCCGCGACCGGCATCCACAGACCTCCCGCATCGTGCTCTCGGGCCATGCCGATCTGGACACGGTCATTCGCTCGAGCGCGGTCGCCCATCAGTACCTGTCGAAGCCTTGCGACACGGACTCCTTGTGCACCGCCATCGAGCGAGCCCTCGAGGTGCAGGCGCTGGTCGGTAATCCGGAATTGCGCCGCGTCATCGGGGGGCTCGGCACCCTGCCCACACCCCCTCGGACCTACGCCGCGCTCACCGCTGCGCTCGCGGACCCGGACGTGGACATGAAGCGACTCAGCGCGATCGTGGAACGGGACATGGGCCTCGCCGTGCGAGCCTTGCAGCTCGTGAACTCGGCCTACTGCGGCCTCGCTCGACGCGTGACGAGCCTCGAGTCCGCCATCACCATGCTCGGGCTCAACACGCTGCGGCATCTGGCGCTCACGGTCGAGGTGTTCCGGGGCTTCGGGGGCGAGGCTCCGAGTGAACTCGAAGCGCTGGAGCGCCACGCGGTTCTCACGGCGCGCATCGCGCGCAAGATCGTGCCCGACCCGAAGATGGCCGACATCGCCTTCGCCGCGGGGCTCTTGCACGACGCCGGCAAGCTCTTGTTCCTGAGCCGTGTCCCGGAAGCGTACCGAGGAGCCCTCGAGCGGGCCGAACGGACCGAGCTCACCGCGCTCGAGGCCGAAAGGGAGTCCATCGGCGCCACGCACGCGGAGGTGGGAGCACTCCTCCTCGCCATGTGGGACCTGCCCCATGCCATCATCCAACCGGTGGCCCACCACCACGCGCCCCCCCGGGCGCCTCAAGCTGTGATGGACGCGAGTTCGGCCGTGTCCTTGGCCGATGCTCTGGCACACGAGGCAACGGGGGGCTCTTCCCGTGCGACCACCCGCGAGGTGGAGGGTACGCTCGCCCGCTTTGGCGACATTCGCCAATGGCAGGAACTCGCTCGGGCCGAGGCGCGCGCGGGATGAGCGCGGCCTAACCTACGGGTCCGAGTGGTCGCCGCAAGACCGGGCTCCCAACCGCCATAGAGCCATTTTGACCCCGGCAAGCCGGCGCCTTCTTCTCGAAGAGGTCAAACGTGGCGGTGAAGCCGCTCTCTGAGCCGGACGGTCGTGAGTTTCGCGAGAGCCGAGGCTTCGAGACCCTCCCTGGCGTTTCAGTCCCGGCCCGGCCAACTACGACGCGGACCTCTCGGGCTGCGACCGGGCCGGGAAACGGCTCCGGCCCCAACCCTCGGGGGTCTGCTGAAGCCAACACCTCGCAACCCCGGGGGAGAGACCCAGGTCAGGAGGCCCGGCGCTTTCGATCGAGGAGTTGCAGGAGCATGGGGGTGAATATGAGTTGCATGGCGAGCTCCATCTTGCCTCCCGGGATGACGATGCAGTTCGCGCGCGACATGAAGGAGTCGTGAAGCATCGACAATAGCCAGGGGAAGTCGATGCCCTTGGGCTCGCGGAAGCGCACCACGAGGAAGCTCTCGTCGGCGGTGGGGATGGCACGCGCGACAAAGGGGTTGGAGGTGTCGACGGTGGGCACACGCTGGAAGTTCACGTGGGTCCGGGAAAACTGGGGGCAAATGAAGTTCACGTAGTCGGGCATGCGGCGAAGAATGGTGTCGACCACCGCCTCCGTGCTGTACCCGCGAGCGGCCTTGTCGCGCTGGATCTTCTGAATCCACTCGAGGTTGATGATGGGCACCACGCCCACCAAGAGGTCGACGTGCCGCGCCACGTCGATTCGGTCCGTCGTCACCCCGCCGTGGAGCCCCTCGTAGAAGAGGAGGTCGGTGCCGGGGGGCACGTTCTCCCAGGAGGTGAACGTGCCGCTCGGCGCGCCGTAAGTGGCTGCCTCGGCCTCGTCGTGAATGTAGCGGCGCACCCGCCCGGAGCCGATCTCGCCGTAACCGCGGAAGAGCGCTTCCAGTTCTTCGAAAAGGTTCGCTTCCGGTCCGAAGTGGCTGAAGCGGTGATCCCCGCGGGCCGAGGCTTCCTCCAGTGCGCGCGCCATGGCCGCTCGGTCGTGGCGGTGGAAGGCATCGCCCTGGACCAGGGCGGAGTTGATCTTCTCGCGGGCGAAGATCTCCTGGAACGTGCGGGTGACCGAGGTGGTCCCGGCGCCGGAGGAACCCGTGACGGCGACGACGGGGTGGCGGACGGACATGGCGTTCTCCCAAAGAGGCCGTTAGCTGCTAGTAAACAGGGAACGGTGCGCAAACAAGGGAGAGCGGTAGGGCTGGTCGAGACCCCGCTCGTGCTCCTCGTGGTAGCGCTCGATGCGCTCCACCTCGTCGCGGGATCCCAGGACCAGCGGCACCCGTTCGTGGAGGGCGGTAGGCTGCACCTCGAGTAGCCGCCCGCGGCCGGTGGAGGCGGCGCCGCCGGCCTGCTCGATGATGAGGGCCATGGGATTGGATTCGAAGAGAAGACTCAGGGGTCCCGGGCGCCGCGGCTCGGTGCTGTCGCGCGGACAGAGGAGCAGGCCTCCGCGCACGAGAATGCGGTGGACCTCAGCCACGAGCGAAGCGACCCAACGCATGTTGTAGTCGGCCTCGCGAGGGCCGGCACGGCCGGCCAGGCACTCCGAGACGTAACGCCTCACCGGTGGCTCCCAGAAGCGCTCGTTCGAGGCGTTCACGGCGAACTCCCGGACGCACTCCTTCATCCGCATGTTCCTGTGGGTGAGCACGAATTCGCCCACCTGGCGGTCGAGCGTGAAGCCGTGAACGCCACGGCCGACGGTCATCACCACCATGGTGGAGGGACCGTAGATGGCGTAGCCAGCGCATAGCTGGTGCGTGCCCGGTTGCAGGAAGTCCGAAAGGGTGGCGGTGCCTGCGCCGTCCGGCCGGCGCAGCACGGAGAAGATGGTCCCCACCGAGATGTTGACGTCAATGTTCGAGGCGCCATCGAGGGGATCGAAGACAAGCAGGTACTTCCCGTGTGGGTAGACCGCCGGGATGGGGCAGATCTCCTGCATTTCCTCGGAGGCCATGGCCGAAAGGTGGCCCCCCCACTCGCAGCCGCGCAGCAGGATGTCGTTGGCGAGGGCCTCGGGGCTCCTCGGGCTCTCGCCTCCCCCCCCGGCCAAAGGAGGCTCGCGAGAGGCCCTGAGGGCCGGCCCGTTGCTCACCTCGTGAGCGATGGCCTTCAGGGCAGTGACGATGTCCTGCAAGAGCGCGCTGAACTCACCGCTCGCTCCGGGCGACTCGCGGTGCTCGGAGAGGATGAAGCGGTTCAGGGTGATGGGGTGTTCGGTCATGACGCTTGCTTCGGCAAGGGATCGCGTCCGCCCGCGAAGACGCGGCTCTGGCGAATGTCCTCCGCTTCGAGGGTGGAGAGGGCGGCTCGATCGACCCGGCCGCCCCGGGCGAAGAGTCGGCTGGCTTGCCGCATCCGCGCGCGATCGAGAGCGTTTCGCACCGAGCGTCCGTTGGCGAAGCGCGCCTGGGTCATGCGCAGGGAGAGGTACTCCTCGAAAGCCACTCGGGCGTCGGGCGAGAGCCGGTACTGAAGCTTCTCGAGCATGAGCTCGCCCATGGCGAGCAGCTCCTCCGCGCCGTAGTCGGGGAAGTCGACGTGGTGTGCGATGCGCGAGGACATCCCAGGGTTCGACTCGAAGAACACGTCCATCCGCTCTTTGTAACCCGCCACGATGACCGAAAGGTCATCCCGGGCGCTCTCCATCACCTGGAGCAGGATCTCGATCGCTTCCGGGCCGTAGTCGCGCTCGTTCTCGGGGCGGTGGAGGTAGTAGGCTTCGTCGATGAAGAGCACGCCGCCCATGGCCCGCTTCAGGGCGTCCTTGGTCTTGGGTGCGGTGTGTCCAACATACTGCCCCACCAGGTCGTCGCGAGTCACCGCAACGAGGTGCCCCTTACGCAGGTAGCCCAGGCGGTGGAGGATTTCAGCCATTCTCGTTGCGACGGTGGTCTTTCCCGTGCCGGGATTGCCGGTGAAGCACATGTGGAGCGAGGGCTTGCCCGCGGAGAGTCCCACGCTGTTGCGGGCTCGCCCCACGACCAGCAGGGCGGCGATCTCGCGAAGGCGCTTCTTCACCGGAATGAGGCCGATGAGATCGCGATCGATCTCGTTCAGCACGTCCCACACGTGTGAGGCCTCGATGAGGGAGCCGAGCTCGACCTCACCTTGCAAGGGCTCCGAGGCGGGCGGGGCGCCTGTCGCTGCCGGGTGTGCGGCCACCTGCGCGGGGCTCGTCACCGCCCCCCTCCCGTGTAGCGCCGGCCGGGTGGCTTGGCGCAGGCGTAGCCGTGCAGGGAGTATCGCTGGGTGCGCCCTGGCCCCTCCTCACGGACGAGGGCAAATCCCGGTTCCTCACTTGGGCGCTGCACGATGAAGGAGAGCCGGACGGTCTCCCAGCCCGGGGTGGCGTCGAAGGCGCTCACTTTCACGTACCGATCCGGGTGCTCGCGGCGGCACGCATCCACTTCTCGCATGACCGCGTCGGCCGTTTCGAGATCGAACATGGGCTGAACCCACATCTCCCAGTAGGTGTTGCGGGGATGCGGCTCGTCGGTGGATTCGACGAGCACCGCCCATCGCTGCGCGAGGGCGTACTCGACCTGCCGGCGGATCTGCTCGTCGGTGAGGTCAGGTAGGAAGGAGAAGGTACCTTGCGTGATCCTCATGGCGCACTCCATCAGCCCACGGTGGGGGTGGCGACGACGTCGGGGGTGTCCGTCGATTCGTACTGGAAGGTGACGTCCTTCCAGGTATCCAGGGCGGCCTTGAGAGGCCGGCAGGTCTTGGCTGCTTCATCGAGGATGTGGGACCCCTCGTTCCACAGGTCCCGTCCCTCGTTCCGCGCGAGCACCATCGCCTCCAAGGCCACGCGGTTGGCCGTGGCACCCGCGGCGATGCCCATGGGGTGTCCGATGGTACCGCCGCCGAACTGGAGAACGACGTCCTCGCCCAGATAATGGAGGAGCTGGTGCATCTGTCCGGCGTGGATCCCGCCGGACGCGACCGGCATGACCTTGCGAAGATCGGCCCAGTCCTGGTCGAAGAAGAGGCCGCGGTCAAGGCGCTCGCTCGTCCGCGGCTCTCGAAGCGTGTCGTACACTCCGCGGGTGATGGCCGGGTCGCCCTCCAGCTTTCCGACCACGGTACCGGCGTGGATGTGGTCGACCCCGGCGAGCCGCATCCACTTTGCAATGACCCTGAAGCTCATTCCGTGTTGCTTCTGGCGTGTGTACGTTCCGTGCCCGGCGCGGTGGAGGTGCAGGATCATGTCGTGCCCTCGAGCCCACCGCGACATGCTCTGTATGGCGGAGAATCCCACGACGAGGTCGATCATCACGATCACCGATCCGAGCTCGGCGGCGAACTCGGCGCGCTCATACATCTGCTCGACGGTACCCGCCGTCACATTGAGGTAGTGACCCTTCACCTCGCCCGTGTCGGCCTGGGCGCGGTTCACCGCCTCCATCGAGAAAAGGTAGCGGTCGCGCCAGTGCATGAAGGGCTGGGAGTTGATGTTCTCGTCGTCTTTCACGAAGTCGAGGCCCCCCCGCAGCGCTTCGTAGACGACGCGGCCGTAGTTCTTCCCGGAAAGGCCAAGCTTAGGCTTCACGGTCGCTCCGAGCAGCGGACGGCCGAACTTGTCGAGGCGCTCACGCTCCACCACGATGCCGGTGGGCGGCCCCTGGAAGGTCTTCACGTAAGCTACGGGAAGGCGCATGTCTTCGAGGCGGAGTGCCTTCACGGCTTTGAAGCCGAAGACGTTGCCGATGATCGAGGCGGAGAGGTTAGCGACGGACCCTTCCTCGAAGAGGGCGAGGTCGTAAGCGATGCGAGCGAACCACTGCTGGGGCTTATCCGTGCCTGGCCCCGTACCCGGCACCGGATCGACTTCATAAGCTTTGGCGCGGTAGCGGTCGCAGGCGGTGAGCCGGTCCGTCCACACCACGGTCCAGGTGGCCGTGGAGGACTCCCCCGCCACGGCCGCAGCCGCCTCTTCAGGCTCTACTCCCTCCTGGGGTGTGATGCGGAAGAGCGCGATGACATCGGTGGGCTTGGGGACGTAGTCGGGCTCCCAGTAGCCCATGTTCTTGTAGGGGATTACGCCTGAAGCGTAGCGTTCGCGCTTCAGTCGCTCCTCGCCTGCAGGGTGTGGCTTTTCATCGATTAGGGAGTGCATGGCGGGAATATGCGAGGCGGAGTGCCATAAAGCACATAAGTTATTTGTTGCTAGACCATCAGCCTTTCTTATTTTTGGGATCGTGCGGGACGCGACACTTCGGCAACTGTGGATCTTCGAGGCGGTGGCGCGGCACCAGGGCCTCACCCGCGCCGCCGAGGCCCTGAACATCACACAGCCCGCGGTTTCCATGCAGATGAGGGAACTCGAAGCCCACGCGGGGTTGCCGCTTTTGGAACGTTGCGGGCGCGGAGTGAAGCTCACCCCGGCCGGTGAAGAGGTGCTGCGCTACGCCCAGGCAGCCCGGCGCGCACAAAAGGACGTGGAGGACGCCCTGGCCAGGCTTCGTGGGCTCAAGGCGGGGCGCATCACCACCGCCGTGGTGAGCACCGCCAAGTACTTCGCCCCCAAGCTCCTGGCGCGCTTCCTGCGGTTGCATCCGGACGTGGAGCTGCGCCTCCTCGTGCACAATCGCGAGGCGGTGGCTCGCCTGCTCATCGCAAACGACGTGGACCTCGCACTCATGGGCACTCCGCCGGCCCAGGTCGAGACGATCGCGATTGAGTTTGCCCCCCATCCACTCGTAGTCATATCTCACCCCGACCATCCGCTCGCCGGAAGGCGGCGCGTGGCGGTGGCGGCACTGAGCGAGGAGACCTTTCTCGTTCGCGAACCGGGTTCCGGCACGCGAGGGGCCATGGAACGTTTCTTCGCTGACCATGGTTTCACCCCCAAGGCGAACCTGGAGATCGGCACCAACGAGACCATCAAGCAGGCGGTCATGGCCGGGATGGGCTTGGGCTTCATCTCCCTGCATGCCATTGGTCTTGAGCTCAAGACACGGCAGCTCGCCGTGCTCCGCGTGGAAGGCCTACCCGTCATCCGTCAGTGGAACGTCGTGCACCGCAGGGACAAACGGCTCTCTCCCGCGGCCGAGGCCTTCAAGGCCTTCGTGCTCGAAAACGGCGCCGCCTTCCTCGAGCGCTGGCCACCGCCCGACCTCCAGTGAGGCCGGGAGTGACCCTACCCGAGACAGGCTGAAGGAGAAGACACCGACTCGGCGAGCGATTTGACTCCTGCGGGGCCGGTCGCGACCGAGGTCCTCAACGAGAGGTCCTGGTCATCCCGGTGATTGGGGAGAGGGCTCACCGGCTTCGATCCTCGCGACGTGCGCTACCCGGTCAATTCGCCGAGCCTTCCGCAGCTCGCCGTCACGGCGTAAGGCGGCCGTCTTCACTGTCTTCACCCCGGGGCATCGCACCTTCGTTCGTCGCTGCGCCGTCGCTCTACCGAAATCGTCCTCGCCGCGCAGGGAGGAGACTGCTCGGGCGTCGACGCGCACTTGACCGATCGCGAAGCAGCGAGAACGTCCGCCCGCGAACAGGTGGCCACATCCGATCAGGCGAGCAAGGCGATCACCCAGGTGAGCCAGTTGACCCAGCAGAACGCCGCGAACTCCGAGGAACTGTCCTCGGCCGCCGCCGAGCTATCCGGTCAATCGGTGGAGCTCCTATTCCTGGTCGGCCCCTTCCAGCGCGAAGAGATCGCCGTGGCGGCCCACGGTGGAAACGGTCAGGCTTCGCCCATGGCACGGCAGGCCCAAAGCCGAAAGCGACTCGCCGCCCGCAAATCTTGATTCAGGGCTCGGGCGGCCGGGCGGGCGGAAGCACGGCAGTCTGCGACAAAACAACCCGCAAGAAGGAGGACGAGGGCGGCTTTCGCGGCGGCGGACGAAAGCTCACGACGGCTCGCATCTTTTCGGCGGGGATGCTCGCGCCGGAGTGCGCGCTCGGTGACCAGTGTGGGCATTAGTCGGGGGAGCCTAGCCGGGCAAGACGTGCTACAGCAGGGCCCCCATGCTCGTTCCCGAACAGCCGCTTTGCGAACCGACGCGCTCCGCTCCACCCGCCCTGCCCCAGACCGAAGCGCGGCGCGACGCCTTCGCCTCGGGCCTGGGCGCGTTCGCGGCCACGCTCGGTTCGGCGATCGGCCTCGGCAACATCTGGAAGTTTCCCTACCTCACCGGATCGAACGGCGGAGCCGCCTTCGTCGTGACCTATCTCTTGGCCGTGGCCCTCGTCGGGCTGCCGGTCATGACGGTCGAGCACGTGATCGGGCGCCGGATGCGCCTCGACGCCGTGCGGGCGTACGGCAGACTCGTGCCGAAGCGGCCCGCCTGGTCCGCCATCGGGTGGGCAGGGCTCCTCGCCTCGGTGCTCATCATGGCGTTCTACACGGACGTCGCCGGCTGGGTCTTCGCCTACGTCTTCAAGTCCGCCCACGCCTTCGCGACGGGAACCCCGCTCACGCCCGACACTTTCGGCGCGCTCGCCGGAGGGACCTTCGAGCCGCTCTTCTGGCAAATCGTGGTCCTCTGCGTCACGACTGCCATCGTGGCGGCCGGGGTGTCGAAGGGGATCGAGAAGATCACGAAGACGCTCATGCCCGTCTTGTTCATCCTTCTCCTCGTGTGCGACGTGCGCGCGCTCACGCTCCCCCACGCCACGGCGGGCATTGCGTACCTGTTCGAGCCCGATCTCTCGAAGCTCTCGGCGGGTGTTCTCCTGGCCGCGCTCGGACTCGCCTTCTTCAAGCTCTCCCTGGGAATGGGGACCATGACGACCTATGGGTCCTACCTTCCGGACTCGACCCGGATCGTGCCGAATGCGGCGCGAGTCGCCCTCGCCGATACGCTCGTGTCACTCCTCGCTGGCCTCGCCATCTTCCCGGCGGTCTTCGCCTTCGGCGGGACTCCGGCGGGCGGGCCGGGGCTCCTCTTCAACACCATTCCGCGCGTGTTCGCCCAGATGCCCATGGGCGGTCTCTTCACCACCGTCTTCTTCCTCCTCGCCTCCATTGCCACCATCGGAGCGATGGTGAGTCTCATGGAGGTGCCGACCGCCTGGATGGTCGAGAAGGGCCACACGAGGAGGACCACCGCGGCCGTCATCTCCGGGGTGGGCATGCTCGTCCTGGGCGTCCTTGCCACCCTGTCCCAGGGCCCGGCCCTGTCGGAATTGAAGATCTTCGGAAAGACCTTCTTCGACCTGTTCGATTTCGTCTCCTCGAACGTGCTCTTGCCGGTCGGCGGACTTGCCATCGCCTGCGTCGGGGGCTGGTTCGTCGCGAAAAAGGCTTTCCTCGCCGAGGCTCACAAAGCCTATTCGGCCGAACCCTGGCATGGCCGGGTCGTGTACGCGCTCATCCGGTTCGTCGCCCCGGGCCTCATCCTGCTCATCCTTCTCAACAGCCTCGGGATCCTTCACCTCCGTTAGAGGCGCCGCGGCCCCTTCTCGATCAGGCCTACCGCTCCGCCTCGGCGCCCTCTCGCTGCGAACTCGAGAGCCAGGAGGCTCACCCCCGACCGGAGCGCGAGCTCTCTAGGAACGCAAGCGTTCGATTCCGGGGGCTTGAGGAGTCTTTGGCGAAGCGGCCCGGGGCGGCCTCAGGATTGCCCCTGTGAACTCGGCCGGAAGCCAGCAACGCTACCGTCATCTTCATCGAGTTCCCTTGGGGCCTTTTCGAGACGCCGAGCGCTCTTGCGCTTCGTTCGAAGCACTCCGCTCCCTGCGATGTGGTCCTGAGGCTGGGCGATCCCCTCGTTTGGATGAGGCCGAACACTCTCGGAACGTGGCCTGTTTGTGCGAGATCGTTGGAGTAGTGTGGTGAGCACCGCACTCGCGAGGTTGATCTAAAACTCGCCTGCGACTGCAAGGCCGCCAGGTGCCGGGAGCACCTGGTAGCTCGTGCCGAAAGGGCCGGCGCGGTGAAGCCAGGGCACGAGGATGCCGGCGCCCGTCCCTACTGCTGCGCTGGCGAGCACATCCGTCAACCAGTGGTTGTCACTCGCCATGCGGAAGTAGCCAGTCATGGCCCCACCGGTGAAGCCCACAGCGTACACCCACTGCCAGCCCGCATACCCGCGTATCCTCCCCACCGTGCCGCCGGCCGCGGCGGCCGAGAACACCACCACCGTGTGCCCCGACCAGAACGACAGATGGTCGTCTCGTCCGGCGTCGCTGTGGCCGTAGTAGGCGTACGGCCGGACTCGGGCGAACGAGTACCTCGCCGTTTGGGTCAGTACACCGGCGACGGCGACCGCCTCCGCGATGACGAGCACGTCCTTGGGGCTTTCGTCGATGGCGCCGGAGGAGCGGGCCGCGAACAAGTCGTAGACGGCGATCCCCACCGGGACGGCGAACTGGAGCGCGTCCGAGGCAGCGGCGGCTCTGCCCTTGTTCGACCAGACGACTGCGTTCCGCACGCTCCTATCGAGTTCGTCTGCACTGCACCACCGACAAGTGATTGGCGAAAGGCTGCCCTTCGCCAGCTCAGAGGCACCCCAGGTAAGGAGCGCGCCGCCGGTGATGGACCCATCCACCGTCCAGGAGACGTTCAGCGTGCTTTGCGTCTCGGGCCTCGAAGAGGTCGCCCACGCGAGAAGAATGAGCGTGATGACCCGGAGCGACACGGCTCACAAGAGTACAACTCCTCTACAGCTGGGACGCCCGCCCAACTGAGCGACCACGGTCAGGTGGACCCCCAGCAGGCAGCCCTATCAAGTGCTGGCAGTGACCGCGGACATCGCCTGGGCTCCGCCCCCCCTGCGGGGTGGACACCGCGGCCGGAAGCACGGCCCGCCATGAGGATCCCTACCGCGAAACGCTACGACACGTACAAGTGCCTGATCCGTCTCGCAACGGCGCGACTTGCCGCCCTGCTAGTCATGCTTCACGAGGCGCCTGCGTTCCCGCACCGAATTTGGTCATTCCTGGAAGACTGCGCCTCGAAGCCTGCTCAAAGCCGCGACCACGCAAGCTGAACCAGCCACCGGGCCTTGCGAAAAGGCGACGAGGGGGAGCGCCTTCTGAGCAAGGGGAGGGTTCGGCGCGACATCCTGAATGAAGTACCTCCCCAGCCGGGGAAGCCAGGAGGTCAGATACGCGATTCCGGCGTCGAGCGGTCGTCTTTCAATTCGGGAGTGCCGCGGTGTCGAAGCTAACTTCATCCCCGAGTGCTGGGACTGCGGCCGGGGCAAGAATACCGTGACCTTGGGTAGGCTCTGCCTCACGGAGCGAGCGCACCCTTTGGCCGAGCTTCGTAGCTGGCCCAGTTCGGCGAGAAATCTGTGCTCACCTTTGGCTCGATGTGAAGCAGCGACAAGCGAAAAGCCCCTCATCGACCGCTTTGCCAGTTGCGGAATGGACCGCAACGGAACCTTGGCTCCTACCTCGTGCCGCTCACCTCGAGCGCGGGGCGAACGCACTCAGCGATTCTGATCCCAGTGAGTTCGCCGCTGCTCTTGACCTCGAAGCCGCGACTCGCAACGAGCCGTTCGATGTTGCCCTCTCGCGCTGGCCCAGCCAGGACCAAGACCACCCTCTCGACGCCATCGAGGTCGAGCAGGTCGAGGTCCGTTCCTTCGCGCATGGTCCGTACCCCTCTCGCCGACAGGATCGCCCACGTATGTGCCGGGTCAGTGAATGCTGACCGGTCGAAGTAGTAGGCAAAGGAAACGGCCTCGTACGGTGGGGCGAGAAGGACCCGCGCACTCGGTATGGCTTGCACCCGTTCGGCCGCCTGCCTCCAGTCCGCCTCAACGGTCCGCATGCTGCGACCAAAGCCCGCAAGGGTGATGGCGGAGACGAGTGCCGCGCCGAGAGCCCTGAGCCGTGTAGGCAGGGCCAGCACCGTCAAGGTCCAGAAGAGGACGAACCCAGGGGTCACGTAGAGTAGGTAGCGTGCGTGCAAGAATCTGACGAAGGGAGAAAGAGCGAGAGCCATGGCAACGGGTAGGAAGGCCCACGAAATCACGGGAATCGCGATCCGGAAGGCGAGCGAGCCGCCCCAGACGCGCCGGCCTAGGAGAGCGATCGTTGCCATCGCGGCCAGCACCAAGAAGGCCGGGCCACCGGGGCGGCTACCGGCGAACCAGTTCAACATGGCCCATAGGTGACCCCACCTGAACGACGGGAGCCATTCCATCTTGTGCTGCTGCCCGGCGGTCATGAGTGGCACGACCCAGCCAAGGTACGCGAGGGCGACCGGCGAGTGGCTCACGCCGAAGGACACCACGGCGCGTCGTCCTCGCCACGGCAAGAGGCAGGCCAGGGCCTGGCCGACGACTGCTAGGACCGACGCATAGTGCGTGAACAACATCAAGGCATTCACGGTGGCGAGCGCCGCCCACGCACTGCGCGCGGGCCGCTCGAGAGCGCGCACGAGCAGGAGGAACGAGAGGATGCACAACATGCTCACCATGGCATAGGGGCGGGCTTGTCGCGCGTAGTGATAGTTCACGTCCGACACGAGATAGAGCGCCGAAGCAATCCACGATCCGAGCGGCCCGAACCATTTTCGAGAGAGGACGAGGAGCAACGCACCCGCAGCGGCGCTGAAAAGGACCGATGGGAACCTCACCGCCACCTCGGAGACGCCGAATAGCCGCTCGACGGCGGCGAGGACGAGGTAGTAGACCGGCGGGGTGGTATCCCCACAAGACGCCGTGACGATGCTGAGCGGGCCGAGTTGAGCCGTGTGGACCGCGACGGCCTCGTCGAGCCAGAGGCTGCTCGCACCGAGGTGCAACGCTTTCACGAAAAGGTGGGCCGCCCCGATACTCAGGGCGGCCCACCAGAGCCTCAGGAGCGCGCCGCGGGCGGGCATGGTTTGGCGGGGCACCGCCTGGTCCGCGATGGCGCCGACCATGAGTTACGATACGCCCGCGTCGCGGCACCGACATCAGCCAGAACCGGGTCACCGCGCAGGTATTGACTCGTTCGATTGTTTCGTGAGTTCCAAATGGGTGCAACCAGCGTCGATCGAACGGACACACCTCCTGTACCAGCTACCTGTTACCAATTGCTTCGCGACAGGGGTCGATGGTAGCCGAGCCGAACATGAGGGCTTTCTCCACTAGATTTCATCATGCGTTTCTCATCACGTACTGAGGCGGCTCGAGCTCGCGGGAGGTCCTACGAGGCGTTCTCCGCTAGCCGCGGGCCGATGCCGGCGCATTGCCATCTGAAGACGGGACACTGGCTGACCGTTTACAAATTGATCTGCCGCTCTCAGATTGCTCCAAGCGTATCCTAACGAAACAACCAAACGGCCGGCCCTTCAGGTATAACCTCAGGTTTACCCGAGTTACATCACGGTTGATCCATCATCAATGCCGAGGTCTCTTCAATCCATGTTCATTGGAATTGATGAACTGAGATCGCAGCTGCGATGCAACGCACGAAAGGTCTCTTGAACGTGCGACTCGAACCGCAAATCGACGTCCCGCAGCTCCGGATCGAACCCGACCGTGTGTCCTTGGCCAGGTACGCGATCCGGCCTGCCGACGTCGGCGAGGAGGTCGCTGCGTGGCGGCAGGGCCAGACCGCGACGGAGGTGCTCGGGCCGGGGGGGGCGGGTACTCGACGTGGTGGTGGCCGGGCCGGCCATGCTCCGGAGCAGGGAGGCGCTCCGGAGCCTTCCCATCTCGACGACCTCCACGACCGTTCCGCTCGGCGCCATAGCACGCATTACCGGGGAACTGGCACCGTCCGTCGTGAACCACGAGGGAGGCGAGCGGCGCATCTCCATCGGCGCGAGTGCGCAGGGTGGGAGCCTCTACGGTGCCGTCGAGCGCTTGAGGAGCAATCTCGGTGCCGCCTCGATGCAGAAGGCGGTGTCGAGCGTGTTCGACAGCCGCCGGGCGAGGACGAACCTGGAAAACCAGTCGATGATCGCCATGAGGTACGTGAAGCCGGCGGCCAGTGGGATGAAGGTGATGTCGGCAGCCCAGACCTGGTTGGCCCGGGTCACTTCCAGCCCCTTGAGAAGGTATGGGTACGTCACGTGCCCTTTCCCTGACCGGCTCAGATTTCGCTTCGGCGCCAGGGCTCGAGCCCCATCTGCTGCATCAGCCGCTGAACCCGTTTGCGGTTGACGACCCGTCCCATCTGACCCAGCGCCTCAACCATCTTTCGGCTGCCGTAAGACAACGGTTCGCTTGAGCCATGCTGCGACGAGTGGCGCTCGAGTGCCAAGGAGTGCCTTCCTTGCCCGGATCCCGGTAACCTATCCATGACGGCACCGCCTCACCTCGGGACTCGCGAGACCTCAACTCACTGAACGTGACGATCACCGGCACGGTGGTTCAAGGCGCCTGGGGCGTGCGTGCCATGCCTCTCGTGGTGCAGCGTCGCGCGCGCGATAGGCCGGCCGCGTCGCAGTACACCGCGCTCCATCACCGAGCGGATGGGAGCGATGCCGAGCTGGGCCCGGGCGAGCGACTCGGCGGAGTTGATGAGCGCCATGTGCGTGAACGCCTGCGGGAAGTTACCGAGTTGCTCGCTGCGCACCCCGTCGTATTCCTCGGCGAAGAGCCCTACGTCATTCGCGAGCTTGAGCAGGCGCTGGAACCGGGACTCGGCGTCCTTTAGCCGGCCTTGCATGGCGAGCACGTCGACGAGCCAGAAAGAAGCCATGAGGAAGGCGCCCTCGCCCCCTTCGAGGCCGTCGTCGACCGCTTCGTTCCGGTAGCGGCGCACGAGTAGTCCGTCGCACAGATCGGTCTCGATGGCGTCCACGGTCGCCCGCATGCGGGGATCGTTCGCGTCCAGGAACCCCATGATGGGAAGGAGGAGCAGGCTCGCGTCCACCTCGCGGGACCCGAAGAACTGCACGAAGCAACCGCGCTCCCGGTCGAAGCCCTCCCTCTCGATGGTGGCGCGGATCTCCTCGCGCACCTCGCGCCAGCGGCCCACCTCGGCGGGCAGGCCGTACTGTTCGCAAGTCTGGACCCCGCACTCCAGCGCGAGCCAGCACATGGCCTTCGATTCCACGTAATGACGAGGATCACCGCGCATCTCCCACAGGCCCCGGTCGGGCTCCTTCCACGACGCGCAGGTCGCCTCGACGAGCCCGCGCACGAAGCGCCAGCCGTCCACAGACAGGGTATTGCCCGCACTGAGCCAAAGGTGAGTGGCATTGAGGAGCTCGCCGTAGACGTCGAGTTGCCGCTGGGTCGCGGCAGCGTTGCCGATCCGCACCGGTCTCGAACCGCGGTAACCGTCGAGGTGAGACAATTCCACCTCGGTGAGCCGCCTCTCGCCGTAGCAGCCGTAGACCACTTGCAGGTCGTCGGCGTGCCCGGCGGTCGCCCGCTCGATGAACATCTTGAAGCCGGTCGCCACCTCGGGATGACCCACGGCGAGGAGCGCGGCGAGGGTGTGAGCCGAGTCACGAATCCAGGAGAAACGGTAGTCCCAGTTGCGGGTACCCCCGGCCGCCTCGGGCAGGGAAGTGGTCGGCGCCGCGATGATGGCACCGGTCGGTGCACAGGTGAGGAGCTTCAATACGAGCGCGGAGCGCACGACCTCCTCGCGGTAGGTCTCGTCGTAGGTGCCCTGGTTCACCCACTGGCGCCACCAATCGATGGTGGCCTTGAGCCTCCGATCGAGGACGGCCGTCGCGAGCTTCTCGAGGCGCATGTCGTGGGGCCGGCGAGAGATGATGGAGAAGCGCCGCCGCTGCCGGCGGCGCACGGTGAGCTCGCCGAGGAAGCGCGCGCCCTCGCCCGAGATGTGGAGCGGGATCTCGGACTGCAGGACGAACGCCTCGTCGCCCCCCACCGCCGAGTAGAGGTCGTGGTCCTCGTGATAGCGCAGCCACGGCCTGAGGAGCGCGTAGTCGAAGAGCGGCCTGATGAGGACGTCGAAGGTCACCTCCCCCTCCACCCCCTCGATGACCCGCAGGAGTTGACGGTACGGTTTCGTCCGCCCGCCCGAGCGCATGGTGAAGCAGTCGATGAGGCGCGCGACCCCGCTCTTCGTGGTGAAGGTGGTCTCGAGGACGTTCGTGTCGGTCAGATAACGCCGCTGCACGCTCTCGAGCTCACGCGCGGTGAGGGCGAAAGTTCCGCCCTTCTCGGCATCGAGAAGCCGGCAAAATACCGGGCTCGCGTCGAAGCGCCACAGGCAGGCCCAGTCGATGGCGCCGTCCTTCGAGACGAGCGCGGAGGCGTGGCAGTCCCCGACGAGCGCGTAGTCGCTGATGGGAGCGTAGGACACCGTCACCTTCGAGGTTCGACCCGCTCGTATCCCAAGACCACGAGCTTCGAAAAGAAATCGATAGGGATGGAGGCCGCCTGTGGCAAGAGCGATGCCGGGTCGAGAGGGGCGAGCAGCGTTTGTCCTCGCCGGGGCACTCGCGAGCGCCGGACACGTCTCGAGAACCGCGCGTAGGCGTGTACCTCCGGAAGGGTGCAGGCGCTTGGGGTACGGTTGACGCTCGGCCCACCGAACGACAGGATTTCCAGACTCGACAGGCGCAGAGGTCCCTCATGGCCCAGGTGAGTCGTCGCTCGTTCATGCAGCTCGCTGCAACCCTCGCGGCCGCGGGCGCCGTTCCCTCCCGGCCAGGCGCCGCCGAGCCGGCCGTTCCGGAGGGGCCGGTGAGCGGCGGTTCGCAACCGGGTGCCGGGGTCACCCACCTTCTAGCCCGCTGGCTCGTCTCGGCGCGTTACGAGGATCTGCCACCCCAGGTCCGCAAGGAGGGCGTCCGCACGCTCGTGAACTACGTGGGGGTCGCGGTAGGAGGCTCGCACCACGAGACGGTCGACATCGCGGTCGCGGCACTCTCACCCTTCTCCGGTCCCGCCCAGGCGACGCTCCTCGGCCGGCACGAGCGCTTCGACATCATGAACGCGGCCTTCGTGAATGGCGTCTCGAGCCACATCTTCGACTACGACGATACACACCTCAAGACCATCATCCACCCCGGGGGCCCCATCATCTCGGCGCTCCTTGCCCTCGCCGAGTATCACCCGGTCGACGGCAAGGCCTTCCTGAATGCGCTCGTGCTCGGGGTGGAGACCGCGCTGCGCATCGGGAACGCCGTCTACCCCGACCACTACGACCGCGGCTGGCACATCACCGGTACGGCCGGACCGTTCGGGGCCGCGGTGGCCGCGGGCAAGGTCCTCGGCCTTGACGAAGAGCGGATGGTTTATGCGATCGGCCTCGCCGCCTCGCAGCCGGTCGGCCTGCGCGAGTCGTTCGGTTCCATGAACAAGAGCTTCAACCCCGGCCGCGCAGCGGCGAACGGGCTGTTCGCGGCGCTCCTCGCCTCGAAGGGGTTCACGAGCTCGGACGCCATGATCGAGGCAAAGCGGGGCTGGGCCAACACCATCTCGACGAAGCAGGACTATGGCGAGATCACAAATGGGCTCGGAGAGCACTACGAGGCGGCCCTCAACACCTACAAGCCGTTCGCCTGTGGCATCGTCCTCCATCCCTCCATCGACGCCGCCATCCAGCTTCGCAACGAGTATCGCCTCACTCCCGAAGCCATCGACCACGTCGAGCTCAAGGTGAATCCGCTCGTGCTCGAGCTCACTGGCAAAAAAACGCCGCAGAAGGGGCTCGAGGGCAAGTTCAGCGTGTATCACGCCGTCGCGGTCGCTCTCGTGGAAGGGGCGGCCGGCGAGAAGCAGTTCAGCGACCGCGCGGTACAGGACCCGACCATCGTATCCCTGCGGAGCCGGGTCATGCCGGTGGTGGTTCCTTCGGTGAAACCCGAGCAGGTGGACTTGACGGTCGTCCTGAAGGACGGGCGAAGGCTCGAGAAGCACATCGAGAAGGCGGTAGGGAGCGTGGACGTCCCGATGAGCGACGCTGCACTCGAGGCGAAGTTCGCGGACCTCGCTCAAGGGATCCTGCCGCCCGCGCAGACGAGGAGGCTCATGGATCTTTGCTGGAAAGTCGAGACCTTGCCGAGTGCGGGCGAGGTGGCGCGCGCGGCCGGTCCATCCCTGTCTTAATAAACTCCTCGACGGCGGGGGACCGCTTCTACCTCGCTTCGCCAGCTCGCCGGCGCTGCTCGCGGCCGAGGTACACCCCGAGCGCGAGCCAGACGAGGCTCATGGGTACGCTCACGAAGGCCGTACCCTTGAAGCCAAGTCCGAGGCCTGTGAGCGAGGCGTAGACCCACCCGCTCAGCATGTCGCCCGCCCGGAACACCACGGTGTCGATGAAGTTCTTCGACTTGTAGCGTTCCTCCCGGCTCACCACGGTGAAGAGCATCTCACGGGAGGGCCGCAGGATTGCGTACTGGGCGGCCCGGCGGATGCCCTGGAAGGGGGCGAGCACCGCCAGCACCGGCCATACGCCGAGCAGGGCGTATCCCGCGGCGCTGATGGCGGGCGCGATCCCGAGCCCCACGGAGACACCCAGCCGCTTCAGGACATGGCCGGTGACCGCCGTCTGCAAGAGGAGCGTGCAGACGTTCACGATGAGGTCGATGCGCGCGAAGAGCGCCGTCCGGGCGTTGCGGTCGAGGGTGGCTGCCGTGACGAGCTGTGCCTGCTGGAAGTAGAGAAATGTGTTCGCGACGGTGAGGAGGAGGATGTAGACCGCGGAAGCGATGAGGTAGGGGGAGGCGAGCACCGGTTTGATGCCGCTCCACACGGTCCCTCCCACTGCCTGCTCGGTGCGGTGCACGGTCTGTGAGGCAGCGTGCCGAGTCGGGTGGCGCCGCGCCCATCGCGAGAGGAGCAGCACGCAGCCGACCGACACTTCGAGCAGCAGGGCGGACACGAGGAGGAGGTTCGCTCCCCCGAGCGGCTTCGCGAGCCAGGTGGTGAGGAGCGGCCCCGCGAGCGCACCGCAGCTTCCCCCGGCCGAGATGAAGCCGAAGAGCCGCTTCGCCTGTTCGCTCGCGAACACGTCCGTCATGAAGCTCCAGAAGACCGAGGTGACGAACAGGTTGTAGACGGCGGCCCAGATGTAGAACGCGAAGGGGACCCAGTGCTTTCCCACCCCGAGCTTCCAGAGCGCGAAGAAGACGACGATGTCCGCGGCGAAGAAGTGGTACGCGAAGGGGATGAGCTTGTGTCGCGGCCACCGCGAGGCGAGCCACCCGAAGACCGGCGACGCGAAGGCCATCGCGACGAAGGTGCCGGTGAACAGGATGGGCAGCTTGTCGACCCCCTGCGAGATCCCCATCTCGTCGCGGATGGGGCGCAACACGTAGTACCCGCACAGGAGCGAGAAGAAGTAGGCGAAGGAGAGGAGGAGCGCAGCCACCTCTTCGCTCCGCACGTCGACGGCGCGCCTCAGGAACGCGGGAGGGGACACGAGTGCGGGTTCGACGGCGCTCTTGGGCCGCATGCGGGCGACCGTCAGGGGATCATGACGATGGCGATCTTGCCGCGGACGCTCCCGGAACCTCGCTCCTTGTCCGCGAAGGCCTCCCGGATGCGATCGAGCGGGTAGGCGCGATCGACGTGCGCGGTCACCACGCCCGCCAGGACGAGGTGCGTGAGCAGGTCGAGTTCCCCGGTCTCCATCCTGGTGCTCTCGTCGATGACCGTCACGCCGTAGCGCTCGGCCAGCTCCGTCTTGGGCGGATGGGTCATGGACACGAGGATCCCTCCCCGCCGCAGGACCGCGAAGGTCCGCATGAAAGTGTCGCCGCCGACCGTGTCGAAGGCGCCGTCGTATCCGCTCAGGACATCGTCGAAGCGCTGGGCCTTGTAGTCAATGACCTGATCGACCCCGAGTTCCTTCACGAAGGCGAGGTCGTCCCCGGTCGCCGTGGTCGCGACGTAGGCCCCTGCGTGCTTGGCGATCTGGATTGCGATGCTGCCGATCCCGCCTCCACCCCCCTGGATGAGGATCTTCTGGCCGGGCGCCACCTTCATGTACTCCACGATGGCCTGCAGGGCGCTCACCCCCACGAGCGGCAAGGACGCGGCCTCGGTGAACCCCAGGTTGTGCGGCATCCGTGCCAGGCGGCTCGCCTGGGCCACCGCATACTGGGCGAAGGCACCCGACCCCCCACCGGTGACCGCCGCCTGGCCATACACGGACTCGCCGACGTTCAGGGAGGTGACTCCGTCGCCGAGCTTCTTCACGACGCCCGCCACGTCGGACCCGAGCGTCACGGGAAGCGTGAGCGGGAAGCGCTGCTGCCGCTTTCCTTCGCGGATGTAGGTGTCGACCGGGTTGATGCTCGAGGCGTGCACCTCGACGAGGACCTGTTCCGGACCAGGAGCGGGTACCGGTACGTCGTTCAGCGTGATGGCGTCGGGAGGGCCAAACCTCTCGATCTGCGCCGCCTTCATCCGGCTGGGCTCGGTCGGGGCACCGCCCCCCGCCACCTGGGGGGTCGTTCGACAGGCCATCGCCGTCGCGATGAGCAAGGCGACTGAAAGCGGAAAGCCCTTCATCCAGCCCCAGAACCTGGAGGCAACCGTCATGCCGAGTGACTCCTCTCAACCGTGAGCGAGGCTGCTCGCAGTGCTGTAAGTGGAGGAGGTTCCTGCCGCCAAGAAAGCTAAAACGAGCTCGCGGGGCAAGGTCCGCTTCAACTCACCCCGCAAGGAGAGCCCCCGCACGAGAGAGGTCGGACCACAAGCAGGGCTACAGCACCAGGAGAAAACCTCGCGGCCCGTTCGTAATCACGAAAAGCGAACGCCACCCTCGGAGGGGTGGCGTTCGACGAAGCTTCAGAGAACGAATTGGTCCGGTCTACGCAGCGCTCGGGAGGTGGAGCGGCTCGTTTCGCTCGACGCGGAGCGTGTGCCTTTGACCGTCGGGGGTCGTGAAGGTGAAACCGATGACCCGATCCCCGTCGACCGCGCCCATGAGCCTCAACGCCAGCTCGAAGTCCGCGGCCAGACTACCGTCGATACCGAGTTCGCGCAGCGTCTTCGGCGCCTCGACCGCCTCCTTTGCGGCCTTCGTCTCGATGTCATTGTTCATACTAACCTCCACTTTCTGCGAAAGTGGCCCGTACGCCGGTCACCTCACGTGGCGTAACATGGTGGTCGAAGACACATACGTCCAATCGATTGTTTTACGTAATACGATAAACGGCAGTAATCAGTTGGGAGCTCGAACTGGCCGTCTTGGCATCTCGACCGCATGAGCGCGTCGGCCCGGTAGCGTGTGCCGTCTGGAAGCATGCCGCGCACGTCCACCTGGAACCGGTCCTCCCCCTCTTGCGCGGCCTCGCCTTCACCCATCGCCGAAAGACGCTCACCTGCGACGACACTCACGAGCAGGCAGAGAGCGCGCGACATCAGGTCCCCCAACAGGTCGGGTCGCGCGGGTGGAATCGGAGAAACGGCGGCCCCTGTGAGTGCGCGGACATCTGGCCCCCTCCCCGCTTGTAGAGGGCACGCACGGTGGGAGGTGGAGGGGGGCTTTTGCAGGGTGAGCCCGGGGCCGAACGGAGCCAGGGGAGCGACCTCGGCCCTCTCGCGCGCGGGGGCCCTGAGCTTGGTGCAGCCCGCGCGCGGGGCAGGCTCTCGGGCGCGCTCCCATGCGCCCGGCAGCGCTTCACTCGAGGAGAGCATGCGCTTTCGCGGCCTGTGAGTGCCAAGGGCAGGCCCGTCGGACACCACCCTCACTGACCAGCAGCTTTCGCTGCCGGGAAGTGCTTCCCGATGCTCGGCGAAGACTGACAGTGATAGATGGTTGGGATGGGTGGTGCCCCCGAGTTGGCAGAGCCAGGGCCGCGCGGGGGCCCACGCTCCAAACGCCACCATCGGGCACGCTATGTCCCGATACGTGATCACACGCGGATGGAGGGTGACGGCCGAGGTGGTTAGCTCTCACAGTAAAACGCTCCTAGGGCTGAGGCCCTTGGTTTGCCCCTGGATGGCAGCGGGACACCCTCGGACTGGTGTGCCACCGTTCCCGATGGTTCTCAAACTTGAGGGGGACAGCATGACAGCGAGAGCGTGCTTCGTGGTGTGTCTAGCGTGTGCGCTAGCCTGCGGAGGAAGCGGCGGTTCGAATCCCGGGGGTGGGGGTTCCTGCGTCAACGTCAACAATACGACGTGGGACGCCACTGTCACGACCAGCAGCAGCAATTCCCACTGCAACGGCCTCACCGACTCCTACGAGGCCGCAGTGACACAGACCGGCTGCACGGGGTCGCTCACCGTGCGAGGCAACGTCCTCGCCGGGACCATCAGCGGTAGCACCGTCTCGTGGTCGGGGAGTTACCCGTTCAACTCAGGTACCCTCAGCATCACGAGCGCCAATTTGACCATCGCCTCGGACCTGAAGAGCGCCTCCGGAAATTTTAACTTCAGCTACTCCGGACAGATCAGCTGCACCGGTACCGGCACCTTCACGGCCACCATCGCGAGCCAGGGCGGAGGGAGCGGCCCGGGCACCGTGAGCGGCACGGTATCCGGCACGAGCCAACCGGTGCTCGTCTCGCTCCTCACGACGGAGTATGACACGGTCACCGCCACCACGACGACCGACGCGACCGGCAACTACAGCTTCCCGAACGTCACGGCGGCGAGTTACTACCTCGTGCCCGGTGGGAAAGGGCTCACCTTCACGCCGGCAAGCATCACGGTCAACGTGTCCGGCGACCTGTCCGGGCAGGACTTCACTGCGGCGGCTAGCACGGCGGCTGGGCCGTTCCCGGCTCTGAACGAGACGGACTCGATGATCGCCACGGGCAAGAACGCCTTCAACTACACGCAGGGGAGCTACCTGTCCGGCTTCGAGTTCAAGGTGGCCATTCCGGTGAACGTCACGGCCTTGGGCTACTGGGACTCGAACTTCACGGGGAGCACAGAGAGTTTCGGCGCGACTTCGGTTGGGCTCTTCGACATGACAACGAACAGCGTGGTCGGCTCGGTCTCCGTCCAGGGGACCGACCCCGCCACTGGGTCCTACCGCTACCACGCGCTCGCGAGCCCCATCGCCCTCAACACGACCGACACCTACGCTGTGGACTCCGTGACGGGAGGGAACAACTACGTCTCGGGCCTGCCCAGCAGCGCCTTCCTCTGCTACGGGGGCTACGCTTGCTCGGACGGGTGGGCTAGCTTCCCGGTGCAAACCTTGAAGGGAGCATGCCTGGGCGGGAACGGCGACTGCCTTACGCAGACGACCACCCTCGTTGAGCCCACCGATACCTCACTCTGGATCAACCTGGGCTCGAACTTCCTCTTCACGATCCCTTAGCCTTGGTCGGTCTCAAGCCCGAGACGGACTCGCGGCGGGAGGGGGCGCGCACACGAACGGAGAGCCGAGCCGGTTTCGCGGTCTAGCCTCAAGGGACTTAAGCTCGGTGGAAAACTCCTCCGGATCGGTATCAGGTAGTTACTATAAGTAACTTTCTTGGTGCCCACCTGGTGCCACGGACTTGGTCTACCCGCCTCGGACCCGCGTCTATTCACGTCCAATATCCCACTGGGAGCAAGTGCGAGGCCCCTCCAGGGCTGTTGCTGGAAGGCGGAGCGCCCTCACGGCCTGGCACATCGCCGGCCCCTCGGATGTGGAACGTGGGTTTTACCGGAAAGGGCCGTGGGGTCCCTGAAATCCGGTCAAGCCAATTGGTCCCCGAGCGCTTGTGGGCCCTGATGGTTTCTGAGTCCGAGAAGGGGAACGGGAAGTGAGGGGGTGACCCGGGCCCGACGGGCTGCAGCGGCGCGTGCTCCCCCTCTTCGATCCCGGGCCGTGGGCGATGTGGTCAGGCAGCGAGGCCCGCTCCCTCCTCGCCAATCTCCGGCGGTCGGACGCGGGCTCTGAGCTGACGGAGGACGAGGATGCCGGGCAAGAGAAGCTGGAGGCGACGCATCGGCTCGATAAACCCACCGGAGATATTACTCACCGCAAACCCGGTGAGGCCCACGCCTACAATTTCTGAAATCCAGACAGAGTTTCCCATCTCTGGACGGCCCAAGGGCCCAGCCCCGCACGCCATCTCGAATTTGCGGCCACTTCTCCTGGTTGAACTTGCTGGAACGGGGCTTGCACTGCGCCGTCGGAAACGTTTTAGGAACGCGTGCGCCGCAGGCACGGGAGACGGAGAAACTCGATGTCGAATTCGCAAACGAGCGCCGCGTCGCCGATTCGAGCGGGCATAGATGGTCTCGCGGGCAAATATATGACCTTCAAGCTGGCCAACGAGGAGTACGGACTCGAGATCCTCAAGGTACGCGAGATCATCGGTGTCATGGAGATCACCCAGGTGCCGCAGGCGCGCCCGTTCGTGCGCGGTGTCATCAACCTGCGCGGCAAGGTGATCCCGGTGGTCGACCTGCGCCTCAAGTTCGGTCAGGCGGCAGCCGAGACGACGGAGCAGAGCGTCATCATCGTCGTCCAGGTCGAGGCGGCTGGCCGGGCCCTCACCGTGGGGCTCTTTGTCGACCAGGTGCTGGAGGTGCTCTCCATCGATGCGGCCAGCATTGAGGCACCACCGAGTCTCACCCACGGTTCTGTCGACGAATCGTTCATCCTCGGCGTGGGCAAGGTCGAGAGGCGCGTCATCTTCCTCCTCGACATTGCGAAGGTCCTCACTGCCGAAAAGGCGGGCGAGGTTGCCCAAGTTTCCACTCGAGCACTCAACTAGCCTGAGGTGCTGAACCTCAGAGGACAACGGGAATCAGCCATGAACTCTTCAGGGAAGAACGTCACCATCGCAAAGCGTGTCGTTGTGGGGTTTATCGTGGTTACGGCCGGGACGGCGGTCGTGGCAGGTGCCGGGGCGGTGGGAGTCGCTGTCACAGGACGAGCCGCCGAAAGAATCACGCAGGCGGACGCGACCCTTGGCACGGTAGCCGATGCGCGCTCGGCGAGCCTCGAGGTCCGCCGGTTTGAGAAGGACTTCATGCTCAACGCCGGCGACGCGGCCACGCAGGACAAGTATGTGGAAGAGTGGCATACCGGGCTCGAGAAGCTGAAGAAGTCGGTGGCGGACCTCGTCCTGCATAGCGACGCGGGCGAAGAGCGGGACGCGCTTTCCCAGGCACGCGCGGCCATAGACCGTTACGCCAGCGGCTTCGAGCGGGTGGTGCAAGCCGCCCACGGGAACGGGAAACTGACCCCAGGTGAGCTGAACCAACTCATCGCCCCCGTGAAGGGCGAAATCCGGACGGTCATCGACGCACTGGACCGTATCGGGGCCGCTCGTGTCAAACAGGTCGACGAGCAAGGCGCTACGGCTGCCCGGACCCAGTCGACTACTACGGGCACGCTCTACAGCGTCTTCGCTGCGATCGTGGTTGCAGCCGTGCTCGCGTCATGGATGGTGGTGCGGAGCATCGGAGGCGCTGTTCGTTCGCTGATCGAAGAAGCCGGGCGGCTCTCCAGCTCTGTTCGCCGGGGAGAGCTGAGCGTGCGCAGCAAGCCCGAGGCGGTGAACGTGGAATTTCGCCAGGTCGTCGAGGGGATGAACGAAACGATGGATGCTTACGCGAAGCCGATCCGGATGGCCTCGGTGAACATGGAGCGGATTTCGCGCGGCGACATCCCGGAGCAGATCGCGGACGCCTACGAGGGCGACTTCGAGGAGATGAAGAAGAGCGTCAACCGCTGTATCGGAGCGGTGGCGGCGGTGGTGGAAGACGGTAAGGCGCTCGCTCAGGCGGCGGTCGAGGGCAAACTCTCCGCTCGCGCTGAAGCCTCACGGCACCACGGGGACTTCCGCAAGATCGTGGAAGGGTTCAACGGGACGCTCGACGCGGTGACAAAGCCTATGGCCGAAGCCACCGCGGCTCTGGAGTGCCTCGCCCAGCGCGATCTGCGGGCGCGCGTGAAGGGCAGCTACCAGGGAGACCACGCCAAGATCGCGGAGGCCCTGAACGCGACGGCCTCGGCCTTACACGACGCGCTCGCACAGGTGGCGCAGACCGTGGAGCAGGTCTCGTCCGCCTCCTCTCAGATCGCCTCCTCGAGCCAGGCGGTGGCGAGTGGTGCCTCCGAACAGGCGAGTTCGCTCGAGGAGACGGGCTCGAGCCTCGAGTCCATGGCGAGCATGACCAAGCAGGCGGCCGACAACGCCCAGCAAGCCTCTGCGCTCGCGGCCGGTGCGAAGACCGCTGCCACCGAGGGCTCCTCCGCTATGCAGGAGATGAGCGCTGCCATGGCCAAGATCAAGGCCTCGGCCGAGGGGACCTCGCAGATCATCAAGGACATCAACGAAATCGCCTTCCAGACGAACCTGCTCGCCCTGAACGCAGCGGTCGAGGCGGCGCGCGCCGGGGAGGCCGGCCGCGGGTTTGCCGTGGTCGCCGAAGAGGTCCGCTCGCTCGCTCTCCGCGCGAAAGAGGCCGCCACCAAGACCGAGGAGCTCATTCGCCAGTCGGTCAAGGAGGCCGCCGGCGGCGAGGTCACCGCCAAACGGGTCGACGGGAAGCTCTCGGAGATCGTGACCTCGGTGTCGAAGGTGACGGACATCGTCGTGGAGATCTCGGCCGCGTCCAAGGAGCAGTCGGCCGGGATCGACCAGATCAGCAAGGCGATGGGCCAGATGAACACGGTCACCCAGCAGAATGCGGCGAGCTCCGAGGAGTCCTCCTCGGCCGCCGCCGAGCTCTCGAGCCAGGCTGAGGAGTTTGCGGCGATGGTGGGTACCTTCCAGCTGGACGGGTTGGTGAAGCGCAAGGTGGTCGCGCCCAAGGCACTGCCCGCGCCAGCAAGAAAGCCAGCGGGTGTGCGCAAGAACGGTCGCAACGAGCTCGCGTTGCGACCTGCGGAGATCATTCCCTTCGACGATTCGTCACTGAAGGAGTTCTGATATGGAACGACCTGTCAACTATCGGAACCCTGCTCTCCTTTGGGTAAGTGCTAATCCCGTTCGCTGATGATGGCAGCCCAGGCAGCGGTCGAGGCGGCTCTTTCGACGGTTGATC
>Ga0335078_10000719_pt1 | contig 50705 bp, 34 predicted proteins | sample Lox_Sample_32_FD_206711 | JGI IMG/M metagenome (GOLD analysis project Ga0335078, IMG submission 206711) | Soil microbial communities from Loxahatchee National Wildlife Refuge, Florida, United States - Lox_Sample_3.2 | ecosystem: Environmental > Terrestrial > Soil > Wetlands | place: USA... | reverse complement strand
AAACGGGTTGACGGGATGCAATTCGGGGAATTTGCTGGACATTGTGGCGGGAAGCGGCGGAGCGAGCACGATTTATTCAAAACCTGCCTGGCAAATGGGCGTGGCGGGAGTACCGAACGACAGCCGCAGAGATTTGCCAGATATTTCGCTTTTTGCGAGCAACGGATTCAATGACAGCTTCTACATCGTGTGCCAATCTGACGCGCTGACTCTTCCGGGCCAGAATTGCAGCCTCACCAACCTTGGATTCACGTTCGAAGGTGTGGGCGGAACGTCGGCATCGGCGCCTGCGTTCGCGGGAATCATGGCGTTGGTGAATCAAAAAACGGGGCAGAGGCAAGGGAATGCGAATTATGTTCTCTACTCGCTGGTGAAAAAGACCGGAGCTTCTTGCAATTCAAACGGAACCACGCTGCCGGGGGCGAGCTGCACGTTTTACGATGTAACCAAAGGCAACAACAGCGTGCCTTGCACGGGCGGTTCGCCGAATTGCAGCAGCAGCTTCGCGATCACGAATGGAGTGCTTTTCACCACGAGCGGAACGACCCAGGCTCCAGCCTATACATCGGGAACGGGATATGACCTGGCGACAGGACTGGGTTCCGTCAATGCGCAGAATCTGGTGAATAACTGGAACACCGTCAATCTGACGGCGACGACCACGACGCTGACGCTGAATAACAACAGCGCGGTCAATGTGAGCCACGGAACGTCTGTGCCGGTGCAGGTGGGCGTAATGCCGACGACGGCGAAAGGGGAGGTGTCGCTTGTAGCGCAGCTTGCGAACGGAAGTACGGTCGGACTGGGCGATTTCACGCTGGGTACGAATGGGACGGTGAGCGGAACGACTTCGGCGCTGCCCGGCGGGACGAACTACAGTGTCTATGCGCATTATGCGGGAGACGGAACGAATGCACCGAGCGATTCGAGCCCGGTGAGCGTCAGCGTGAACCCGGAAGCGAGCGCGACGCTGATCACTTTGCCGACGTTCAATGCGGGAACGGGAGTTGAGACAGCAAATACACCCGCAACGCTGGTTTATGGCTCGCCCTATATCATGAGGGTGGATGTGGGAAAGGCGAGTGCGCAGCGAACGTTTCCGCCGCAGCCGGTGTGCCAGCCGCCAGCATGTCCCACCGGAACGGTGACGATCACGGACAACGGGAGCAGCGCAGCGCCGAACGGAGGGGCGTTCGGACTGAACAGCTGGGGCTATACCGAGGATCAGCCGGTGCAATTCGAGGGAGGGCAACACACGATTGTCGCGAATTACAGCGGGGACAGCAGTTTTAATGCGAGTTCGAGCACGTATGCGTTGACGGTGACGCAGGCGCCTACCACGACCACGATTCCCGACAATGACAATGCCGTCACCGGGACGGTGGGGGTGGCGTTCTCGCTGAATATCACGACCCAAACCAATAGCTTTGGCGCCATCCCGAGCGGAACTTACACGGTCTACGATGGTGGTGTGGCACTTCCTACGACAAGCCAGATCTGGAATGGGCAGACCGGTACATTCGATCCGGGTCATGCCTTCGCGCAAGCGACCGCCACGGTCACGTTCGCAGCCCCGGGATCGCACATTTTAACCGTCAAGTACAGCGGGGACGCGAACTACGCGGGCTCGACGTCAACCAACTCTTACAGTATTAATGTCAATGAACCGACGACGACATCCCTGACTGCCAGCTCGCTCAACATCATCGCCGGGAATCCCATCACGCTGACAGCTCTTGTCGATACGACTGTTAAGAGTCCTGCACCCTCGCGGAATGTGAGTTTTTATGGGAGCCGGGACGGCTATTTTCCCGGAACGGTCAATTATTCTGTTGTGACCGACGCTCAGGGTAATGCCGAGTTGCAGGCTACGCTAAGTGTTACGCCATTTCAGACCGAAGAGTTGTACGCGTACTTTGGGGGGGATTCTAACTATGCAACTTCGGATTCCGCCACGTTGGACATCACCGTAGTTACGCCAGATTTTAGCTTTGGGCCAAGTTCCGGGACGCTAAACGTGGTCGCGGGGCAAAGCGGAACACTCCCTCTCACATTAACGCCAGTCACAAACCTGACAAGTTCTGTACAACTGGCAATCTTCAGCACAGGCATGCCCTCGGGCTCAACCTACAGCTTTACACCGAATCCAGCTACGTTAAGCAACGCGACCCCATCCGTCGTGAATTTTTCGGTCAACGTTCCGGCACCTAGCCCAAGTTCGTCGGGAATGGTGCTGCCCAGAAGGTGGGCTGGCACTTTCCCGGTTTTTCGTGGCGGCTGGCTGGCACTGGGTTTTGCGGCAGGGCTAGGAATGATGATTGCTTTATTCGGGCGGGGTAGACGCTGCATTCCAGTTGCGTGCGGGTTGGCTGTTGTGTGCGCGGTGAGCCTGGCTGTGGGCTGCGGAGGGGGGAGTTCCGGAGCAGTAGCAGGTGGTGGAGGAGGAAATGGCGGCGGAGGTGGCGGAGCGCAGTTGCTTGGAACATCTACGACAATCACTACCAACGGTTCGAAGGTGGCATTTCCCAGCCCAGTTCAATTCACTATCACAGTCACCCCGGCAAGCGGAGCAATTGTCCCGACGGGTACCATAAGTCTCGTTGAAGTGGAGGGCAGTTCGCAGAGCAGTCAGACCTTGATGCTCACCAATGGACAGGCGCAACTGCAGATTGTCGCCCTCAGTGTTGGAGCACACACGTTCTTCGCATCGTATAACGGCGACTCTCATTACCAAGCCTCTACTTCGCAAAATCTGATTCAGGTCATTACGGGGAGCACGACCGTGGCAATTTCAGCGACAACTGGCATCGATTCACACCAAATTTTCGTGACCATAAACGTCCAGTGAATCGGCAAAAGGCAGTTTGAGAAAAGGTGCGCAAGGACTGATGGGTGAAGAGGATTTGCCCGCTTTGTCATCTAGCCGCTTTTGAGTAACCGAAGCTTATAATTCTGAGAGATAGCAGATTGGCAATTGCGGATGGGCGGATTGACTCGGGGGAGAGCGAATCGTAGGGCACCTGACGGCGAAGCCCGCGTTACCGATGCGCCGCCTGTCCTTGAGGGCAGGCGATTTTTGGCTCGCCGTGAGGGAAGATAGTTTCCGCCCAGAAATCACAAAACCGTGCAGGACTACGTGTTGAGGAAAGAAACCATGCCGGGAATCCCGGTTTCCGACAAAGTTGCCCCTAAAAGGATGGGCGCACCACCGGAGAGGATTGCGACACCAGAGGAAGTGCGTGCGCTGAGAGCCAAGAGCATCACCCCGGAACCGGCGATCGAGGCAGCGATCGCGGAAGTGCTGCACCCAAAGGAAGTGAATCTTCCGATTGCCATCGAGAAGCCGCCCTTGCCGGAAAAGGATGCGCGACTGGTACCAAAAAACGAAGTGAAAGAGACAAAATTGGCAGCCGAAATACCGAAACCTCAAATTGAATTTCAAGAGAGCGAAGCGCAGGGGGTTGATTTACTGGAACTCGCGGCGATCCTGGACCAGCACAAACTGTGGGCGGAGTCCGGGGGAGAAGGAGGAGCCAAAGCGGACCTCTGCGGAGCGGATTTGTCGCGTGCGGAGCTGACGGGAGCAAATTTGCAAGGAGCGCTGCTCAACAAGGTGAAACTGCGCGGCGCGGATCTTTCCATGGCGAATCTGCGCGGAGCTTCGCTGGTGCAAGCGGATTTGCGGGATGCGAATCTGCTGGGGACGGAGCTTCGCGGCGCGAACTTGATGGGGGCGACACTGTACGGAGCCGAAGGTCTGTGGGTCGGTCGTCTGGGCGGGACGAATCTCTTTGACGCCATGTTGCCGGAGACGATTTTATCCTTTGACGGCGCGAGCGCGGTCGCGGAAGCCACAAAGAGCGCGCGATGGTTCTATTATCTGATGCTGGGAGTGAGCTTCGCGTGCGTGCTGATCGTGGCGTTGACGACGGATGTGCGGCTCATATTGGACGGGCCGGCTCTTCCGATTCCGCGGTACGGACGTGTGCTGCCGATCAATGAAGTTTATCTGGGAGCGCCGATTCTATTGCTGGTTCTCTATGCGCGTTTTCATTTTCTGTTGCTGAGGCTCTGGGGGAACATGGCCGCGCTGCCGGCCGTTTTTCGCGACGGACAGACGCTTGAGAATGAAGGTCCGTGGTATCTGATGGGCCTGGTGCGGCGGCACTTCAGGTGGCTGAGCGACAGCCGGTCACCGCTGCAGAAGCTGGAAGGAATTGTAGCGAATCTGCTGGCGTACTGGAGCGTGCCGGCGGCGCTGCTGTTCATCTGGCTTCGGTATCTTGTTCGGCAAGACATGCGGGGAACGCTGCTTCACATTCTGGTGTTTTCGGCGGCGGTAGCCGCGGCGACCTCACTGCCGACTCTGGTTTCGCGAATTCTGCGGCCAGGCGAACTGCGCAAACCGAGCAAAAAGGGAATTTTCCGGTTGACCTTGTGGTCGTTGCGCGCCGCGCTGGCCAGCGCCGCGGTGCTTCTGCTGTTGTCATTCGGAGTGATTCACGGTCTTCCGGCGGATCCGAGTTCCGCGCCAGAAGTTCCAGTGACAAGCCCATTGCGGTGGGCAGCGGACGCGATTCGGGTGACAGGGCTTCGGCCTTATGCGGATTTGACGGAAGCGACTCTCATTACTGCCGGAACGCGGCGCGCCGCAACGGAAGACACGACCGGCGACGGAGTAGGGCCGGGGCTGAACCAAATGGATTTGAGGTTCGCGCGGGCCTACCGCGCGTCGCTGCCGGCGGCGAGAATGTGGCGGGCCGATCTGGAAGGCGCATATTTGACCGAAGCCGATCTTCGAGGGGCAAATCTCCGCGAAGCGAAGCTGCAAGACGCGGTGCTCGATCATGCGCGGGCGCAAAAAAGCATTCTAATTTCCGCGAACGGCACGGGCGCGAACCTGACCGGAGCGGATTTGAGCGAAGCGGACCTGACTTACAGCGTCTTTGAGGATGCACTATTCGCGGGCGCCAAGCTTTCGGGAGCCTCGTTATACGGCGCGAATTTGCGCCGGACCAGGTGGCTGCGCGCCGATTTGACACGCGCGGATGTGCGGGATACGCAAATGCAGCAGGCGAATTTGTCGTTCGCGATTCTGGCCCTTGCGGATTTCTCCGGCGCAAAACTGCAGGATGCGCAGTTTGGCGGGGCGCAAATGAAAGGAACAATCTTCCTGGGAGCGAATCTACACGACGCCGATCTTCGGGGAGCGTATTTTGGAGCGGCTGTCTTGCGCGACGCGGTATTGGACGGAGCAAACATCGAAGGCGCGGATCTGCGGGGAACGCTGGGGTTGACGGCAGAACAAGTGTGCGTTACACGAGGATGGCGGACGGCGCAGTTCGACGCGGACGTGAGCACGGCGGTGCGCGCTCAGTGCGGGAAATGAGAACGGGAGTTTCGAGCGAGCCTCGTCCCGAAACTACCCCAGGAAGTAAGTAACGGCGGAATGGCTCCAACCTCTCTCCCGTCCGTCGGGCGAATTCACTGACCATTTTGTTGGGCAGATCTTACGTGCAGAGCATCCCGCCAGAAACCCATTGACTGGGTTGGCGCACAAACGTCTAATGGAGCCCCATAAGGGAAGGCCTGCGAATCGAACCCTGGAGTGAACTGAAAATCCCTCAAACTAACGGGACTCCGATGAAACTGGTAATTCTGCTTACCATTCTAGGTCTATCCATGGAGCCGGGCGCTTCAGCGCAACGCCTGCCCCGAACAACCGTGCCCGAAAGCTACGATCTTTCTTTCGAACCAGATCTGGAGAAAGCGACGTTCACAGGGAACGAGGTGATCCATGTGGTGCAACGCGTCCCGAGCAACACGATAACCCTCAATTCCGCGCAGATCGAATTTCAGGAAGCGACCGTTACTTCGGGAGATCTAGCGCAGAGAGCGGAGATTGCGACGAGCGAGAGGAACGAAACAGCAACCCTGACGCTTGCGAAGCCAGTGCCCGATGGGCCCGCCGAGATTCACATTCGCTTCACCGGTGTCCTCAGCAACAACCTGAACGGGTTTTATCTGAGCAAAACGCCACGGAGAAAATACGCCGTTACGCAATTCGAGCCGACCGACGCGCGCCGGGCGTTCCCCTCGTTCGACGAGCCATCCTACAAAGCGGTTTTCCGGATTCGGCTGGTGATTGGAGACGGGGATGCGGCCATCTCCAACGGAAGAATAGTTTCCGACACGCCCGGTCCCGAAAAGAACAAGCACACAATCGAGTTTGCACCGACGCCGAGGATTTCCACGTACCTTGTTGCCATGATCGTCGGCGATTTTTCTTGCAGAGAAGAGAACGTCGATGGCATTCCCATCCGGGTATGCACGGTGCCAGAACAGTACGCTCTAACGGATTATGCCTTACGCTGTGCACGGGACAACTTGAGTTTTTATGACAAGTATTTTTCGCAGAAATATCCGTATGGAAAACTGGACATCATCGCGGTGCCGGATTTTGAAGCGGGGGGATGGAAAATGTGGCAGCGATCACTTTCCACGAGTCATTGCTGACGATTGACGAAAAAAAGGCGTCACTCGACACGCGGCAGGAGGTCGCCAGCGACCTGGCGCATGAGATGGCGCACATGTGGTTTGGCGATCTCGTCACCATGGAGTGGTGGGATGACCTTTGGCTCAACGAAGGGTTCGCATCCTGGATGGCCTGGAAGCCAGTGGAAGCGAGCAACCCCGGTTGGCGCCTGGAACAGCAGGAGATCCTGGAAACAACGCACGCCCTGTCCGTGGATTCGATACAGCCGGTTCGTGAAATTCGAGCCAAAGCGGAAACCCCCGCGGAAATCAATGCGTTGTTTGACGGCGTGGCTTACGGAAAGGCGGCGTCTGTTCTGCGGATGGTAGAGTCTTACGTCGGTCCCGAGACGTTTCGAGAAGGAGCGAACGCCTATCTCGAGAAGCATGCCTACGGAAATGCGAGCGCGGACGATTTCTGGAATCAGTTGAAAGAGACCTCGGGAAAACCCGTGGACAAGATCATGGCCAGTTTTACAGAACAGCCGGGGGCCCCGCTGATCCGAGTTCGCACATCGTGCAATGGCGACAAAACAGAGGTGAACCTCGCGCAAGAGCGCTACTTCATAGATGCCGCGGCTCTGAAGTCGGGAACAAATCAACTCTGGAGTGTTCCCGTGAACCTACGAGAGGCGGGGTCGAATGAGACGACCTACGAACTGCTCGAGAAGCGGCAGCAGACGTTCGAGCTGGCGGGCTGCGTGCCCTGGGTTTATGCAAACGCCGGCGGAAAAGGATACTACCGAAGCTATTATGATTCCGGGACGCTCTTGAAGATAGGCGATCGTTTGGAGACAGCATTTTCTCCCGAAGAGCGAATGCGATACTTAGAAGACTTATGGGCGATGGTGCATGTGGGCGAAACCGATCTAGGGGATTATCTTTCGACTCTCGAACGGATGAAACAAGAGCGCTCGCGAGCGGTGATGGATCTGATGATTGGGCGTCTGGAGGCGCTCCACGATTTTATCGTGGAACCGGCGGAGCGCCCGGCCCTGGAAGCGTGGACCAGAAGATTTCTTGGGCCTATGTTGGATGATTTGGGTGAAGAACCGAAAGCGGGCGAGAGCGATGAACAGAGGGCGTTGCGTTCCGAAGTGTTTGCGGCACTGGCGACCTACGGACGCGAGCCAAGACTTCTAGCAAAATCGCGCGCGATCGTGGATGCGTACATGGAATCACCGGACTCCGTGGACGCGGGGAGTGCGGCAAGCGCCCTAACAACCTGCGCGGAAAATGGAGATGCAGCGCTGTACGAAGAGTAGGTTAGCCACATGAAAACGGCCAAGACGCCGACGGAACACGATACCTACCTGAACGCATTGGGAGCGTTTGGGGATCCAGCACTTGCGAAACGAACGTTCGAGCTCGTTCTTGGGCCCGAAGTGAAGAGCCAAGATGTGTGGGCTATTTCCGGGCCGCTGCAAAACTACGCAACGCAAGAGGCCGCCTGGGAGCTGTTCAAGAGCGATTTTCCGGCGATTCTAAAGAAAACGAGCGGTCCCAACCAAATGTACCTCGCCCAATTCGCCGGGGTTTTTTGTGACGCAAGGCAAGGAGATGACGCGCAAAAGTTCTTTGCCGAGCAGAAATTGCCGGGGACGGAGAGAATCCTGCGGAATGCGAAGGACTACGTAAACTCCTGCATCGAACTGCGAACGCTCCAGCGGCGGAATTTAAGTGCGTTCCTAGAAGGGCAAGCCGTTCACTAAGGCTCCGCGCCGAAGAGCTTGATGTCGGCAGGGCCTTCGCGGAGCGGGCCGGCTTTGCGGCCCTGCACGAGCTCGCGAATCTGTTCCACGATATCGGGATTCGCGAGCGTGGTGATATCGCCGGTGTGCATCTGGTTGGAGATGGCGGCGAGGACGCGGCGCATGATTTTTCCTGAGCGAGTCTTGGGCATGTCCGGAACCACGTGAATTTTCTTGGGGCGCGCGATTTTGCCGATCATGGTTTCGACTGCTGCCATCACTTTGTCTATCACGACTTTGTTGGTGAAATTTCCCGGCTTGATGGAGATGTAGAGATCGGGAACGCGGCCTTTGACTTCGTCCGCCACGGGTACGACGGCGGCTTCGGCAACTTCAGGAACGGTCAAGCAGGCAGATTCGATTTCCTTCGTGCCGAGGCGGTGGCCGGCGACATTGATGACGTCATCCACGCGGCCGAGAATGCGGTAGTAGCCGTCGTCAGGCAAGAGAGCCCCATCGCCGGCGAAATAGGGCCAGTCGCACCAGTCTTTGCTTTGCGGATCCTTGCAATACTTTGAATAGTATTGCTTGACGAAGCGATCCGGATCTCCCCAGATGGTCTGCATGATTCCCGGCCAAGGATTGCGAATACAGATATTTCCGGCGGCATGGGCACCTGGTTTGATCTCTTTTCCATTTTCATCCCAGATGACCGGATAGATTCCGAGAGCGGCAGGCCCGGCGCTGCCGGGTTTCATGGGATCGAGACCGGGTTTGGTCGTGCAGAGAAAACCGCCAGTTTCCGTTTGCCACCAGGTGTCCACGATAACTGCCTGACGCTTGCCGACAACGTCGTAAAACCATCGCCAGACTTCCGGCTCAATCGGCTCACCGACTGTCGTCATGTGTTTGAAGCGGTAGTTGTACTTTTTCGGCTCTTCGGGACCGGCCTTTCGGAGCATGCGGATGGCGGTGGGAGAAGTGTGGAAGATGTTGACGTCGAGACGTTCGGCGATGCGCCAGGGGCGGCCGGCATCGGGAAATTGCGGCACGCCTTCGTAAAGAACACTCGTGGCGGCGAGAGAGAGCGGTCCATAGACGATGTAGGAGTGGCCGGTAATCCAACCGATGTCAGCCATGCACCAATAGACGTCGCCGGGATGAATGTCCTGGTAATACTTGGAGGTCCCAGCGACATAGGCAAGGTAGCCGCCGGTGCGATGCTGGCAGCCCTTGGGCTTGCCTGTGGTGCCGCTGGTGTACATGAGGAAGAGCGGGGCTTCGGCGTCCTGAGAAACGGGCTCGAGGGTTTTGCCAGAGTAAGGCTCCATAATGTCGTCAACGAAATAGTCGCGGTCGCTGACCATCGGCGCATCGGAAGTGAATCTTCCCGGGTAGCGGCGCCAGATCAGGACTTTGTCAACGGTTTGGCCTTCCTTTCTGGCGGTTTCGACAGCGATGTCGGCGTTCCCTTTATGGTCAATCCATTTGCCGTTGCGCCAGTAGCCGTCAGCATAGATGAGGACTCGACTGCCGGAATCGGCAGCGCGAAGACCACAAGCCTCGCCGCTGAATCCTCCAAAAACCACGGAATGGACGATGCCAAGCCGGGCGCAGGCAAGCATGGTGACAGGCAGTTCGGGGATCATGGGCATGTGAATGGTGACGCGGTCGCCGGCTTTGAGTCCGGCAAAATCGCGCAGCATGGCAGCGGTTTCGTTTACGCGCCAATACAGTTCGCGGTAGGTGAGGACATGCGGGGCTTCCAATTCGGGCTCGGGAACGAAAATAAATGCGGCTTTATTTTTGTGTTCGGCGAGATGGCGATCCACGCAGTTGTAGCAGGCGTTCAATTTCCCGCCAACAAACCATTTCCAGAAGGGCGGTTGTGATGTGTCCAGCGTGGTGTGCCAGTAACGGTCCCAGTGGAGCAATTGGGCATATTCGCGAAAGCATTCGGGGAAGAAGTCCTCGCTGAACCGCTCGACGAAGCGCGGATCCGCAAGATTGGCCTGAGAAACGAATTGAGCGGAGGGCCGAAAGTATTCTTCTTCTTTCCAATGGACGGCGATCTGCGCTTCGTTAGCCCCTTTGTGGGACGATTTTTTCGTGCGCGCCTTTGCGGGCGGCGCGGCACGCCCTTTGCCCTTCCTGCGAGAATGCGTTTTAGCCACGTTGCCAACTCCCTTAGATCGAAGACCTGGCCACGGGACCGTTGAGAAGCAAAGGATCGCGCGGCGCTGCTCGTAACTGGCAAGCCCGCCCGTAAAAAAGGAACGGGTGCATTGCGGAAACGAAAAGATGATGCCCCCAGATCGTCTCGAGAGTCAACCGCCCCGCCAGCATTGGGGCAAGCTGCACGCTGAATCAATGCGAGGTTGCAAAAGCACGGAGAGCGAAATTGCGGGACGTATTGGAGTTGCTCCTCACTTCGTGATACACAATACATTTGACCGCGGATCGAGCCATTTTTCTCTTCGTCGCGGCCGCTCTTGGCGGCGCGATGAATTCCGTTGCAGGAGGCGGAAGCTTCATTTCCTTTCCGGCGCTTCTGTTCACAGGTGTGCCTGCGGTCCCTGCGAACGCGACCAATACGCTGGCGCTGTGGGTGGGAACGACGGCGAGCGGAGGGGCGTATCGAAAGAAGCTCTCCGTTCCCTGGCGCGTTCTAGTTCCTCTGGGGAGCGCCGGTATTCTGGGTGGGTTGGCAGGCGCCTTCCTTTTGATTCACACACCTGGCGAGACATTTCTCAAGGTCCTGCCGTGGCTGCTGTTGGGCGCCACGCTGCTTTTTGCGCTTGGAGGGCAACTCACGCGGCGCCTGTCTTCGCGGGTGTTCCATGAGGCAACGAGTGCGGCGATCGCGACTGCGGCCTTTTTTGAGCTCTGTATTGCTACCTACGGAGGATACTTCGGAGGGGGGATCGGGATCGTACATCTGGCGATGTTTTCAGCATTGGGAATGACCGACATCCATGCGATGAACGCGCTAAAGGTGGTGCTGGGCAGCGTAATCAACGGCGTAGCCACGATCAGTTTCATCATCGCGGGAGCGATTGTGTGGCCGCCTGCACTGGCGATGACCGCGGGTGCGTTTCTAGGGGGATACGCCGGGGCGCATTACGCGCAGAAAGCGCCGCAAGTGTGGATTCGGAGGTTTGTTATCGGGGTAGGCTGCGCGATGACGCTGTATTTTTTCTGGCGCGGCTACCGCTAAATTTCAAAACGAAGAACCTGATAGATATTGCAGCTCTGAAGATTTGCATGTACTATAATGCCGATGAGTATGGACGTTTCAAACTCCATATCGGCGAGTCGCAATACGCCGGCCGGAATTATTTCCGCCGGAACTGCTGAAAACAAGGCAGCTTCCCGAATTACGGATCGCGAGTACTTGCAATTGCTCGGGGAACGTGTTCGCCGAGCCCGCGGGCGGATGGGACTCTCCCGGAGAGCACTTGCAAAATCTTCCAAAGTTTCGGAAAGGTACCTGGCGCAATTGGAATCGGGGAAGGGAAATGTCTCGATCCTGTTGTTGCGCCAGATATGCCGAGCTCTGCAAGCCAATCTCGAAATGCTCCTGATCGACGGGGCTGAGCCGTCAGACGAATGGATTCGGACCACGGAATATTTGCGGAAGCTGAGCCCTGCGCAGCTTCGGGAAGCTCGGCAGGAAATGGTAGTGAAATTTTCCGGTGAAGACGCCGGCGCACGACGCCGGCGCATTGCGCTGATCGGGCTACGCGGTGCAGGAAAATCAACGCTGGGAGCGCTTTTGGCGGAACGGCTGGACGTGCCGTTTTTGGAGCTTGACCGAATGATCGAACAAGAAAATGGACTGACGCTCAGCGCAATCTTCGATCTATATGGTCCGGCGGGATTCCATCGGCTGGAACGGCAGTGTCTGGATGGCATACTGGAACGCAATCCTCGTTTCGTGCTAGCGACCGGCGGCAGCATTGTTTTCGAGCAGGGCACCTACGAAAAGTTGCTCGCGACTTGCTCCACGGTTTGGCTCCGCGCCACGCCTGAAGACCACATGGGCCGCGTGATTGCGCAGGGAGACCGGCGGCTGATGGAGGCCAATCCCCAAGCCATGGGCGATTTGCGTCGCATCCTGGCAAACCGCGAACCACTCTACGCGAGGGCCGGTGCCGCGCTTAATACCAGCGGGAAGTCGGTCGAAGAAGCGCTGGAAGGACTTCTGAGATGCGTTTAGAAAGCGCGCAATCAGCTTGGAAATTGACGTGCAGTATAATGCTTGTGAGTTTATTCAGCGGAGTTATAATACATAGGTGCGCTTTCCCTGATTTGCCATAAAGGACGCCCTGCATGGCCAAGATCTCCGAGCGGGAGCTAATTCTGTTTGAAGCCAATCCGCCTGCCTACCGGCACTGGCGGCTCGCGGTTTCCGGGCGGATTGCCAATCTAACGATGGACGTGGATGAAGAGGGCGGATTGCGTCCGGGGTACAAGCTCAAACTGAATTCCTATGACTTGGGAGTGGACATCGAACTTCATGATGCTCTGCAGCGAATTCGTTTTGAACATCCCGAGGCAGCCTGCGTGGTGATCACCAGCGCCAAAGAACGGATGTTCTGCGCCGGGGCAAACATTTACATGTTGGGGTTGTCGTCGCACTCCTGGAAGGTGAATTTTTGCAAGTTTACCAACGAAACGCGCAACGGCATGGAGGACTCAAGCCGAAACGATGGATTGAGGTTTCTTGCGGCGTTGAATGGAACGACGGCTGGAGGCGGATATGAACTTGCACTTGCCTGCGATGAAATTCTGATGGTGGACGACCGTTCGAGTGCAGTGAGCCTTCCGGAGACCCCGCTCCTCGGAGTGCTTCCAGGCACAGGAGGATTGACGCGCGTTCTGGACAAACGCAAGGTTCGGCGAGATCTCGCCGATCTTTTCTGCACGAATCCGGACGGAGTAAAGGCCGAGCGGGCAAAAGAATGGGGACTTGTGGATGAAATTGCCCCTCCGGCGCAGTTTGCAAGGCTCGCGGAGGAACGCGCGAAGCAACTTGCGGCTGCGTCGCCGCGATCGGCGAATACAGCGGGCATCAAACTGGAGCCATTGCAGCGCCGAATTGACGATTCGGGATATCACTATCCGCGCGTGGATGTCTGCTTTGATCGAGACGCGCACACTGCGACGCTAGTGATTCGGGCGCCGGAGGGAAACCAGCCGCAATCCATAGGAGAGATTCACAGCGCAGGCTGCGAATGGTGGCCGCTGGCAACGGCGCGCGAACTGGACGATGCCATCCTGATGCTGCGCACGAATGAGCCGGAGCTGGGATTGGTCCTGCTAAAAACGCAGGGAAGCGCCGAAGCGGTGCTGGCCTGCGATGATTTGCTTATCGCGAACCGAGAGGATTGGCTTGTGCGCGAAACGATTGGGCTTCTGCGCCGTACCTTCGCGCGCCTCGATGTGACTTCGCGCAGCATGTACGCGGTGATTGAAGCGGGTTCATGCTTCGCAGGCACTCTGTATGAGTTGGCTCTCGCTGCAGACCGCAGTTACATGCTCGTATTGCCGGAAGATGCCGGCGAGCGGCCAAAAATTGCGCTGAGCGAGATGAATTTTCGGCTCTTACCCATGGTGAGCGGGCGCAGCCGATTGAGCACGAGGTTCAACGGTGCCGCAGGGGTGATCTCTGAGCTGAAGATGCGAGCCGGACAGCTTCTTGATGCGGAAGAAGCTCTGACGCTCGGGCTGGTCACCGTGGCTCCGGATGAGCTGGATTGGGAAGATGAGCTGCGGATGGCCATTGAAGAGCGCGCCAGCCTTTCGCCGGATGCGCTTACGGGAATGGAAGGCAATTTGCGCTTTCCGGGGCCGGAGAGCATGGAAACAAAAATTTTTGGGCGTCTTTCCGCCTGGCAAAATTGGATTTTCATCCGTCCGAATGCGACGGGCGAACAGGGCGCTTTAAGAATCTTTGGCAAGGGTGCGAAGCCCAAGTTCGACCGGGAGCGCGTTTGATGGATCCGAATTATCAGGACCGCATTCCGAACAACATCGGTCTAGGATCGAACCGCACGCTGCAGCGCGCTCTGGAACACTGGCAGCCGGAATTTCTGAACTGGTGGCATGGACTGGGTCCGAGCGACTTCAACGCGGCGGCAGTTTATTTGCGCACGGCGATTAGCGTGGACACGAAGGGATGGGCCACATTCGGCTATGTCAAAATGCCCGAGTATCGCTGGGGAATTTTTCTTGCCGAGCCGGAGAAGGATCGCCGCATAGGATTTGGAGACAATTTTGGCCAGCCGGTTTGGCAGCAGGTTCCTGGCGAACATCGCTCCACGCTGCGGCGGCTGATCGTCACGCAGGGAGACACGGAACCCGCAAGCGTCGAGCAACAACGGCTTCTCGGACACACCGCACCGTCGCTCTATGATCTACGGAATCTGTTTCAAGTGAACGTGGAAGAGGGCCGCCACTTGTGGGCCATGGTTTATCTGCTACACGCGTACTTTGGGCGCGATGGCCGCGAGGAAGCGGAGGAATTGCTGGAACGGCATTCCGGGGACGCCAACAAGCCGCGGATCTTGAGCACGTTCAACGAACCGATCAGCGATTGGCTCAGCTTTTACATGTTCACGTATTTCACCGATCGGGACGGAAAATTTCAGCTCAAGTCGCTTGCGGAATCGAGCTTCGACGCCCTGGCGCGCACCTGCAAGTTCATGCTGACGGAAGAAGCGCACCATATGTTCGTGGGCGATACGGGCATCGCGCGGGTGATCAAGCGCACGCTGGAACTGATGAAGGAGCTGGGTACGGATGATCCGGAGAGCATTCGCAAGGCCGGGGGAATCGACCTTCCGACGGTACAAAAATATCTCAATTTCTGGTTCAGTTCTTCGCTCGATCTGTTTGGCGGCGACACTTCTTCGAATGCGGCCTCTTACTTTGCCAACGGGCTCAAGGGCCGGCCCGACGAAATCAGGTTCAGCGATCACATCGAATCGGAAACAACGCACACACTCGAGCTGCCGGATGGCCAGGGGGGCGTGCGCAAGGAAATTGTCACCATGCGCAACGCAATCAACGAAGTGGTGCGCGATTCGTACATTAAGGACTGCGAGAAAGGGTTGACGCGGTGGAACCGGCTCCTTGAAGAAGCGGGCTATGCGCACCGGATGTTTTTGCCGAGCACACGGTTTCGGCGCAGCGTGGGAAACTGGGCGAATGTGCCGACGGATCTTAGGGGAATTCCGATTAGCGCGGAGGATTACAATGCGCGGCTCGACGAATGGATTCCGACACCTGCCGACCGCGCTTTTGTGCACAGCCTGATGAACGGGGTTTTTGAGCGCGGCAAAATGGCGGGCTGGATCGCGCCACCAGAGCGCGGCATCAACGCCCAGCCCTTAGATTACGAGTATGTGCTCTTTCACTGAGTCTTTCCGAGGGAGCAACCGATAGAGGGCCGTTCGGCGAGTGATTGGTCGGGGCGCCCGGATTTGAACCGGGGGCCTCCTGCGCCCAAGGTAAACTCTAAAACGCTAAGTAGATGTCTCGTCTGGTACTCTCGCGCATCTTGCATCACGATTTAGGGCGGTTTTTGGCAGCTATTGTTCCCAAATTGTTCCCAACTTTTACGTTTTGGAATGGGTTCGGACTCCGCGGCTTTGGCCGACACGCGATTTTACATCCCAACGGGCAGGCAGAGGTGCCTGCCTTGGGCGCGCACTATCCGACTCCAACAACTCGACGCCTCTAATGCTGTGCGGCAACACCCCGGTTATACGTTTTCGAACTCTGTAGAGAGGAAACGAAGTCGCTGACCAGCGCGGCAATCTCATCGGCAGCCGTGTCCAACGCAAAATGACCGCCATCGACGATGTGCACTTCGGCATTCGGCACATCCCGATGATAGGCCTCCGGCTCTGACGGATCGAACGAACTTTCATACTTGCCCCAGATCACGAGCAGGCGCGGTTGTTTCTCGCGCATCCATGCCTGCCACTTAGGATACGCATCGACGTTGGTTCGGTAATCGTAAAATAGGTCGCTCTGAATCTCGGCCTGGCCAGGCCTGTTTAGAAAATAAAACTCGTCCATCCAAAGATCCGGATCATGGCGTTCCACGTTGGGGTCGTTACCCGCATGACGCGCCTTGGTGGTTTCGAGAGATAGAAGATTTTTGCGAAGCGCGCTTTCATTGGCGGCGCGATCCGCCCAAAAAGCTCGGCGCGTTTTCCAATTCTCGCCGAGGCCACTGTTGTGCGCGACCGCGTCCTGAACGATGAGAGCCTGCGCCCTTTCTGGATGGGCCAATATCATGCGGAAGCCCACCGGGCCGCCGTAATCCTGCATATAGGTTGTGTAGTTCGAGAGCCCGAGTGCCTCGGTGAAGTGATTCATCACCTCCGCAATGTGATCGAAAGTGTATGCAAACTTTTTCGGGTCGGGCCAATCACTGTTTCCGAAGCCCGGGTAATCGGGAGCGACGAGATGATAGCGGTCGGACAGCCGGATAAAGAGAGGCTCGAACATCCGCGATGACGAAGGAAGTCCGTGCAACAGGAGAAGAGTCGGGGCGTCCTCGGGGCCCGCTTCTCTGTAAAAGATGCTGAGCCCATCGATCTGAATCGTGCGATAAGAAGGCGAGTATTTCACGGAGCGTTCCTCTCCCTGGGCTTGGTCCGGCGGTTGAAATAATGCGAGCATGACAAAAACCACGAACGCCATGCGGAAGAACCATAGGCGACGCCTGCACCGGGACGAACTGAACGGGGGCATCGTAATGGCCCTGATCCATCATGCGCAAGAAGACATTCGCATCAGCGGTCGATGTTGGCTATTGCTGCGGGAATCCGAACATCAACCACGACTGATTGGCTACCCAATGCGGGTATAGCTCCGTCATCTGATCGAACAACTCCTGGTCGGACCTCGCGGCTTTCTGCAACCGATCGAAGTCCTGCAGGTAACGCTTGGTGTCCTGGATCGTCGAGGGAGAGTCGGGCGCGCCGGGCTTCTTGTGACCGGCGACAACAATCGCCGGGTTCAGCGCCGCTAACCGGTCTAGCGCCGCGATCCAATTCTTTCGGCTCTCGGGGGTGGTGTCGCCGACGTACATGCGGCATTGGTTGTACACCACGTCGCCAGCGACGATCAGACCGATGGATGGAACGTGTAGAGACGTAGAATCGGGACAGTCGGTGCGGCCTTGCTCGATGATGCGGAATTCGTGACCCTCGAGAGTGAACGTGTCGCGCTCGTAGGGCTCGGGGGCGAGCAACTTAGTGGGCACTTGCCCAGGAAAGAGCTGGCGGGCTAAACGCTGCACCGTGGGAGATAAATAGGTCTGCATGCCTTTCACCGTGTTGGGCGTTGCTATCGCCCGAGCGGCCGGGAAGCGGTCGAGCAGAATGCCCAAACCGTAGAAGTGGTCGAAATGGGCGTGCGTTATATAGATGGTCTCCAGGTTGCGATTGTGCAAGGCGACCCAATCCGCGAGAGTCTCGGCCTCAGCTACCGTCATCATCGCGTCTACGAGCACCGCGTCGTACTCGCCGAAGATTAGAGTCGAGGTGATGGGGTCGAAGGCGAACGGTTCGCCGAAGGGCTTTGGCCGCTCGCCGACCATGGTCTTTCCCGGAGCCGTAAAAACGTTCACGCTGAGCGTGGTCTGTTTTGGTCCATTTGTGCCAGCCATCTGGGATTCCTCTCGATGTCACAGCGAGTGACTGTTCAGGATGCGCCAGCCGCCGAACTTCTTCTCGCGTTGAGCGCCGGTATAAGAAGTTTCAGTAGCGCTTCGTCCGAGAACGGGTTCTGACCTGAGATCAACTCGCGATCTTGAAGGACGTAGCTCGACCATGGAGCGAGCACACTTACGTCACCGCCCGCTGTTTCCAAGGCGAAATCCGGATAGAAGAGGACCTTGCCACCAATCTCAAGCGGCTCCCGCTGCTGCTCTTCGGCGGTCGAAAAGATGGTCATCTTATATCCAGCATAAATCCATCCTCGAGCCTTTGCCCGAGCGCCAGCGGCATCGCCCGCAGCCAGCGCTGCGACAACCTCCTTCGAATTCGGAAGAGCGGAGAGAAGTGAAATCGGGCCATGGCAGAGGACCGCCGTAGGCTTGGATGTTTCATGAAAGTGTCTCATCACAGTGCCAGCGTCGGGATCATCGAGAAGATCTATCATCGGGCCATGGCCGCCGGGGACGAAAACAGCGTCATACTGATCCAGGCCTGATGCGATGACATCCCCGATGCGAGCTGGATCTCTGAGCCCAGTCAGGCCGTCGCGGAATATCATATAGTCCTGAAGCTTGGCCGCGTCGCCGCCGAAGAAATCGGCGACCTCTGAATGCACATCCACTTGGGGCGCGTTGCCTTTGGGGTTGGCGAAAGTGATTTCGTAGCCCTCCTTCATCAGGGCGCGAACCGGAACCGTAAGTTCGTTGAGATAGTAGCCAGCGCCGGCATAAACCTTGCCATCTTTCAATGGCAAGCCGCGACCGCTCGAGACCAGTACCAAGACTTTTCCTTTTGTTGCCACTTTGTTCTCCTCTCTGAAATAGAATCTGTTTCCCGAAAACTTAGCTTCTGCAGAGCAATTGCCATAAGCCACGACAACGTGTAGAGCCGACGGTCCGCGCCGAGCCTAGCCGTACTTAAGAGACGTGCTTTGTCCGACCTCGATGATGTAACCGTCAGGGTCGCGAATGTAGCAGCGAATCTCGCCGTACTTGGGAATCGGCGGCGTGAGGAACTCGGCTCCCCGGCTTTTCCACAACTCGTAGCACGCTTGAATATCCGCAACGCGGAAATTCATAAAGCTGTTGATGTGATTCGGGTCGGGGACGCTGAGCGTTACCGTCGGCTTGTCCGGCGTCGGGCCGCCCCCCACGTTCAAGATCATCCAGATATTCGCAAGCTGAAGGTACGGAGGTGCGTTGCCGTCACCCATGGTCAGAATGCGAGCGCCGAATACTTTTTCATAGTAGCGAGCCGATCGCTCGACGTCGGCAACGGTAAGAAAATGCGCGACGCTGATCCCTTCCTTCGGCGGCATCTCATAGCTCTTCTGTTCGACTTGTACGGCGTTCATTGGCGACTCCTTTCGATGGAGGATTCACTATGAATACGACTCCTCTGTTCGCAACAATGTCTCAAGGCACCAGCAGGATCTTCCCCACGCCACCCTTCTCCGCCATTGCGTGAGCCCTGGCTGCTTCGCGGAGTGGCAGTTGCAGACCAATCGGGATTACTAGCTTTCCATCTCGCACCGCTTCGGCCATGAACTCGAGCGTTTTCCTGTCAAATTTCGAGAATACCTTCACCACTTTTACAGACGAATACTTCGCGGCGTTCTGCGGCACCTCGACAACCGATGCATAGACTCCCCCAGGCTTAACCCTGGCAATCATCTTTTCGGCGGTCCTTCCGCCGACCGCATCCGCCACCGCATCCACCGGCGGAAGATTCGCAATCGCGGTGTCGTCATCGGTTGCGATCACCTGATCCGCGCCGACCGTCTTCGCTTCATCGATCTGCCTCTTCAAAACTCCCGCGATCACAGTGGCCCCGCGTGCCTTCGCGGTGAACACCGCCGAACGCCCGACATTCCCAACAGCACCGAGGACCGGAACCGTCTGGCCAGCTTTTATCCCCGTAGCCAGGAGGAGCTGGTTGCCCGTCGTCGTCACCAGAGGCAGCGCCGCCGCCTGGATCAAATCGAGCCCCTTGGGAATTTTTGCCAGAACATTGGCCTTCACAACACAAAGTTCGGCGTAAGTATTGTCCGCCATAGCGAACACCTGGTCGCCGACAGAAAAGTCTTCCACTCCCGGCCCAATCTTGGCCACAGTGCCCGAGAGATCGACCCCTATAAGCCCGGGGAACTTGAGGGGGTAAAAATCTTTCGTTAATCCGGCACGTCGCTTGGTGTCGATCGGATTCACGCTCGAGGCAGCCACGCGCACGAGCACTTCGCCCGTGCCAGGAACCGGATCGGGGTATTCTTCGAACTTGAGTACTCCAGGACCGCCATACTCGTGGACAACAATTGCTTTCATATTTCACTCCCCTCGCTCGGGGTGTGTTTCCTTGCCGTCCACGTAAAAAAAACTTCGCGCTCGCGTGTCCTGTGCGAAGGGCTCAGCGTCTAGCCCCCCGTTTAACGCTTCTCGTACGGATGAAAGATGTAGTCCTTCCCCTTCACGGCCACATGGCACATGTTTCCGCAATCCGCGTGGGATGTGGGATCGGGGGTGGATCTGTTCATTGCATCGTCGTAGTTGAACACGGCGTATCCCCGGCCGCCCGTCTTCGGAAATCTCTTGCTGTCTTTTTCCATCACGAAAGCCTGCTTAAAAGCATCGGGCACTTCCACATCGAAAGGCGCTTCCTTGTCCTCCTTGGGTGACCACTGGAGCTTCACGGTCATGGACCCTTCCGGAAAGGGCTTGCCGCTTAGCGGAATGCCGGCCTTGAACGCCTGAATCATCGCCGAATTGGCGACGATCACCTTAAGTACGTCTACTTGGCGGGCGCAAGACACCGTAGCCCAGTCCTCGTATCCGCTGAAATCGGAGAACGCGATTGCGTCCGGCGATTTCGGTGAGTACCTGTCACTGTCCGGGCCTTGTGCGTGAATCACGGCGCCACCAGGATGCAGAGCAGCGCCATTGCCGCGAGGATGGAGACGACCGCGAAATGTCGTGCACCCGTACGCGTTTCTATCTTGTGTTCTTGTTGTTCTGCCGGGAAAGGTTTTGTTTCAAGTCCGATCACGGTGTGCGCTCATTAGGAAAAGAGGTTGTGAACTCGATTGACGCGCGCTTTGAACGACTGCGAGTAATTCAACGACGGCGGAATAAGACAACGCAAAGATGGTACACCCATTCCTTCGAATCCGGTATTCGACACGAAGATTTCTTGATCTTGATAGATCCTCGGCTATAGATGATTGGAGAATAGCCGCATGCTCCGGCGATGCCCGCGTCCAATTGCGCGGCCAGGTTTGTTTTGGCTTAATAGGCAGCGGTGGAGGGATCCGAGATGGATTGGAAACGGTTAGTCCAGTTTGCACTGCTGGGCTGACGTTTTCACGTGAGGTCGACAACGGGTCCGACTCGAACCACATCGAGGCCGCCTACTCGGCACGCAGGCGGACCGCATCTCTCCTCAATACTTTCAATTACTTGCGCGAATTCACCTGCTCGTTGAGTGCGCTTTTGGGGAGGGTATTTTCGTTATTGTTCCCAAGTTGCGCCACGATGCCGCAGCGCGAAATTTAACGGCTTGCAAGTCGCTGCGCTGAAGGGATTTGGTCGGGGCGTCCGGATTTGAACCGGAGACCTCCTGCGCCCAAGGCAGGCGCGCTACCAGGCTGCGCTACGCCCCGACGTTGCTGGTATCCGTTGATTCTACGGCACACACCTTCTTTGTGGCTAGCGAGTTCGTCGGCCCACTGATCCTCCTACCTCCTCACCATTGTGTCTCCCAATCCATATTCTTCTCTTTAAACCAACGACGAGAATACCAACGAATGCGCAATACCCGGACCATTGACCGCCGAGCGCCCTCGCCTGCACCAGCGCTACGCATTCGGCACAACTTCCATTAGTTGTCATTGCCTCTTGGGAGTCTTGCGCGTATGTTCTTAGGTGCAGAGGCAGACTTGGGATCCGAACCACCCCGGTTCGGAGGGGGCTGTTCTTCTGATGTCACAACTCCGTCGTATCACTCCGCCAATCCCAAACTCTTCCCATGCATTTCTGAAAATCTCAACTCGGTCTGGTGCCTAGGAGGAGAAATGAAGTCCCCGCTACGCCTTGTCGCAATGCTCGTGTTCCCCCTTGCTCTTGTAGTTGCGCTCAGCGGTTGCAGCGGAGTCCAGGTGACTCTGACCTCGATTGCTGTCACGCCGGCAAACGCATCCATTAAAGCCGGGGCATCACAGCAATTCATGGCCACAGGCACCTATAGCGATAACTCCACCCAAGACATCACGGCTCAGGCGACCTGGACCTCGGGAACGACAAGCGTGGCCACGATCACTTCGGGAGGAAATGCCACTGGCGTCGCTGGGGGGACCAGCATGATCACGGCAACCTTGAATGGCGTTTCCGGAAACACTTCTCTGACCGTCATAGCTCTCAGCTCTATCGCCGTGACGCCGCTGAATCCATCCGTCGCTCTAGGACTCACGCAGCAATTCATGGCTACCGGAACGTATAGCGACAACTCGACGCAAGACATCACGTCTCAGGTGACCTGGAATTCTGCGACTCAGGGAGTTGCCACAATTTCCGCGGGAGGTCTGGCCAGCACGATCATGACGGGAACTTCGAATATCACGGCCACGCTCAGTGGGATTACCTCACCACCTTCCACGCTGACAGTAACAGGTCCCGTGCCCGCATCAATCGAAATAGTTCCTACGAACCCGACGATTGCTGTTGGCCAGGCGGAGAACTTCACCGCCCTCATCCTGTATACGGACGGTTCGACTCAAGCGCCGACAGGACCACTTACCTGGACTTCCGGAACGACTTCGGCGGCATCCATTGTTCCCGCAGCCGGTATTGCGGTCGGTGTGGCAACGGGAACTTCGCTGATTGGCGTAACCGACGCGGCCACTACGTTCACAAACAACACAAATCTCACTGTCGTAGCCGCAATCGCTCGTTTTGCCTATGCTCCCAACCTAAACAGCCAGTCCACGTCCGTCTATGCGATCAACGCCACGGTGGGCATCTTTACCCCCGTTAGCGTTACCCATGACACTCTGACTCCTTCGCAGGTGATTCCCGGCCCATCCGGAAAATTTGCTTATGCTGTCGAGTCTGGGACGAATAACGTTCAGCCATTCGCAGTGGATCCCGTAAGCGGGGCTCTGCTTCCTTCAGGTTTGCCTGCGCGTTCTACCGGGGCCGGTTCTTACCCGTTTGAAGGCACCATTGATCCCACGGGACGCTTTCTCTACGTCGTAACAGAAAATGGGGACACAGTTGTTCCGTTCTCCATAGACCCGTCCACAGGCGGATTGACGGCCATCGGAAGTCCCGTCTCCGTTGGAAGCAATCCCCTAGCGGTGATTCTCGACCGCACCGCGAAGTACCTTTATGTCGTCAACGACAGCGACGGTACGATCAGCGGCTTCTCCGTGCAGGCGGACGGCAGTCTCATGCCCTTGACGACGCCAACAGTGCCCACAGGTACTTTCCCAACCACGCCAGTCATTGATCCGTTGAATCAGTACCTGTATGTTCCCAACTTCGGGGACGGCACGGCCGGCAGCAGCTCGGTCTCAGTCTACTCGATTGACGCCACCGGGAATCTGCATGAGATCACCGGTTCACCCTTTACCTTGCCCAGCTTCGACGCTCCCTATCAGGCTGCAATCGACCCGTCCGGGAAGTTTCTTTTGGTTGGCAATACCGGGGACGGAGCGAGCCCCGGTACGGTGAGCGTCGTAAATTTGGTGACTGGCGGAGGTTTGGGCACTGAAGTGACTAGCTCTCCGTTCGCCACGGGCGTTGGGCCGACGAGTGTCACAATAGGTCCGGCGGGAGAGTTCGTCGCGGTAACCAACTTCCTCGATAACACCCTCTCGATCTTCACATTCAATTCTTCCACCGGCGCCTTGGCACCGACATTTACGATAGAAAGCCAGGCCTCGCCTTTCTTTACAAACGTTTCGATTGGCATTGCAGCGCCTTCAGTCTCTCCGGCGAATGTCTATGCCTCGAACTCCGTCTCCAACGACATTTCCGCTTTCACCTCTTCTTCCGGCGGCGCGTTGACCCCTGCGGCCACTTCCCCCATCTCTTCCGGATTCATGGGCAACACTTTTGCAGCCACAGACCTTTCTGGCAAAACGTTCTACACGGTCAGCCCGGCAGCTACGAATACGCAGAAACTCGGCGCTTACTCCATTAACCAAGCATCCGCAGCACTCACGCCTGCGGCTGCTTCCCCTCTTACGTTGGCAGATTCCCTGGGAAACCTCTACGCCGAACCATCGGGCCAGTTTGTGTATGCAGCGGACCTCGCTTCAAAGAATGCCCTTGCCTTCACATCCGGTTTGAATTCTGTCGCTGCGAGTTTCGGCACATTGAGCAGTTTGAACGCCATCGTCGGCGATCCCGGTGGAACTCTCCTTTACGCGCTGGGCACCAATTCCATCACCCCTGCAAACATCGGAGGAACGGATGGCACGTTGACTCCCGGCACAACCCAGACGTTTTCGGGGACATGGGCGACGGGGGCGATCGATCCTTCCGGCCACTTCCTCGTAGCGCTCGACTCCGCGGGAGACCTGCTCCACTCATATCAGATTGCTCCCGTTGCATCCGGTTCTGATGGAGTCCTTACCGACACCGGTAACACTGCTTCAACCGGCGGAACCGCGCCGACCTCGGTGACCTTCGACTCGCACGGCCGCTTCGTGTTTGTTACTGACGCAACGGCTAAAACGGTGACCGTGTTGGGCTTCAATTCTTCAACTGGCGCTATCAACGCGACTGCTCTGGGTTCCGCCACATTTACGACTGTTCCGAATGCAGTTGCTGTTGACGCCACTGGCACCTATTTGTACGTGTCGGTCCTTGGCAATCCCACAGCGAATCCCAGCGTCCCCGGAAGTGTGGCCGTATACACGATCGGGTCGAGCGGAGCTCTCACAGCGGTCGCTAACTCACCCTTCACCGCAGGAACAGGCACGGCAGGCATCGCCGTCACCAACAAAATCCAGTAATTTCTCCGGCATTTGCGGACAAAGACCAAGAGGGGCGGTTTCAGCCGCCCCTCTGTTATTTTCAGTGAATGGTTAGCCGACGCTGATCCCGCAAGATTTCACACGAAGATTTCACTCGATCTTGCTTGAGCACAAAGCAGTGTTCACACCGTTTTGTCCTTCGAGTAGCAAAGGGTTTCCAGGTTGCATTCCACGCACTTCGGCTTTCGCGCCGCGCACACTCTCCGTCCGTGCCAGATCAGTTGGTGCGAAAACTGAATCCACTTTTCTTTCGGGATAATCTGCATCAAATCCAGTTCGATTTTCTTCGGATCCTCATTCCGCGTCAGGTCCAGCCGGTTCGCCAGCCGCTGCACGTGCGTGTCCACGACGATTCCGCTCGCGATCCCGTAAGCTGTTCCCAGTACCACATTCGCGGTTTTCCTGGCCACTCCCGGCAAGGTCAGCATTTCTTCCATGGTTCGGGGCACTTCGCCGCGGAATTTCTCCACGATCTCCTTGCTTGCCCCCATCACGGACTTCGTTTTGTTGCGGAAAAACCCCGTAGGCCGGATCGCCTGCTCGAGCTCCTTCGGGTCCGCGTAAGCAAAATCCTTCGGTCCACGGTATTTCTGATAGAGCGTCGCGGTCACCTGGTTCACGCGCACATCGGTGCACTGCGCCGAAAGGATGGTGGAGATCAGCAGTTGGAATGCGTTTTCGTGCTTCAGCTCGCACTCCGCGTCCGGGTAAGCTTCCTCCAGTTTTTGTAAAATGGCCGCTACCCGTTTCGGGTCCGTCCCACCAGCTTTCGTCCCAATTTTGGTGCCCGGGGATTTTCCGGGTTTCGCTGCTTTACGCGCCCCTGCGAGTTTCTTCTTCGTCACTATCCCCTTCGTTTTCCGTTTTGCCATGCGCGAAACTATAGCACTTCCGGCAATGCCGCGAGCAGCCGCCGAAACGCCTTTCCTCTGTGGCTGTATTTGTTTTTTTCTTCCGTGGAGAGTTCTGCAAAGGTCTTCTTCAAATGCGGAAAGAAAAACACCGGATCGTAACCAAACCCGCTCTCTCCGTAAGTGGATTCCAGGATGCACCCATCCACGCGTTCGGAGACGATTGTTCCCGCGCGCCCGTATCTGGCCAGTGCGATGACGCAGACAAAATGAGCTGCGCGTTCCGGCCCTTTTTTCCCGTTCAATTCTCGCAAGAGCTTCTCGATCCTTTCGCCGTTTGTGGCGTTATCCCCTGCATACCGCGCCGACTTCACTCCGGGCGCTCCGCCCAGCGACGTCACCACCAAACCTGAGTCGTCCGCAAGTATAGGTACATCTGAAAGTCTGGAATAGTAGAGCGCCTTGCCTACCGCATTTTCTCCGAACGTCGGCGCAACCTCTTCAAAAGCAGGCATACCTTCGATACCCGGCAAAAGCTCGAGCGAAACCTCCGCCTTGGCATCTTGCGCCAACGCGCGATACTCCCACAGCTTCCCCTGATTCGTCGAGGCGACGTAGATTTTCCTGGGTGAATTCATCTCGACGTTAGGTTTCTGCTTTTTGTCGGTTTGTTGCTCTGTTCTTTCTTCGCTGTATCTGGGTCTCTCTTTTTATCTTCCGCGGGCCAGGAATTTTTGAGGGAGCACGGTTCTCTGCACTTCCGTGATTCTTCTGATCCCGGCGGCCGCCAGGGCCAGCAAATCCTGCATCTCCCCACCCGAAAACGGACGTCCCTCCGCCGTCGCTTGAATCTCCACAAAATCCCCTCGCCCGGTCATTACCACGTTCATGTCCACTTCTGCCCGTGAGTCTTCTTCATACGCCAGGTCCAGCAACGCCCGGTCATCCACGATTCCCACGCTTGTGGCCGCCACCGAATCAATCAGCGGCGAGCTCTTGAGGATTCCCGCGGCGATTAGCCGTTCCATTGCCAGCGCCATGGCCACAAACGCGCCGGTAATTGAAGCTGTCCGCGTCCCGCCGTCCGCTTGAATTACGTCGCAGTCCAGCCATACGGTGCGCTCGCCCATTGCTTCCTGGTCTGTGATCGCGCGCAGCGATCTTCCGATCAATCTCTGAATTTCCAGCGTTCGCCCGCTCTGTTTGCCGCGCGCCGCCTCTCTAGGTGTCCGTTCCTCTGTTGCTCGCGGCAGCATCCCGTACTCACTCGTTACCCATCCCTTGCCCGCGCCCTTCAAAAAACCCGGCACGCCGTCATCCACAGTGGCCGTGCAGATCACGCGCGTACGCCCCAGTTCGATCAGCACGCTTCCTTCTGCCGTCGATATATAGTCCGGCGTGATCACCAGCGGCCTCATCTGGTCCGCACCGCGTCCATCTGCTCTCACGCTTCCTCCTGCCGTCTTTAGGGGCTCGTCCTCGTCAAAATTGCGGCGAGTACGCCATGAACCGGAGCACGGGACCCCTATCCCCGTCGCGCCAGTTTGCTCGCCCTTTTCCCCGTGTGTCAAATGGGATGCCCTGCATGATCTGAATTCGATCGCTCGACCTCGCTGGCTTTCCAGGCGGAAAGTTCGCTTCCCGTGCCCCTATTTGTGGGGAGGAGCCGTCGTCGCACCCTGGTTTGGCGGATTTGCGGACGTCATGGCAGCTGGTTTCGCGGAGGGGGCAGCTGTGGATGGCGACGCCCCGGCCTTGGTATCCACAACGAATGTCTCCGTCAAATCAACGTGCCCCGCCAGCGTTTCCATTTCCTGGCCGTGAATCAATATCTTCAGCCGCTTCACTTGCGGCACGTTTGCTTCGAGCGTCCGGGCAATCGAATCTACTGCCAGTTGCTCGCTCTGAATTCCTGACGGGGTCGAAGTCGCCAGCGCTTCCGAAAAGTCCGCGATTCCCGTCCCGTCGGGCAAAAGGTAAAATGCCAGCAAAACCGCGTCCGGCGGCAACGTCCGCAGATCCGCATCCACCGGCCCGGCTACTAGCGTGTTGAGCACTTGTCTCGCGCGCATCGCTGGATCGTTCGAAAGAGGAAGCTCCACAGTCACTGGGGCCAGACCACTGTCATTTTCGTCCGCCGCCCAAAAAAGAGTCGTCTTCACACTCGGATTCCCGGCGTTCTCTTCAGCCGGTTCGGTCAGCTCCTGCCGGACGCGCTCCTCTGAAGGCTGGGGTTTCTGTTCTTTCTTCACCCTGCGCCGCAAAAAAGGAAAATAAATGGCAGCGATCAGCACCGCCGCCGAGAGCGCTGCAATCACCCAAACGCGCCATCTCGGGCTCACGGCTGCCCTCCCGATTGTCCCGGCGTCACATAAAAAGGACGGAAAGCCGCCACGCCGCGCGCAATGGCGTCAGCGACTCCCGGCATCATTCGGTCGAGATCTCCCCGATCCTGCACCGCGACGCTCGAAAGTTCGACGGCAATTGCTGGTGCCGCCGTCGTCCGCAATTGCCGCACGGCCGCCATCAGGGCATTGTCGGGGGAACCGTGGAAATAGAGCGCGAGTTGTCCCTGCACCGCGTCGCCCAATCGGTGGCTCAACGCGAGATACGGTCCTTGGGCCTGATTCCACGGAATCAATCCCGAAGCATCCGGAGCAGCAGGCATGTCGGTCATCACGTACGTTCGAACCGTCCCCGGTAATCCAGTCGAAGCGATATGCAGCGAGACAAAAACCGCGCCGGCTTGCGCATTCGCCATCGCAGAGCGGTCGTCGAGCGATGGATCGTCGTTTCCAGTTCGCGTTTGGATTACCTGGAAACCCTGGGCTTCCAGCGATCGCCGCACCTGATCCGCCAGCTCCAGCACCAGATCGCTTTCTCGCACCCCTCCTGTTCCGCGCGCTCCTGGGTCCGTCCCTCCGTGCGCAGGGTCCAGCACCACGGTATTCAAACCGGGTCGCGGAGGCGCAGGCGGAGGATATTGTGCAGCTGGAGGGAGCGAAGACGCCGTGGGTAGTTGCGCCGCTTTTCCGGCCGCATTCGGCGCCGGCATTTCCTGAGGCGTCGCGGATGTTTGTGGTGAAGTTTGTTGCGCGAGTGGCTGTACCTGCGCTTGCTGCCGCGGTGGTTGCGAGCCCAATTTCGCGGCCGCTCCGCTGAGCGTTAACAGAATTATCGCACTCGAAATAAACAAGATTCGACAAGAAGGAATTTGGCTCCGGTTGCCCACGAAATGCAGGATAGCAAATCTAGCGTGCCCTCGCTCCGGCCCTGGCTACCCTTCGCCGCTTAAAGCGAAACGGCCCCGGTTCGGTCGGGGCTGTTTCGCTTCCTCGTGAACCTTTCGTTTTATCAGGACGGCTGCTGCTGTTGCTGCCGCTGCGCGCGCCGTTCGCGCATTTGTTGTCTCAATTCCTGCCGCTGCTCGGGCGTCAGCACGCCCCGAACTTGCTGCATTGTCGCTCGGTGAATCGCGCGCATCTTCGCCTGTTTATCTGCGTCGGACAGGGAGGTGTCCGCTCGAAGAGCATCCATCTGTGACCTGGCATCTTCATGAATTTTCTTGATCTGTGCCTTTTGGTCATCTGTCAGATTCAGCCCCTGCAACTTTTCGTGTCCGCGCATCCCTGGCGCATTCGCAGGAGCATTTTCTGGTGCAGCTTGTTGTGCAGGCTGCTGCGAAGGCGGAGCCGCCTGCTCCTGCCCATTATCTTGCTGTGATTGAGCCAGTACGGCGGCCGGCGCCGCTGCAAAAAAAGCCGCTCCCGCCATAAGTGCAAACGCGCGCACCTCTGATCGTATGTTCATCGCCTTCCTCTTTCCGGAGACTTCCGTCTCCCCTCGACTCTTTTCATTAAACACACCCCCTCGTGCAAAGTCGCGATAAAACGCGCTTGTTGCCTTTTCCATTACTCTAGGATTGGCCGCCAAGCCGGCTGGACCGCAGTCCTGTTCCGACGCAGGAGCGCAGAATCGCTGAGCGCGAGACGCTCAGTGAACGCCAATCCTCTCCAATTTCAACTTGGCCAGCATTTCATTCACTCGCGTCAGATCCGTTCCTTGAATTTCCCCCCATCTCGTCATCGCTCCTGACGCCAGAGCTTCCCATTTCATGGCCGCGGAGTCGGCATCGGCCGTTGGCGCCTCGTCGGCGCTCTCCACCGCAAAGAGCAATTTCGTCAGCCCAGATGCTGCCGCAGGCAACGATGCCTTGCTGCCCTCGGGTAGTCCTGCTCCGAACAGACCAAATTCTCCTCCTCCCGCACGTTCGCGGTCCTCCAGCTTCTGTTCAAGTTTTTCCAGCGCCTCCAGCAATTCAGCATTGCCGTTCGCGGCTTTTCGCCGCGCTTCAATCTCCACCCGTATTTGTGCTTCCGCCTGCAGGGCAGCGGAGACCTCTTCCAGTTTCGCCGTAATTCCTCTCGCCACCTCGAGCTGTTTTTCCAATCCCGCTTGCGGCGTCTTCACTCGCGGGTCCTTTTCCACGGTCAAAGGTTCCTCGATGGTCCTGCCGTTCACCGTCAGCCTTACTCGATAATTGCCGGGCAGCGCCCAGAGTCCCGCTGGCCTTCCGAAAAATCCAGGAACTCCTTTTGTCACCGCGTAGCGCACATCCCAATAAAACCGGTGTATTCCCGGATCTGCCGACAAGGCCTGAGGTTCCTTCACCCATTCCATTGGGTATGGCACGCTCTTTGGATCGGTCTTCTTGATCACGTCATCGCTCGCGTACCGCCGCACCAGCTTGCCAACCCCATCCAGGATCTCCAGCTGAACCGCTCCTGCCGGTTTCTCTTTCAGGTAGTAGTCAATCGCCGCCCCAGTCGGCGCATTCTCATAAGCCGGCTCGTCAAAGGGAACTGGCGTCCCCTCATCCGATCCCGGCCGGATTCGATAAGCCGTTTGCGGTTTGAAGAGCCAGGTCTCTGCCTCCGCAATCTCTGGCTTCATCTGCCGCAGCGGCGTTGCATCATCCATAATCCATAAGGCTCTTCCAAACGTCGCAATCACTAGATCGTCTCCATGCACCACCAAGTCCCGCACCGATACAGTTGGCATGTTCAGTTGCAGCGATTCCCAGTGATCGCCGTCGTCAAACGAGACGTACACTCCCTTCTCCGTGCACGCGTACAGTAATCCCTTCCGCTCGGGATCTTCCCGAATGCAATTCAAAAAACTTCCATCCGGAATTCCATTGCTCGTCTCCTCCCACGTTTTCCCGAGGTTGCGCGCCCTGTATAGATAAGGCCGGTGGTCATCCAACCGGTGCCGGTCCACCGCCGCATATGCCTCGTCCGCATCAAAATGCGATGCCTCGATGTGCGTTACTTTGCTCCATACCGTGATTTCTGGTGGCGTAACGTTTTTCCAAGTTTTTCCTTCGTCCTCAGTCAATTGAATCAATCCGTCGTCCGTTCCCGCCCAAATCTCTCCGGCGCGCACGTATGACGGCGCAATCGTATAAATGATTCCTCGCCTTTTCCCCTCCGGGGCGTCCGCCGCCGTCGCCGCATCCAGATTCGCCGGGATACTCGGCTCTTCCCGCGTCAAATCCGGGCTGATCACTTGCCACGAACTGCCGCCGTCCGCCGATCGAAATAGCGCTTGCGATCCGAAGTACAAAACGTTCTTCTCCAGCGGCGAAAACACCAGCGGCATCGTCCACGTGGTCCGAAAATTCCCCGTCTGCGCGAGCGACGGCGGCATCTGCAGATTCTGCCCGTCGTCCAAATCCTCGCGCGAAACCGTCCCTCCAAAAATCACTCCGGGACGCAGCGGATCGGGCGCGATGTATCCGTTTTCCTCGCCCGCGTCCATCGGTCTCCAGTCGTGGAAATTCAGCCTCCGGTAAACGCCACGGCTCGGCGTCGCCAGCGCGCCGCTGTCTTGCTGCGCCCCGTAAACCCAGTACGGAAAGCGGCCGTCTGTGATGACGTGATAAAACTGCCCCGTCGGTTGGTTGTACCAGGAGCTCCACGTCCCCCCGCCGTTGCGCGTCACCACCACACCCTGATCGCTGCTCAGGATCATTCGATTCGGCTCCGCGGGATCGATCCACATCTCGTGGTAGTCGTCGCCTCCCGGAGCGCCCTTGAATGCCGTAAACGTTTTTCCGCCATCCGTGGACTTATAGGTCGAAGTGTCCATCACATAAACCGTGTCCTCGTTCTTCGGATCCACGCTTAATTCACCGAAATACCATCCCCGCTCCCAGATCCTGTGGTCGTCACACTCAAGCGCCCAGTTCTCTCCTGCGTCATCCGAGCGGTATAACCCTCCCTTCCTGGCATCCACGATCAGATAAATTCTTTTTGGATTGCTCGGTGCGAACGCAATCCCGATTCTTCCGAGGCCCTCCGAAGGTAATCCGTGCCCGCTCACTTCTTTCCAATTCGCACCGCCGTCGCTCGAACGGTATAGTCCTGTTCCGGGGCCCTTGGATGGTGCATAAATGCTCCACGGCGGCCTTCGCGTTTGCAGTAACGCCGCGTAAATCGTCTTTGGATTTCCCGGCTCGAATGCCAAATCAATCGCGCCAGTATCCTTGTCGCGGTACAGAATCTTCTTCCAGCTCTTTCCGCCATCTAATGTCTCGAACACACCGCGTTCCGGATTCGAAGCGTAGGCGTGGCCCAGCGCCGCGACGTACACGTGATCCGCATTTTGCGGATCAATCAGGATTCGGCCGATGTGTCTCGATTCTTCCAGTCCAATGGCAGTCCAGGTTTTTCCAGCATCACTCGATCTGTACATTCCGTTGCCGGACGAAAGCGAAGACCGCAAGTCCGCTTCCCCTGTTCCCACATAAATGATGTTCGGATCGCTCGATGCGACCGCAATTGCCCCAATCGAAGCCACATTTTCTGCATCAAAAATTGGGTTCCAGGTTCTCCCTGCATCATCTGTCTTCCACACTCCGCCCTCGACCGCGCCGAAGTAATACACATCCGGTTGCCCGGGAACCCCCGCCACCGCCACCGAGCGCCCTGCGCGTCCCGGCCCGATCAATCTCCAGTGCAGCTCTCCAAAGAGCTTCTGCACGTAACTTTGTTGCGTATTTTGCGCGGAGAGAAGGGGCCCGCTCGCCAGTCCTGCAATCATCAGAGACAACGAAATTGCAGGGAAGCCGTAATTCTTCATCACGCACCCCCGACGGGAAGTTAAGCAGAACAGACTACAGGAGAACATCTCATCGTCGCGAAAAAAAATCGCCCAGCTCGAGCAAGCCGGGCGTCAAATTGATTCTGGATAGAATTCTTCTAGTCAGCCTCGGCCGTTTCCATTTCGCGAATCTCCGGCCGCACCGCCGCACGCCTACGCAACCCGGCCGTCGCAAAATACAGTCCAAATCCCGCGGAAATAATCAGTCCCCCGAACATCAGGCCATTCATCCCGAGAATTGTTTCGCTGCCACTCTTGACCAGCGCCAGGCTCATCAGCGCCATCGGAAAGGCGCCCGCCAAAACTGCTCCCGTCAGTCCCCCCGGAACGCGAAACTCCCTCTTCAGTTCCGGTTCGCGGATCCTCAGCACCACCAGAGTAATAAATTCCAGCGAAAGGCTCGCCCCATACAACATGATGTCTATCGTCACGAGTCTCTGAAATCCGAGCCCCAGGCACGCTGCCCAGCACGTGGCACACACAATGATCGCGACCCACGGCGCCTTCGTTCTCCGGCTGACTTTCCCAAACACCCTCGGCAGCATGCCGTCCCAGGACATCGCCAGCGGCAATCTCGAATAGCTCATCACCAGCGCGTTGAACATTCCGAACGCGCTCATCATTCCGCCCGTCACGAGCAGAAATCGCAGCCATTCAAATCCGTTGATTTTCCCGCCGATCATTCCCGCAATCGTGGCCCATGATCCGTCCTTGGCAAATTCCGAAGCTGGAATTCCCGTGAAATAAACCGCCACAAACGGCAAGACGTAGGTCAGCGAAACCAGCACTACCGCCGCGATCATTGCCTTGGGATACGTCCTTTGTGGCCGCTCCACTTCCTGCGCAATCGTCGAAGCGTTGTCCCAACCCATGTAGTTCCACATCGCGACCAACACGCCGCCCAGTAATCCGAGTCCGGTGGCGGCCGAAGCAGTGTGCGGGGCCGCGAAGGCCCCTGCTCTCAGGGGCGAAAGCACCACCACGAGCGCGAACGGAGCTGAGAGCAGAAAGAACAGCCAAAGGGAAGTCAGTCCGACCACGCGAATTCCCGCCAGATTCAGCGCCGCGCACGCCACCACCACGAACAGTCCCGCCATTACTCCGTGATTCCCGATCCCAAACCACGGCGCCACCTGCGCCAGATAGAAAACAAAAAGCGTCGGGTAAATCGCCATGTCAAAAATGCTCGCCGCCAGCGAAAGCCACGCTTCCTGGAATCCCCAGAAATTCCCCATTCCGCGCCGCACCCACGCGTAGTAACCGCCTTCCTGCGGGAGCGCACTGGAAAGCTCGCCGATCATGAACGCGGTAGGCAAACTCCACAGCACCGGCAAGAACAGCAACACCAGAATCCCGCGCCCGTATCCCGCGCCGTGAATGATTTCTTCTGTTCCGTACGTTCCACCGGACACCATGAAGAACGTCGCCGCCACCAGCGGCCACAGTGTCAGCTTTGCGGTTTTTCTTTTCGCTTGGGGAATTGCAGGGGCAGGTAAGTGGGCGGGAACTGAGATGCTGCTCAATTTTTACCGTCGTCCTCCTTGAGCGGCTCCCGCTCGAAGCGCGTCATGGAAGCGAGATCGCAACGGAAGAATACAAGGTCTGCCGCTGCATGCAACTGAAAAATTCATCCTCCGGAATTTTTTTTGCCGAGCCGATGGTAAACTGCGCCCTTCGCATAGGTGTTCAAATCTTCAGGGGAGTTCCGCTTCATGAAATCAGCCATCCGCTCGCTCGTGGTTGTGCTTCCTTTCCTTGCGCCGGCATTGCTTCAAGCTAAGCAGTCCGCTGCTTCGCCCCGGCCAATTACCATCCAGGATCTTTTCCGGATCAAGCAAGTCCAGGATCCCCGCATTTCTCCGGACGGCCAGTGGGTCGCCTATACCCTCACCTCGACCGAGCTCGCGCAAGACGAGACCGAAGATCGCATCTGGATGATTCCAGCCGCCGGTGGCGAAGCCATTCCATTGACGGCGGAAGGTGTCTCCTCAAACCAGCCCCGATGGAGCCCCGACGGCAAATGGCTTGCCTTCCTCTCCGCGCGCAATGGCGGCAAAACTCAGGTCTGGCTCCTGAATCGTCTCGGCGGGGAAGCACAAAAGCTGACCGACACGCCCCAGGATGTCGCGAACTTCGCTTGGGCCCCGGATAGCCGTCGACTTGTCCTCATTCTTAAAGATCCGACCCCAGAAGAACTCCAAGCCGCCAAGGACAAAAACAAGGGGCAGGCGGACGACTCAGACGCTTCTGCTGACAAGAAAAAGCCTAAAACCCAAAAGCCATGGGTCATTGACCGGCTTCAGTTTAAGCAGGACACCATCGGCTACCTCGACAGGCGCCGCACCCATCTGTACGTCTTTGATCTCGCCTCGAAATCGATCATGCAAGTCACTTCGGGCGATTTTGACGACTCCGATCCGGCCTGGTCTCCCGATGGCAAGCTCCTCGCCTTCGTCAGCAATCGCTCCCTTCCCGACCCCGACCGCACTTACGACACGAACGTCTGGATCGTCTCCGCCGACAACGCGGACAAAGGCGCTCATATCACTCAAGTCACTACAAATCCCGGCGAAGACCGCACACCTGCGTGGTCCCCTGACGGCAAGTGGATCGTCTGCTCCTCGCAGCTTGATCCCAAGCTTTTCGAGTATGCCACCTACCAAATTACAATCGTCGCCGCCCCATCCTCGGGCGGGCAGCCTGGCCAAGCCAAGGTCCTCACACCCGCCCTCGATCGTAACTCTTCGGATCCTCGCTTTGCTCCTGATGGCAAATCTATCTATTTCATCGCCGACGACGACGGCACCCAAAACCTGCTCCAGATTGATCCCGCCACCGAGAAAATCACCCGCCCGATCTCTGGCCGCCTCATGCTTTACTCCTTCACGCTCTCCAAGGCTGGCGGGATTGCCGCCGATGTGGCCACACTGGATCGGCCAGATGAGGTCTATACCTCCATCAATGGCAAGCTCGACCGGGTTACCCACACGAACGACGAACTCATGTCACAGCTAAAGCTTTCCAAGGGAGAATACGTCAGCTTCAAGAGCAATGACGGCACTCTCGTTCACGGCTACATGTACAAACCGCTGGATTATGTCCCCGGCAAAAGGTATCCCACGTTCCTCCGTCCACACGGGGGGCCCGTATGGGCGTATTATGCGGAATTCAGCCATCTCGCCCAGCTCTTCGCCGCCAATGGTTACGTTGTGCTATTCCCCAATCCTCGTGGCTCTTCCGGCTACGGTGAACCGTACTGCAAAGCCATCTGGGCCGACTGGGGCGGCAAGGACTTTCAGGACGACATGGCCTTCGTAGACTACGCCATTGCTCAGGGAATCGCAGATCCCGATAAGCTCGGTGTGGGTGGCTGGTCCTACGGCGGCATCTCCACCGATTTCATCATCGGGCAGACCAATCGCTTCAAGGCCGCTATCTCCGGCGCAGGCGCCTCCGAATTCATCAGCCTTTACGGCCACGACCAATACCAGCGCGACTACTACTCCGAACTTGGCTATCCCTGGGAGCACAAGGATGTTTGGGACAAGCTCGCCTATTTCTATAAGGTCGAGAACATAAAAACTCCTTCTCTTTTTATGGGCGGAGATCTCGACGTAAATGTGCCCGTTCTCGGTGGCGAGCAGATGTATCAGGCCTTACGCGCGCTCAATCGCACCACGGAACTCGTCGTTTATCCTGGCGAATACCACGAATTCACTATTCCTTCTCATCTGGAGGACCGTCTCAAGCGCTATCTCGCGTGGTACAACCACTACGTCAAAGGCGAACCCGCTCCGGCATCTCTTCCCCCGGACACCTCGAAAATTGTAATAAAGAGTGCGGAGTAGTTGGGCGCCATTCTTTCGAAGACAAATTCGCGCCACGATCCTTGCATGGGTGTATAAGATTAGACATCCCCTCGTCCTTGGAGGTTCCCATGCAAGAATCCCGACGCCGCTTGCTGACAGCGTTCGCCGGTGCTGTCGGCCTGATTATCGTGAAGCCTTCGCTCTCCTTTTCACAGGGCCATCCAGTACCCCCGCCAATTCCTTCGCCGAACGCCCCGACGAATCCCTACGATCCCGCTGGCTTGGATGGACCCCCACCCTCGAATCCTGCGGTACAGAGGCACATTGACCAGCAGAATCAACAGCATATTCGCGACGACGTTCATCATCTCTACGCGCTGGCTTCCGAACTCAAGAGCAAGGTGGACAAGACGAATGAAACGCTCACCCTGGACGTTTCGTTCGTGAAAGAGGCGCAAGCCATCGAGAAGCTCGCCAAGCAAATCAAGAGCCTCGCTAAAGGCTGAACCCCTACCCCGGCTCGGATATGGCTTACAGGCCCGCGCGCAAAAGACGTTTTGCGCGATTTTCCCCGAGCCGCGCCGTTGGCCCGGACGTTTTCACCAACGATGTTCCTCGTTTAGCGGACCGGCGATTTTTGCAGCTCGTTCAACGCGGCGAGAACCTCTTGGCTGTGCGTCTGCACGTTTACGTTAAGCCACACTTTGCGGATCACGCCCTGCGGATCGATCAGAAAAGTATGACGCGAAGAGATTTTTGTGAACAGAAGATTGACTGCGGAACCGTATTCTTCCGAAACTTTCTTCTCCGCGTCCGCAAGGAGTTTGAAATGAAGCCCCTCCTTGGTGCAAAACGCCTGATGCGATTTTTCATCCTGCACGCTGACTCCAAGGATCACCGCGCCGCGCTTCTCATATTCAACCAGATCGCGCTGGAAATTGTGCGCTTCAATCGTGCACCCGCTCGTGAAATCCTTGGGATAGAAATACAAGACTACCCACTTGCCGCGATAGTCGTGCAAGGAAACTTTTTCGCCGTTTTCGGAGCCAAGCGTAAAATCCGGTGCACCCGTTCCTGCCGCGGGCGCCTTTCCTGAGGTTCTATTCACGGCGTAGCCCCCCAACACAAAAAGCACCAGAATCCCGACTAGGAATACGATCGTGATCATACGCAACTTGATCTCCCACTCTTCCTTTGCCCGACTGCTTTCCTGGAACACCTCGAGGTTAGCGTTGTAACACTCCGAACAGAAACTCGAAACAGAAAAGAGCTCTCTAGCCCAATTTGGCCATTTGGCAATGCTCATTGCAAGTCTTTTATTTACAATAATTTACAACGTTTTTTTGATTGACTCTCGAGTCCGCGCGAAATGGAGGAGTTTTGCTCGGCAATCCCAAAACGAAGGCTAGGGCGTGCGCCCGCAACCGGAATGAACGGAAAGCCTCTCGCCTGGAAGAATCAAGTCGGGATTCTGGATCTGCGGATTCGAATGAGCCAAGCAAGTCCAGGCTGCCCCGGAGCCGAAATAGGAACGCGCGATGGACCACAGTGTATCCCCCGGGCGAACCGTGATGGATCGGGGTGCGTTTAAAGAAGAAGACGACGAGCCCGTCAGAATTGCTCCGCGGCGGGGAACAAAAAGCGCGCTGCCTTCGGGCAGAGCGCGCGGATCACTCGCTCCGGGATTGATCTCCAGCAGTTCCTGCCAGCGCGAGCCATGCCCGAGATATTCGCGCGCAAATTTCCAGTAAGTGTCTCCGCGTTTCACGGTCACTCGTTCCAGGTGCGCGACTTCAGCCGTCACAACAGCGCGCGATGGCAAAGCGCTCATCGTGCGTCCGGGGAGGACCGGCCTCGGTTCGAACGGAGAAATTCTTCCCCGCGAAGCAATGCCGGACGGAACCCGCGGCGTCCGAGAGACCATAGGATCAGTCGTGGAGGTTCGCAGCCCCGGAATAATTCCAGAAAACGTGTGAGCAGTGTCGCGGCGCTCTCGGGGAATTCCCATCGAGCGCGGGCTGTTGCGGGGTGCATTCATTCCTGAAGAACTGTTGCGAGGTGCAATCCCCGGTTTCGCAACCGCGTAGGAATTCGCGGGCAGCTTCATTGAGAAACCTGAAGCCGGCTCTTTCTTGAGAGCATCTTGAGCGTCTCGCGCGGCTTTCTCTCGGCGGTAACGCCTGGCGATTTCTCCGAGCGACTCGTTGCCGGAGGACGGCCCGGCGTCGAGTGTTTTTTCGGGTTGCACGGTGGCAGGCGGCGGAGAATTTTTCCTGCGTGCTTCGACCTTGGCTTCGTCCGGGGGAGTAAGAATTTGCGTGCGCTTCAAATCATCATTGGTATAAACGTGCTGCGCCGCGCGATGCTCCTTTGCTTTGCGCGCTTGTTCTTGCCGCGCGGCTTCTGCGACGCTTTGAGCACTTGAAGACGCGACGATGGCCAAGGTCCCCGCACATAAAAAAATCAGCGGCGCACACCACAAGCGCAGCGATTGCAGTCTCCGCGAGATGGGGCCTTTGGGGCGCATCGACCCGAATCAAAAAGTGCTTCTATGGCCTTGGGGACAGGACCTATCGTCAATTCCCATTGTACGTGGTTAGATGGTCTGGAGCACGGACCTTTTTTCGAAAGAGTACATCCCGCGCGCATGCCGGGAGAATCTCAGTCCAACGAGAGCGTGGCGCTGCCCCTGGTACAGCATGAAATCGTCCTCCCTACTCCTCGGCGTTCTTGCGGCTCTTGTCCTGTTCGCTTCGGCTGTAACCCGCGGTGCGGATGTTGGCGATTGCGCCGGGACTGTCGTGGATGAAAACGGCGTCCCTGTCCCCTCTGCACAGATCATTCTTGAGAGTCAGGATCACCGGTTTTTCCGGACGGAGAGCGATGGAGCCGGCCGCTTCGTGCTTCGCAGTCTGCCCGCCGGTGACTACAAGGTTGAAGTCCGCAAGCCGGATTTCTATCTGCTTACTGTTCCTTCATTCACGGTGGAGAGCACGAGCGCAGGAGCCGCCGCGAATCAACTCAACCTGGTCCTGAACCACCAGCAGGAAATTCATGAGCGTGTGCAGGTTACCGCAGGTCCAGATCAGATTGATCCCCAGGATACGGCGCAGCGATCGTCGCTCAGCGACGAGGAAATTCGCGAAATTCCCGTGCCCAGTAGCCACGCTTTGCAGCAGAGCCTGGTGGCGCTCCCGGAAATCGTGCAGGACAATTCGGATAATCTGCACGTGGGCGGAGCTCGATCAGGAGAGACACAGTATCTCTTGGATGGATTCGAAATTGGCGATCCCTCCAATGGCGCGCTGACTTCACGTTTTAATGTGGATGCCACGCGCGGCGCGGAAGTCCAAACAGCGCGGATTGACGCGGCCTACGCGCATTCGGGAGCCGGCGTTCTGAGCCTGGAAACTCCGGATGGGGATGACCGCTGGCGTTTCGGTACAACGGATCCGTTCCCCGGGATCAACGTGCAGGAAGGGGTGCACCTCGGCAACTGGTATCCGCGGTTTACGTTTTCGGGGCCCATCAAGCGGGGGCGGTTTTGGTTTGCGGACGCGGTGAGCATTCAGCATACGTATGCGGTAGTGAAGGAGCAGCCCGCCGGGGCGAACACTTCTGAAAACTGGGCGGGAGACAATCTGCTGCGCCTCCAATACAACGTTTCGCCCAAGCATATCTTGCACGCGACCTTCCTCTACAATCGCGCCCACGACATCAACCTTGGCCTGGACGCTCTCGATCCGCAGTCCACCACGCTCACCGCCAATGAAAACCGCTATTTCGTGGCCTTGCAGGATCAAGTGTGGCTGCACGACACGCTTTATGAAATTGGGGTGGCAGCCGATAGCGGCGTGCAAGACTATATTCCGCAAGGCACGCAGCCGTTCGTGCTGCTGACTAATGGAACCAGCGGCAACTTCTTTGAACGCTTGCACCAACGTGGCCGGCGGATACAAGCGGTGGGCAATGTCACCGCCGCTTCGCGCCACTGGCATGGAACACACCAGCTTTCGGCAGGATTCAACGTTGCCGGACTGCGGTACTCGCAATCCGCCGAACGCGGTGAAATTCAGGCCTTACGCGCGGACGGCACGCTTGCCAGGCAAACCATGTTTATAGGAAACGCGAATCCCGAACTGTCCAATACGCAGGCTGGTGCTTATGCTCAGGACTTGTGGACGATCTCGAAGCGTTTTGTGCTCCAGGCCGGGCTGCGCGGAGATTGGGACAGCTTCACGCTCAGCGCCATGGCGGAGCCGCGTATTTCAGGTAACTATCTGCCGTTCGCAGATGACCGCGCGAAATTTTCTCTCGGCTGGGGAATCTACAATGCGCCGCTAAATCTTTCCTTGATTGGCCAAGCCTATGATCAGCAGCAAATGGACACATTCTACGATCCCACGGGAACGATTCCGATTCTCGGTCCCGTGGTCAGCCAGTTCACCTTGCCCGGCGGCGGTTTGCAGCAGCCGCGCTTCACCATTTCCAGCGCGGGCTGGCAGCAGAAAATCGGGGCGAACACCTTCGTGGATCTGGAACTGCTCGCCCGCAACGGCTACCACGGCCTCGCGTATGTTGACCAGGCGCCTTCGCAGCCGGGCGGGATCTTACTGCTGCAGGATCACCGCAAGGATCGCTATCGGTCAGCAACGATTTCGCTCCGCCACTCTTTCTCGGAAACCACACAAGTTTATGGCGCCTATACGAGGTCACTGGCGCACTCGGATGAAGTCCTGAATCCCGCCCTTGGCTCGATTTTCTATGCAGCACAACAATCCGGTCCCGTCGTTTGGGACGCCCCCAACCGGTTTCTGTCTTGGGGTTGGACCCCGACGCACATCTGGCAGACGCAGCTGAGCTTTTTCTTCGAATACCGGACGGGATATCCCTACAGCGCCGTGAATCTCCAGCAGGAGCTCGTGGGGCCGCCGAACTCGCTTAGATTTCCCGCTTACGCAAGCTTGAATCTCGGACTGGAGAGGAAATTTGCCTTCCGCGGCTATCTCTGGGCAGTGCGCGTCGAGGCCGTGAATATTCTCGGGCGGGAGAATCCTGATACGGTGATCAATAATGTCGACGCGCCAAATTACGGCACTTTCGAGGGCGGCCAGGGCCGCGCCTTCACCCTCCGTCTTCGCTTCGTCGGCCGAAAATAAGTTCTGCAGCCTGCCAGTGCGGGGTACCCGATCCGTTTTTGGTGGAGGCGGGGGGAGTCGAACCCCCGTCCGAAAAGCGTTACGGCCCGAAGCCTACATGCTTATCTCAGTTCCGGTCGCGATTCGATCGCTCGCATCGCTGGTTCGCCCGCCGCGCTCAGAACGAGCAAGAAACGCAGCCGGCTAGTCCGATGGTTCTCGCCCGAACCTTACGGACCGAAAGCCCCGGGCCAGCTCACTGTGTGACGCCTCTTGCCGGGCCCATGAGCAAAGCCCGGGGAAGCGTGCGCTTAATTAATTAAGCAGCAAGTGCCAAGTTATTGTTGGCAGTTCTAGTTTCCAGCCAGTTACGGGCGGTTGGCCCCCGGCATGCCTTCGGGACGCGACAGCTTCCGTCGAAACCGTGTCGCCCCCTCTAGCTATTCTACCATTTCCGGCTTTCAGGGCCCTTCAGGGAGATCCGTCCGGGTGCAGGGGTGGAAAGGGATAGCGACCTCCAGGAACTCTATTCAACTGAGCACAGGGGTACGGGAGGGTGGTTGACGCGCGCGGCAGGCAATTCGAGAATGGCTGGAAGGGAGAATTCTCGGCGAAAGCCGCGCAAAACCGGGTATGGCACAGGAATCCAACGCGATGGAACAGGCCGTAGCGCGCGCCGTGCGCGACAATCTGGAGCGGGTTCAGAGGACCTCCGACGAGCTGCACGATGCAGTTCGCGACGTGGTGGCGGCCTGCAGCAGCAACAAACCGACGAACGCGCTCCCGCCGCTCTTGCGGGCGCAGACGGCCTCGGCGTCGCTCTCAGCCTCATTAGAGGTTCTCTCGCGGTTCATTACCGCTGCGTTGCAGCCTGCGGCCCGCTCCCCCCTCGAGGCGGAAATCTCACGCCTGACGTCGGCGCTTGCAGTGGAAGCACCAGCCGCGCCGCTCGAGCCTGTGAGTCCCGCACCGTCAATACCAAAGCCGATAGCGGCTGCACCAGCGCATCCTGCCCGCCCCGTGAAGCATGTATCGCCTGCTCCTGCCCAGGTTCCGGTACCCGAGGCCGTCGAACCGGAGCCCGAACCTTTACCTCCTTCCCTGCCGGAGGATGAAGTTGAAGTAAGCTTGGAAGAAGAATTTGACGTCAACCGGCTTTCTCCGGAAGAGCAGGAATTGCACCGCAGGGCAAATCGGGTGGCGAAAGTTTCGATGCAAGATATTAAAATGCTGAGGCCGGAACAAGTGCGGCTAGGCCGCCAGCACAAAGATCTGTGCATCCGATTGAAAGATGACATTGAGAAAGCTCATCGAGAATACGACCGGCGGTTCAAGCCGATCATGGACCACCCGGTGGATTACTTCTATCGCTGGATGGTGGAAATCCTCGCGGAAGGCGACTCCAGCGCGCTCGGCGAATATCCCTACGCCGCATCGGCCAAGTCCCACTAAACATCCGCGTGATCCGTGGAACGGAGCCGCGGCCCTTGCGCGGCCGGCCAGAGCCGCGCTCTGCGCGACCGCCCTTTGTTTCCTTCTCGGTGCGGCCGCCAGCGGCTCGGTGCATTCGCGTCGTCATCATAAAAGAAATTTCACCAGAGTTAAGACCGTCTCCTGCGGAGCGGGCTGCCTGCCGGAGATCTCGGCGCCGCAAGTAGCCACCGATACGCCCGAGGATGCCGAGCTGGAAAAGAGTCTCTCCTTGCTAGCCCGGGACCTGCACAACGCTGTGCCCGGAGCGTACAACAAGCTTGCGGCCTTTGCCTCCCAGAACGCGGCCAACGTCTGGGGAGCGCGGGCCGCCCTGGCGCTGGGCTACGACGATTACTCAAAGAATCGTCTGCCACAGGCGATGACCTGGCTCGCCAAAGCGCGCGGCGACACGCTGCTGGCTGAATACACGCTCTTTTGGAAAGCGCAAACTGAACGGGCCATGAAACGAATGGCAGCGGCGCTGGCGGACTTCAACGCCATGCAGACCCAGTATCCGAATACGGCGATTAAGGAGCAACTCGTAGATGCGCTGGCGAATACGGCGGTGGATGCGGGCCGCCCGCAAGACGGAATTGACGCACTGAATTCCTATTCCGGGACGCCGGGCAAAACCCCGCTGTTGCTGGACCGTGCCCAGGCATATCGCGCGGCGCGGCAGACGGTCCGTGCGGCAAATGACTATCAGACCTTGTATTTCAAGTATCCGTTGAGCGATGAAGCGAAGGTCGCGGGGGCGGTCTTGCCGGAGCTGCGAAAGCAACTGCGCAGCGAATTTCCGTATCCGACCGGGGAAATGCAGGAGCAGCGCGCCCAAACATTTTTTGACGCGAAAAAGTGGCGCGAAGCGCGGGTGGAATTCGAGAAGCTCGAGGACATGCTCAAGGATAAGGAAAATCCAGTCCGGCAGCGAGCGCAGCTTCGTGTGGCGCAGTGCCAGGTCCAGATGAAGTCCTCGCTGCGGCATGTTTCCTCATTGAAGCTGACGGACCCGAACGTGGATGCGGAGCGGCTGTACGTGCTCTCCCAGTTCCAGCGGACGGATAAGAAAGACTCGCAGATGCTCGCTTCTCTCGACGAACTGGAGCGGAAGTATCCGAACTCGCCGTGGGCCGCGGAAGGCTTGATGGCCGAGGCGAATTATTATTGGGTGCAGCTCGACCGGACCAGGGCGGCGCAGTATTACCAGCAACTCCTCGATAAGTATCCGGACAGCAAAGACGTCTACAACGCGCAATGGCGTGTGGTGTGGGTGGCGTACCTGGAAAAGCAACCCGATGCAGGCGACAAGCTGAAAGCATTTTTGTTGAGGTACCCGGTCTCGGCAAACGCCGTCAACGCCCTTTATTGGCTTGGACGCGACGCGGAGCGCAGTGGAAATCCGGCGCACGCACGAAGTTTTTACGACAAGGCGGTGGAACGCTTCCCTCAAACGTATTTCGGGCTCGCCGCCGCTCAACGGCTCCAGAAGCTCGGGCCAGGGGAAGAGAATCCCGCGGAATTTCTCGATAAGATTCCCGACGCTCCTGGGCTGCCCCAGTTTGACGGCCCAATTCCAGAGGCGGCCAAAGAACGATGGGACCGCGCGCAGGCGTTGCGGGCTATCGCGTTTGACGCGGCGGCGGAACAGGAGCTCAAGAATGCGTTTTTCGCAACTGGTTCCGCGAGATTCCTGCTGGAAGCGGCGCAAGCGGCATTCGACCAGGGACATTTCGGCGCGGGCATGGCCTACGCGCGCATCGCCGTGCCGAGTTTCGACGCGCGCAAGAAGGACGATCTGCCTCTGGAAGTCTGGAAAACTTTATATCCCCTCCCTTATTCGGATTCCATTCGCCGGGATGCCGCGAAGAATGGCCTGGATCCGATGCTGGTGGCGGGTTTGATCCGGCAGGAGTCCACGTTCCAACCCGATGCCATTTCTTACGCGAACGCCTACGGCTTGATGCAACTGCTGCCCAAGACTGCCCGTCTGATGGCTCGCCAGCTTCGCTTGCGCTACGCCACGGCGCGGCTCACGGACGCGGAATACAATCTGCAATTGGGGACCTACTATTTAAAAGGGTTGGTCGAGCTGACCGGCGGACCCGAATATGCGCTCGCCGCATACAACGCCGGAGAAGACCGTATCGCGGCCTGGAAAGCGGAGAGAACTTACGCAGAAATTCCCGAGCTCGTGGAATCCATTCCTTTCAGCCAAACGCGCGATTACGTCCAAATCGTGTTGCGAAACGCGGAAATCTACCGGATGATCTATAGCCCCGGCGCATCGCAAACAGCGGAGAAGACCAGCCGGGGGCGATAGCATTACTGGCGGCGACAGAAAGGTGAGATGAGCTCTCCGGAATCCACGATGGCCCAGATCGCGCGGCGCATGATCTCCGCGAAGGCGGAGCAGTTCACCGAGTCCGTGATCCGCGAGATGACGCGGCTGGCGATGCGTCACAACGCGGTGAATCTATCTCAGGGCTTTCCTGATTTTCCGGCTCCAGCCGAAGTGAAAGAAGCGGCGCGCCAGGCCATCGCCGATGACATCAATCAATACGCGATCACGTGGGGCGCAAAGCCGCTGCGCGACGCGATCGTCGAGAAATTCGAGCGTACTCAGCACGTGCGCGTGGATCCGGAGCGCGAGATAACCATTTGTTGCGGCTCGACAGAAGCGATGATGTCGGCGATGCTGGCGATCATCAATCCAGGCGATGAAATCGTGGTGTTCGAACCCTTCTATGAGAACTACGGGCCGGACGCGATCCTTTCCGGCGCTCAACCGCGCTTCGTGCGCATGCAACCTCCAGGAAACGGCTCCCCGGATTGGACCTTCGACCGTGGCGAACTGGCCGCCGCCTTCGGGCCTCACACCAAAGCGATCATCCTCAACACGCCGAACAATCCCACCGGCAAGGTATTCACGCGCGAAGAACTCGAATTTATTCGCGATCTCTGCGTGCGGTGGAATTCCTACTGTGTCACGGACGAAATCTACGAGCACATTCTCTACGACGGCACCGAACACATCTCCATGGCGCGCGTTGAGGGCATGCGCGAGCGCACCATCGTCATCAACGGCATGTCCAAGACCTATAGTGTGACCGGATGGCGCGTTGGCTGGGCCATTGCGCCGCCCGAACCGACGCAAGCGATCCGCAAGGTGCACGATTTCCTGACCGTAGGCGCAGCGGCCCCGCTGCAACAGGCCGGTGCCATCGCCCTGCATTCGCCGCTAAGCTACTACGACGGGCTCGCCGCGACATACAACAAGAAACGCCAACGCCTTCTGAAGATCCTGACGGAGGCCGGATTCATTGTGTTCGAACCGCGCGGCGCGTATTACATTATGACCGACATTTCGCGGTTCCGCTTTCCCTCGGAGGACCCCCGTTTTGCATCGGGAACAAGAGACGTGGCCTTCGCGAAATACCTCGTGCAGGAAATCGGCGTGGCCTGCGTACCGGGATCAAGTTTTTACGACGACCCGCGCGACGGCGCCTCTCAGGTTCGCTTTACGTTTTGCAAGCGTGAGGAAACCCTTTCCGCAGCGGAAGAGCGCCTTGCGCGGCTCCATGCCGCCTGAACGATTACCGCCTGCCCTGCCGAACCAGCCGCATTCCGCATTCGCTCACAGAAACGCAAGCTTCAACGCAACCAGAACCACCACCATCGCAATTGCCAGGATCGAGCTCAAAGCGAATTTGCCATTCCGAAAGACCACAATTGTCGCCACCAGATAGCCCAGAGCCGCCAGCATTCCCAGAAAATAGGGTTGCGCCGACTTCAGGAGCATCGTGGCCGTCGAGGCGAAGAACGTCAGCCGAACGGTTTCGACCAGACAGCGGAGAAATGCCGCGGCTTCGATCATGAGCCCGACCCAGGCGGCGGTCTTGGCAGTGACGTTCATCAGCGTGAGTATAAGCCGAACCGAGCTGCAAGTTCACGAGGAGAAGCAGGTCAAGTCCGTCAACAGCGGCGAATCAACGGAAAATCGCAGGCGCAAGTCCTCACCCGCGAAGAACCAGGGGCCTCCAAGATCCTTCATTTCAGTATGTTAGCGTTAATTTCTTTTAGGGGTAGGAGACTGACGGTCGGTTGCCCTGTGGTGGTTAGCCCCCTACCCCGCGAGTGGTCTTGCATGTATAGACGACGTTTGCCCGAAAATAGTTTCTTGGCCCTGAAAAAAAATAATTTGGCTGCTGAATTGGCCGATCTTTTGGCTCCTACTTTGGCTACCCGAGTTCAACGGTGTCCAGATAACGCGCCACCGATACAGTCCACTTGAAATTCTCCCGAATCGCAGCTTGCAAAGATTGTGCGGCGGCGGGCTCTCCGTGTGTCAGCCAGGTTTGTCGTGGCGGAGCCTGCAGTCCGGTGAGCCACCGGAGCAACTCGCTCTTTCCGGCGTGGGCGGAAAATTGCCCCATCTCGATAATTTCCGCGGCGACGGGAACCTCCTGGCCAAAAAGGCGCAGCTTCTTCGCGCCGTCCTGCAATGCGCGCCCACGCGTGCCTTCTGCTTGGAAGCCTCCCAGGATCACCGCGTTGCGCGAATCCGGCAGCCGCTGCGCGAGGTGGTGCAGCACACGCCCGCCGGAAAGCATGCCACTGGCCGAGATGATGATGCACGGAGTCGTGACTCCGTTGATCGCCTTCGATTCGTCTACGGTCCGCGTGAGATGGAACTCGTGAACATTCAGCGGGTCGTGATCCCCATTATTTTCAAGACGCGAAAAATCCAGGTCATGATCTTCCTTGTGCCGCAGGTAAAGATCGGTCGCGCTAAGAGCCATCGGGCTGTCCACATACACCGGAACGTGCGGAATCCGCTGCTGATCCTCCAATTGTCGCAGGTAATACATGAACGTCTGCGTCCGTCCAATCGCGAACGCCGGAATCACGATGGATCCTCCCCGCTTCACCACTCGGTTCACGATTTCCTCGATCATCGCCGCTGGATCCCCGTCGGGATGTTCTCGGTCGCCGTACGTGGATTCGCACAGCAGCACGTCCGCGCGCGGCGGCGTCGTCGGATCATTCAGAATTGCCTGTGAGTACCGCCCGATATCCCCGGAAAAAACCACCACCGTTTTCTTGGCGCTCTCCGTTATGGTAAGCGCCAGGCTCGATGAACCGAGGATGTGCCCCGCGTCGTAACACTCAAAGTGGAACTCAGGCGAAAGCTCGAAAGCGCCCGAGCGAGGCATGGGCTTGAGTTGCTTGAGAACTGGATCCACGTCCTCGGCCGTGTACAGCGCTCGCGGTTCCTTATGCCGGCTGTATTTCTTCAAACGCGCATGCAGCGCGTCTTCTTCCTGGATGTGGCCGGAATCTTTCAGCGACAGCGTCGTCAGCTCAACCGTAGCGGGGTTTGCATAGATCGGCCCCCGATACCCGTCGCGAACGAGGCAGGGGAGCCATCCGGTGTGGTCCAGGTGTGCGTGCGTGAGAACGCAATAGTCGAACGTCTTCGGATCCGCGGGCAGGGGATTGTAATTGCGATCCGAAAGTTCATTGGAACCCTGGAATAGCCCGCAATCAACGAGAAGTTTTTTATTCCCTGCTTCGACGAGATATTTTGAACCGGAGACCGTCCCTGCCGCACCGAGAAAAGTGAGTTTTGCCATAACCTCAATAGTTTACTCGACCCGCGGCAGGAATCCCTCTCCTTGCAGTCCGCCGGGCTGAAAAAGCAAAGGACGAGTCGGGCGGAGCATCCAATTTCTCTACGTTGGAGACTCGCATTGCTTCCACGCATCCCTCATCTTGCGTCGCTCCAGGTCCGGACAATGATTCGCTTACTTGGAAATAACGGTGGACTTGTCCTTGAATGCTAAACTCTAGTCTTTCCGATTCGACCCCGTCTGGAGGGGCCAACCCGTGGCGAACCCCATTCTGCTCTTTCGCGACGTTGCCATGGTCTTTACGGCGGCCTTTTTCCTCAGCCTCCTCGCCTGGCGTCTGAAACAACCCTTGATCCTCGGGTACGTTCTTGCAGGGCTTCTTCTGAGTCCCCTGACGCCTGGCCCGCATGTCCATGATGTCCACACGCTGGAAACCATGGCGGAGATTGGCGTCATTCTTCTGATGTTTTCCGTCGGCATTGAGTTTTCCATTCCGGAACTGCTCAAAGTCAAATGGGTCGCGCTCGCGGGGTCGCCCTTGGGCATCTTGCTTTCGATCGCACTTGGCGCCGGCGCGGGTGCCTTGATGGGCTGGCCCTTGCGGCAGGGAATTGCCGTGGGTTGCATCATCTCCGTGGCCAGCACGATGGTCTTGATGCGCCTCCTCATTGATCGCAGCGAGCTTTCCACCGAACCCGGCCGAGTCATGATCACGCTCACCCTCGTGGAGGATCTTGCTGTCGTCATACTAACCGTGCTACTTCCGACTCTGGGTGCGAGAGAGAATTCCCATCTCGGCGAGATTGCCTGGCGTATCGGCAAGGCACTCCTTCTTCTCATTCCCGTCGTGCTTGCCGGATGGAAAATCATTCCGCGCTTGCTGGCCCACGTGGAGAAGACCTGCAATGACGAAATTTCCCTTCTCTTGGCGCTGACCATTTGCCTGGTGATTGCCGCCATCACCCAGGCCATCGGATTATCCCTGGCGCTCGGAGCATTTCTGGGCGGCTTGCTCCTGGGCAGTTCGGAATTTGCGCACAAGCTGGCTAAACAGACGTTTTCCCTGCGCGACGCCTTCGTGGCGCTCTTCTTCGCCTCCATCGGAATGTTGATTGATCCCCGAACTTGGTTGAAGATCTGGCCAATTCTTCTGGCGCTGCTCGGAATGATCCTCGTGGGAAAACTGCTCATCTGGACCGGAGTCGTGCGGCTGTTCGGCTATTCCGGTTCAACTTCCTTCCGCGTGGGCATCGGGCTCACCCAGATCGGCGAATTTTCCTTCGTCCTGGCGCAGGTTTCGCTTCAAGCGGGATTGATCAGCGATCAGGTGTACAGCGCGACGCTGGCCGCATCCCTCGTAACCATCCTCGCGAATGCCACATTGTTCAAGTTCCTGAAACCGATTCCCGCGCCGGTTGCTTCGCAATCGTAGCTCTCACTGGCGCAAATCCACGGTTGACTTTTCCCGGAAGAATTCCCGCCGCTTCTGGACGGACCCTCTTTTGCGGTGTTAGCATAAATACGTTGTTCCCCGGTGGGGCCGTGGCGCAGTTGGGAGCGCGCCTCGATGGCATCGAGGAGGTCGAGGGTTCGAATCCCTTCGGCTCCACCAGATTTCGCGATAGCGGAGCAAAGGCTGCCGCGCCGG